>Ga0193753_10003117_pt1 | contig 12516 bp, 10 predicted proteins | sample H1c2metaG_FD_144925 | JGI IMG/M metagenome (GOLD analysis project Ga0193753, IMG submission 144925) | Soil microbial communities from a riparian zone of the East river system, Colorado, United States - H1c2 | ecosystem: Environmental > Terrestrial > Soil > Riparian zone | place: USA: East... | reverse complement strand
CTCGCTGGCGGGATTGGCCACATCCTCGTCCGAGAACAAGATGTCGAAAATGATGGCCCGCGCTCCGCCGGCCTCCATTTTTGCGGCCACCTGGCCGAGGACTTCCCGCGGCCAGGGCCAGCGTCCGTACTGAGAGCCCATGGCAGCCAGGCTGGCCTCATCAATGTCCAAGACGATGACGTCAGGGTCCGCCGGATAGGCGATGGGACGCTGACGCATCAGCAGGTCGAAACTATCGTGCGCCAGTTGATTGTCGAACGGATGCCCCAGCAAATTCCAGCCGCCGACCAAGGCAAACACCACCGCGAGCCCCCAATAGTAGGGGTGGCCAATCCATAGCAGCAGTCGGCCGAAGGCATCGCGCCAGTCCGGATGGCGTGCGAACAGCCAGCCTAAGGGCTTGAGCAGCCAGTCGGTTATACCCATGGCCCTAGGAGCCTGTCTGAGTATTCAACGTGGCCCCTTTAGGGAGCGCAGGACGCATTGTTTTTCCCGGGATAGGTATTGACGGTAATTTGCCGCACGCTGATCGCGCCGGCGGCATTTGCAAGCCCCTTGGCCAGCGCGCCGGCGCGGCTGCCGTCCGTCGCGAAACGCTGCGCGCCGGTCAGATCGACGAAGAAAGCAGGTTGCTGCTCGAATGCCATCACCGTCACCAAGTCGGTACCGAAGGGCGGTGTCACGACGATATGGTCTTTGGGATCCGCGCCCGGAATCGCCGTGGCCACGCCGGCCGGGACCACGCGCCGCTCCAGCGGGCCGGCCGGATACAGCACGGTCAAGTTTCCTTGACTGTCCAGGTCCAGCAGCATGACAAAAGCCGGCTTCTTCAAGCGGACCTCGAAGACAAATGACTCGCATTGCACGTAGGTATTGCCGCGGCTCCCCGGATCGGTATCGGCACGCAATCCGAGTTTGTCATTGCCGACGGGCAGCGATCGGTTGAGCCAGGCTTGCGCGGCGATGCGCTTGAGCAAATTCGGATCGCCGGCGACGGTCGTCGTCACGGGATCTCCCGCAGGACCCATCAACTGCACTTGCTCGCCCGTTTGGCGCAGCGCCAAATCTCCGCCTGTTTCGACGATCGACACGCCGGCAAGGGCGGCAACCTGGGCGCGCAGCGGCGCGGCGACGCCTTCCAGCCGGATATGCACTTGCTCGCGCGGAGCCGCCGACGCGATGATGGACTCGGTGTGCAGGGCCGGCAGATTCATGCCGAGAAACGAATTCGAGCCGACGTCTTGCGGGTCCTCTGCAATGGCAGGCAGCAACTGCGGATGCTGCGGGAAATTGCGATGTTCCAGAAATGAATTCATCGCCTCGCGCGCCTGCGCATAGTTGAACGCGCCGGGCAGCAGTTGACCCTTGAGCAGGCGCAGGAACGCGTCAGTGAAGGCGCCGTGATATCTGCCATCCAAAGTGGGCGCCTGCTGCAGCGCCTGAGGCGTCGAGATGTCCGCGCCGGTTTCGCTGTCGCTGGCGCCGGACAGCAGCACCACATGCTGGTATGGATAAGGCGGCGGTTGCGGGCGTGCGCTGATCGGCGCGGCGACATGGGCGACGCCCAGATCGCGCGAATTCATCGGCAGAAAACGGCTATGGCTGAACGTCTGTCCGAACGAACGCACGACTTGTCCGGAGTAGCAGCTGTCCGAAACGACGACGACCCAGCGGCCGCCCTCGTCAAGCTGTTTCAGCCGCGGCACCAGGTCGCGCCGACCGACGACCAGACTCTTCTTGGCGGCGGGCGGCGAACTGTAATCAAGATCGTAAGGAACCCAGGCGCCGGTCGCGTAGGGCAAGTCGAAGCTGTTCTCGTCCGCGTTTGCGCTGGTGCCGTGCCCGCTGAAATAGATCAGAACCGTATCGCCCTTCGCACTGCGCTGCTCGAGCGCGGATATTTCTGCGAGTATGCGTTCGTGCGTGGCCTCAACATCGCGCAGCGTGCGTACGTCGGCGGGTGCGAACCCCCACTGAGCCGTGAGCGTCTGCTGCACGGAGTCGATATCGACCGCGGGCCCCCGCAACTCAAAGGATTTCAGGGCAGGATCGCGAAACTGGCCCACCGCCACGAGCAAGGCGACATTTCGCGCGGCGGCGACGCCTGCGAACGCAAAACAGAGCAGCAGCACCGATACGCTGCGCCGTGCGGCAGTCATTGAGGCCGTCATCCCATTCGTTCCAACCGCTGGTTGCTTGTTGTGTATGATTCCCAGCGGTCAACAGAATAACAAAGGATGCGATGCGTTGATATTTCGCTGTAGCGGAAAGAGCGGTTTCTCCGCGGAGGTCTCCGGCCATCCGCAACATGTCGAGGCGAGAAAACTGGAAGGTGAAGTGGAGGTCCGATTTACGGATGTGGCCTGCATCGTGCGCACCCCTGAAGGCGCCGTGCATGCGCACCCCGGCGATGCCATCCTGACCGGCAACGGCGGCCACCATTGGCGCGTCTCGCACGGAAAGTTCTTGCACAAGTACCGGCCCATACCTCCCACGATCGCCGGCGAACCGGGCCATTACCGGAGTCTGCCGTACCATATTCTGGCGCTGCAGTTGCAGGAGCCCTTCGAAGTCCTCTTGGCAGACGAAGTCTCGCAGCTCAACGGCCATCCCGGCGATTGGCTGGTGGACTACGGGGATGGCAGTCTGGGCATCGTTGCCAACGACATATTTGCAACCACCTACGAAATTTTGGGCTAGACCATGGCGCTGCATCAGGCAATTCAACGAGTACTGCTGGTCGGCGCGCGGCTGAACATTCCAGCGCCTCCGCCTCCCGCGAGCCCGCCGGAGCGGCTATTGCCGCTGATCGAGGCCCTCGCGCCCGCCCACCTGATGTTCGATGCGCGTGCGCTGCATTATGGCCACCGCTACCGGAGCGGTTTCTGGGCCATTTATCTCCTGAGCGCCATCGCGGTGCTTTTCGCGGTACTACCCCTGGCGCTCGGCTGGGACGATCGCCGGCATTTGCTGCATCCCACATTGGGGTTATGGGCCGTGGCCGAAGTTCTGGTCATCGGCACGGTCAGCCTGATTTATTGGACGGGCCATCGGCGAGATTGGCAGGGGCAGTGGCTGCGCGCCCGAACCGCGGCCGAATTGATCTGGTATCTGCCGCTGGTGGCCCCGCTGATCGATTTCGCTCAGCGCGAGCCCTCCGCGAACTGGTACATGCGCGTGTTCGATCCCGGCAATCACCTGCGGAGCGGCGACCAATTGGAGGCCATTTGCTCGAAAAACGAGTCGTTGGCGCGAACGCTGCTCGATTCAGCATGGGTTGATCCGGCGTTCGTCTCCAAATACGCGACTTGGACCGCGGGTATCCTCGAGGCGCAGGCACACTACCATCATCGGGTTTCCATCAAGCAGCATGCCCTGCTGCACCGGGTGCATTCCGTAAACATCGGCCTGTTTGGGCTGACGGCGCTCGGCGCGGTTGCACATCTGTGGGTTCACACCGTGTGGCTATCGGTGTTGACAACCTTTTTCCCGGCCCTGGGCGCCTCGTTGCATGGCGCCCTCGCCCAGTCGGAGGCCTATCGGCTCGGTTCCACGTCGGAACGCTTATGGGGAGAGCTGCAGCGCGCCATCGGATCGATTCGAGCGACGCTGGACCCCCAGGGCGCCGCGCCGGAGCCATTGGCGGTCAAGCAATCAGTCATGGAGGCCATCGAGCTGATCTTGGAGGAGCATCAAGATTGGCACATGCTGGTGCGCCCGCATCATCTACCCTTGGCCTGAAAGAGTTATATTGCGTTGGATAAAAAACTTACGGGAGACCGCAATGAGCTTCAGAGTATTTCGGTTGGCGCCGATCGCACTCGCCGCCAGCTTTGTTGTAGGCGCTATCGGCACGGCGCAGGCCGTTGACGTCAAGGTAAAACTGACCGGCGATCAGGAAGTGCCGGCCGTGGCGAGCACCGCTACCGGCGTGGGCACCATCGTGATCAAGGACGACAAAACGGTGAGCGGCAGCATCAAGACGACAGGCATCGACGGCACCGTGGCTCATATCCACTTGGCCGAACCGGGGAAGAACGGTCCACCGATCATTACCTTGACCAAAACCGAGAACACCTGGTCCGTGCCGGAGGCCTCCAAGCTGACCGACGAGCAGTACAAGGCATTCAAAGAAGGCAATCTCTACGTCAACATACACAGCGCGGAGCACAAGGGCGGCGAGATCCGCACACAGCTCAAGCCGTAATTAGACCGGGGAGCTTAGGTCCGATCATGCGAACCTCCGCCATGCTGTGGGTTGCGGTGCTTGCGCTTGGCTCCGCGGCGGCCTCCGCGCAAACAAATGCGCAGCTGCGGGCATACCAGGATTTCGAGAACGCCAAGGCCGCCGGCAAAACAGCGGCAGCGCTCGACTTTGGCAAGCAAGCGGTCACGCTGACCGAGAGCGGCGGCGACAGCGCAGAGCTCATCGAGTTATTGCGCAATGTCGGCGACTTTGCCTCGCAAGCCGGCAGCGACGAACTGGCGCGCGGATATTATCTCAAGGCGTTGCGCCTCCAGGAAGCCGCGCTCGGGTCCAATCATCCGGACCTCGTCTCCATTTTGTCGGCGCTGGCTGAGTTGGCGTTAAAGGACAAGCGCTATGCGGATGCGGAGTCGCAACTGACGCGGATCGTAAGCATTGAGCAAGCGGCTTATGGCGAGCGGCATGCCAGCACGCTGGCGAGCCTCGCCAAGTTGCGCGCCCTTTACCAAGCCACGAATGACGCGCCGGGTATCGCGCGCGTGGCTGCGCAATTGCAGCCTCCACCAGCCGCCACCCGGGGCTCGCTGCCGCGTCCGGGAGAAGTGACCGGCAAGGAACGGCACTATAAGCAAAACGAGCTGGGGTTTGCGACGGTGAGGGTTTTCTACGGTACCAACCGCGCACGCACGGGAGACTTAAAGCCCTCGCAGTTCTACGGCAAGGCACGAGGCGAATTGGAATACGGCTACCTCGACGTGACGATCCCGCGGACCCACCAGGAAGCACAGCTCGAAACGGAACCGCGGTGGGTCGAATATACCTTCCTCGCCGACCCAGCCGCCCTGCGCGCTCAATATGTCCTGCTCGACAAAGTCTCGCCGCTGGAGATGCGCGAATTTGTGCGCGCATTGCACCAACAGATCAGCGAATCACGCTTCAAGGACGTTTTCATTTTCGTGCACGGCTTCAACAATACCTTTGAGGATGCCGCCCGGCGTACGGCGCAAATGGCCTACGATTTGGACTTTGACGGCACGCCGATGCTCTATAGCTGGCCCTCGCAGGGAAGCGCCACCGCGTATGCCATCGACGAAGCAGCCGTCGGCATCAGCGGACGGCGGCTGGCCGACTTCATGGACACCGTCGTCGCCCAATCGGGAGCGCAACGAATTCATTTGATCGCGCACAGCATGGGAAATCGGGCGCTGATCGAAGCGCTGCAGACCTATCTCGCCAAGCGCGCGCCGGATGACCGCCGGCACATTTTCGGCCAGATTGTCTTCACCGCGCCGGATGTGGATCGCGACTACTTTACCGACGCGATTCAATCGCTGACCGGATCCGCCGAGCGCATTACGCTATACGCATCCGACAACGACTATGCGCTGCGCAGCTCGCAATTCCTGCACGGCGCTCCGCGTGCGGGAACCGCAGGCGATGTCATCCTCAAGCTGGCCGGAGTCGACTCCATCGACATGTCCTCGGTGCCGGCGGACTCGCTCGGCCATTCCTACTTCGCGGCAAACTCCGGCGCCATATACGATATTTTTCGATTGCTTTGGCGCGGCGACCCTCCTCCGCAGCGTTGCGGCATGAGCAATCGCAAGGCGGCGGCCGCCTTCACGATATGGTGGTTCGATGCCGAGGCCTGCAAGGGCGCGGACATGCTCGAGGCCGGCGTCATGCTGAAACGCTTCGGTGAATTGGCACGCCAACACGTGCTCAGCAATATCTCGGCTCTCACCGATCCCTCGCAGCAGCGCCAATGGAAACTGGTATTGACGCGACTCGACGGACTGTTGCCGAAGCCGACCCAGCCCCAAGGCAGTGCACCCAAATGACTCGACTCAAAAGCCTGCCTGCCATTGCGCTGTGCGCTTCCTTGCTGCAACAGCCGGCCCTTGCCGCCAAGGATAGCGTCAGTGTCCGTGCCTACGTGAACGACACCTGCATCATCGCCGATGAGCCGTTCTTTCTGCCGGCTGCGCCGCCGAAGGACGGTGACGCCCAGGCAACGGCAAAATTTCTGCCGCTTTTAGGCCTCGTGATCGGCAAGCTGGCGGAGCTGTTCATCAATCACGAAATTCAGGCATCCGCCGATCGCTACAAAGCCGGCGTGGCCCGCAAGGACACGCGCTATGCCGTGACCCGGGAGATGAATCTGTATCGCGTCGATTTTGAACCGGCTCCGGCGCTGGAAATCAACGCCAGGCTGGGCTGCATGACCCTGGTGGCGGCCAATTTCAAACCGGATGCCACCGACTGTACGGCGGCCTACGTGCCGAAGGAGCTGGCGAAGGAAAGCGTTGGCCTGCCGCAATCGGAGTGGAAGACATCGAGAGCCGACGATTCCATCGAAAACCAGCTGCGCCGGGCCAACATCTGCATCGACGGCAAAATCCGCGCCTCTTATGAGGCGCGATTCGAATTCTCGGCCGATGGGACCGCCTACCGGCTGAAAGATGCGGGCTATCGAGTCGATGCGCTTTTGACCACGGATAAGGCCGGCACGACGCGCAACACGCTGTATACGCTGAAAATCTTCAACCCGAGCACGACCGACCAGCAGGAGGTGCTGTCGAGCGCCTGGGTGAACATCGGACCGGTCAAGGCGGGCTCGAGGTCGCACGGTTCGGGAGGCGACGCCGCTCCTTGGCTGCGCGTGCCGCCGCTGCCGGCGGAAGCGCGCCGCAATTTTGATGAGAGGACCAAGGTTCACCAGCAGGTGACCGGAGAGATCGAGGCGCTGCAGCGGGCGCTGACCCGCAATCAGCGGCTGCTGGTGGGATTGGATCAGCGAATATCCAAAGCGAGTCCCGACTTGCTGGAAGGGCTCAAGCAGGAACGCACGCGAGTTGCGGTCCAGAATCAGTCACAGTCGGCAGAGCTGGATGCGCGGCGCGCGGAATACCAAGACCTGCCGCGGGATCCGTTGGAGTTCATGCCGGTCACCATCGAGGTGGCGGTCACGGAAACGGAATCTGAAAAAAAGGCGCAGGTCGCCTTGGCAGAACTCGTCGGCAGCAACAGCGGCCTGGTTGCCTCGGCGGTCGGCAATGCCGCGAGCGGCCTCCTGTCCAAGGCTGCAAACGTCAATGACCTCAAGATCGAACCGGATTCGGCGGATGTGGCCGCTGAGCTTGCATTCGCGCGCGCCGGCTACTACGACGCCTTGGTTGCCGCCCACACCACCGCTTCCGCATCGACCCAGCGGGATCTGGAGCGCAAGCTCGCGCTGGAAAGGGATAAATATAACGAAGCCCGGCGCGTGGCTGGACTGGAGCAAGTCAAATGACGCAAAAAATCACCGCGGCGATTCTGGTCTGCGCCCTCGCCGGGCTGTGGATGCGGGCGGCTTTGGCCGCACCCCCGGATGACAACGAGCAAAAGACGGTGTTGTCGAACGAGCAGATCCAGCAGGCGCTGCAGGCACCGGTTACGCGCAGCTTCTCACCGCGCGGCTTGGCGCGGCGGCAGTCGAGCGATTCCGGCCAATCCGTGAACCTCAACGTTCCCTTCGAACACAACTCCAGCGCCTTGATGCCGCAAGCCGCGGCGCAGCTCAAGGAACTGGGGTTGGCGTTGACGTCCGCCTCTCTCGGCAAAGACAAATTCCTGGTCGCCGGGCATACGGATGCCAAGGGCAGCGCCCCGTACAACAAGCAGCTGTCGCTCAAGCGCGCCGAGGCGGTGAAGCGATTCTTGGTCTCCAAGGGCATGGATGCCGGCCGATTGACCACGGTCGGCTATGGATCCGAAAAATTGCTGGCGCCGGAGCGGCCCGAGGACGCCAGCAATCGCCGGGTCGAAATCCGCGATCTAGGATCGGCAAACTGAGGCAACCCAACACAATGCTCGTCGAGCGGGCCAGCGAGCCCTATCGCAGCGCCGGACTATTCGCCTACAACTTTGCGCGCGGCAAGCTGCGCGGCGATCCCGTGTTCCGGGAACTCTTGGAGCGCGGGCTGCTGCTGGGGCGCGGCCGCATCCTTGACTTGGGCTGCGGTCAGGGGCTGTTGACGGCCTGGCTCAAAGCCGCCCTGCACTGCTATGAAAGCGGGAGTTGGCCGCAGGAATGGCCGCCGGCGCCGATGCCGACTTCGACTCGTGGAATTGAATTGATGAGCCGCGATGTCGAGCGCGCGCGGATTGCACTCGGCCCCAAATGCGAAATATTGCAGGGCGATATTCGAGACGCGGAATTCGAGGCCAGCGATGCCGTGGTCATCCTCGATGTCTTGCACTACATCGCCATGGAAGAACAACGGCAGGTGCTGAAGCGGGTGCGCGCCGCATTGCCGGCGCGCGGCTTGCTGCTGCTGCGCATCGGCGATGCCGATGGCGGTCTGCGCTTTCACTACACCCAGTGGGTTGACAGGCTGGTGATGCTGTTCCGCGGCCACGCGTCCGTGGCGACGCACTGTCGAAGCGCTGCACAGTGGCGCGAATTACTCTGCGAGTGCGGCTTCGAAGTTCAGGTAACTCCAATGAGCCGGGGCACGCACTTCGCCAATGTTCTTCTGATCGGCTACGCCCAATAATTATTCGCGCCTAGCGCTCGGGCTGAAACACCACGAGGCTCGTGACGCTGCCGTCGCCGGTCACCGATGTCAGATGCCCGTCGCGGGAGAAATTGAGCTGGTATTCCCCGCGAGAGGATCTCCACATTCTCCACTGCGCTGCATCAAGAGAAGCATTTTCGCTGGTGAGCGGATAACCGACTGCAATGATGGCCTGGTCCCGGGTCATACCAATCATGACCTTACCCTGGCGGATCGCCTCTTGGATGGCCGCAGGATATGAGGAGATCCGTCCACGAGGATCCTCCTTGACGACGATCTTATTGACCCAGGCATCGAGCGATTCTTGATCGCGGCCGTAGTCATGCCCCAAGCGCATGGGTTTTCCATCGACCTTGACCGCCGCCCGCTGGCGCCCATAGCTCAAGACTTCGATGGGAGTACCGGCCGGGATCATCGGCAACTCCGAATAGTTGCCGTCGTTTATCCAGTCCTTGTCATAGTGTAGGTCGCAACAGGCGTATCCCTGCCGCGGAAAGGCAGCTTGTCCGTCGGCGCCGACCGGCGCAGGCGCCGGTTTTGCCAGACCGACCGAGGCCATGACGTCGCGCAAAATGCCCGCCTGCGTTCCGACGGGAATACTGAAGAGTAAGCAAGCGAATGAACCAAGCGCGGCGCGTAGGGCGATGCGCGCGCGCATTTTGTTAGCAATCATTGTTTTTCTCCCCTATCGGCGCCGAGAGTTCGGCGTGCCGTGGCGGGATGATCATGCCACCAACGGCCGCTACTTCGCCAGCGGCCGGAGCCAAAAATCAGCTTATGTGAAGGCGAGTCGCGCGAGTCGCCACGCTCCTTCGCGAATCAACCCTTTATACTGACCCCATGGGGTTCATTCGCATCGCGCTGTTCGCACTGACCGTCTTAGGTTCCGCAGAGGCGATGTCGGCGGAGAACCGCATTGCGCTCGTCATCGGCAACAGCGAGTATTCCAGCGGCCCCCTGCCCAATCCTGCCAACGACGCCAAGATGATTGCGGAGACCTTGAATAATCTCGGATTCGAAGTTATTGCGCGGCGCAACGCAGACCAAAACACCATGAAGCGGGCCATTCAGGAATTCGGATCCCGCCTGGAGAAGGCCGGCCCTTCCGCCGTCGGGCTGTTCTATTACGCCGGGCATGGTGTGCAGCTCAACGGACGCAACTACCTCATCCCCACCACCGCGCAAATCGAGCGCGAAGGCGACGTCGAAATAGAAGCCGTCAGCGCGGATTGGGTCATCGAGCAGATGCGCTACGCGCGCAATCGGCTCAACATCGTGATTCTCGATGCCTGCCGGAACAACCCGTTCACGCGCAGCATGCGCTCCGTCGATCACGGGCTCGCCACCATGGATGCGCCGGCGGGAATTTTGATCGCGTACTCAACGGCGCCCGGAGCGGTGGCCGCGGACGGGTCGGGCCGCAACAGTCCCTACACGGAAGCGCTCAGCAAGGCCATGCGCGATTTGCAGGAACCCGTCGAACAAGTCTTCAAGCGTGTGCGCGTCGGGGTCATGAGCGCCACGTCGGGGAAGCAAGTGCCGTGGGAATCATCCTCACTGACCGGCGATTTCTACTTCGCGCCGCCCAAGGCCGCAGCGGCTGCACTACCGGCACCGTCCCCGGCAGCCGCACCGAGTCCAGCCCCACAGTCGGTGGCTGCCGAGCCGAGCAGGTCATCGGGTGGATTCAGCTCCTTCGTATCCGGATTGTTCGGTGCGAACAAACCCGCGCCGCAGCCGCAGCCGCAGCCGCAGCCGCCGGCAAAACCTGTGGATGCACCCATCCGGCAAGCCGTGAACATCCCCAACAAGGCGCCGGACGTACCGGCCGGATCGCTGGCGGGCAGCAGCGTCACCGCCCTGCTGCAGTCCATCGGAATTGAGTCCGGTGAGATCGACGCGGTGCACAGCTACCAACCCGCAACGGTTCGTCAGCTGATCGCGCGCAGCCCGCGGCATGTGACGGTGGGCAACACGCCCAAACAGATTCAAGCGGCCCTGGCGCTGTGCCGCCAATACTCATCGGAGTGCCAGCTCAGCATGTTCAGCGATGAAGTGCTGCGCACGCAGGTACTCGACCCGTTTGAAGTCGACACGCTTCCCGTGAGCGTTCAGGCCTTCCGCCAATTCGTCGACGCCACGCACTACAAGACCGAGGCGGAGAACGTGGGTTATGCCTACGCCTACGTTGGCGGCAGCAAACTGACGTCGGTAGCCGGCGGCACTTGGCGCAACGGCATCAAGCAGCACGAGGTCGTGGATGAGGCAGCTGTGATTGCCGTCAGCTTTCAGGATGCGGTGGCCTACTGCAAGTACAAGGGTCAACGCCTGCCGAGCGAGAATGAGTGGGAGTACATCGCGCGCGGTCCCGAACGGCACACGTTTCCATGGGGCGAGAACATGGGTCCGGCGGTCGGCACCGCCAACGCCGCACCACACGCCGGCGATGGGCCCGCGGAAGGGATCGGCGGGCGCTATCGAGGCCTGTCAGGAAACGTATGGCAATGGGTTGACAGCAAGGTCAACGGCAGACGCGTGTTGAAAGGCTCCTCGTGGCTCGAGACCAATCCGGCGTTCAGACGTTCCGCCAGCCGGCGCTACGAACTGCCCAACCGGGCCGATGAGGACAGTGGTTTTCGCTGCGCCAGGTCCGTCGCCGAGTGGCCCGATGCCGATCTCTGGTTTGCGCAAATCAAATAGCCTGCAGCTGCGCCGCTATACTACCGGGCGTGTCAGCCCAAGCGAGAATCACCCGATGAAACTACCGGTTCGAATTTGCATTCTGATTGCGGCGTGCCTGATGGCGCCGGCGGCGTCGATGGCCGAGTCGAGCACAGCGCGCAAGCCAATCACCCATGAAGCACTGTGGATGATGAAGCGTGTCGGCGCGCCCGTCGCGAGTCCCGACGGGAAGTGGGTGGTGTACTCTGTCCTGGAACCGTCTTACGAGCCTGACAAAGCGGTGAGCGATCTGTGGCTGGTCGCCACCGATGGCGTCAAGCCGCCGCGGAGGATCACCAACACCAAGGCCCCGGAGGGCGATGTCGCCTGGTCTTACGATAGCAGCAGCATCGCGTTCACCACCAAGCGCGAAACAGACGAGGCCGAGCAAGTCTACATTCTCAATCTCGCCGAGGGCGGCGAAGCACGCCGGCTCACGAACATCTCGACGGGCGCCTCAAATCCCAAGTGGCGGCCGGACGGCAAGGCGATCCTGTTCGAGTCTTTCGTCTATCCGAATGCGCTGGATGATGAGGCCAACAAGAAAGTCGCGGCCGAGCGCAAGGCGCGCAAGTACAACGTGCGCACCTATGAACACTTCCCGATCCGCTACTGGAACCAGTGGTTGGACGATCGTCAGCCCACAGTCATGGTGCAAGGCACCGAACCTGGGTCCAACCCCAAGGACATCCTGTCCGGCAGCGCCCTCGCGCGAACCTCCGGATTTTCCGGAACGGAAACCGACACCAGCGTGACGCTCGCCCCGCTTTGGAGTCCGGACGGGCGTGAAGTGCTGATTGTCGCCACCACGGAACGTTGGCATGCCGCGTACAGCCATGTCGGTTATCACTTGTACCGCATGCCGTCGGAAGGGGGCGAGGCGGCGATTGTGAGCCCCGCCTCAGGCGAATACGGAGAGGCGAGCTTCAGCCCGGATGGCAAATCGCTCTTCTTTAAGTACGAGCTGCAGGATTCGGAGGTGTATCACCTGCCCCGCCTGTACAAGGTCGCGTGGCCGGCGGCCGG
>Ga0193753_10003116_pt1 | contig 12521 bp, 6 predicted proteins | sample H1c2metaG_FD_144925 | JGI IMG/M metagenome (GOLD analysis project Ga0193753, IMG submission 144925) | Soil microbial communities from a riparian zone of the East river system, Colorado, United States - H1c2 | ecosystem: Environmental > Terrestrial > Soil > Riparian zone | place: USA: East River... | reverse complement strand
CGCCGTTCGAGTCTTCTGCGCCGTTCGAGTCTTCTCCGCCGTTCGAGTCTTCCCCGCCGTTCGAGTCTTCCCCGCCGTTCGAGCCGTTCCCGCCCCTCGAGCCGTCCCCGCTCTTCGAGCCGTCCCCGCCGTCGCCGTCCGAGTCTTCCCGCCCTTCGAGCCGTCCCCGCCGTTTGAGTCCTCAGTATCCAAGCGCCAATCCATGTCCTCGCGGCTCGGCGACGCCTTGCCATCGGAAGCCGACGCGCAGAATGCTCTGCACGTACGAGAAATCATCGTTATCGTATGAGCTTTTACTAAACGTCGGATGTTGCCGGCGGCCGGCGAGCGCTCGCACGAGATCGTCGGCGTACCCGCCCTTCTCGAGAAGCAGCGAGTCCGGATAGTCCTGCGCATGAAAGCGCGGCGCTCCCTCGGCCAACCCTAAGGGAAGGGAAAAGTCGAGCACGTTGATCAGGAGTTGCGTCACACCCGTGATGATCCGCGCGCCGCCGGACGCGCCGGTGACGAGCATCGGAGCGCCCGCCGAGTCGAGGACGATCGTCGGTGTCATGCTCGACAACATTCGCTTGCCCGGCTGAATCGCGTTGGCCGAACCCTGGCGAAGGCCCATCGCGTTGATCGCGCCAACTTTCGCCGTGAAGTCGTCCATCTCGTCGTTCAACAGAAAACCGGCACCGGCCACGGTGAGCGCGGAGCCGTAGCCGTTGTTGAGCGTCGTCGTCATCGCGATCGCGTTGCCGTGCGCGTCCACGACGCTGAAGTGCGTCGTGTGTCGCTCTCGGCTCGGCGCGCGCGGTTCGGCGGCGGCGACGCGTGTCGATGCGATCGCGGCGCGCAACGCGGCCGCGGTGTCGGGCGACAGAAACGCCTCCGTCGGGATCTTCACGAACGCCGGGTCGCCGAGCAGCGTGTTGCGACGCGCGAATGCGGCGCGCTCGGACTCGGCGATGACGCGAATGGCTTCCGGCGAATGCCATCCCATCGCGTGAAGATCGAAGCCGCTCAGGATGTTCGTGATGAGCGCGATCGTGAGCCCGCCCGATGACGCCGGCGGCATCGAGATCACGTGATGGCCGCGATAGTCGAACTCCACCGGCGCGCGCCAGATAGGTTCATAGTTCTTTAAATCAGCGGCCGAGATGATGCCGCCGCTTCGCTTCATTTCCGCCGCGACCAGAGCAGCTGTCGGCCCGGTGTAGAATCCGTCGCGCCCGTGCTTGGCGATGCGGCGAAGCGTGGCTGCGAGATCCGGGTTGCGCCACATCGCGCCGAGCGGAACGAGGGAGCCGCCGGGCACGAACAGCGCCGCCGACGCCGGAAATTGCTGCAGACGCGCGCGTTCGCTCTCGCTTGCGATGAACGCCGAGTCGGTCGTGAATCCTTTTTCGGCCAAGTCGATTGCGGGTTGCAGCAACTCGCCCCACGGCTTTGTTCCAAACTTCTCATGCAATGCCCAGAGCCCGGCCACGCTGCCGGGAACGCCGGCGGCGAGCGCACCCGTGAGACTCTTGCCGGTGACGTTGCCCTTCGCGTCGAGGTACATATCTCGCGTCGACGCGCCGGGCGCGACTTCACGGAAGTCGAGCGCCGCCGACTCGCGGCCCATTCGCGTGACGATGAATCCACCACCGCCGAGGTTGCCTGCGGTTGGATAGACGACGGCGAGCGAGAATGCGACGGCTACCGCGGCGTCGGCAGCGTTGCCTCCCGATCGCAGGACATCGACACCGACGCGCGTTGCGAGCGGCGCGGCGGTCACGACCATCCCCGACGCTCCCTCGGCGACAGTCGTGTGGTGCGCGTTCCGCCATGCGGCCGGTATCGCGTCGGGCACGCCTCCTCTGTCCGTACGAGCGCACGCGACGAGCAGCGCAACCGCGCACGCAAGGAGTGCGAGTGGAGCTCGTTGGTGGCGACGAGAGGGGAAAGGCATACAACAATTTGGTTGATTCTGCGTCGGTCCACCATGCGCCCGACTGTAAGTGCGTTCTCCCGCGCGCCCACCTAGTTTTCACGGATGAACACCTCTGACCGCACCGCGATTCTGCGAACGCTCTTTGCCGAATTGGTGAACGAGTCGCCGGATCCGACCCGCGCTACATGCACGGTGCGGTGACAGCGGTCTTCTGCGCTCGCTCGAGGCACTGTCGGGGTCGGCGGCGTCGTCGTCGGCCGGTGGGGCCGACCATCGCCGCGCACGTCGACCACCTCCGTTACGGTCTCTCCGTACTCAACCGCTGGGCCGCAGGCGAAGAGGCACCATGGCAGGGCGCCGACTGGACCGCGAGCTGGAAAAACCACGTGGTGTCTGACGCGCAAAGGCGCGTGTTGCTCGACCAAGTTCGGCGAGAATCAGACGCGTGGCAGACGGCGCTCGCGACGCCGCGAGAGGCGACGCCTCCCGAAATTCGGTGGGTCGTTGGAAGTATCGCGCACCTCGCTTACCACCTCGGCGCCATTCGGCAGATCGATCGGGCGACGCGAGGACCGACTGCAGAGGACGAACAGCATTTCCAGACCTAGGAATGCTCGAAGGGCGGGGAGTACTCGAAGTGCGGGGAGTACTCGAACTGCGGGGACTACTCGAACTGCGGGGACGACTCGAACTGCGGGATGCTCGAACTGCGGGGACTACTCGAACTGCGGGGACGACTCGAACTGCGGGATGCTCGAACTGCGGGGACGACTCGAACTGCGGGGACGACTCGAACTGCGGGGACTACTCGAACTGCGGGACTGCTCCAACTGCGGGACGCAGGCGACCCGTATCAATAGCTCATTCGGAGTCTGTAAGTGTTTGCAAATGGAGTAGTGGCTGTAGTTCGAGTCGTTCCCGCACTTCGAGCCGTTCCCGCAGTTCGAGTCCTTAGCTACTCGGCTCGAAGCGTGATTGCCGCATCGATGCCGGTCGCACGCATCATCGGTAAGGCGCAGGCCATCAGCGACGTGATGAGGACGCCCGTCGCTGCCAGCACGAACGAGATCGCGTCGAACCGCGACACACCGTACAGCATGCTTTGAATCAGTCGCGTTGCAGCGGTCGCCCCGGCGAGCCCAAGCAAAACGCCAATTACCGCGAGACGAAGACCGTCCCCGACAACCAGTCGCGCGATGACCGCGCGGGTCGCACCGAGCGTCATCCGAATGCCGATCTCTCGCGTTCGCTGACTAACGGCATAGGAGATGACGCCGAACAAACCGACGCTCGCGAGCACGACACCGAGCGCGGCGAAGATGGCGAGAATGAGCATGACGAATTGCGGGTCGGCGATGGATTGGTCGAGGCGTTGCTGCACGTTGGTGATCCTGACGTCCATCTCGTTGGCCGCAATGGAAGTCGCGAACTGTTTCAGCAGCGGCGACGGATCTCGCCCCCTCGTGCGCACAATCAAGCCGGTGCCTGGCGTTGGCCGGCTATTATCGAGCGGGAGATAGAGACCGGGTTCCGCCCCATCGACGACGCGTCGCACGACGTCCGGCGTCTCGCCGACAACGGTCTGCCAGGGCTGTATGGTTCCGTCGGGATACGGTGCTGCACGGCGCAACTGATGTCCGATCGGGCTGACGCCAGGCCAGAGTCGACCGGCCAACGATCGCGTGACGACAACTTCGTTGCGCGCCGCCGATCCCGCGTCGAACGTCCGCCCGGCAACGAGTCGGATTTCCATTACGTCGAAGAAATCCGGCGCGATCTCATTCAGCACCGTCGGTGCCGAGCTACTGCCTGTCGTCGAACGCTCGGGCGTTTCATACGCATAGGTTGAGACGGTTCCGGAGATCGCCTGTCGCCCAACCGTGATCTGCTCCAGACCTGGGATTCGCGCAGCGCCCTCGCGCAGCCTGGCTGCGAACATTCGACGAGTCTCCGGCGTCTCGATGCACGGCATCGCTCCACGTCCGCCCACGCATCCCTTTTGCGTGAATGCAACGCTATACAGGCCGACGGGATTGAAGCCGAGCGGCACACGCTGAAGGCCGACTACGGCGTGAATGAGCAGGAGCGCGCCCACGAGGAGCGTCGTCGAGAGCGCGACCTCGCCGACGATGAGCGAACTACGAAGCCGCCGGGTGCTGAGCGGCGCGCTCGACGCGCTCGCGCGAAGCGACTGCGCAAGGTGGCGATGCGCACTCCGGAGTCCGGCGATCAGTCCGATCAGGAGACCGGCGACGAGCGACAAGACCGATGCCATCGATACGACTTCGCTGCGCGTACCAACGAACGACAGCACCGACATGTCCGCCGGATGCGTCAGCCCAAGGAGCCACACCCCGCCGCGAGCGATGAGCATCGCAAGCGCTCCGCCGCCTGCCGCCAGCAACATGCTCTCGGCGACGAGCTGGCGAAGGAGCCGGCTCCGTCCAGCGCCGAGCGCGTGACGAATGGCAAGCTCTCGCTCGCGCGTTGCGCCGCGGGCAAGCAACAGATGCGCGACGTTGGTGCAGGCAATGAGGAGGAGGAGTGCGACTGCGCCGACGACCATTACTAACGAATCACGAATGCTCAAGTGGTCCTGCGGGCGTGTCAGGCGCCATCGCGACTGAATACCCTTGGGCGGCGGATCATCCGTTGTTTGCGCGTCGATTGTCGCAACCTCAGCCTCGACGGTTTTGCTCGCCACGCCAGGCTTCAAGCGAACCGCTACTCCAGCAACGCCGCGAACGCGAACCAACGGGTCGGAGCCGAGTGGCATCCAAAGATCGGTGCGGTCCCACTGGAAGTCCGGGAGCGAAGCCGACGCGGGCATCACGCCGATGATCGTGCGGCGAACGGAGTCTACCTGCACGACCTTTCCGAGCACGTTCGCGGACGCGCCGTAGTCGCGTCGCCAAAGCCCTTCGGACAGCAGCAACACAGGCTGGGCACCGCCCGATGCTTCCTCGGCCGTGAAGTTGCGTCCGATTACCGGTTGCCTTCCGGTGAATGGAAGAAAGTCGGCGTCGATCAGTGCGACGTCTATGGAAAGCGCTCGCCCCGCGGGCTCGAGAATCCGACCGGCTGCGTCGAAGAGAACGATCGACTCGATCGTGTGCGTCGTGGCGCGCAAACGCCGGAGGCCGTCGGGAGACAAGCCCCCGAAACAACGGGCCTCCTGGCCGACGGTGACTTCGCGGCAAATTCTGAAGACGCGGTCACCATCGCGATAGGCGATCGGCCGAATCAGAAGCGCATCGGCGACCTGAAAGACTGTCGTGCTCGCGCCGACGCCGAGGGCCATGGTCAGCAGCGCGACCGCGGTCCATCCGGGCGAGCGACGCAACGACCGCGCGGCGAAGCGGATGTCCTGCAGCGCGCCTTCGAGCCATGTCGCGACGGAGGACAGCGGCGGCATGCGCGTCACGCCGTTTCAAGACTGTTTGTCACGGCAGCCGCCTCCCAAGGTCATGAGAGAACGTGGTGGTCGGCACTTTCGTGGTCAAGAGGATCGCATTCGCTACATTTGCCGCATGTCAGCACCGACGAACGAATTCGCGGCCGACAATTCAGTGGTTGTGTCCGCCGACCCGCCGCAGGGCGTCGAGCTGAACACGGTGTTCGGCGTCATCGTCGCGATCAGCTGCTGCCATCTGTTGAACGACATGATGCAGTCGCTTCTGTCCGCAATCTACCCGAACCTCAAGCAGCAATTCGGTCTGAGCTTCTCGCAAATCGGTCTCGTGACGCTCACCTATCAAATCACTGCGTCGCTGCTGCAACCGTTGGTGGGTCTGTACGCCGACAAGCGGCCGACACCGCTCGCCCTGCCGGTCGGGACGCTGTTCTCGTTCGTCGGCCTCACAGTGTTGTCGATGGCGCCGAACTACGCGGTGCTGCTTATTGGCGCATGTCTCTTAGGGATGGGCTCGTCGGTCTTTCACCCCGAATCGTCACGCGTCGTGCGCATGGCAGCCGGTCGGCGACACGGATTCGCGCAGGCGCTCTTTCAGGTGGGAGGGAACACTGGTCAGGCGCTCGGCCCGTTGGCGGCGGCGCTCATCGTCGTTCGCTGGGGACGATCGAGCCTGTCCGTCTTCGCGCTCCTCGCGCTTGTCTCGTGCGCGATCCTCTGGAACGTGAGCCGGTGGTACAAGCATCATGGGATGCGGCGCTTGCAACTGGCCAGGCAAGCGGCGGCGGCGGCGGCGTCAAACGTCTCCGGCAACAAGGCGACCGGCGGCATCGTCGTCCTGCTCATATTGGTATTCTCTAAATATGTTTATTTGGCGAGTCTCACGAGCTACTACACGTTCTATCTGATCCACCGCTTTCACGTGTCGGTACAGAACGCGCAGCTGCACCTGTTCGTGTTCCTCGCGGCGGTTGCGCTGGGGACTATCGCCGGCGGTCCGATCGGCGACCGCGTCGGCCGGCGGTATGTGATTTGGTTCTCAATCGTCGGTGCGTTTCCGTTCACGTTCCTGCTGCCGATGGCGAGTCTCTTCTGGACGGGACCGTTGACGGTCGCCGTCGGGTTCATTCTCGCGTCGGCGTTTCCGGCCATCGTCGTCTTCGCCCAGGACCTCGTTCCGGGAAAGGTCGGGATGATCTCGGGGCTGTTCTTCGGATTCTCGTTCGGCATCGGCGGATTGGGCGCAGCGGCGTTGGGGTGGCTCGCGGACCGCACGAGCATCGAAACCGTCCATCGGGTTTGTGCGTTCCTGCCGCTCATTGGTATGCTCGCGGTGCGCCTGCCGAAGCTGGAGCGCCGGTGAACGACCGCCCGTGTCGTCAGCCGCCCGCATTCCTCTCCGTCACGGTTCAACTTGTTGAACACGAATCGAGCCAATGAGACGAATCGAACCAGCGACCGGCCTGATGTCATTTTGCCTCGGCACAGTCAATCGCCGACCTAATCGCCAACGAGTGAGACTATCGGCCCATCAATGATTCGACTCGTCTCACTGGGTTGATTCGTGCTCCACGGCTGGAGCGTGATTCGCTGCGATCGAGGCAGATCGGTCACTAAAACACGCGAAGACCACAATGGATTGACGCCGAGTCGTAGAGCGTACGCAGGGTCGCGGAGGGAGTCGGTGAGTCTAGACCCAATCCCCTGCGTCTCTCGCTCTACCTCTGCGTCTCTGCGCCAAGGTGCTTCCGGCTTAGCGTCCGCGAAGCAAATACTTATCCAAGAAGTCTGATTGCGCGTGGAAATACGTCAGCCACGACCGGTGCAGCAGCAGATCGTGAATCTCGTTCGGTATCACGATCAGCTCATTCGGCACCTTCTGTTCGCGCAGGGCCGTCATCAGTTGAACGGTCTGACCGAACGGCACATTGTGATCGTCGTCGGCCTGAATCACGAGGACGGGTGAACGCCAATGCTTGATCGATGAGAGCGGCGATGAGGCCCACGACAGACTATCCGACGCGGATTTCGCTCCGGCGGCCGCATAGACCTTGAGCACGCCACTCCAATCGTGCACGCCTGCGTAGTCCACGCCGGCGGCAAAGGTGTCGGAAGCGCGGGCGAGCGCGAGCGCCGTCATGTATCCGCCATAACTCCCGCCCCAGACGCCGAGTCGCCTGGAGTCGACGTCCGCTCTGGCTTTGAGGAAATTGGCGGCGCCCAAGATGTCGTTGAATTCACTCGCTCCCGACGGGCCGAACTTTGGCGGCACGCGGAAATTGAGGCCGTACCCCGTGCCGCCACGGTAGTTGACCGACAGCACGACGTATCCGCGGCTCGCGAAGTACTGATTCATTTCGTACATGTACGAGTAGGCGCCCATGGGGTTGGCGCCGAGGAGCATTTGGCGATACGGGCCGCCGTGAAAGAAGAGGAGTGCAGGGTGGCGCGTGTCGCGCTGTTCGCCGGGCGGCAGGAAGAGCTGACCGTGCACCATCATTCCGTCGGGCGAGCGGAAGATCACCGGCTGCGGAACGACGAACTTCGCACCGGGATATTCTTCGGGCATCGTTTGTGGCGCGATGTCTTGTGGTGCGCCGAATTTATCGCCGGATTGCGTGACCGCGACTGGTCGCATCGGATTCTTCGCGTCCGCGCTCAGAAACACGACCGAGTGTCCGTCGCCGGTGAACACGGGAAGATCCGCGATTGTCTGACCGGTCGTCACTGGCGCCGGCGTTCCGCCCGCGACTGGCACTTGCCAAATGTGCCGGTGATCCAAGTCGTCCTGGTTGGATGCGTACACGACGCGACGACGGTCCGGGCTCAGAACGGCACTGAAGATCTCGAAGTCGCCGGGCGTGAGCAGCGTCGGCGCGCCGCCCGTGGACGCGATGCTGTAGAGATGCACCCAACCGGTCTTCTCCCACGGAAAAACGATTCTGTCGTCCGCGCCCCACGCGAACGCGTAGCCTCCCTCGAGCGGATAGAATCGGCTGCCGGCGCCTGCACTCGCATGCCAAACCTCATGTCCCTTTCCAGTCGCGGGGTCGGCGATCCAGATGGACCACGGCTCAGCGGTGCGCGTCGATGAGAATGGACCAGGTGCGCCGGGAGGAATGCGGATGAAGGCGATCTTCGCGCCGTCGGGCGACCAGATAGGACTGGCGTCCCGATCGACGCTCGGCGCAAGCCACGTGATCGATTTCCGTGAGAGATCGTAGACGCCGATGAGATTGTGATCGCCACGGCTACTCACGAAGGCGAGGCGGGAGCCGTCGGGCGCCCACGCGAGGGCCGCGTCTCTTCCAAGATCTTTAACAACCGTTTCTGGTTTGCCACCGCCCAACGGCGCCAGCACGATGGAGTTGCGGGCGACGTAGGCGACGATGTTCGTCTTGGGCGCCATCGCCGGCGAACTGCCGTCGCCGATCAACCGCGGCGTCGTGTCGCCGAGCGCGATCGTCCAGAGCTGACCGGGCGTGGATCCGAGTGGCAGATCGCGCGGGTTCGGCTCGCCGCCGCGCTCGAACACGAGCGCCTGGCCGTCGAAGCTCCAGGCGAGCGTTCCAATTTCTACGCCGATGTCGCCGGTGAATCTGGTGAGCTGTCTCGAGGAGAATGTTCCGTTGGTGCCTGGTTCTCCCACCCAGATGTTGCGGCTGCCCTGAGCGTCGAAGATCCACGCAACCTTGGCGCCCGCCGGGGCTGCGGTTAGCCCGCTGGGAAACGGTGCACTGAGCGCTGCGTCGATGGAGAATGATGGCGCTTGTGCGCGCGCGGCCTCGGCGAAAAGGGCTGCGCCGACGAGGACGGTTCGCGACACAGTGGAGACGAGGCGGTCTCGGTTGCGGTAGGACATGGCTGGTGAGCTCGCGGTTGGTAGGACACCGGACTGCATACTTGCCAGCGATATATTACGTCGCAGTCACGGAGGCATACAAGTCTGGTATACCATTTTCCTTCGACCGCGCGTGGGTCGGAAAGGGCGACTGGAAGGGGCGAATGGAGGGGGCGATTGGAAACGACGAATGGAGGGGGCGTCGGTTCCACTCGCCCCCTTCATTCGCCGAAGCGACTCTGAGCATTGCGCACTCGGGAGTCCGTCAAGACGCCGTTGCGGCGTTGGGGTGACTCGTTACGTGCAGCACCATGTTCAATGCGACGGCGCCCAATACTTTTCCTCGAGCGTCAGATCATTTGAACCACGTGAAGGGACACTACCGGATATGAAGTCTCGCATCGTTCTTGCCGTCGCGGTCGCGACCTGCCTGCTCTCCAATCCCGCGGCTCCGGCCGCCGGTGCGTTGCTCGCGCAACAGGGATTCGGTCCCGGGCGGCGCGTGATGCTCGATGCGCACAACGCGTATCCGCAGAATGACCGATGGCGCGATCGCATCGACCGCGCGCTGTCGACCGGCTTTCCCGTCGCCATCGAGCAGGACCTGTATTGGAAGGATCGCGCGGGGAGTTTTGAGATCCTCGTCGCGCACGATAAATCCGAGCTGGATCGCGCGCCGACACTCGACGCATATTTTTTCAAGCGGATCCGGCCGCTCATGGAGCGCGCGCTCGCGGAGCAGAGACGCGACACGTGGCCGCTGATCGTGCTCAACCTCGACTTCAAGCAGAACGACGCGCCGCTCCTCGATGCCGTCTACACGCTGCTCGGACAATACGAGTCGTGGTTGACCACCGCGCCGCGGACATCGACGCCCGACGTGGCCGCGCCGCTGTCGGTCGGGCCGTTGCTCGTACTGTCCGGCTCGAGCGAGGCGCAGCGCGTGCGCTTCCATGACGCTGTTCCCGTCGGTCAGCGCCTGCGCGCGTTCGGCGCGATACCGTCGGCCGTCGCGCCCGGCGCCAACAATGAGGAGCGCGCGGCGAACATGAGTCGCATGCCCGCCGAGCAGATCATCGCGCCGAAGGCGTCCAACTATGCGCGATGGGTGAATTTCCCGTGGCTCGTGGTGGAAGCCGGGGGACAGACGAATGCTGCAGACTGGAATGCGACCGACGCGGCGCGGCTGGATGCATTGGTCACGCGGGCGCACGCGCAGAATCTCTGGATTCGGTTCTACACGCTCGATGGGTTTCTGAATGGCGACGGCGATGGACTGACGAAGTCATACGACTTTGGAAGCGATAGCGCCGTGAAGTTGCGATGGCGGGCCGCCATCCAGGCGGGAGTCGACTTCATTGCGACTGACCACTACGAACGGTTCGATCGGGCGCGACGGGAACGGCTCGAAGGGCGGGGACGGCTCGAAGGGCGGGGACGGCTCGAAGGGCGGGGACGGCTCGAAGGGCGGGAACGGCTCGAAGGGCGGGAACGACTCGAACAGCGGAAAGGGCTCGACGTGCGGGCAGTTCGGGACGGCAGATTAATCGCCGATTTGTTCGCTCAGCATCTTCACTATCGTCCGGCCTCGGCTGAATAGCCGATAGAACTCCTCATGTGGAAGTAGTTCGTCATCGAGAAGACCTCGCAGTTCGTTGAGGCTCTTCCTGAGCGGAACCGCAGGCGAGCCGAAAGACGCGAATTCGATTCTTGCCGACGCCGTAGCCATGCCCTTCGGCGATGTTGTCGCCGATCGACTCTGCCGGCATTCGTAGCTGTTCGGCATCGTTCAACGGGCGGAGCTGGAGCGGAGAAACCGGCCGACCACAGCGGAGAACGACTGCGCCGCACCGTAGACGCGCAGGGTTTTCAATTCACCCATGCCGTGAATATCGTGTGCAGCGCTGTAACCCCATCACCGTGGTCATACGACTCGTACCAAATAGCTCGGTCAGAGCTCGTAAGCGTTTCCATATAGACGCTTGCTAGATTGATGCTTGCTAGTTGGCGCCTTTTCCGCCGTTCGAGCTCTTTCCGCCGTTCGAGCCGTTCCCGCCCCTCGAGCCCGTCCCCTACTTGCAACGAATCGCAACCGTCGCGAGGACCGGCAGGTGGTCCGAGGGAAAGCGATTGTCCCAGCTGTCGGGGAGAATTCCGTGCTTCAGCACTTCGACGGCCGGCGAGACGAGCACGTAATCGATGATATCCCCTTCGCGTCCAATCCCACGGAATCCGCTGACGGTGGACGAAGGCGGGCCGTAGTGTCCTTCGCGGCTCGCCGTCATCCCATCCACGAGTGGTGGGAATGCATTGGCGATGGTGTCGCGCGTGAGGATCCGGTAGCCGACCGACGTCGGCCTGGAATTGAGGTCTCCAGTCATCACGAGCGGTAACCCGACGGCGTCAATGGTCGCGAGTCGCTCGCGAATGAGCCGCGCGCTTTCTTGTCGCGCGTGCTCGCCCATGTGATCGAAATGCGTATTGAGGTGAACGTATTCGCATCCGGTGGCGCGGTCGCGGAACCGCCCCCACGTGGCGATGCGCTCGAGCGCGGCGTCCCACCCTTTGCTTCCGGCAACCTCGGGAGTCGGTGAAAGCCAGAACGTCTTGTTCTCGCGCACCTCGAGACGGTCGCGCTTGTAGAGGATCGCGCTGAACTCACCCTTCGTTTGGCCGTCGGTGCGTCCGACGCCGACGCGCGAGTACTCTGGAAGGAGCGTGTCGAGGTCGGCGAGCATTCCATAAAGCGCCTCCTGCACGCCGACGACGTCAGCGTCGTGGAAGCGGATCAACTGTGCGACCCACGCTTTCCGGTACGGCCAGGAATTTGGCCCGTCGCCGGTATTGTTATAGCGAAGATTGAAGGTCATCACGCGCATCGGCGTGGCGGTTCGCTGCCCCGGGTCCGCGAGAACGCCGGCAAGACCGGGGGCCGGGGTCGGGGCGGTCGCGCACGCGGAGAGGAGCGCGACGAGGAGTAGGAGGAGATGTTTTTGCATGACGACAATTAACTCGCCCTGTGTTGCCGCCTTGGGCATGACGTGTCACAGTGTGACAGCGTGCCGGTCACGAATTAAATATCTAGCACGAGGTAATTGCCATTCACTGACGCCCGCGTGTCTCACGGTTCAGACAAAAAGGGCGCACCGGATCTTATCGGCGCGCCCTTCATGTTCGCAATTCATAGTTCTCTTACCACACGTTCGCGTCGGAGCGCGTAAGCGTTTCCTTATAGGCGGTCGTCAGTTGTCGTATTCCCCGCTGTTCGAGCCGTCGCCGCTGTTCGAGCCGTCGCCGCTGTTCGAGCCGTCGCCGCCGTTCGAGCCGTCGCCGCTGTTCGAGCCGTCGCC
>Ga0193753_10003115_pt1 | contig 12523 bp, 19 predicted proteins | sample H1c2metaG_FD_144925 | JGI IMG/M metagenome (GOLD analysis project Ga0193753, IMG submission 144925) | Soil microbial communities from a riparian zone of the East river system, Colorado, United States - H1c2 | ecosystem: Environmental > Terrestrial > Soil > Riparian zone | place: USA: East... | reverse complement strand
CTTAGGCACGACGTGAGGCCGAGATCTCTATCTTCGGCAACAACTCATAGTCCTGAAGCGGTCGGCACCGGGCACGCCCGGGGCTGAAAGCTATAGACCGTCTAATCTTGGTGTGCCTCTACCGGCTGTTCCCCTCCCTGATCGACGCATCGATCGTCTTCAAGCCAGAGACCCTGCTACGCTGGCATCGCCGTGCCTTTCGCTTGTTCTGGCGTCGGAAGTCCCGGCGGCGAGCCGGCCGCCCTTCGGTCTCGAGCGATGTCCGCAGTCTCGTCCAACGGATCAGCCGGGGGATTCCTCTCTGGGACGCGCCGCGCGCATTCATGGCGAATTATTGAAGCTCAGCATCGAGATCGGCCGGTCTTTCGTCGCCAAGTACATGCCGGGCCGGCCTGCCGTCACACGGCTGGAAGACCTTCCTTCGCAATCACGAGCGCGACATCGCCGCGGTCGACCTCTCGTCTTGCTATTCGGGCTACAGTTGGCTGGCGCAACATATGTATAGAGTCGTGATGCAAATCACATCGCAGACGATGGTTCTTCGGTAGGGAGCAGTATGCCCAATGTTCACACGCGCTGGTGCTCGATCGCGATCAAGGATGCTGAGGGCCTGGCGCGTCCTTGGTTGAATTGGCTGATGGCGGCGAAACCGAACTCAAGAATTGGGGTCAGGCGTCCAAGCGCCGACGTGACCAAATTCGCCGCTGGACACTCGTAGCGTGTCCACAAGTCGCTCCAATCTTCGAGCGGAGCCATGCACACGCTCGCCAGCATCGCCTTGCGTGGGGTTCACTGGCCATTTCGCTTTCTCCCCGGCTTTGCGGCGCCCGGTGCCCCGGCCCCTCGGAGTGATTTCATGTCGCCGGCGACTACGGCCTGTCCCCCTGGTCCGACCGCCGCATACTGCGCGCTCCTGACGAAGGTCAGTCTTCTTGCGCGATCTCGGAGTGGCTCCTCGGAACATTGCCCGGCAAGTTTACGCCGAGTCCGCGCACCATCTGCCCGGCCGGCCGCCATGTCACAATCTTCCCACTGGCCGCTATGGTGTTCGCCTGTTCTCATGCAATGCGAACCATGTATCCCTAGTCAAGAATGTGAACAGAATTCGAGTCGCGTTCGTCGAAGATGACGACGACTACCGTGAGGCGGTAACCAACGAGCTTGCCGATCACGGGTTTGATGTGACGACCTTCTCTGACGGCAACGCGCTTCTCGCCGCGTTCGGCGACGGTGCCGACGCGGAAATCATCGTGCTGGACTGGAGCCTGCCCACCATGTCCGGCATCGATTTGCTGCCGCGCCTGCGCCGCATGGGCATCGTCCTGCCGGTGGTGTTCCTGACTGGCCGATCGCAGCCGGCCTACGAGCAGCTCGCCTTCGATCGCGGCGCGCTGGACTTCGTCGACAAGGCGCGCGGTGTTCCCATCCTGGCCCGCCGTCTACGGTTGATCGCCGATTCGGTGAAGAAGACCAGCGAACCCGACCTGATGGACAATTTCCATTGCGGTAGGCTGATGCTGAAGCCGCGGGTCAGCCGCGCCTTCTGGGACGATGCCGATATTCATCTGACGCTCACCGAATTCAAGATCGTGCACTTGCTGGCCTCGAACGTCGGCAGCTACGTGACATATCGGGCAGTCTACGACTGCATGCATTACGTCGGTTTCATCGCGGGGAGCGGCGAAAATGGCTACCGAACGAATGTCCGCTCTTGCATCAAGCGGATCAGAAACAAGTTCCGAGCCGTCGACCCCACCTTTGCCGAGATCGATAACTACCAGTCCTTCGGATACCGCTGGGGAAAGACCTAAAGCGCCACCGCGGCCCCCACTTTTCGCAGACACGCGCGCGGGTCTCGACATGGAACTGAATGCGAGCCGGCCGGTCGCCATCAACACTGCGCGCCACAGCCTCTGCCTGGCCTTGGGCGATGGCGTAGTCCGCAGTTGCGAGGCTGAACGCATTGAGATCGGAAAAGCGCTCGAAGATGGAGCGCACCGAGCAGCCGACTTGTCTCGCGATCCGGGCCGCCGTCGGCATCCTCGGGCCTTCGCGAAGCAGGTCCAGATAGGCCTCGATAATGGCCAGCCGGGTCCGCTCACTGCGTAGGCGGCGACCATCGACCCTTGGCGGTTCAAGCATCATCACTGCTGAACGGTTGTGCGGCAGCCGCTGCATCCCATTCCCCTGCCGTGATCAAGCTCCCTCCGTAGCGCCTATCTCAGGGTGTGTCCGACGCACCACGCTGCGCAGACCCAGCTGATTGTTCGAAGTTCAGGTAGCGGAAATGGTCAAACGCCGCGCTCAAGAACGAGTGTTCCCAGCAGCCAAACACTAACTCTCGCGGGCATCGGCAAGGCAAATGCCGCAACGGCTTCCTCTCAGCTGGAAGCCAACCTCTTCTCGACGGCAGCATATGCTACGCTCAGCGATGGCTGCTCACGCGGAACCACCGGCGCTTAAAGCGGCATTTGCGCTGTCCGTGGGCCTTTCATCGAGAATCTGTTGAATAAGCGCTAGAAGAGCCCTTGGTCTGAAGGGCTTGGTCAATAACGGCCGGCCCTCGTACCGCCCAGGAAGCGAGGATACCGGATGGCTTGCGAGGAAGATGTAAGGAACGCCGATAGCGTCGAGCATCTCCGATACCGGGAACACCGTCTCGCCGGCAAGATGCACGTCGAGGAGGGCAAGATCAACCTTGTGCCGGGAGAGCACCTGCCGTGTTGTCTCTACTGACCGTTCCGGCCCCACTATTGAATAGCCGGCGTCCTCGACGATCCATGAAATCTCCATGGCGATGATATTTACATTTTCGACTACCAGAATGCGGATCATGTTCAACGGCCCCCGCCCGAGCTAACGAGGAGGTACCTGACAAGTCGCTCGCAATTTGGCGGTAGTTGCTAGGGAATCGGAGTTACTCCATCACACGCGCCAGCTAACGCACAGCGCACGGCTCGCCGCTCGACCTGGCATGCTTGCGCTATCGTTCAGCGGGCGTGGCTCTTGGCATGGGGCTATCAAGGAAAAGACTCACAAGGTACTTGAGGTGGGGACTGATGGCTCACGTCGGCAACGGCGAACTCTGCCCTTCGCCTGTCAAACGGACACGATCGATGCGAGCAAGAGCTCCGCGTTGAACAAGGCCCCAAGGCTCGCCGCGACCAACAAATGGTCGTGGGGCGCCTGTTCTTGGATTGTCTCGAGCATCGATTTGCTCGCTCAGCTGCGCCAATCCGGCATGAGTCTGCCGGTGGTGTTTTTGCTGGCTACACTTTTAGCACCTGGAAATGTCTCGCGTCGATCGAGGCGCCGTCGACTTCATCGGCAAGACTTGTAGCGTGGAGATTCTAGTGCTCGTCCTTAATCCCAATATGAGCCGGGCTTACTGGAACGACTCCGATATGGGCCTCACTAAGGGAGAGTACAAAATCGTCCATCTCCTGGTGTCGAACGTGGGCCGTTACGTGACCTATCGCGCGATCTACGACCGCTTGCACTAAGAAGACTTCATCGCAGGAAGCGGCGATGACGGCTATCGAGGAAACGTCCGTTCGGCAATCAAGCGCATCCGCAACAAGTTCCGCGACCTCGATCCGGACTTTCCTGAAATCGAGAACTACACAGCCTGCGGATACCGCTGGGGCAAGCCGACTGGCGCGGGCTGAACAACCCCAATACTCATTCCGTCCATGGGCTCATTCGTCCATGGATTGCTTAATGCAACAGCATCCTTCTCAGAAGCTTTTGGACTTCAGCATCGGCATAAGGCTTGGCAAGCAAAGTAGCGTATTCCGCTGCTTCACCAAGTGACTGCTTGGCGGTAGAACTCAGGATAATTCTGATATCGAGCTGGCGCTCCCGGACCCACCGCGCCAACGCGAAACCATCCATTTTGCCTGGGATGCCTGTATCCGAGAGCACTACGTCTACCGCGATGGTGTTCAGCACCGTGACTGCCTCGGCCGCATCCGCTGCTTCAAACACCTCAAATCCAAGCTCGCGCAAATTCGATGCGGTGACCAACCGCAAAAGTACGTCATTTTCAACAATCAACAAGATCGGCAATTGCTTTTGATGCACGCCTTCCCCACGCTCTATCATTCCTCCAAAAGTGCATAGCGATTGAAAGAACCTGGTTCAATCTGCAGTAGTGCATAACTGAACACGGATGAACACCGACATTAGCATAAAAGTCAGGGAATTTCAACGCACTACGCGCGTGTGCGCGTCATGGGTGTTCCATCCAGGCATGCGATTTCCATCAAGCGTCCTACCGGCATCGGTAGGCAGATGGAATGGCCGGCTTCAACAATCATCCCCGAGCGACTGCGAACACAATGGCGTCGGTGGTTGGCCCATCCAACTCCTCCAGCATGCGCCATTGTTGCGGCAGGCCATTTGTCGCGTCGTACAACGCGCGGGTGCAAGGCTGGGAATTCGGTCTCGCTCGACATTGGTCGAGGTTAGCCCAGGCCGCCAAGCGTGCTTCTTTTATGGGCCTTCGGCCCAACACTCGGTGTCAACAACGAACCGGCGACGATGGACCGGTTGATCCCCAGATTTGTCATCTTCCCACAGGCCGCGGAGGCGTATACTACCGCCCGTCAACCGGTAATACGTCATGACCAGCAAGAACGATCATAGGGGAAACTCAGTGAGCCTCATAACCGTATTGGCCGAGGAATTTCCCGGTTCATCGTCATGCGCCCTCAGGGTGATAGATCGCAAGGACGGCACCTGCAGCGAGTTCACGATCTACACCGATGATCTGCCGGCCTTCCAGGAATATGTGCAGGCTCACAACGCCCAGGAGGGCGAGTTCACGGTCGACCTTCAGTCCGGCCTCTTCCAGCGATAGCCGAAGCCGGAGTAGTTTTCGATCCGATCGAAGGTCGGGTCGAGGGCCCGAAACTTGTTTCGGATGCGCTTGATTGCCGACCGCACGTTGGCCCGATAGCCGTCCTCGCCGTCTCCTGCCATGAAACCTTCGTAGTGCATCCGGTCGTAGACGGCACGATAAGTTACGTAGTGGCCCGCGTTTGAAGCCAGCAACTCGACTGTCTTGTACTCGCCGAGGGAGAGACAGAGATCCACCTGGTCCCAATAGGCGCGGCTGATATCCGTATGCAGAAGCAGCTTGCCGCAGCTGATGGTCTTGTCGGCCTGCTGCCGCCTGAAAATCCTGGTCACGACCTTGAGACGTCCGATGAGGACGTCGACGTCGGGCGACTTGTCGATGAAGTCTCTCGCGCCTTCATCTAAAGCAAGGCCCTTGTCGGGCTGCGATGGGTTGCCGACAAGGAATAAGACCGGAACTCTGATGCCTTGCTTGCGTAGTTTGGCCAACAGGTCGATGACGGATACGCCCGGCAGGTTCCAATTGGCGAGGATAACGTCGGCGTAGCCGACATCATCGAGTGCGCCGAGCAGCGAGGCGCGATCGTCGAAACTAAGAACGGCAAAACCCTGGGCCGACAATTTATCGGTCAGCATCTCGCGATACGTCGGGTCGTTCTCGATGAGAAGGATGCGAATCGCCTGCGCCTGACCGTTGGCGGCAAGCGGCGCCGGCCTGGCTGTCGCCGAGCTTACGACACTCTGTTCAGTCGTCGCCATCGAAGGGCTCAGCATCCCTGCCCTCCATCAGCCTTCGGCCGGACATGCCGCTCAAGCTGAGCCCGCGAACGCTTGTCAAGGAATGTGGAGGACCAAATTCCGATAGAGGATTTGTCCCGCTTCAGATCGGACACCCGAGCCAGCGCGGCCTTCATGCTGATCGAGATCTCTGCAGGAAGATGCACAGTATGCAACACGTCACGCACCGACCACCTGCCCGCGCGAAGACGCGGTGTATCGAACATCGCAATCATCATCCCCAAGTACCCCTCACTGCGCAATCACACACATCCCGTGGTCGCCGTAGCAAACGCGCACGAGGGGTGATGTGATCGGCATCACACCTCTTTTCATTGTCACAGAAATATCCCTGCAAAGCGTTCTTTGTCACAGAATTATCGCACCACGGTACGACCACGAACTGACTTCACTGCAAATAGTGCGCGGAAGATATTGCAGCCCCAACCTTTGCGCACTCAAGGTGACACAGGGCCGGCTAGTCGGAAAGCTTTGCAGCCTCGCGCTCCAGTCGTGTTTTGTGAATGACATAGATCGCGGCTGAGCTCTGCTCGATGACCTTGCGCTTTCTCCACACGCTCAGGATACGGCTGACATTTTCACGCGCCACATGCGCCAGCGCCGCCAGGTCGTCCTGGCGAATTCTCTGCCGGATGATGACCTGGTCCGGCGTCTCGCCGGGCTCGCCAAGGTATTTGGCAAACTGAAGCAGGGCGCGAGCGACGCGTGCCTCGAGCGAGAGAAAGCTCACGGCCGCCACCTCCTCGTCAGTTTGCCGCAGGCGCTCAACGAGGGTGGTTACCAAGTGACTGTAGATCTTGGGATCGTCTTGAAGACATTCGAGGAAAGTGCTGCGGCTCAGAAAGGTCAACCTGCTGTCTCTCAGCGCTTGGACCGTGGCGGACCTTGGCAGCCCGTCGATCATTGCAAGTTCGCCGACAATGGCTCCCGGTCCCAGGATCGCAAGGATTCGCGCTGCGCCACCCTGGGGCGACGCGATGCTCACCTTGAGGACACCGTGTTCGAGGTAGTAGCAACCATCAGCAGCAGCGCCGATTTCAAACAGGGTCTTTCCCTGCTTGACGAATATGACCGGCGCCTTTGCCAGCAATCGCGAGAAATACTCGCGCGGCAATCCGAACAGGAGGCTATGAGAATCGAAAAAGCGCGTTGGACCCGCCATACTGAACGCTCTCCATGAAACGGATCCTGAGTAATCCGTCTGATGCGAAAGCTATATCGTAGCCACGTCGCATTCACCTACATACCACGCGGTTGCAAAACAAGCTTCATGTATACGAAGCAGGCTATAGGGTTTTGCCTTAAAGGCGAACGGCTTAAAGGCGAACAATTGCTGGAAGGACAGCTATCGGTTATTCGCCAAGAAGCGGCATTGAGCGTCCCTGATATCCGCCGCCCTGCTCTGGAAATGCCTTTGCCGCAGTTCCGTTCCTGGTCGGGGAATGGCGAACGTTTGGATCTGGGCATTTGAGTTAGCGCATGAGGGGTAGTTCGCCAGGGAGTGACAGGCTAACGCGGTCGAAAAGGCTATTGTGGGCGCATGAGTAATCGCGAAAGCCATTTCAAGTCCCCGGGCACGACCAAGACTGGCAAGGCTGGTGACGCGATCGACGTTGCGGCCCGATACTTTGTATACAAGCTCTACGAGGCGACAGAGGGACAGCCGGGGCAGTGGCGGGCGTTGTATGGAATGGGTGAGTCAGCGGGAACGATTTCCCGGGCGGTTGAGCGTGGGTGGGTCACTCTCGATGTGAATCGAAAGCCGCTGGAACGCAGAGCCGCCTTGACGGACGAGGGGCGGCGGCTGGCACGCAGGGGTAGACCTGAGAGCAAGCCAGTAGGGGCATTGCCCCGCGACCATACCAATACTCCTCCTCCAATTCCGGGGGCGGAGCCGCAGGTAGCGCCTCCAAGCAGCTTCGATTAGGAGCGACAATGGCTACGGCGCTGGCGGAGAAGGCCGCGACAGAATGGAGCGGAGAGAGTCAGCCTGCGATTTGCGGAACGGTCCTGTTCGGCTCTTGTGCCTGCAGTACGCAACGTGATCGTGGGCGCAGAGTAGCCACTCACGGTGACCCCCTCCTGAGCCACCGCACAGCATCGGCCTCACGGATGCGGGTCGCGTGTGGACGGGTCGATCTAGCTGATGGCGACGGGCGGCCATTCCTTGGGACACCGCAGGCCCGTCCGGGCTGACCTTGCCCTCCTCGACTTGGATCTTGGCGGCGAAACTGTGTTCCCAATATCGGAGATGCTCGACGCCATGGGCGTTCTGTACATCTTCATCACAAGCCGTCCGGCCTCCTCGCTTGCGTGGCGCCAGGGCCGGCCATTGGTTGACCAAGCCATACAGACCAAAGGCTCTTCTAGAATTTATCCAACAGATTCTCGGTGAGCGACCCACAGACAGCGCAAATGCCACTCCAGGCGCCGGTGGCCCCGCGTGAGCAGCCACCGACTAGCGCTTCTCGCTGAGAGGGAACCGTCGCACAGCATTTGCCTTACCGATGCTGGCCAAGGCCTCAAACCACGCGCCTCTCCGGTGTGACTTGATGGATGTACCTCCTAGTAAGTACCTACTCATCGTCACGGCCACGCGCGCGGATCGCCGGTAAATTTAGACACCGTGTGTGGGTGCCGCGTCATTCAGGAAGGCACTATGTACTGTGCTAGACAGTTCAGGTCGCGAAGCAAGAAAGCTTTTTTTTGCTGCCCTTGACCGCATAGCTGCGGCCAACCGAGAGCCTACTGCCCTGGAAGCCGGTTGTCTTTTTGGCGCATTGGGTGCGATGGCTAATGGCGACGAGCATTCGGCCGAGCGCAAGATTGCTTTGTGTTTGAATGCCGATTTCAAACAACAGCGCTCTTGGAAGGCGCCACCCCAACTCACGGTCGCTGGTCTGCGCAGGGCGTTTCTAGAATTGAACAGTCTCTCAGGGCATCAAATGAGGTCGAATACAAACAAGCTGCCGCCTCTAAACAACCGACCGACCTGCAGCTGGTGCGCCAAGGGCAGGCTTGATCTGATTAAAGAATGGCCGGATCCCACCTATGGCATGATTGGAGTCACGCTGAGATGCGATAGTCCCGAGTGCGGCAAGCTCACCGCCGTCTGACACATCAGCCTCTGCTTGCCAGAAACTCGATCCAGCAATATTGATGATGAAGCCCGCCGAGGATCGACCTCGCGGCGATCTTACCGAACCGCTGAACAGAACGAACAAGCGGTGCATCCTTACCCAAGGATAGATGCGACCGGACATTGTTGTAATAAGCGGCATAGGCCTTGAGGACTTGGCGCAAGTGGGCTTCGCCAAAGATGACGACGTGATCCAGACATTCTCGATGGATCGAGCCAATCAGCCTCTCCGCATGCCCATTCTGCCAGGGTGACTGCTGCGCAATCGGGTGATCCCGGATGGCCATCGCCGCAAGACGCCAAGTAACGGCGAGGCAATAGGCGGCGTCGCGGGGCCGCCGGCGCTAGTCCGGGCTCGGTGACACCGCTGGGCGCGGCGGTGGCGCGATGTCGCGGGAGAGTTTCTCAAGGCATTCCAGTCGTTCGGCTTGAGCAAGTAGCGAGCAGGCGCCGGAGTTGATTATCGCCAGGTCGGCGCCGCGCAGATAGAGCCTCTCCGTAGTGCCGAGCCTGACGATGGGCAGGACAAGCAGGATGGTCCCGTCATCGACGACACGGGCCATCTCCGCCGCCAGGCGCGATGGCGCACCCTCGATCAGGCCGGCGGCGAGGCCGACCGTCCAGGCATTGATCTTCTTCTGCTGCCGCTCGTAGGTCGGCGCGCGCTGCACCGGCGCGAGTTGCGCCTGCGCGGCGGCCCGGGTCGGCTGCAGCGCCAGGACAACCGGCGCCAAGACGGCGAGCGCGCTCAATAGGCGTGCGGCAAACATCGTAATCATCGATCGACTCTCCCTGATGTCTAACAAGACGCACGTGGCCCGCGGCCTCTCCACTCACTGACGCAACGCGTTCAATCGATCTCTCGCCTCCTGAACACGGTTACGGCCGCACGTAGGTCCAGCCCTGCTCCTGCAGCTCCATGACCCGCACCACGCCGGACTTCACGAGCGTGGCCTGCGCGACGAGCGGAATGTCCTTGTGCTCGGCCTTGTGCATGTTGTCCTGGGTGTTGCCGCAGGCCTTGAACGAGATCGACGGCGTCTTGTCGGCGATCGCCTTGATGCGATCCTTCACCGGCGAGGTGTCGTCGCGCAGCATGTGCAGGCCGGGACCGAAGGTGACGACCTCGATCTCCACCTTCTCGCCGAGGTTCTTGTAGTATTGCTCGACGTTGGTCGCGTTGTTGAGCGCCAGGTTCATCATCGCCGGGTCGTTGGTGTTCACCTGCAGAACGAGGCGATGCACCTTCTTATCTGCGACACCTTGCGCGGTCGACGCCGATGCCAGTTCTTTGCCCTGCGCCGCCGGCGGGGCGGCGAGAAACAGCGCCCCGGCGCACACTGACAAGGCGCACACCGCCGTCAACCGCATCACATGTCCGAACTTTGTCATCATGCTCTCCTGTAGTGGTCGTTGCTGAGGGATCGTCAGTTGTGCGGCGCGCCGGCGACGGCCGGCCATTTGCAGGGGCCGGCCAGCCGGTCCCGCACGATTTTCAAGCCGGCCAGGTCGTACCGCCCGTCCAGCGCAGCGCCCTGCCGAGGAGTGACGCGAAAAGAGATCTCGCCCCGGTCGGGCAGCGACGCCAGCAGTCGCACGACATCGCCCCTGATTGTGACCCCGGCCCCCGACGCCGGCGTGCCGGCCGCGACCACCACCGGCTGGCCATCATTGACGACGTAGGAGACGACAGAGTCCTCGCCGCGGCCCGTGAGGGCCGGGCCCATAATCACCAGGTCTGTCCGGCCACCGCGGCACTGGATCGAGAGCTGCAGGATGGCGCCGTCAGGTCCGCCGCTCGACAACGCGGTGGCGATGGCGACGGGCGTGTAGTCAAGCGGCGAGGTGGTCTCGCTGACGATCCAGTTGTCGGCCGCCGGTGCCACTCCTGGCGCGGGTGACACCGCGGGGCGCGCCGGGGACGGCGGGGCGATGTCGCGTGAGAGTTTGTCCAGGCATTCCAGCCGTTCGGCAGGCGCCAGCAGCGAGCAGGCGCGGAGCTTTTCCATCGCATCGCCAGTGCCCTGTGCCAGTGCGCCGGCGCTCGCCAGGGCGAACGCGAAAGCGAGGCAGATCGCAGCGATCTTCACTGTTTGGCCTGCGCCTTGCGCGCTTGGCCTTGCAGCCATTCCTGCGCCGCCGGAAAGCGGGTGAGGCCGGGGACCGTCGCGCCGAGATTGATCGTCTTCCAGTTGGGGTCGAAGCCAGGCACCTGCAGCTTGTCGAGCCGGGTAAAGAGGTAGTCGGTGAAGCGGGCGACGCGCCGGTAGCGGTCGGAGCCGACCGGCCAGTTGTAGGAGACCAGGACGGTTGGCACCGCGATGGTCGAGATGCGTTCGCCCGGCTTGATCAGCGCAGGATAATCGGCCACTTCAAGAGCCGCCGGCAGATAGTAATCCTCGAATTTGCTGTCGTAGGTCACTGGCAGGAACTTGAAGCCAGGCTCCCACTGGCCGCGCAGAAAGGCGTCGACCGGCTTCGATGTGATGAACACGACGGCCGCCATCTCGCCCTTGCGCATCTGCTGCAGCGCCACCTGGTGCGGAATGAAGGTCTTCTCGATGTTGATGCCCAGCCGGCTGAAGATCAGCGGCCCGGAGTAGGCGGCGGCAGTCCCCAGGGTGTTGAAGTTCACCTTCTTGCCGGCGAGGTCCTGCAGGCTCTGGATCTCGGGCCGGACGAAGATGTGCAGCTCCGATGGGAAGAGACTGAGCAGGTAGGTGACGTGCTGCCGGATTTCCGGGAACTGGACCCTGTATTCCTCCAGGGAGTCGGAGTTGATGATCGCCAGATCGATGCCGCGCAGATAGAGCAGAGAATTCACGTTCTCGGTTGGGCCGCGCGTGACGATGGGCAGGACATGCAGGTTGTCTCCGTCATCGACGACTCGGGCCATCTCCGCCGCCAGACGCAACGGCGCGCCTTCGATCAGGCCGGCAGCGAGGCCGACGGTCCAGGCGTTAATCTTTCCCTGTTGCTGCTCATAGGTCAGCGCGCGCGGCGCCGGAGCGGGCTGCCCCTGCGCATCGGCTTCGATCTGCAGCGTCAAGACAAGTGGAGCCGCCAGCGTGAGCAGGCGCACTAGGCGCGTGGCAAACGTCATGGTCATCGCAGAGACTCCCTCCCGGTGATACCCCGGCCCTTTATTCACGCAATGCGTTCAATCGGTCCCCTGCCTCCTGAACGCCGCTAGCAAACGCCTTGGCATAGAGCTCCCGTGCCTTGGCGACATCGCCTTGCGTGCCGAAGGTTCCCCATGCGGCTAGGGTGGCCGGGTCATATGTCTCCGCCAGCGCGAACAACGCTGGCGCGCTGCCCGTCTCGGCCGCGCGCTCGAGCACGATCCGCGCCGTGCCGACATTGCCCTGGCTCAGGAGCAGGCTGGCACGCGATATCAGGCGCGCCAGTTCCGGATCGCCAAGCGCCTCTGGCGCTGTCGGCCGCGCCGCCACCGTCGCTGGCTTATCGGCCGCCGGCATCACCGGCTTGTTACTCGTAGGCAGCGGGGCTGTCGCGGGATTGCCAGTTGCCGGCGCCTGCGTCGGGTCAGGTGTACTCGACAGGCTCGCCGTGGCGTTGCGGCTACGGCCAGGCGTGGCGTCCCGGCGTGCCGCCAGCTGCTCTGCGAACCCCTGGTTGCGGGCGCGCTCCAGCGCCAGCAAATCCCCGTATGCCGCCGACTGCCTTTCCGTCTGCTTTAGCGCCTGCTTGACCTCTGCCAGGTTC
>Ga0193753_10003114_pt1 | contig 12525 bp, 14 predicted proteins | sample H1c2metaG_FD_144925 | JGI IMG/M metagenome (GOLD analysis project Ga0193753, IMG submission 144925) | Soil microbial communities from a riparian zone of the East river system, Colorado, United States - H1c2 | ecosystem: Environmental > Terrestrial > Soil > Riparian zone | place: USA: East... | reverse complement strand
CCGTACGGCGGCACGGCGGCCAGGCCATCGAGCGCGCCCCGCAAGATCACGACCACCAGGCGCGATGAGCCTCCGGTATGTGCGAACAGGGCCTGCGGGATCGAGGCACTCGCGGCCAATGCGCCGGCACCCAGAAGAAAACGGCGCCGGCTGGTGTTCCTTGGTAACGGGCGTCGCATGGCTATCTCCGTTGAAATTCGGGGCTCATCAACAACAGCGCCACTGCCTGACCGGAAGAGGTGGCGCGGCGCAGTGCCGTCAAGGTCTCGGGCCGCGCGTAGCTGCCCAAGCTTGCGGCGGCCAGATCCGCAGGTTCAATGCCGCTTTCGTATTTGGCGCTGACCCGGGATGCCCACAGCACACGGTGCATCAGCGCATCGGAACCGTCCCAACTCTTCGACGTGTCGGGCCAGCCCGCCGGAGACCCGGGGGTGTACTGCCGCTGTCCCAACAGGTCAAAGGTTCGGATCACCTCTTCGGGCTGCGCCGGGGAAACATTCAGCGCTCGAAGCGTCGAAAAAACGAAATCCTGCGGTGTCTTGAACTTGCGCGCCCGAGGTTCCCAGCCCTCCGGAGATCCGATCAATGCCGCGTACACCTCGGGCAGATCTCCGCCGCTTTTCAAGAAGACATGGGCGACGCGCTCCACGGCGGCCCGCGGCGGATCGTCCGCGATGAAATGCCGGACCAGCTTGGTGGCGATGAACCTCGCCGTTTCAGGCCGCCGCGCCAAGTCGGCCAACACCGCCTCGCCCTGACGCTGACCCTGTTCTGTATAGGTTTTGCCGAGGAAAACCTTCGGCCCGGGTTCGTGCAGGGCGTCGCTGAAGTAAAAGCGCCCCGTCGTGCCGCCCGCGAGCCGGCCCTTGCCCCCGCCGATGGACCAGCCGGTGATGATTTGCGCGAAACTCGTGACGTCGGTTTGGGTGTAGCCGCCATTCACTCCCAATGTGTGCAGTTCGAGTATCTCGCGGGCGAGATTCTCGTTGATGCCGAACTGCCGCTTGGGCGCAAGGTTGGGGCGGCGGAAGTTCGAGGCCAGGCGCGCCGCGCTCGAATCCCTGCCGACCGAGTATTGATTATCGAGAAACGCGATCATGGCGGGATGCTGTTCCACAGCCGTCAGCAGATCGACGAATCGGCCCGCGACATGCGGCCGGATGGCCTCGTTCTCCAGAGTGCCGGCGAGGCCAAACACCACGCCCTTGTCGGCGGAGACCGCGAAATGATTCGACCAAAAGTGCACCAGCCGCTCGGCGAAGGGACGCGCCGTGAGTGCAGCACTTTGCGCACGAGCCAATACCTGCGCGCGATAATGAGGTTGGTAGGCTTCGCGCACGGCATTGAACGCAGCTTTGGCATCCGCGCCTTGCGCCGCGGACTCTTGTTTCATCGTCCGGCGCTCATCGCGCGCCGCCAGCAAGCCCGCGTAGATTTGATCGGAAGGCGCCAATGGCGTATTGACAGCCAACGGCGCAGGCCCGCGAATTTGGGACACCAGCCACGCATGCGGTTCGGCGCCGGCTGCCGCCAGGTCCCCGGGTTTGGCACCCAATCCAAATCGCAGGACCGCGATTTCTGCTTGCATCATGCCCACTTAACGGCATAGCTCCCGGAGGGTTGACCCAGGCAGTGCCGAATCGGCCGTTGCAGCGCAACACTATTTCATTGGCCGCCGCTCTGCGCCGCAAAGATAAAGTGCAGCGCCAAGATCAACGCGATCGCCGCGATGATGACATTCAGCCAAACACCGATTCGCGTCCAATATCCCGGCGGTACCACCGCGGGATCCAGGTTCTTCGCGACCTGTCGAAACTGACGCGCCGAGATGAGCGCAACGGCGGCGCCCAGCACCAACAGCAGCACGCCCGCGCTCAGCGAAAAGCTTCGCTGCGCGGCGGATTCCGGTTGATGAGCGGCCATCTGCAGGAATAACCCGAAGCGCTCGACGACGAAGCCGAACCCCATCAACGCAATGGCACTGCGCTGCCAGGCGAGCAGCGTGCGCTCGGCGGCGAACAGCACCCGTGGATCTGCCGTGTAGGACATGCTGGCTCCTCCGACCGAAGTGTGAACCTTTTCCTGAGCTTCAGTCAGTGAAATCTTACATATGCATCAGGTCGCACCCGATCCCTGAAGGCAGCAAACCCCGGGAGAATAGCCAAGCTGTATTCGGGAATTCGGGAAAGTTAACTATGGCATATGCGCGCTCCGAAATGGTTTCAGGGGAGGAAGACGCAGCTCCTGAGACGTCGCGCGATCTGCCGCTGCGCGATGTGAATTCGCGCGCGCGCCGGATCACTTCTGCGGAGCTGCGCGAGCTCGATAGCTTGCGCGCCGTCAATGCCCACCTGCTGCGCGAGTTGGCGGCGATGAAAGCACGCGAGGCTGAAGCGCAGAAGCTGGCGGAGCGGGACGGACTCACCGGCTTGTACAACCGCCGCCGCATGTTGGAGCTGCTCGAAGCCGCCATCAGCGATGCCGTGCTGCAGGATCTGCACGTCGGATTGTTGTTCATCGACTTGAACGGCTTCAAGGCGATCAACGACAAGTATGGTCACGCCGCCGGCGACAAAATTCTCACCACGGTCGCGACGCGAATTGCGGCACGGGTGCGCACCGGTGACATATGCTGCCGCTATGGCGGCGATGAATTCGTCGTGGTGCTGCCCGGTGTGCCGGATCCCCTTCCCGTCAGCCGCGTGGCCGACGCCATTCGCGAGCGCGTGTCGCTGCCCTATTGGATCGGCAATGACCAGCAGCAGTTGACTGCCTCGATCGGCGAGTCCATGTACCCTTATCACGGCGAGAATGCCGCGCTGCTGGTGCACCGTGCCGACGAAGCAATGTATCGGCTCAAGTCGCGGATTGTTCGTCCCCCGGCCAACGCGGTTCAGTCCGTGCCGGAGCCGCGCCTCGCCCGCCGACGCAACGACAAAACCAAACCGCGCTCGGGTGGTGCTCCGTAGCCGGCGGCGGTATGCTTGATTCAGAATCTCGTCAACGACAGGGGACGAAAGACGTTAGGGTCTTTACATTCCTTGTAAAACTGGAAGAGATCATGAATCAACGCAAATCGGTAATCGCAGCTTGCTCTTTCGGCCTCATGCTCAGCATGGCGCTGCCCGGATGCGTGGTCGTCCCCGATCAAGGGCACTATGCGGGGGGCGTCGTCATGGTCGCACCGCCGGCGGCGCGCGTCGAAGTCGTCGGCTCTCCGCCGTACTCGGGATACGTCTGGGTCGGCGGATACTGGAATTGGGTCGGCGGCCGCCATGTGTGGGTCCCAGGGCGCTGGTCGGCCGGCAGACATGGGTATCACTGGGTCGACCATGCGTGGGTGCGGGCAGGCGACGGTTGGCGCATGCGCCCTGGCCATTGGGAGCGCGGCTAAGGAGGCGGCCACGGGGAATACTCAGACAGGCTCCTAACGCTTCAACGCCCCGCGGCGGGCCACGGGGCGGCTTTGTGAATCTCCCGGAGTTTCGGGCCGCCGCCGGCATCGAACCAATGTTCGATTAGTCGAAAGGAAATCGATACGCCGGGCGGCACCAAGGGCCATCCCGACGCCAAGTCCGCGCGTGTAAACCACTGCGCATCTTCCAATTCATCGTCGCGCCGCTGTATCTCCGTCGTGCGCGCGTGCGCCGTGAATCCCAGCATCAGCGACGCGGGAAACGGCCAGGGTTGCGAAGAGTGATACTCGATCTGGTCCACCTCGATGCCGGTTTCCTCGAATACCTCGCGCGCCACCGCATCTTCGAGCGACTCGCCAGGTTCGACAAATCCGGCAATCGTGGAATAGCGTCCCGCCGGCCACGACGCCTGGCGCCCCAACAGTGCGCGTTCGCCGTCGCTCACTAAAACGATGATGGCCGGATCGGTGCGCGGAAACTGTTCGTGCCGGCATGTTGGATTCGTGCACACCAACACGTGCCCGCCTTTGGCCGCCAGCGTCGTTGCGCCGCAAGTGCCGCAGAAGCGGTGCCGCGCCCGCCAGGAAATCATGCCGCGGGCATAGCCCAAAAGGCCCGCATCCTCGGCCGAGAGCAGCGAGGCGACCATGCGCAAATCCTCGAAGCGGATATTGGCCTGGAGCTGCGGCGGCTCGCGCGCGGCGATCTCGAAGGCAAAGACATGAACGTCGCCGAAGCGTCCCAGCAGAATCAAATCGTCGGCGTTGCGCCGTGCTTCCGGCACGGCGGCCAGCTCGAGCAGCGCGGCGCGCGGCGGCTCGTCCGCCGTGATGAGGTTGCGTGAATTCCAAATGGGAACATAGCGGCTGCGCTCGTCCGCCAGCGCGTTGGCAAACCATTCAGGATCCTGGCGCAAATGCGCGGTGCGGTCCAAATAGGGACCGGCCAAGATATTCCTTTGCTGCATCCGGGGGATTCTAGCAGGGCGAGGTGCGCGCGGCGCTCTCCGCGCCGTCGCAATTGCCGCACGTCAGCCTGCGCCTCGCCAGCAGATCGCGCACACGCACGCCGCCGCAGATCGTACAGCGTGCAATGCCGACCTCATCGCGCCGCGCCAGTGCAAGCAGCAGAAACCATGCGTGCTCGAACGAGATGCTCGCCGGCGTATGCATTTCCTCATACGCCTCGTAGGCGCGGCACAGCAGCGCGCCGGATTCCAGCGAGCCCACGTGATAACGCGACTCGACGCCGCACGCCCCGGCGCCCACCAGGCCGTACATCAAGAACAGGCTGGCGAGCTGAGCCGCGTGAAAATTGAGCTCCGGGTTGCGGAAGAAAAATGCCGCCTGCCGCGGCGACTTACCGCGGTGGCGCGTGACATCGCACACATCGCTGTTCAAGACATAGCTTCGATACAGCTTGCGGATGCGATCGTCGCTCAGGCCAGTCCATTGGCGGATCGTGCAAGTGCGGGCTTCGTGGCGGATCAGCCGCAGCGCAAGATCAAATTTCTGCCGGTCTCTCGTGTATCGATCGTCGGACACCCTCATGGCGATCTCCCCCGTGCAATTCAAGCGTTTTTGGGTCAAAAAGAATTTGACAGAAATTTGTCACAAAGTTAGCGTGCTTGCCAAGGGGATTTTCGAGGTAAAGGAGGCGATTTGTGCACGAGACATTCGCAGGCAATTGGACCCGGCAGTCGCACGTCTCCGCCGAACATCTGAACTCGGTGCGCGGCTTGAACCGCCGCTTCCTGGACCTGGCCGGCAAGGGCCTGTTTTTACCGGGACTTAGGAATAAACTCGCGCTCTTGTCGGCCGCACAGCGCGCCGCCGCGGCAAATTGTCCCTATGCTCTGTTCGACCTGCGCTTCTCGGACGATGCCTATTGGCGAGCCCGCCTGCAGATGATTGGCGGCTGGCGGATCGCCGATGAGCCCAAGGCCGACCCGGACACCGTTGATTTCGTGAGACTTGCGCTCTTTTACACCTGGCACGTGGCGTCGAGCGCCGGGTTGACGGCCCACCTGCTGCTCGGCATGCACGGCCACACCGCCGAGGCATTTCGCGGCGTTGCCGTCGATGCGCTGCCTGACCTGGCGCTCGCCGAGGCGGCAAACCTCACGGCCCGATGGAGCGGCTGCAGCACCTACTGGACGGCCCTCACCAGCGCGGCGGCGCAGCCTGATCCTGCCGCGCTGCGCCGGGTTCAGCTGTCCGGGCTGCAGCTGGCCGCCGCGACTCAATTGCCAAGCGAGCCTCGCGAGGTTTAGTCTAGCCGGCTCCTATGCATGCCTTAGTCCTCCGACAGCTCACCAAAGTCTACAAAAACGGCATCAAAGCGCTCAAGGCGATCGATCTCGAGGTCGACGAGGGTGATTTTTTTGCGTTGCTCGGACCGAACGGCGCCGGTAAGACCACAGCAATCGGCATTACCACCTCGCTGGTCAACAAGACCAGCGGCGTGGTCGAAGTCTTCGGCCATGACATCGACAAGGAATTGGAGGCCGCCAAGTCCTGCATTACGGCATACCGCGGCCGCTCGCCAAGCAGCGCGCCGAAAAATATCTCAAGCAGCTGCAGCTGTGGGACCGGCGCAATTCGATTGCGCGCGCGCTGTCGGGAGGCATGAAGCGGCGGCTGATGATTGCGCGGGCACTCATGCACGAGCCGCGCCTGCTGATCCTGGATGAGCCGACCGCGGGAGTCGATATCGAAATCCGCCGCTCGATGTGGGAATTCCTGCGCGACATCAACGAACGGGGAACCACCATCATTCTGACCACGCACTATCTCGAAGAGGCCGAGAATCTCTGCCGCAACATTGCCATCATAGAGGGCGGCAACATCATCGAGCGCGACAGCATGGCGAATGTGCTGCGCAAGCTGCAGACCGAAGTATTCGTGTTCAACCTGCGCGAGCCGCGCGCCGCGGCGCCGCAGCTGTCGGGCTTCACGGCCATGCTCTCCGACGACCACACCCTGGAAATCGAAATGTCGAAGACGCAGAGCCTGAACGACATCTTTTCGCAGCTGTCGGCACAGGGAATCGCCGTGAACAGCATGCGCAACAAGGTCAACCGGCTCGAGGAGCTGTTCATTCGTCTGGTCGACGGCAGCGTCAAGACCGCCGCGGCCAAGGCCTCCTGATGTCCGAATCGCGCAGCCTCACCGACTGGATCGGCTTCAAGACCATTATCATCCGCGAGTTCAGCCGCATCGTGCGGATCTGGGGCCAGACCATCGTCCCGCCCGCAGTTACCGCCACCCTGTACTTCGTGATTTTCGGCAGCCTGATCGGCCGGCGTGTCGGCCAGGTCGGCGGCTACGACTACATGCAATTCATGGCGCCCGGCATCATCATGATGAACGTGATCCAGACTTCTTACGGCAACGTCGTGTCTTCGTTTTTCGGCGCGAAATTCGGCAAGCACATCGAGGAGCTGCTGGTGTCGCCGCTGCCCAATTGGCTGATCGTGTCCGGCTATGTCATGGGCGGCGTGCTGCGCGGCGTGCTGGTGGGCTCCGTGGTCACCATCATTTCGCTGTTTTTTACGCATCTGTCGATCACGCATGTGCTGGCGATCATCACCGCGGCATTCCTGACGAGTTTCATTTTCGCGCTGGGCGGATTCATCAATGCCTTGTTCGCGAAGAATTTCGATCAGATTTCCTGGTTCCCGACTTTCGTGCTGACGCCGCTGACTTATCTGGGGGGCGTGTTTTATTCCGTCACCATGCTGCCGGGCTGGGCGCACATGGCCTCGCACGCCAATCCCATTTTGTACATGGTGAGCGCATTTCGCTTCGGCTTTCTGGGCACGTCGGATGTCGACCTGCGCCTCGCTTATGCCATCATGATTTCCGCCGCCGCCGTGATGTTTGCTCTGGCGGTAACCCTGTTGAACCGCGGCACCGGTATCCGCGAATAGAGGAGAAGTAAGTGCAGTCAACGATTCCGCGCATCTCGAGCGCCTTGATCGGCGCGGCCGCCGCCCTCGGCTTGGCCGGTTTGGTCGCTGCCGATGCCGGCGGCGCCAACGATCTCGAAGGGTTTTCCAGCGCCGCGGCCGCTGCCGAGACGCAGCTGGAACAACGCTTCGATGCCGACCTGTCGACGTCGGACTTGCGTGAATGGCTGAAGCAGATGACCTCGGCGCCCAATCATGTGGGGTCGCCGCACGACAAGGCGAATGCCGAATTTCAGCTCGCGAAATTCAAGGAATGGGGTTGGGATGCCGCCATCGAAACATTTTCGGTTCTGTACCCGACTCCCAAAGAAGTGTCCCTGGAACTCATCGCGCCCACGCACTTCAAGGCACGCTTGAGCGAGCCGGCGATCGAGGGCGATTCCACCTCGACGCAGACCAAGGATGAGCTGCCGCCTTACAACGTGTATGGCGCCGACGGGGATGTGACGGCGGAATTGGTGTATGTGAATCAAGGCATGCCCGACGACTATAAAGAACTCGAGCGCGAAGGCATCAGCGTCAAGGGTAAAATAGCGCTGACGCGTTATGGCGGCGGCTGGCGCGGCCTCAAGCCCAAGCTGGCCTATGAACATGGCGCTGTGGGCTGCTTGATCTATTCCGATCCACGCGACGATGGCTACGGCGCCGGCGACGTCTACCCGAAGGGCGGCTACAGGCCCCCCGATGCCGTGCAGCGCGGCTCGGTGCAGGATCTGACCTTGTACAGCGGGGATCCTCTGACTCCCGGGGTGGGAGCGGTTCCAGGAGCGAAGCGGCTGGCACTCAAAGATGCCAAGACTTTGTTGAAGATTCCGGTATTGCCGATCTCTTACGCGGATGCGGAACCCTTGCTCGCGGCGCTGGGCGGGCGGATTGCGCCGGCGTCGTGGCGCGGCGGATTGCCCATTGCCTATCACATCGGTCCCGGACCGGCCCAGGTGCACATGAAGGTGCTGTCCGATTGGAGCCAGAAGCCGATCTACGATGTGGTGGCCAAGATTCGCGGCAGTGAAGAGCCAGACCGGTGGATCATTCGCGGCAATCATCACGACGGCTGGGTATTCGGCGCCTTGGATCCCTTGTCCGGTCAGGTCGCATTGATGGCGGAGGCAAAGGCAATCGGGAAATTGGTGAAGGAAGGCTGGAAACCGCGCCGGACCCTGGTTTACGACAGCTGGGACGGCGAGGAGCCGGGCTTGCTGGGCTCCACCGAATGGGCGGAGCAGCATGCCGCGGAACTGAAATTGAAAGCCGTGCTCTACGTCAACTCCGATACCAACGGACGGGGATTCTTGGAGGCCGAAGGCAGCCACGCCGTACAACATTTCTTGAGCGAAGTGGCGCGCGACGTGAAAGATCCCGAGACGGGCGGCAGCGTGCTGGCGCGATCGCTGGCCCAGCGGCGTGTCTCGAGCTTTGAACCGGTTCGGGGCGAATCCGCCGCACGAGCCGGCGTCAATGGAGATCTGCAATTGGGTGCGTTGGGATCGGGTTCCGACTACACGCCCTTCCTGCAGCACTTGGGTATCAACTCCATCAATCTCGGATTCGACGGTGAATCGCACTACGGCGTATATCATTCCGCGTACGATTCATTCGATCACTTCAGCCGCTTCGTCGATCCGAAGTTCGAGTACGGGGTGACGCTGGCGAAGGTCGCGGGGCGGATCATGCTGCGGGCTGCGCAAGCCGATCTGATCCCGGTGCGCGAAAGCGACTTCGCCGCCTCAGTCGCGGCCTATGACGAGGAGCTGCACAAGCTCGCCGATGGCATGCGCGCAAAAACGGGCGAACTGACCAAACTGCTGGACGATGAGTCCTACAAATTGGCCGCAAACCCGGACACCCCGCGTGCTCCGCCGGCTCGCGTGAGCGAGGTGCCCTATCTCAATTTTGCCGAACTCGACAATGCCGTGGTGAAGCTCGAGCAAAGCGCCAAGGCGTTCGACAAGGAATATGCACGGCTCAATGCCGGCGGCGATCCTTCAACCAAGGCGGCACGCGACCGGGTGAATGCGACCCTCACCGTGCTCGAGCAGAGCTTGATGGATGCGCATGGTTTGCCGGGCCGGGAGTGGTACCAGCACATGATATACGCGCCGGGTCTGCATACCGGCTATGGCGTCAAGACCCTGCCGGGGATTCGCGAGGCCATCGAAGAGCGCCGCTGGGACGAGGCCAATCAATACATAGGGGTGGTCTCGCACGTTCTCAACGCCTACAGTGCGCGGATGGACCGCGCCATCGCGGCACCGTAGACTGCACAGATAATTTCAAGGAGTGGGTAATGACCGAAGAGAAGCAGCAAAAATTCACGGCCAAAGTACGCCGCGGTTTGGTGTGGGTGCATTCCGTCGCAGCCGCGGAACTCGCCAAGAAAAAGGCGGAAGCGACCGGCGTCAGAATCGAAGGGTTTACCGCCAGTGAACTCGCCGATGTCGAATCCGCGTTGACCTGGATTTCCCAGAACAAGGAATCGCCGGGCGCCGAACCGGCGGCTTAGCGATGTTGGGGGTTGTCCCGCCCAACCCCCGGCTGGCCCAAACTCCACGTGCTCGTCGCGAATTCGCGACGAGCACGTCGGTGGTCGCGCGGTGACTTTCGATTTAGGGACTGCGCTACACTATTACAATGGCCCGAAAAAGCGCCTTAGTCGTCGATGATTCCAAATCGGCCCGCGTCATATTGAGCCGCATGCTCGAGAAGTACGACATCGAAGTCGACATGGCGGAGTCGGCCGAGCAAGCCATCGAATATCTAAAGAACAACCGGCCCGATGCGATCTTCATGGACCATCTCATGCCCGGCATGGACGGACTCCAGGCAGTGAAGGCAATCAAGGGCAATCCGCAGACCGCGATGATCCCGATCATGATGTACACCTCGCAGGAAGGCGAACTGTACGTCGGTCAAGCGCGCGCCCTGGGTGCCATGGGCGTCTTGCCCAAGCAGGTGCGGCCCGTCGACGTGTCGAAGGTGTTGTACGAGCTGCATTTGTTGCCCGATCGCCGCGACATGGGCGAGCCTGCGCTGCATCCGGTGGAGATCGACTCCGGCATTGCGGTGGAGCGCACGCCCTCGAAGCCCGCCGGCACCGGTCCGATCGATTGGGGACGCCGCCTCGAGACGGCGGTCAAGGACCAAGGAGTGGACATCCGCCGCTTCATCGTCGCCAGCCTGGACAGTTTTTCGACACGCATCATCAGCGATGTGCGAAATAGCATGCCGATTCAGGGCGCCGACCCAATCGCGCCGCCGCCGGCGCCCCCGAAGCCGCCCTGGCCCTGGATCGCCGGCATCTTGGGCGCAGGCCTCGTCGCCATCGTCTTCGCCGCGAGTTGGGTCGCCACGCGCAACGAATTGTCGGGCGTGCGCGCCGAACTCGCCGGCTTGAAATCCACCAACGCCGAACTGCAGCGCTCGCGGCTCGACCTCGGCGCCACGGTGAAAGATCTCACCGCCGCACTCGCGGCCAACGCCAATTCGCAATCGATGTCGCCGTCCGGCTCAGGCGCGCCCTCGGGAGTATCGACGAAGATAGAGCCGGTGCCGTATGGTGAAATTGCTTTTGACCGCAGCCGTTTGGAAGTGCTGCGCGAATTATTGACGAAACTCGAGGCTCAGGCGTTTCACGGCACGGTCAAGATCACGAGCTCGGGAGGCATGTATTGCCTCACCGGAAACGCCACCGATGGCTATGCGCCGGCGGCTGCCACGCTGCCGGTCAGCCGCTGCGACCTGGTCGGCAACCCCTTGGACGATGCGCTTTCAGGTCAGCAACGCCAATCGTTGGCCTTTGCAAACCTGGTCGCCGCCGCGCGTCAACGCACCGCGGGTGCAATCACCGTGGCACTGGAAAGCACCGGCACGGCGCACCCCACCATGGCCTATCCCGCGCGCACCGAGGCCGTCACGGCCGGCGATTGGAACAAGGTTGCCGCCGCCAATAACCGGGTGGAGTTTTCGGTCGAGCCCGTCACGCCGCAGCAATGATTCCTAAAAAGCGATCCTGACGAAAAGTTCCGGACCCTTGGAATTGAAATCGAAAAATCCCGCCTGCTTGGTCTGCCGGGAATTCAGGCTCGCGCGAAACATCGCATAGCCCAGCGCGAAGGAGATGTTCGGCCGCAAACGGTACAGGGCATCGAGCTCGTAGATGCCGAGCGAACCGTCCAGGTCATCGATGCGCACCTTCAGGTACTGCGCGCGGCCATCGATATAAAATCGCTTGCTCACCACATACGTGGCGTCCAACCCGATGGTCGGGACGGGCCCGGCCTGATCCTCGGTCTGATCCACGTGCCGCGTCGCCGTTTGCACACGCGCCCGCGCGGAGATGTCGGTATCCGCGATGCCGATGGTTGCCGCCACTTCGTACCGGTCGCTGTGCAGGAACGAATAACCGTACGTGATGCCGAAGGTGCGAATCGACAAGTCGGAATTCAAGGGATCGCCCGGCTGCAGCGTCACGTCGCGGAACACGATGGGAGTGGTCACGCCGGTTTGGCCGGAACGATCCAAGGAGAAATAATCGAATCGCAGACGATGCCGTTCACCGGCGCGCACCATGGCCTGGATCTTTGCCTCGTAGTTGGATTTGTCCAGTCCGAACTGATCCTCTGCGCTTATCGGCGTGCCGACCCCACCCGCGCTGCTGTCGAGCCGGAAATCAGTTTGGTTCGAGAGGCGAACGACACCCAGCGACAAGCGCACCCGCTCTTCGGTAGGGCTGAGATAGTCCTCCGCGTGCGCCAGCGTCGCGAACAACGCCAGTGCCGCGAGGCCAAAGCCATGCTTGTTCATGTCGGTCTCCTCAAAATCAACAGATCCGTATCGGCTCGCTTCACGCCGGCCGGCAAGGAGGGGCTGATACGCTGCATTACATGGGCCGCAGCCGCTCGCCACCCCGTCAGTTTGCCGCCATAGATACATAACACGCGCGGGCGTACGTCTCGATCCGTGGTGAATATGGTCTCGCGCGACCGGTCGAAGGCAGGCTGCGTCGCGCTGGGCAGGACTCGAAGGCCGGCGAAGCGTTCACTGATGTCGCCGCGGGTCAGGCGCTTCAATGCCGGGAAATAGTGCCGCACAACCGCCAGCAGGTATTCCTCCTCGGCGGGCAATGGATGCACCTGGTCG
>Ga0193753_10003113_pt1 | contig 12525 bp, 9 predicted proteins | sample H1c2metaG_FD_144925 | JGI IMG/M metagenome (GOLD analysis project Ga0193753, IMG submission 144925) | Soil microbial communities from a riparian zone of the East river system, Colorado, United States - H1c2 | ecosystem: Environmental > Terrestrial > Soil > Riparian zone | place: USA: East River... | reverse complement strand
ATATTTCGTCGAGCAGCTGTCGGTGGGCGACACTTTCGTCTTTTCCGGCGAGGTGCTGCGCTTCGAAGGCCTGCGGGAGACCGGCGCCTTTGTCACTCGATCGCGCGATCCGCAAGCCGAAATCCCCAGCTACAATGGCGGCAAATTTCCGCTTTCCACCTTTCTCGCACAGCGGGTGCGCGAAATGGTGTCACGTCCCGAAAGCTGGCATGTCCTGCCGGCGCCGGTACAGGAATGGCTCAAGATCCAGGAATGGCGCAGCGTCATTCCAAAGCCCGGCCAGCTTCTGGTCGAAACCTTCCCGCGTGGCAATCGCCACTATCTGGTCTGCTATCCTTTTGAAGGGCGGTTGGCGCACCAGACCCTGGGCATGTTGCTGACCCGCCGGTTGGAGCGCGGCCGCTTCCATCCGCTGGGTTTTATCGCCAATGAATATGCCCTGGCGGTTTGGGCGGCGCGGGACTTGTCCTCCAGCAAGGATGGCGGTGGCGTCGACATGGATGCGCTGTTCGATGAGGACATGCTGGGTGACGATCTGGACAGCTGGCTGGCTGATTCCAATCTTTACAAGCGTACTTTCCGCAACTGCGCCATCATTGCCGGACTGATCCAGCGCCGGTTTCCCGGCAAGGAGAAGACAGGACGGCAGGTGACATTTTCGTCGGACCTTATTTACGACGTCCTGCGGCAACACGAACCCGATCATGTCCTGCTGCGCGCGACCTATCAGGATGCGGGAACCGGGCTTTTGGACATTGCCAGGCTGGGCGACATGCTGGCGCGGGTGAAGAAGCGGATCGTGACGCGACGGCTGGACAGGGTCTCGCCCCTGGCGGTGCCGGCGCTGCTGGAGATTTCCCGCGAAATGGTTGCGGGCGAGGCAGACGAAGCTATTCTGCGTGAGAATGAAGATGCGCTGATACGGGATGCGATGCGTGTGGATTGAAACCGGCGACCTGCTGATAACGGTAAATGGAGAGACCCTGTTGCTGGACGCCTGCGGCGCGGCTTTCAGTCCGGCCCATTCCACCCTGATCTTCGCCGATCTGCATTTCGAGAAGGGCAGTTCCTATGCCCGGGGGCGCCAGTTCCTGCCGCCCTATGACACCACCAACACCTTGCTGCGGATGGCGCGGGCCATCGCGCGCCATAACCCTTCGCGGGTGATCGCGCTGGGCGATTCGTTTCACGACCGCGACGCGGGCGAGAGATTGGGACCGCAGGCGCGGCAGTTGCTGGAATCGCTGTGCCGCATTGCGCATTTTACCTGGATCACCGGCAATCATGATCCCCATCCGCCGATCTGGCTGGAAGGCGAAGTGGCCGAAACCGTGCGCCTGGGCGGATTGATCTTCCGGCACGAGCCGCTGGCGGCCTTCGAGCCGGGCGAGGTCGCGGGCCATCTGCATCCCTGCGCCAGTGTGGCGAAATGGGGCCGCAACGTGCGCCGCCGCTGCTTTGCTTCCGATGGATTGCGGCTGATCCTGCCGTCTTTCGGCGCCTATACCGGCGGGCTGGACGTGAGCGATCCCGCCATTGCGACGCTGTTCGCGGGGCCATTTCACGCCTACATGCTGGGAAACAGGCGTGTCTATGCCATTCCACGGCGCGTGGCTGTCTGATCCGCCGGCGCTCCGCCAAAAGCGGAAATTCGCGCACCGCACAACCAGATCACGATCCGGGTATGTGCGGGCGCGCCGAAGCCCCTGTCGCATCGCCGGACACAAAAACCCGGCTTTACCGGCCCATAGCTGAATGCTATGCGTATATGAGAATGAGACGCAGAGGCTGTTGCGATCTCAGCCGCGGAATTCGAGCCGCCATGCGTTGCAAAACAAAAAGGGGAAGCGGTGGAAAGCTTTATGGACAGTCGCGGGCTTTCCTGGCTCCAGCCTATGCGATCTGTTGCCCGGCTTCTGCTTGGCACCAGCCTTTCAACGCTTGGTTTCGCACCCGCTACTCTGGCACAGAGCGTTACTAGGACAGAGCATGTCACCGTTACGGGCGATCGATTCAATGTGGACCAGTCTTCCCTTTCCAAGTTGCCCGCGCCTCTCCTGGACACGCCCCAGTCCGTGACCATCGTCAGCGGCGACGTATTGAAGGCGCGTGGCATCACCAATCTCAACGACGCGTTGCGCAACACTCCCGGGGTCAGCCTGGGTGCGGGCGAATTTTCCTGGCAAGGCAACAACCCGACAATTCGCGGCTTCCTGGCGCGCAACGACATGTACATGGACGGCATTCGGGATTTCGGCAGCTACTACCGCGATACATTCGATCTAGAGCAGATTGAAGTTCTGTCCGGGCCTTCTTCCGTCTATTTCGGACGGGGCTCGACGGGCGGCGTGATCAACCAGGTTTCCAAAACCCCTTTCCTGAAGGAGAGGCTCGAAGTGGACGCAGCTCTTGGGACCGACGATACCAAGCGCCTGACGGTCGACTACAATCAACCGCTGGAGGGCATGGGCGAAGGCGCCGCGTTTCGGGTTGCCGGCATGGCGCATTATTCCAGTGTCGCCGACCGTGATGCCGGAAAGCAGCGGCGATGGGGCCTGGCGCCCTCGCTGGCGCTGGGACTTGGCACGCCGACCCGCCTGACCATGATGTATCTGCATGAGGATGCCGACGACATCCCCGACTATGGCATTCCGTGGTATTTTGGCAGGCCCGCTCCCGTCTCTTACCAGAACTATTACGGCTTCGATTCCGATTACCTCAAAACCACCGTCAATGTTCTGACCGTCAAGGCGGAGCATGATTTCAGCAGCGACCTGCAATTTCGCAACACGCTGCGCTTTGGCCAGTATGGCCGCGATTTCCGCATTTCCGAGGGCGTGCTGGCTCCGGGTACCACGGCGTCAACGCCGCTCGCGTCGGTGCAGGTGGCACGCAACATGTGGCAAGGCGGCAGCAGCGAGATGTTGGGTGACGAGCAGGCGGAGATAACGGCAAAATTCGATACCTGGAGTTTCGCGCACACGCTGATTGCCGGTCTGGAAGCGTCATGGGAAAATTCGACGCCGCTTTTCCAGAACACGACGGGCGTTCCAACTGTCAGCCTTGTATCACCGGTCCGGCATTTGGCATTTAGCGGGAATGTCTTTGCACGTCTTTATTCCGAAACCCCCGCAACGAGCTACGCCGGCTATGCGGTCGATGTTGTCAAGCTGGACGAACATTGGGAGGTCACCGCGGGGTTGCGGTGGGACCAGTTCACCACGAATTTCAAGTCCCTCACCTACGCGACGGTGCCCAATATACCCCAGGCCGCCCCGACCTTCCTCACGCCGCCGGTCGACCGGGTCGTCAAGAACGTCGACCCGATTGCAACATATCGGGTGGGCATCGTTTACAAGCCGGTAGAAAATGGCAGCTTCTATTTTTCGCATGGGACATCATTCAATCCTTCCGCGGAATCTTTGTCCCAGCTTACATCCGGCCGCACGCTCGGCACCCAAAACGCTTTCCTGCCGCCGGAAAAGAATCGATCCTTCGAAATTGGTGCGAAGTGGAATTTCTTCGGTCGTCTCGAATCCACCGCCGCGATATTTCGCCTCGAAAAGGACAATGCGCGCATTCCCAGTTCCGTGGCAGGCGTCAATATCCTGGGTGGTGCGCAGCAAGTGGACGGGTTCGAGCTTTCGCTGTCGGGCAACATCACCCAGGAATGGCACGCGCGAGCGGGTCTTTCCTATCTCGACAGTCATACGGTCGAGACGGCAACCGGGGGCTCGCTGCTTGGCTCGCCACTCGTCAACACTCCCAAGGACGCCGCGACCTTCTGGAGCGACTACGACATCCTGCCGGAATGGACCGTCGGTGTGGGTGGCCAGTACGTCTCCCAGCGCCTCGCCCAAAACACAGCGGCAGCCTATCTTATATCATCGCCATATTACACACTGGACGCCTCATCGTCCTTTCGCATCAGCGACACCTACGCGATACAGCTGAATGTCTATAACTTCACGGACAGGAATTATATCGACCAAATCCACCCCTTCCGGGCTGTGCCGGGTGCGGGGCGCAGCGCCATGCTGACACTGTCGGCGACGTACTAGGCCATGCTGATCCGCATTCCCAACATTCTGGCACCCGGAGACGCCGCTCAATTCTGTCGGCTTCTTTCGGAAGCCGACTGGAGCGATGGCAAGGAAACGGCGGGGTATCTTTCGCAGAGAGTTAAGAACAACAACCAGCTGCGCGAGGACCATCCCCTTGGCCTGCGGCTGGGTCAAAAGATTCTGGACGCATTGGATGCCAACCCCTTGTTCCTCTCGGCGGCGCTGCCGCTGAAGGTAGTCCCGCCGCTGTTCAATCGCTATTCGGATTCCCAGAACTATGGCCGCCATATCGATGGTGCAATAAGACCCGTCTATGGCAGCCGTCACCGGGTTCGCACCGACCTGTCCGCCACGCTTTTTCTGTCTCCACCCGAGAGCTATGAAGGCGGCGAACTTATCATTGAAGAATTGGATGGGACCGATAGCATCAAGCTCGGTGCGGGAGACCTTGTGCTGTATTCGGGCAGCACCGTGCATCGTGTCGCCCCCGTTACCAAGGGTGTCCGTCTGGCCGCTTTTTTCTGGCTACAAAGCATGGTGCGTCTGGATACGCAGCGTGCCCTGCTGTTCAAACTCGATAGCGGCTTGCAGCTCCTGGGACGCGACAGCCCGGATCATCCTGCAATGGTCGACTTGATGGCGGTCTACCACAACCTGCTGCGGCTCTGGGGTGAGACCTGAGCCCGCAATCTTCGGTCGCGGTCTGACCCGCTGGTGAGCATGGATCAGTCAGGCCTTCTGAACAGCACCGCCGAAATCCAGCCCAGCAGCATCGCCATGAACACGCAGGCCAGGCCATAGCTCAGCGGCGCGTCATGCGCCATGTTGAACAGCCGCCGCTCCAGTCCGGTGGCATCGACGAACAGGGGCGTAGACTGAACGCTGACCACCTGGCCATCGCGGAACAGATAGACCTCGACATTGTACTGACCGCGCGTCACGCCCGCGGGCACCGGCACACGGGTGCGAAATAGGGTCTCGCTGAGAAAGTCGATGCTGCCGGGGTTTTCGGTATACAGGCCGACCCGCCGGTGATAGCGGATCGCCGCCTGGCGGAAGGGTTCGGGATCGTGATGACTGCCAATGGCCGAAGGCTGAAGCGCCTGCAGGCCGAGGCCGTAACGGGCCAGCGCCTCGCGTGACGCGATCTGCGCGACCGGCTTGGTTGCGGCAAGGTAGTAATAGGCCGGCAGGCCTTCAAACCGGGCGGCGTCGCGGTTGACCCATACTCCCGCCACCCGGTCGCGGCGGCGCACCGTCATCGGCTCATCGGGGCCGCGCACCACTACCACGATATCGCGGTTCTGGGTGTTCAGCTCGCGCTCGATGGCGCCGAATACCACGATATCGGTGCCGGTATAATTCGACGTGATCTGGACAACGTCCTGGCTGATGCCCGACACCAGATCCTGAGCCTGCGCTGTGCCGCCCCAGCCGATGGCCAAAAGCCCGATGGCCAAAAGCAAAGGCGCGAGCCGCCGCGCGTGCCGCTTCATGGCGCGCCCTCGGACAAGGAGTAAACATCGGCCGGCCGCGCCACCAATTGCCAGGCCAGGCCCGCGCCGACCACCAGCACCAACACCGCAAGCAGAAAACGCAACTGCTCGCCGCGCAGCCTGGCTCCGGCCCGTACGCCCAATTGCGCTCCCACCACGCCGCCGGACACCAGCAGCCCCGCCAGCACGATATCCACCGCATAGTTGCTGGTCGCCTGCAGCACGGTGGTGATGGCGGTGACGGCGATGATTTGAACAAGCGACGTGCCCATCACCACCCTGGTCGGCATGCGCAGGAGATAGATCATGGCGGGAACGATGATGAAGCCGCCCCCGATGCCCATGATGGCGCTGAGCATTCCCACCACGAAACCGATTCCGATGGGCGGGATGACGCTGATATAAAGGCGCGACTGGCGGAAGCGCATCTTGAATGGCAGGGCCTGGATCCAGCCGCGATTGACCGGGCGACTGCTGATCGTCACACCGCTGCGATAGGCCTTGAGCGTGGCCAGGCTCTCCCGCAGCATGATGAAACCGATGCCGCCCAGCATCACGACATAGCTCAGCGCCACGATCAGATCCATCTGACCCTGGCGGCGCATCAGGGCGAACAGCCACACGCCGAACAGGGTGCCGGCGACGCCGCCAACCAGCATGATGGCTGCCATGGTGAAATCGATGGCGCGCTTGCGCCATTGCGTCAGCGCGCCCGACATGGACGAGGCTGTGACATGGGACAGGGTAGTGGCCACTGCGACGGTTGAGGGAATACCGGTGAAGACCAGCAACGGTGTCATCAGAAAGCCGCCGCCTACGCCAAACATGCCCGAGAGAAAGCCGACGCCCGTGCCCAGGGCGATAATGATCAGCCAATTGACGGACATCTCGGCGACAGGAAGATAGATTTCCATCGGGCAACTCGACAGCGGTGATGGCGAACATGCGCGCGTGAACGCATGGGGTCAACGCAAAAAACCTTGCTGAATCAGGGGGAATCAGGCGCCCGCGCGTCAATCAGGGACGCGTCAATTTGGTGATTAATTCAGATCCGCAGGCTCGGGCGGCACGTTGGTGCTGCGGTTCAATGGCGTGGCACGGAAGGCCGCGGCCGACTTGCCGGCTGTGGCCTTGTCAGCCTCGCCCAGTTGAGTCTGCAGCACGCCGATGCGTGCCTTGGATTCCGCGTCGCCGCCGACGGCGGCAACGGAATACCATTTGTACGCGTCCGCCAGGCTTTGCGGCACGCCGTCGCCGCGTTCGTACAGGACCGCGAGATTGAACTGGGAATCCGACAGGCCCAGCGCCGCCGCCCTGGCGAACCAGCGCGCCGCCTCCGTCATGTTTTTCTTGCCTGCCACGCCGCCTGCATAGGCCACGGCGAGGTTGTGCATCGCCTTGCGGTTGCCCTGATTGGCCGCCATCTCATACCAGTGCATTGCCTTGGCGGAATCCACCGGCACGCCCTGGCCGCGCTCATACAGGGTCCCCAGGCGATACTGGGCCACAGCCTGGCCCTTCTCCGCAGCCTGGCTAAGGAATTTGACAGCGTCCGGGAGATTGACTTGCGCGCCGTTGGTACCATCCAGAGCCCGCAGGCCGAGGATGGCAAGGGCGGTGGGATTGCCGGCATTCACCATCTTGATCACGCGATCCATGGCGGCAGACGGGGTGCTTCTGGTTGTGCCGTTGGCCGGCACGGGCTTGACTGTCGTGGGCTTGATGGGCGCCGGTTGGACGGACGTTGACTCAACGGGCGTTGGCTTGACCGACATCGGGTTACCTGGCGCGGGCTTGACCGGGACGGCCTTGATCGTGGGGGTACTCACATCCGCTTGCTTTACTGGCGCTGGGGGATGCGAGTCCGCGGCATCGGGCCGTGAAAGCTGCGCGTTGGAATCTTCCGCACTGCCGGCAGCGGGCCCGGCCTGGTTTTCGGTCTGAGGCGTGGTCGGAAGCTGACGGTTACCGGCCGGTGCTGGAATCGTTGGGATCTTGGTTACGGGTACGGCAGCCTTGGGAGCCGGCATTGGCTCCGGCACCCGGGCACGCTGGCTCAATATGAAAGCCGCCGCCGCTGCCAGCACCACCACCAGGGCCACAATGAGGGGAATCAGATAACGCGGCTTCGCCTTTTCTTCGCCTTCCGCGGCATCCTGGTTCCAGCGGAAAGCCGACATGCGGCCACGGCCCTCATTCTCGGCTTTTTCCGATGCCGCGCGGGCCGAACGGCGCGCCTGTGCCAGAAAATTTTCCGGCTCGACCGGTTCCTCGAACATGCCGGCGAATTCGGATGTGAAAGGATCTTCGCGCTGGTCCTGCGGGACGTCGACGGCGAAATCCTGCAGCGGCGGCGCGAAAGCGTCAGCAGGCTCATTGTGGTGCGGGGAAACGCCAAACGGCGGTTCATGAGCCGGCGGTTCATCATCCAGTGGCTCATCAACCCGCGGCTCATCAACCGGCGGCTCATAGGCCGAGGGCTCGGTGAAGGGCGGCGCGTGAAGGGGCGAAGCAGCTTCTGTTACCGCTTCATGCGCAGCTGGTTCTTGTTCCTGCGCGATTGGCTCTTGTTCATGGGCGGCTTGCGGCTGCGGCACCCTGGCCAGCAGTTCCGCGGCCAGGACGGCATGTTCCTTTTCCAGTTCCTCCAGCCGGTGCGACATGGCCTGCAGGGACGCGTCGAATTTCTCCGCAGGGCCGTATTGCTCCAGCCGCTCCGTCAAGCCGCTGACGGAATGTTCGATGCCCTGCAGGCGATCTTCCAATTGCGCGCCGGGCAGGCGTGTTTCCAGCCGGGTGATGGAATCCTCCAACCGGTGGACATTCTCCTCCTGCTGGGCGGCGTTGCGCTGAATTTCGGCCTGATCGGCGGTGCGCTGGGCGGCAGCGGCTTCGATCTTTTCCAGCGCGTGGTCCAGTGCGTTGGTGCTGAACTGCGCGGCCTTTTCCGCTTGAGACAGGCGCGCGTCCCATGTCCCCTCGTTTTCCTGGATGCGCTGATCGAGTTCCTGCACGGTGAGGTCGATGCGCCGGTTCAGCAGCTGATCGGCGCTGTCGGCATCTTCCCAAATCTGGCCGACATGGCCGGCGAGCTTTTCCAGGTTGTCGGTGACCTGCACCAGCTGGCTGGCGGAATGGTTGGCAGTGGAGGTGATCTGGTCGGCCAGTCTCGACAGGCCAAGGTGCAGCGCCTTGACCGCCTCCCGCAGTCCGGCGCTGGGCGTGCTGCGCTCCAGCCGTTCCAGCCGTTCGTGCAGCCCCATGATGTTTTTTCCAAGCTGCTCGAAAGCGTGGGCCTGTTCGCGGGCGCTGGTATTCATTTCCTGGGCGGTGCGCGAGAGGGCACGATTGCTTTCACTGTGGCTGCGTTCGCTGAAATCCAGCCGGCGGCCCAGCCCTTTCAACTGTTCCTCGATGCGGCGCCACGCCTCATTCGATTCGGTTTCACTGCGGCCGACCCGGGCCAGCATGTCCTCGCTGTCGCGGCGGCTAGCTGCCGAAGGGGGCAGGCCCCAGCTGTCCAAAGGAACGCCCGACGGGGCTGGATGTTCATAGGACAGGTCGATGGAATCATCTTCCGTACCAGAAAAGCTGTGCAAAATGCGGCGCGTCAGCCATTCGCCGACCGACAGGCCTTCCCGGCGGGCAGCGGCCCGCGCCGCTTCCCGGGCCTCCGGCGGGATACCTGCAACATTCCAGGGAAGTTCTGCCCGCATCTCGAATCATTGGCACCACGCACCCGCTACAGAAAGTAGCGGGGCCTAGATATAGTGTAAAGGAATGTTGACGGTCCTAGCAGCGGCCTTCAGCGCCCGGTGTGCAGTCATGCACAGATACTTGCGGGAGCTGGTTTCCCGGTTCCCGCGCGGTTTACCTCACGCCCTCTGCGCCACGCAGGCGTGGGGAAGTCGGCAATATTTTGGCAGGCGGAGCGGCGCTGGCGGCGACGGGACTTTCCCAGCTGGTGACGGCATTGGCGGGACCTTCGTCCGGCCGCGGCTTCAATCCCATGTCGGTGGAGAACAGCAGGGCGACATAGACCGTGTCGCCATTTACCGCCGCGCCCACGCCGGCATGATCGTAATTGGCGAAGATCATATTGTCCCGGTGGGGCGGGCTTTTCAGCCATTCATCCAGGAACCGCTGGGCAAAATCGTCCACCACCACGCCGCCCTGCTTGGTGTAATGCTGGGCCGCGAGATTTTCCCCCAATAGGCCCTGCCATTTCTCGTCCTGTTTCATCAGCAGCGAGGCGGACGTGTCGCCATTGGGAGCGGCATGGGCGAGATAGTTCCCGGCCGCCATGTCGCTGGCGCGGGCCCGCGCGATCCTGGTCAGTTCCGGATCGATCGCCAACGAACGGGCTTTGGGGTCCAGCCTGTGCCGCTGCTCTTCGACCAGGATGGCGATGCGGATTTCCAGCGCGCTCATCTGGGTCTTGGGATCTGGTGGTGCCACCGGCGCGGGGGGTGTGGCGGCGCAGGCCGCAAGTAACAGGGCCGCGAAAGCGAAAAATGCGGCGCGAGTCTTGTTCACGCGGGGAGTATTTCGAACAGACCGGCTGCGCCCATGCCGCCGCCGATGCACATGGTGACCACGCCCAGCCTGGCGCCGCGCCGCCGGCCTTCCAGCAGCAGATGCCCGGTCAGGCGTGAGCCTGTCATCCCATAAGGATGGCCGATAGAGATGGCGCCGCCATTCACATTGGTCTTGGCGGGATCGAGCCCCAGCCTGTCCATGCAGTAAAGTGTCTGGCTGGCGAAGGCTTCATTTAATTCCCACAGATCGATGTCGTCCACCGTCAAGCCGTGGCGCGACAGAAGACGCGGCACCGCCAGCACGGGGCCGACTCCCATCTCATCAGGCTCCACGCCCACCGCCGCGAAGCCCTTGAAGATGCCCAGCGGCTTGATGTTCTTCTTTGCGGCGGCGTCTTCGCTCATCAGGACGCAGGCGCTGCCGCCGTCCGCGAATTGCGAGGCGTTGCCCGCAGTGATGTATTTGCCCTGCGCGACCTGTTGACCTCCGGCATGCACGGGCTTGAGCGCCGCCAGCCCTTCGAGCGTGGTGTCGGGCCGGTTGCTTTCATCGCGATCGACCGTGATCTCGACCAGGCTTTCGGCGCCGGTAGCCTTGTCCAGTTTTTTCATTCTGGTGGTCAGCGCCACGATCTCATCCTTGTATTTCCCGGCGGCTTGCGCCGCCGCGGTGCGCTGTTGGCTTTGCAGCGCATACTGGTCCTGCCGCTCCCTGCTGACGCCGTAGCGCTCGGCCACGATTTCCGCGGTCTCGATCATGGTCATCCACAGCGCCGGCTTGATCTGGAGCAGATGCTCTTCCGTAAAATGCTTGAGATTGATGCCGCCCATCTGCACCAGGGAGATGGATTCCACGCCACCGCCCACGGTGATGTCGGTGCCGTCCGTCATGATCTGCTGCGCGGCCATGGCGATGGCGTTGAGGCCCGAGGAGCAGTAACGGTTGACGGTGACGCCCGCCGTTGAAACCGGGCAGCCTGCCCATATGGCGCTTTCGCGTGCGATATTGTTGCCGGTGGCGCCTTCCGGGAAGCCACATCCCAGATAGACATCTTCCACCTCTCCCGCGTCGAGGCCCGCGCGCGTGATCGCATGTTTGATGGCGTGACCGGCCATCACCGCGCCATGGGTTTCGTTGAAGCCGCCGCGAACCGATTTCGCCAGGCCGGTACGCGCAGTGGAAACGATGACGGCCTGTTTCATGGGATTATCCTCGAAAATTGGGCGGACCCTAGCTGTTCAAACGCTTTGCTGCCAAGGCCGGATAGCGCAAGGTAAAGGTGACCGTGGCCGCCAGGGCGATCAGGCTGACGGCGACGCTGGCATACAGCGGCAGTCCGGTATCGAAGGCCACCGCGCCATCGGCAGCGCCCATGGCGGCGAAGGCAGCCACCCACGCGGCCGAAACGAGATAGTTCACCCGTAGAAACAGAGCGGGCGGCCAGCCGGCCTCACGCGGGTCCAGCCGGGCATAGTCGACCGAGAAGGGCCGCTTCAGGATCAGGGACAGGCCCAGCAGCAGGAACAGCGCCGCCTCGGCGATGAAGCGCACCTCCACCAGGGAGAGGCTGGGGTCCAGGAAGCCGCGTCCCAGCGCGAGCAGAGCGAACAGCGCCAGGCTGCCGGCGTCCAGCAATCGCAGCGACGGACTCTCGACAAAATCCCGGATGGTGACGACGAAGGCGGCGGCGAAGGCCACCCACAGCGCCAGGTCTGGCGACAGCCGCGAAAGGATCGTGAACAGGATGAACGGCGCGAAGCCCGCGACCAGATTCATGCCGGTTCCATTCGGAAGGGATATGAGCGGAAAGAATACAGGCGGAAAGGATACGGGGCGCGGCCGTTTCGCGCCCCGTATTTCGACATGCTGTTACCTGGCGGCTGCGGTCGAGGGGTTGGCCTTGGTCTTGGCGAAATAAGTCCACAGGCGCACCACACGGGCAGAGGCCGGATTGGGCGCCGTGATACCGCCGAAGGTGGTTGCGGCTTCGGCATACTGACCGGACGCGGTCTGCCCCATGCCGATCACCATATCGGCCTCTGTTGGATCGGTGGCGCCGCCCTTGCTTTTGGCCAGCTGGGCCGCCGTAATGGCTTCGGGATACATGCTGTAGCCGTACAGGGCTTCGGCCAGCTTCACATTGTACTGGCCATTCTGCTTGGCGCCCGCGGCAATCTGGGCCGGAATGGTTTTCTTGTCGGCGTCAGCCTTGGGTCCGGCGGGCGGGAAACCGGTAGCTCCCGCTTTCTCCGCTTGAACCGCGTCGCCATAGAAGGCGAGGCGGCTAGAGGTCGAACCGACCAGCGAAGCGTCGGTCGCGGAGATCTTGCCGCCCTGCAGGAACATCAGACGGCCCATATAGACATAGTCGATATCGCGCATGCCCTTGGTGGTCAGAGACACGCCCATGATCTGGTTCCAGTCTT
>Ga0193753_10003112_pt1 | contig 12527 bp, 12 predicted proteins | sample H1c2metaG_FD_144925 | JGI IMG/M metagenome (GOLD analysis project Ga0193753, IMG submission 144925) | Soil microbial communities from a riparian zone of the East river system, Colorado, United States - H1c2 | ecosystem: Environmental > Terrestrial > Soil > Riparian zone | place: USA: East... | reverse complement strand
GCAGTCATCTTCGGATTGGTGCGGGCCAGCACCCGCACATCGGGGAGCATGAGGTAGGTGTGGGCGACGACGGCAAACGCGACGGCGCCGATGGCCGCGAGCCACCGGAGCACCGACGCGCCCTTCCCCCGCCTCTTACCCGGCAACGACGAGCCCCACTTACACCGCGGCGAGCTGCGAGCGGAGTGCCGCGTCCGCACCCGCCACGCCGGCGCCGGGAGGCGTCCGGTGACCATTGGCCGCCAGCGCGGCTTCGAGCGCGGCCAGGAACTGCAGCAGCGTTTGTGGCGTGGAGCTGGCGCCCATCAATCCGACGCGCCAGATCTTGCCGGCGAGCGGACCGAGACCCGCGCCGACCTCGAGGTTGAACGTCTTGAGCAGCGTGCGGCGCACGGCGGCTTCGTCGACGCCCGCAGGCGCGCGCACCGTGTTGAGGGTCCAGAGCCGCTCGCCCACCGGCGGCACCAGCGACAGGCCCATCGCCTCGATGCCGGCGACCAGCGCGAGATGATGCCGCTCGTGCCGCGCGTAGCGCGCGTCGAGGCCTTCTTCCTCGGCCATCAGCAGCGCCTCGCGCAGCGCGTAGATCAAGGAGGTGCTCAGCGTGTGGTGATACTTGCGGCCCAGCCAGTAGTCCTCGAGGAGCCTCAAGTCGAGATAGAAGCTACGGCACTTCACCAGCCTGGCGCGCGCCGCGCCCGACACCGCCACCGGCGACATCCCCGACGGCGCGCCAATGCACTTCTGGCTGCAGGAATACGCCACGTCCACGCCCCAGCCCGCCAGGTCCACGTTGTGCCCACCGAGCGACGTCACCATGTCGACGATCGTGAGCGCGCCGTGCTCGCGTGCGACGGCCGTCAGCTCCTTCACGGGATTGATCGCGCCGGTCGACGTCTCGGCGTGCACGATTCCGACCACGTCGGCGCCTTCACGCTTCAGCTCGGCGCGCAAGAGCGACGGATCGCACGCTCGGCCCCACTCGACATCGATGCGGCGCACCGTGGCGCCGTAGCGCTCCATGATCTGCACGAGGCGGTCGCCGAAGTAGCCGTTGACGATCACCACCGCACGGCTGCCCTCGGACACGATGTTGGCCACGGCGGCTTCCATCGCGGAGGTGCCCGTTCCCGAGGTGGCGATCGTGAGCGCCTGCTCGTCGGCTTTGAAGAGGCGGCGGAGCGACACACGCACCTCGTCGAGAAGCGGCACGAAATCCGGATCGAGATGGCTGAGGACGGGCGCGCCCAGGGCGCGCATCACGCGCGGAGCGATGAGGCTCGGGCCAGGGCCGAGCAGAATGCGTTCAGTAGACGGGAGTGGCATCAGTTCAGGAACCCTTATCTAAGTCGGTCTGTATCAGTGAACGAGGGGAAGCGCGTCGAGCGCGCCGAGCTGCGTCCGCAGCAGGTCGACGATCTGCGACGGCGCCGGCCGCAGGGGCGGCCGCGGCAGGCCGCCCGTAAACCCGAGCAGATCGAGTGCGGCCTTGAGAGCCGGCACGCCGTGTGCCGTGCCGATCGAGCGCGCGACGGGGAGGAGGCGGCGCTGCAACGCACGCGCCTCCTCGAGACGATCGGCGCCTACCAGTGCCTGGAGCCGGGCGCATTCCTCGGGAAAGAGCGCGGCCAGCGCAAGAATGCCGCCGTCGCAGCCGGCGCAGAGCGCATGGAAATAGGTAGTGGCCGACCCGGCCAGCACGGTGAAGTCGTCCGGCGTGCGCGAAACGTAGTCGGCAATCTGCGCCAGATCGCTGCCCGATTCCTTCATGCCGACGATGTTGGGATGCTGGGCGAGCGCCACGGCCACATCCACCGGCAGATTCACGCCGGTGAACATCGTCACGTTGTAGAGCAGCACCGGCACCGGTGATGCCTCGGCCACGTCGGTGTAGTGGCGCGTGAACACGTCGCCGGTCATCTGCGTCTTGAAGAACCCGGGCGTGCGCACGAGCACTGCGTCGGCGCCCTCGCGCGCCGCGCGCTTCGTGGCGGCAATCGTCGCCCGCGTGGACTCGCGGCCGGTGCCGACGATGAATGGCCGTCCCTCCGGCACCTCGGCGCGGGCCACGGCCACCACGCGATCGGCTTCGTCGTCGTCCAGTTGTGCGGCTTCGCCGTTGGACCCGAGCACCACGATACCCGTGAGGGCCGTCCCCATCCACCGCCGGACATTGGCGCGCAAGCCCGCCTCGTCCACCGCGTCATCCGCGCGAAACGGCGTGACGATGGGCGTATACACACCCGCGAACGGTTTCATCTCTCCAATTGTACAGGGACGCGGCTAGTGCCCTGGACCACGAGGTTCACTGCGAAAACCACCAGGAAGATCGCGGCCGCCGGCGCCAGCGCCCACGGCGCGTCGCCGAGGAGCGCCACGTTCGAGGCCTCTTGCAGCATCGTGCCCCAGGTGGGCGAGGCTTCGGGAAAGCCGAGCCCGATGAACGACATCGTGGCCTCGGCCAGGATGAACGCCGGCAGCAGCAGCGTGGCCTGTGTCACCACATGGCCGCCCGCCGCCGGGAGCAGATGGCGCAACAGCACACGCGCACGGCTCGCACCGAGCGCTTCCGCCGCCGTTACGTAGTCGCGCGTGCGCTCGGACACGACGATCGCCCGCACGCCGCGCGCCACTGACGGCCATCCAAGCAGGATGAAGATGCCCGTGAGCGAGAGGAACACCGTGCTCGACGGCACGATCAGCGGCAGCGTCGCGCGGAGCGCGAGCACCACGTAGATGGCAGGCAGCACCAGCACGAATTCCGTCACACGGGAGAGCACCAGGTCCACGCGGCCGCCGGCGTAGCCCGAGACGCCACCGATCGCGGCGCCCAGCAGCGTGGCGCCGAGCGTTGCCAGCAATGCCAGCGCGAGCGTGAGACGCGACCCGTGCACGACCCGGGAGAAGACGTCGCGGCCGTAGCCATCCGCGCCGAGCAGAAGGAGCGGCACACCCCCGCGGGGATCCGCGGTCACCAGCGTGCCGTCCGCAAACCATCGCAGCGGCACGCGCTCGGTGGTGACGGTTTCGAATCGCCGTTCGAGGCGGCTCACGACGCGCTGGCGATAGACGAACGGTGCCCGCGGCCCGCCGTCCCAGACGTGCACGCGTGTGGGCGGTGCGTTGAGCAGGTCGTTGAAGCGGCGCTCCGGCGCGTTGGGGGCGACCCACGAGGCGGCAAGCGCCAGGATCGCCACCAGAATCAGGGTCGCGGCGCCCGCACGCTTCACGAGTGCGCCTCGTCCCGCACGCGCGGATCCACCACCGCAAGCAGCACGTCGCCCACGAGCGTGCCGAGCGCCAGAAGCGCGGACCCCGTCGCCGCGCACCCGGCCACAAGATAGATGTCGCGCGCCCGCAGCGCCTCGTACATCAGCCGGCCGAGGCCCGGCCACGCGGTGACGTACTCCACGACGAACGACCCCGAGAGCAGCGCGCCCACGGCCACGCCCAGCACCGCGCAGATCGGGCGCAGCGAGACGGGCCACGCGTGGCGCAGGATCAAATCGCCGCTCGACACACCGCGCGCCCGTGCCGCGAGCACGAACGGCTGGCCCACCACTTCACTCATGGCCTGCGCCTGCAGACGTTCGAAGGTCGCGGCAATCGGCAATGCCAGCGCGATCGCCGGCAGCGGCACGTGCCAAGCGAGGTCGGCAAGCCACCCGGCCCACGAGAGGTCGCCCGACCCGGACGACGACATGCCTCCGGCCGGCAGCCAACCCGTGCGCGCCGCAATGAAGACCAGGATCAAGGAGCTGAGGAGCGGCGGAAGAGACACACACACGGCCGACGCCGCGCGGATCATCGCGGGCAGTGCGCCCGATCCGAGGCTCCCGCTGATCACGCCCAGCGTCAGGCCCACCGCCGTGGCAACCACGAACGCCGCGAGCGCAAGCACGGCTGTGTTGAGCGCGGCTTGCCGGACCAGGCCCCTCACCGGTCGGCTATACAGAAAGGATTCACCGAAATCGAACCGGGCGGCGTGCCAGGCCCACGACAGCCACTGCTTGAGCACGGACTGATCAAGCCCGAACCGCGCGCGCATCGCCGCGACTTCTGCCGGCTTGGCAAACGGGCCGAGTTGATCCGTGACGTCCCCGGGGGCGGCGCGGGTGAGCAGGAAGGCCGCCGACGACGCGAGCGCGATGAGCACCAGGGCAAAGGCCACGCGCCGCACAAGAAATGCCCACATCAGCAGACGTGATTGTCGTGGAAACGACGACGGTTTGCACGGACACCGCCCGAGACTCCCAGATTTCGCAGAGGCCACTCCGGCACATCGCTCGCAGCTGCTAGGCGTAAAATGGAGCTCATGCCGGGGACCGACGGCGCACCGCCCACTCACGCTGGCGTGAAGCTCACCTACGACGACTTCGTGCTGTTTCCCGAGGACGGGCAGCGGCACGAGCTGATCGACGGAGAGCACTACGTGACGCCGTGTCCGAACACGAAGCACCAGCAGATCCTCTTGAACCTTACGCTCCTGCTAGGGACGTGGCTCGAACAAGAACGGATCGGCCGGATGTTCTTCGCTCCGTTCGACGTGGTTTTCTCCCGCTTCGACGTCGTGGAACCCGATCTGCTCTACATGTCGAATGAGCGCGCCGCCGCAATCCTGACGGCCGCCAACGTGCAAGGCGTGCCGGAACTGGTCGTCGAGATTGGCTCTCCGAGCACCCGGAAGCGCGACGAAACGATCAAGCGGCGACTCTATGAGAACGCCGGCGTGACCGAGTACTGGGTCGTCGATCCGGAGCTCGATGTGGTCCGGGTGTATCGGCGAGGCTCGGAAGGTTTCGCCCGTCCCATCGAGCTGTCGGCCGAGGCGAACGATACCCTGACGACGCCGCAGTTGCCGGGTCTCGCGCTCAAGCTTCAACGCATCTTCAGGATGTAGCGCGCCTGTTCGGGCCTGCGCGATCCGTCAACTTGACAGCAGTCTTACAAAGAGTAAGATCGAGCTCGTGCCCAAGCGCCCTCCGCATCCGCCGCGCCTCTCGCCAAAGGAATCGCTGGTCGTCGAGCTGCTGCTGCGGGACGCGGAGATGTACGGCCTGCAGCTCGTGACGGCGTCGCGAGGGCAGCTCAAACGCGGCACGGTGTACGTCACGCTCGGCCGCATGGAAGACAAGGGATTCATCACGTCGCGCGAGGAGGCCCCGCCCGCCGAGGCCGGGGGCCTGCCGCGGCGCATCTATCGGACCACGCCGCTCGGGCGCCACGTCTACGAGGCGTGGAATGCCGCCGCAGCACACATGGCGCTGGGGTTCGCGCGATGACGCGGCGGCCGGGCGTCCGGCTCCGCGCGCTGTGCCTCCATATCTACAGCGAGCGCACGATGCGCCGGTTGATCGACCCGGCCCTCGCGGACTTGCAGGCCGAGTTTGCAGAAGCACATTGGAGCGGATCGCGACTGCGCCAGACGTGGGCCCTGTGCGCTGGCTATGTCGCGATCGCGAAAGTGCTCGGCGTCGCGGGCTGTGGCGAGCTTGGCGACGCGCTCCACGGCTGGGAGTCTGCCGAGCGCGCGGCCGCGCGTCGCGGCGCATGGGTCGCGTGTACGGCGTTCGTCGGACTCACAGTCCTGCTCGGTATCCCCATATTTATCAGCCTGAACGAGTCCTGGTCCCTAACCCCCGCGTTGTACTTGGTGCCCAGCGCGCTGCCGTTGAGCCTACCCTTCGGCTGGGCCTTGGGCATCGCGTGGGCATTCCACGGCGCGGGGCGGACGCGGAAACTGGCGGTGTGCGCCTTGGCCCTCGCGTTCATTTGCTCGGCCGGGATGTTCGCCAACATCGCGTGGTTACTCCCAGAAGCCAACCAGGCCTTTCGCCAGCACCACTTCGCGAGAGCAGTCGCACGCACGCAGCCGTCCAGTCGGCCATCGACCGTGGCGCGGGGCGACAATGAGTTGACTTGGAAAGCGTCGAGACAGCGGCGAGTCGAGTTGGCCGCAGAACCGTACGGCGACTATCGCGTCCGACGCTTCGACGCGGGCTACTACCAGAAGTGGGGCTTCACCGGTGCGACGTTTGCGATCGTGGCGCTCGTGCTATTGCTCGGCGCCCGGAGGCGCTGGACCCGGCCGGGCCTGACCGGCGCTGCACTCTGCATTTGCGCGGCCTACTATGCGCTGCTCTCGTTTGCCACCGCCGCGGCGATCGGCGGTGCCATACCAGCACACGTCGTCGGCTGGTCGCCGGGGGCCGCGTGCGTCCTGGCCGCGATTCTTCTCGCCTTCAGCTTACGACCGCAGCGCGAGCCTATTCAGCTACTCCGAGCCGGCGGGCCGCCTGAGGAAGGCGACGATCGCGGATCCAAAGGCGCTCACCAGCGAGGCTGACGGATGCGAAGAGGCATGTCGACGAGAATCACGCGGGCTTGCGACGAGTAGACGGACGACGGCGTGGAACGGCACGCGCGGCCTTGTCCGAACCACCCAACGACGCCAGGCGTTTTGCGCTCTCGCGAGCAACCAGGGCCTCGAGAGCGGCCCGCACTACGGCCTCCTTCTCTCGAAGACCACACAGCTCTGTTGCGCGGTCCAACAAGGCCTCGTCAATGTCGAGGGTCGTACGCATATCAACATCGTGCCTCGCTGACCCCTAGATTCGCCTCCGCCTGGTCGATCGTCGGGTGTCAGTTTTCAGACGGGCGTTCGGCCCGCTCGATGACCAGTACCTCTTTCTGCGCTTGTGCAGATACCAACTTCAGACCGAGTTGCTCTTCCAGGGCCCGAAAGAGCGATGGCCCGTCAGGGTCGATGTTACGAAACCGCTCACGGTCGAACGGGCCCTGCAGGAAGACCTGTGGCGTCCACTTCAGTTCCCAATCGAAACTGCCGGTCAGGCCGGTCTTGTCCACGACGGTCCGGCCCACATCGCGGCCAAGGATTCCGAGCATATCGAGGCCAAGCCCTCTCACGGTGATCACGCCCGTGAGCAGGGCGTTGGCCATCGTCAGAGTGCCACACGGATCAGTTTGCGCGTCCTTCGCTTCAGCGCGCAGTGAATCACAGTCGGCTCGAGCCGGGCGCAGATGGGGCCCGAGCTTCCGGTCGCGGCGTGCCACAACCAGTTCCCAAATTGACTCAGGCATCGTTTCGGTATGAAAGGCCAGGCTGAAGCGTTCGAGTAACAGCGCTCGAAGCATCTGCTGCAACTCGTCACGAGTGGCCGGCCCCGCGGCTTTGGCAAGCACGTCGAAGCGAACATCGCTTGACCTCGGCGGTCCAGGACTTCCTACCCATGTCGGTCCGCCCCGGACTTCGGCCGCGCCAGGAAAGGCAACACGGAGCATGGTGTGCAAGGTCTCGTTGGTGATGGTGACTCGATCACCGGACATGACCACCCGCGCCGGCGCATCCGGACCGGGCGCGCGCCTGTTCTCCTTGACTGACGCGACCTCGAAACGCGGACCCTCTGGAGCCTGCACCGAAGCGGCACTTCCAGGCATGACTGAAGTACAGACGAACCAGAAACACGCCCAGCGTCCGAGTGTCATCACGCCCTCCGCCGCACGAGCCGATTTTGGCACACGAGTCGCCGGGAGGTTCTGTCCCCGCGCTCACCAGGCTCATGCGAACTTGTCATGCCTCTGATCCGCGACTCTCGACCCCTGCTCCTTCTCTGACGCTCCTCGAGACAGGGCAGTCTGCGTCGTTTTGCAGTTGCCCCGGTCTTCTTCAGAAGGGCATCATGCTGTTCACAAAAGGGAGCGGCACGATGAAGCCTCGCGTATTCCTCGCCCTTGCGTCCTGCCTGGTCGTTCTTGGCGTATGCGGGGTAACGACGGCCCAGGATGCGACCGAGCCGTCGTTCACGCTGAGGGAAGTCGCGCCGAATGTCTGGGCGGCGATTTCGAACCCGAAGTCCCGCACGCGAGCCCCGGCGAACACGGGATTCGTCATCGGCGACGACGGGGTTGCCGTCATCGACGCGTCCATGAGCGTCGATGCCGACGGGAATCTAGGAACTGAGACGGCAAAACAGGCCCTTGCGGCCATTCGCACGATCACAAAGCTGCCGGTGAGGTTTGTGATCAATACCCACCATCACCTGGACCACGTTGGCGGGAATTCGGTCTTCGTGGACGCCGGCGCGATCGTGCTGGCACAACGCAACGTGCGCGGCTGGATTCACAGTGAACACCTGCGACTGTTGAACAAAGACACGAAGCCACAGATCAGGGTCTTCATGGATGCGCTGGTCCTGCCAACAGTCACATACGACCAATCAGTGGATCTGCACCTTGGCTCCAGAACGATTCAGGTACGGAGCTTTCCCGGACACACGGGCGGCGACTCGGTGGTGGTGATACCGGATGCGAAGGTCGTGTTCGCCGGCGACCTGTTGTGGCGCGACATTGTGCCCACCCTGACCGATGCGTCGACGAAGCCGTGGATCGACACACTCGACACGCTCGCCAAGAACGAACCCGGAGCCACCTTCGTGCCCGGTCACGGCGAAGTGGGAACGGCAAAGGACGTTGTTGCCCTCCGCGAGTTTTTGGTCACGCTGAGAAAGCTCGTCTCGGATGCTCGGGCCCTTCGAAAGTCCGGCGAGGCGCTCGCTGACGCGGTCATGCCGGGATTGAGTGGCAATTACAGCCGCTGGGAGGGTTTGGAGTTCGCTGCGAGATCCAGCATCCTGGAGACAGACGCCGAGTTGAGCGGCAAGAAGAGGATTCCGCCGGTGGAGCAGGCCAGATAACGCTCGGGTCACTCGTTCGGTTGTGTACGCTTCAGTGGGAAAACGACATGGTGCACGCGATCGATCGACTACGATGCACCGCATGCGCGACGATGAGGCCCTCGTCACGGTGACCACATTCGAAACGGAACTCGAGGCGTCGCTTGCCCGCGGAGCGCTGGAAGCCATTGGGATTCCCGCGCTCGTGCCTGGCGAAACACGTGGCAGCTTCAAGGGGTTATACGGCGGCATCGGCCTGGGCCGTTCGGAACTGAAGGTCTTCGAATCCGATCGTGAGCGGGCGCTTGTCGAGCTTCAGCGTATGCAGATGAGGATTGTCGAGCCTGACGACGAAAGTAACTAGGAGCTAGGAGCGAGTTCCCATTTCTGTGTAATCGCCTGGTGCCTACCTGGTCCCCATCGGAGTCGAGCCTCAAGCGCTCTACTTCGCCGGCTCGCTGACGCTGAGCATGTCCGCGTTCCACAGAAGATGTGGCCGCAGCACCGAGGGCACCACGCCGTGCACGCGGATCGCATGCGCCGCATAGATGCGGGGCGCCGCGAAGTAGAGCACCGGCAGCTTCTCGGCCAGGATCTTCTGCACGTCGTTGAAGATCGCGCGGCGGCGGTCCAGGTCGATCGTCGCGGCCTGCTCCGTCATGAGGATGTCGATGCGCTGCTCCCACTCGGTGGCCGGTGACTTGGACGCCAGGTTCCACAGGTGCCCGTCGCCGGAGCTGAGCCAGTAGTCCAGATTTCCAGCAGGATCGGGATCCGTGAGCAGCGGACGCATATAGATAGCGTCGTAGTCGCATGCCTGCAGGCGCTGCAGCATCGCGCCAAACTCCAGCGGGGCCACGTCGAACACGATGCCGACCTTGGCGGCCGCCTCACGGACCACCGTGGTGCCGCGCTCGTACCAGGTGAGCCCCTTCTGGGTGAGCAGCGTGAAGCGCGCCTCGACGCCCTTGGCGTCTTCCACCACGCCGTTGCCGTTGCGATCCTCGAGGCCGATGCTCTTGAGCAGCTCCCGCGACTTGACCTCGCTGTGCGGGTAGCGCGGCACATTGGGCGAGAACCACTCGCGGTTGCCCGGCGTGATCGGGCCCCATACCGGCACGGCTTCGTCCAGAAACACCGTTTGCGCAAAGGCTTCGCGATCCACCGCGTAGGAGAGCGCCTGCCGGAACTCGGGCCGCTGCACGAAGGCAAACCGCGGGTCTTTCTTCTTCGCCTCCGGCTTCAGGCAAAACCACATGGCGTCGGCGTCGGTGGCCACGCCCAGCTCCTCCACCTTGAGCGCGCCCTGCGCCTCGAGGCGCTTGATCGGCACGAAGTCGTCTGGACGCAGCGCGTCCTGGGTCAGATCGGTGGCTCCGGACTGCAGACGCAGGAGCTCCGCGTTCTGGTCCGGCACGATCTCCAGCACCAGGCGGTCCAGATACGGCAGGGCCTGTCCGTCTGGCGCCTTGCGCCAGTAGTGCGGATTGCGGTCGAACACGAGCCGCTGCCCCGGCTGGTACTCCTTCAGGACGAACGGCCCCAGGCCGACAAGGTCCGCCGGCGGCGTGGCGGCGCCCCAGGCGGTGGCAAACTCCCCCGCCGCATAGGCCGCCTCGAGCTTGTGCTTCGGCAGGAGCCGCAACTGATCAAGCAGCCGCAGGCCCGGGCCGGACGGGGCCGCGAAGGTCAGCGTCACCGTGTCTGGGCCGGGCGCCTCCGCCTGGATCGGCTGCCCGCCGACCAGCAGCGTGGAGGCCAAGACGCTCCCCGACTTGGGGTCGGTGGCCACACGCACGGTGAAGACCACGTCGGCGGAAGTAAAAGGAGTGCCGTCGGACCACTGGACGCCGGGCCGCAGGTGCAGCGTGTGGGTGCGGCCGTCCGGGCTCGAGTCCCAGCGCTCGGCCAGCCAGGGCTCGAGCTCGAACGTGGAGGGGTTCATCCGCACCAGGCGTCCCTGCGTGAGGAGAGAAATCAGCTCGGTGGACTGGCTGCCCACGGTGATCCGGTTGAACGATCGGGGCTCGGTACGGACCGAGGCAATGAGTTGGCCGCCTCTGAATGCTTGAGCTGCCCCAGGGTTCCCCTGGGTCAAACGGGCCGATCGAGCGTTCCAAATCAGGCCTAAAACGACGATCAGGGTGATCGCCATACCGATGAGGCGCGTCGTTCGGAACGTCATTCTTGGCCACCCCGGCCAATGCGTTGGCCGCTCGAAAAATTGCGCCGACGGCTCGCAAAGTTCTGTGCAAACGGGCCGGAAATCGTGCAAAAAACCTGTTCGATTTGGAACAGTGCCGCCCCGACGGTAACGGCGGACGCGCTTGGCTAAGCGACTGCCCGCGGTGGGCTATCGGCTGGTCGCGTTCCGACCATCACTGATCGTACTTAACACACTTCATCTGAACGACTTACCTCGCGCAACACGACGGTTACCGCCCGTGGCACAAGCCCTGCGCTTGTAACAACCAGTTGGAGGACCTGGTCGTGACCGAACCCCGTAACCCCGCAATGACCCACTCAATGCCCAACTCGACGAACCCCGAGCCCAAGTATGGGCGCAGCGTCTCGCTAATGCAGGCGGCGGAGCTACTCCAAGTATCACGCCGCACCATCTACAACCGCATTCGCGATGGCCAACTGGCCACCATTCGTACCCACGGCTCGCAAAGGGTGCTGATGTCGTCTCTCTTCGATCTCGGTGTGGCGCCGCCCCCCGCGTCGATCCACAACCAGCACGACGCCCAGCTTTAAGAGCTGGAGAAATAGAGCCACCCATGATGTTTCGTCACGTCGCCCGCTCCTGTCGCCACTTCTGTCGTGTGGCGGTCGCGCTCGCGGTCATTGCCAGCTTCTGGGCTCCCACGGATGCCCAGGCGCAAGGCCGACGGCGCGCCCGCCTGTCGAACGACTTGACGGAGAACTTGCGAAGAGGTGATTACGAGGGTGCCTCGGTGATCGTCACCGGCAGCCCAGCGCGCGTGGCGGCACTGGCCGCGCGGCACGGGCTGCGGGTGAAGAAGGTGCTGGCGACCGGCGCGGTACTCGACGTGCCCGCGGGCAGCCTCGACGCGCTTTCGAGGGATGCCGACGTCGACTCGCTCTCGAGCGATCAGGTGGTGGAATCCACGATGGCCGTGACCAACGCGGCCATCGGTGCAGACATCCTGCAGGCCGGCCCTGGTGGCGGCATTGTGGGCAAGCTTCTCGCCGTGACAGGCAGGGGTATCGGCGTGGCCGTGATCGACTCGGGCGTGGCCAACGTCCCACAGCTCGGCAACCGCGTGCTGGTGCGCAAAGACTTCACCGTGGCCAAGGGCCTCGGGCTCGATGAGTTCGGCCACGGCACCCACGTGGCGGGCATCATCGCGGCGACGCCGTCGGGCAAAGGTGACACCACCACTGGCGTCGCCCCGGGCGCCAACATCATCAGCATCAAGGTGCTCGACAAGAAGGGCGCCGGCGTCGCCAGCAACGTGATCCTGGGGATCGACTGGGCCATCGCCAACGCCAAGCTTTACAACATCAAGGTCATCAACCTGTCGCTCGGCGCCCCCGCCATCCAGAGCTGGCGCGACGACCCGATCGACCAGGCCGTGGAGCGCGCCGTGCGCGCCGGCATCGTCGTGGTGGCCTCCGCCGGCAACCGCGGCAAGCTGCCAGACGGCAGGCGCGTGGCCGGCCTCATCACCGCGCCCGGCAATTCGCCCTACGCCATCACCGTGGGCGCGCTGAACACCATGGGCACCACGTTCCGCAGCGACGACGTGATGGCCAGCTACAGCTCGATTGGCCCCACGCTGGTCGACCACGTGATGAAGCCCGACCTGG
>Ga0193753_10003111_pt1 | contig 12529 bp, 6 predicted proteins | sample H1c2metaG_FD_144925 | JGI IMG/M metagenome (GOLD analysis project Ga0193753, IMG submission 144925) | Soil microbial communities from a riparian zone of the East river system, Colorado, United States - H1c2 | ecosystem: Environmental > Terrestrial > Soil > Riparian zone | place: USA: East River... | reverse complement strand
TCTGGGTGATGCAGCCATATCGGCGGACATTGGAGTTCCTGCGACACTTCTCATTTCGCTTCTTATTATATAGTTCTTATTGTTTTCCTGGAACAATAAATCATACACCTTGGAAAAACTCTTATATGCTTCATTCCAATATTTCTCCTGCGATTGTACCTGGTTAAAACAATTTCGTCCGGCCCAATTGTCAGTGGCGTAAAAAGTCTCCCAAACACCCGGTGCGCTCCAGCTATGCGGTTTAAACTGGTCCAATGAAGCATCATACATACTGGCCAGCATTTCAGCTGCTATTTTCTCTTTTTTATAACCGGTTATTTTTATTTTCCATTTTTCTTCACTGCCGGGTAATGTTTTATCGCGGAAAGTTTCATAAGAAATCTGCAGGTCTTTGTTTGTCCAGGGTACAGTTACATTATTATTTAAACTGTAAAAACGGTTGTTCTTTACAAAAAAATGGTTTACCCCAAACCCACCGCGGTCCGATTCGGTAGCTGCGAAGCTGAAAATTTGTTTGCCATTGAGTGTAATAAAATTATAAGCTGCAGATGAATCTTGTTTTTTATCAATCTCCTGTACCAGGAATACATCTATTGCAGCTGATCCAACGGTAATGGTTGATTGCTCACCCGGCTCAATGCTGCTATTTTTTTGAGAAGACCAGGTATATGAAGACGCAGGGATGGTCTTACTTTTTTCGTCGTACAACTGCACGTATTTGATGTCTTTTACCTCAGCACCATATTTATCTTTGGTAACAGCCTCCATGGCATACCAGCCTTCCGTTAAAGAGGAATTAGCTATTGGGAATTTGGAATTGGTATTGCTGCTGTCCGTTTTTGTATAGGATGCTTTTTCTTTTGTCCAGCCCCGGTAATCAGTTTCATTCGCATATTCATCATTTGGGAAATTTTTAATAAACGCCTCCCGGCTCATTACAAACTGGTCTGGTTGCTGCCAGTAACGTTTGCGTATCAGCCTGTCGGGCGACTGCAGCCTGCTGATGCTGACGGTAACCAATGCTGGCTCGGCAGCACCGGCAATGTTTTTTGTGCTTATTGAAATGCTTTTGAGGCTGTCGGCAATAATACTTTCCCCATCAGTTAATCCAATGGTTAATTGCAATGCTTTATAGGCAACCGGTACCGTTGTTTCCCCGCTTCTTGTTTCTCCATTTATATCTGTTATATCTGCTGTTATTTTATAATCGAAAATGGGTTCCAGGTCTTTATTTATTGACAGATCCGGTATGGCTTTAAATATTATATTGAATTTACCATTGGCACTGGTAGTTATTACACCATTGCTTATTTCCATATTACTGGTACGGGGGTAGCCCCATTTCCAGTACAGCCAGGGGTAAATAAACCTGGCCACCCTTTGCACCCGGTATTTTACCTGTGCCCCATCAATATTATTACCCGCATAGGCTTTTGCAAATCCGGTAATGCTAATGCTGTCGTTTACTTTGTAGATGCCTTTTACTGTATCATACCCCACAAAAAACTTAGGACGTTTGTATTCTTCCACGGAAAAAGAAGTATTGCCTTCAATCTCTTCATTAATTAAAGTAAATTCTCCGTTTAGTATTCCCTGTGGCAATACAAATTTGCCGGAATACGAACCGTATTCGTTTGTTTTCAGTTCCAGTGAATCAATGTCTTCACCGTTTGCATTTCTAAGCAATATCTTCGATTTTATTCCGCTGTGGACCTTGCTTTTCTTTGTATCAAAATCTTTGGTGACAGCGATGCCTTTAAAATAAATCGTCTGCCCCGGGCGGTAAATGCTCCTGTCTGTAAAAAAGAAAACCTGTGAATTGTCTTTTTCGTATTGGACAGTGTTTGTAGCCTCTGTGCTGTAAGTTTCATCACGGTAGTATACAGATGGGGCATCATCCATGAACAGCCTGTCATTGTCATTGGTTATCTCAAGTTGTAAATTGCCTTGTCTGCCGGGGATATTTTTTGCAAGGCGTAAGTAACCATTTTTATCGGCAGTTTGCCTTTCACCTTTTACTTTTTTATTAGCTCTTGTGTTATAATCATACTGACTCCACCAGGTTTGAACAGTAGCGCCGCGCAATGGCTTCCCGCTTTCACGGTTCAGTATAAAATATTCATTGGCTTTATTGATATAACTAATGCCTGAAATATAAAAGTACTGTACGGCAAGCGGGTTTTTGTCAAAGGAAAAATCGGGATTGGTGCTCGCTAATAAAATATACTCACCCATGGGTAACGCATCCACTTTAATTTCCGTACTATGTTTCTGGTAATCATTGGTAGCGGGCAGGGCTTGATCCCAATTGCGCATAGGTATGAGCGATACCAGGTCTTTCCAGTAATTGTCATCATAGCGATTAGTGAGTTTCTTTTTGAGATCATCGGTTAACAAGGCTATACGAAAATATAATTTGGTGAAGTTTCGGTAGCTGACAAGCGTTCGGAATGCTTGTTGCGGCAGGTTTACTTTTTCAGTAACCATGTTCAGCTCTTTTCTTTCTATTTGTTGTAAAAGATTGTAGCAATTGGCCCTTCCTTCAGATTCATCTTTCTGCTGAATCACCTGTTTACAAATATTTGCAGCAATAATATATTCTCCTTTAGGACTGCTGGAATCTTTATCATCGTATTTTAATGGGTCATAGCCGGCGGCTTTATTCGCATGCAATTGTGCCATCAAATAATAAGCCTGTGCAGCGGCAGGTATGTTTTGATATTTGGCGGTAATATTGCCCAGCGCTTTTTCATAGCGTTTGTCTTTATCTTCCATTACGCTGTGCTGCTGTAAGAACTGCAGGCGGTCTATGTCAGCATCAATCAGCGCATCCGGTTTTTCATCGTTTAAATGAAAAGACAGTAATTCCTGGTATGTGAGCAATGCTTTATGATAAAGGGATCCTGAATCTTTGGTAATAATGGGGAGTTTACTGAATTCTGCTGCCGGAGAGAAGTAAGCCTCCTCTTTAATTTCAAATGCATAGGCCGGTTTGGTTATATCCCGTTCTCCGTCTTGAAAATATTCCAGTGCACGGTGGACAAGTAAATCATACAGGGTAGGACGGAGGTAACGAACATTTCCCTTTATTATAATAGGATCAAACGCATCCAGTTTTGTTTGCTGCAATAGCTTTTTATCTTTCAACGACGCTAAAAACAGCTCCGTAATTTTTTTATGAAAATCATCAACGCCCCAGGTGGCAACATCTTCTTTTTTAAAATTGGTGGGTTTTGTGCGATCATACAACTGGTAGCGGTGATGCTGAAAATAATTCCGGTATTTTTCTGCCAGTATTGAATTGAATATGGATTTAGACGGTTCACCCGTTGTTTTTATTTCATTTTCCAGTGAAGCAATGCTTTTGGTATCAGCATTTTCTTCCTTCATTTCCTGCAGGCTTATTTGGTAAATAAGTGCTTTGATTAATTGTGCATCCTGTTTTTCTTTTTTTGCGAGCGCATAAATTTTATTGACTTCTTCAAGGGCTGATTGGGTAAGCCCTTTTTTGGTAACAAGCGAATCTGTTTTCTTCCAGAGGGTAGCGTAATTGGTCATTTTTTGCTGGGCCGACAGGTAATAAGTAAATAATAATAGCAATGCGGTAAGGAGGTATATCTTTTTTCTTACAAATAACATGTTCATCAGATTTTAATAAGGTATTAAGTAAGGCTGTTGGTGAAAACACCAATAGCGGCGGTTTTTTTAATAAAGGTATTAGGCACAGTTGTTGGCGAAAGCACCAACAGCGGTGATTTTTTAATAAAAGCATTAGATAACAACTGCTGATGAGAGCACCAACAGCGGCGATAAAGATAACAAATGTGGTTATGGGATGCTATGTTTACCGGTTTTGCATAAACGTGATGTAGGCATAGCTGTTAAATCATTTAACAACACTGGGTATTCTTTCAGGAAACAGCAGATAAACGCAGGACAAACTCTGCTGGCTGCATGTATTTGCGGCATTGATTCTCAGTGATTTGCATTAACAAATTCTTATGGCTTTTATTTTTTACTTATTGAATGCAGCAGCTTCTATTATACATACCAGCAGGAAAACACCTGATAAAAAACAAGATTACGCAACACAATTAAAATACACAATTATGAAAAAATTTTCTACACTCGGTTTTGGTATCCTTATTTCGCTTGCCTCTTTTGCTGGTATTGCACCCAGCCGTTTAACGGTAGCTGCAGAAGGCAATACCAATATAAAAGTTACGGTGGATGGCAACCGTTTTGACCAGCAGTCAGTTAATAGTAGCGTTGTGTTTGATAACCTGCAACCCGGTTTTCACGCTGTAAAAGTATACCAGCTTACAGAAAAACGTTTTGGCCTGTTTGGTCGTAAACAGGGTAATGATTACCTCCTGGTATACAGCAGTTCAGTAAACATCAAACCCTTATTTTCAACTACTATTCAGATAAACCGTTTTGGTAAAGCGCAAATCATTGAGCAGCCTATATCTATCCGTAATGGGATGGGCGGACTCGGCAATAACAGGGGATGGGGTAATGATGACCGCAGTTATAATGGTGACGATAGAAAGAATGGTCGTGATTATAACAACAATGGACACGAAGATTATGGCAAAAACAATGGTTATGATAACAACAGCAGTTACAGCCGCAGCATCACCAACGAAGATTTCTTTGCAGCTGAACGTGTAATGGAGCGTGAAAACTTTGACGATGCCCGTTTGTTATATGCAAAACGTTTGATGGATGATAATTACCTGGATGCTGAACAGGTAAAAGAACTGGCCCGTTTTTTCTCTTTTGATAACAGCAGGCTTGAGTTTGCCAAATACGCTTACCCCAAAACAACCGATAAGAGCAATTTCAGCGTGGTATGTAATGCATTTTCTTCCAGTAATGGTAAAGACCAGTTGGTAAGTTTTATAAAAAGTTGCAGGTAAGGTTTAATAATGGGATGGATATGGCTAAAGACAACCGTAGTTTTTAAAACTACGGTTGTCTTCAAAGTAGTTGTGTCTTTTCTTTACTACAAAGGCACGTCTGGAAGGAAGTCAAGTTTTGATCGCCGGTGATTTTGATCTATAGGATTAAAACTTGACTTCCTTTTGTCGCCACGCTATAATTGCTGGATTTCTATAAGCTAAGATCGGGGTAGTTACTGCTGAGGTTCCTGTTGTCAACAAAAATCAACAGCATGTACGTCCGCCGGATTGACCAATGACAAAGCTGGTTTGATAGTAATCTTTTAATTTACACGCCCTTCATGTTGTTGATAAAAACACCAACAATGATAGTAACTGACATTGTGCTCCGGCAGGAGCATCCTGTTTATAGAAATAGTTTCATGCGACAAACAGCTCCGCAGGAGCTACCTGTAAAGTTGAACAGGCGGATCCTATACAGCCGATTTGCAGCAAATAATTCATAACATAGATCGGGCTCCGCAGTACGCAACGTCCCTGCAAGGAAATGTTGCCGATGTAGTCGTTTAATAATAAGCTTGCATTGCGCAACATTTCTTGCAGGAGACATTGCTGGGAAATCGAAGAAATGAGCAAAATTCAATGAACATAATTTATTAATTGGAACGCATAAAAAAATCCCGCTTTTGATGCGGGAGTCCTTAGTATTTTATAAGTAAAAAAATTATTTCTGATTGATCACTTCGGCCATTTTCTTGCCAATATCCGCCGGGCTTTGCACCACATGAATGCCGCACTCAGCCATGATCTTCATTTTAGCTGCGGCCGTATCATCTGCACCGCCAATGATAGCGCCCGCATGGCCCATGCGCCTCCCGGGAGGAGCCGTTTGACCGGCAATAAAACCAACCACGGGTTTTGTGCCATGCGCTTTTATCCAGTAAGCAGCTTCTGCTTCCATGCTGCCACCAATTTCACCAATCATAATAATACCATCTGTTTCAGGATCATTCATCAGTAATTCAACCGCTTCTTTGGTAGGCGTTCCAATAATAGGATCCCCACCAATACCAATAGCAGTAGAAATACCCAGCCCGGCTTTTGCTACCTGGTCGGCCGCCTCATAAGTTAATGTGCCGCTTTTTGAAACCACACCAATCCGGCCCTGCTTAAAAACAAAGCCCGGCATGATACCCACCTTGCATTCGCCGGCGGTAATTACACCGGGACAATTGGGTCCTATCAGTCTTGTATTCTTGCCCAGTAAATAATGTTTTGCTTTTACCATATCCTGTACTGGTATGCCTTCCGTAATACATACCACCAGGTTAATCCCTGCATCGGTTGCTTCCATAATGGCATCTGCTGCAAAAGCAGGGGGTACAAAGATGATACTCACATTGGCGCCAGTAGCTTTTACCGCATCCGCCACCGTATTAAAAACCGGTTTGTCGAGATGCGTACTCCCTCCTTTGCCTGGTGTAACCCCACCTACCAGATTTGTACCGTATTCTATCATTTGAGTGGCATGAAAACTGCCCTCTGTACCCGTAAAACCCTGCACAATAATTTTAGAACTTTTGTTAACTAAAACAGCCATGGTATATAAATTATGATTGTGGGCAAAAATAGGGGATTTGAGCTAAGAGAACAAAGACAGATGCCTGCTGTCTGATTTTTTAATGGCTGATTCCTGTTGCGCTGAAAGTTTCTGCCGAACCAAAGAAATTATTGGCGCTAAGTATAAAGGCTATTTTGCATGGGCTCACAGGTAAAAGAGAGATTTCCTGCTAACGTGTGCGACCAAATCAGACATCAGACATCCCATCAGACATCCTATCAGGGGATTTGAGCTAAGAGAACAAAGACAGATGTCTGATTTTTTAATGTCTGGTTCCTGTTGCGCTGAAAGTTTCTGCCGAACCAAAAAATTATTGGCGCTAAGTATATAGCTATTTTGCATAGGTTCACAGGTAAAAGAGAGATTTCCTGCTAACGTGTGCGGCCAAATCAGACACCAGACATCATCACATCAGACATCCCATCAGGCTTTAGGTATAGCAGCTATCAGGCCCTGTGTATATATTTCTTTTGGATGCTGATAGATTTGTTCCGCAGTACCCGTTTCAATTATTTTTCCCTTTTGCATTACCATTATGCGGTCGCTGATATAATGTACAACAGAAAGATCGTGAGAGATAAAAATGACGGTAAACCTGAATTCTTTTTTAAGATCATTTAATAAATTCAGTACCTGAGCCTGTACACTTACATCCAGCGCACTTACACTTTCATCGCACACAATAAAAGATGGATCAAGTGCCAGCGCCCTTGCAATTACAATGCGCTGCCGCTGGCCCCCGCTAAACTCGTGCGGGTAACGGTAAAAATGTTCGGACCGAAGACTTACTTTATCCAATAGCTCCATTACCTTTTCTTTTCTTTGCCTGGCAGAAGGGAGCATATTATGTACCTGCAATACTTCCTGTATGGCATTGCCGATGGTAATAGACGGGTTGAGTGCCGAATAAGGATCCTGGAAAATTATCTGTATATCTTTTCTTAACCTGCGCAAGGCTGCGGATGGGTATTGCAATAAATCATTTCCTTTAAAAATTATTTCTCCCGCGGTAGGCTCAACCAGGCGAAGCAGGGTTCTGCCCAATGTTGTTTTGCCACAACCAGATTCACCTACCAGGCCCAGTGTTTCGCCTGTATAAACATCAAAGCTTACATCATCAACCGCTTTGGTATAATCGGAAGATTTACCCAAAAAATTTTTCTTGCCAGGATACCATACTTTGAGATGCGAGACCTGTATTAATTTTTCCTGGTCCGAAACAATCAGATCAACAACTGTTTTGACTGTTGAAGCTTTATCAGCTGTGTTCCGGTTATTGACTACAGACACACGACTATCCACTCCCTCCAAAAAATCACTAACTACCGGTAATCGTTCACCTTTTGTATGCAATATTGGCCTGCAGGCCAGCAATCCTTTGGTATATGGATGCTGCGGGTTTTGCATTACCTGCTGCACCGGGCCGGTTTCTGCAATATTGCCTTTGTACATCACTACTACTTTGTCTGCTATTTCTGCAACTACGCCAAGATCATGTGTAATAAAAATAACACCCATTTGTGTTGCCAGCTGTAGTTCTTTAATTAAATGTAAAATTGTTTTTTGTACGGTTACATCCAGCGCGGTAGTGGGTTCATCGCAAATAAGCAATGCGGGGTTACCGCTCATCGCCATGGCAATCATCACCCTTTGTTTTTGACCGCCGCTTAACTGGTGCGGGTAGCGACCGAATAGCTGAACCGGGTTGGGTAGCTGAACTTTTTCAAATAATGCGATGGTTTGTTTTTTAGCAGCAGGCACAGGCATTTTCGTGTGCAGTAAAATCGCTTCCATTACCTGGTTACCGCAGGTAAAAACGGGGTTGAGTGATGTCATGGGTTCCTGGAAGATCATGGCAATTTTATTACCACGTATATTACGCAGACTATTGCCTTTTGCCTGTAAGAGATCTGTTTGTAACTGTCCGTCTTCACTGAACTGTATACTGCCGTTTGTATAGCGCACTGTTTTTACAGGGAGCAATTGTAAAATGGAAAGAGCGGTAACAGATTTACCAGAGCCGGATTCGCCTACTACTGCAACAATTTCTCCGCGGTTAACAGTAAGAGAAATGTCATGTAATGCAGCCTGTATACCCTGTTCGGTTTCAAATTCAATCCTTAAATTTTTTATTTGCAGTAATGGATGCATGGGAAGGTGTAAGGTATAAGGTGTAAGGTATAAGGTGTAAGGTATAAGGTATAAGGTGGAAGAAAATCCTGGCGGGTATTAGACTGCATTTCTTTTTTGAATAGAACGTCCTAAACCTTTCGCCTTAAACCCTATGCCTCTCTTAAAAGCGCAGGTGCCTTACCGTCATACCATCATTAATCAGTTGTTTTAATGAGTCGATACCTATCCTGATATGATTTTCAACAAAATTGCCGGTTACCTGTTTATCACTTTCTTCTGTTTTTACACCTTCCGGCACCATGGGCGAATCGCTGACAAGTAATAATGCGCCTGTAGGTATTTTATTATAAAACCCTACAGAGAAAATAGTAGCGGTTTCCATATCAATGGCATAAGCCCGTATTTTTTGCAGGTATTCTTTAAATACTTCATCATGTTCCCAAACCCGCCGGTTGGTAGTGTACACGGTTCCGGTCCAGTAATCTACCTGGTAATCCCTGATGGTGGTAGAAATAGCTTTTTGCAGGGCAAAAGCGGGGAGCGCCGGTACTTCTGGCGGAAAATAGTCATTGGAAGTACCTTCTCCGCGTATGGCTGCTATCGGCAATATCAAATCGCCTATTTTATTTCGTTTTTTAAGTCCGCCGCATTTACCCAGGAACAATACCGCTTTTGGCCTGATAGCCGTAAGCAGATCCATTACGGTAGCTGCCGTAGGACTGCCCATGCCAAAATTAATGATGGTAATATCGCCCGCTGTAGCGCATTGCATGGGCCTGTCTTTACCTATTATTTCCACGCTGTGCCAGTCCGCAAAAAGCGTTACATAATTGCTGAAATTGGTGAGCAGTATATATTCTCCAAACGCTTCTAATTTTTGTCCGGTATACCTGGGCAGCCAGTTTTGTACAATTTCCTCTTTAGATTTCATGTGTTAATTTTTTACTTTTTAGGGCCACATAGCATATTCATAAAAATTACCAGGTTTTCAGGCATAAAATTAGCCTGGTATTTTAATGGATATTTCATTTTATAAACTTCTCTTTTGTATTTTGTAATCAGCTAAGATACTAAATTGCCATTGCAGAAAGATTAAGTCAATTATGATATTCATTAACTATCCGCCGCACCAGTATAAAATACGTGAGCCGGAATTAAAGAAAGAAGAAATATGGGATGATGTGAGGCGCCAATGGGTGAGCCTGAGCCCCGAAGAATGGGTAAGGCAGAATTTTGTTCAGTATATGATACAAATCTGCAAATACCCTGCATCATATATTGCCCTTGAAAAAAAAATTCAGTTGGGCGATGTAAAGAAAAGGTTTGATATACTGGTTTATAACGGGGCCGCAAAACCCTGGTTAATGGTAGAATGCAAGTCAAAGGAAGTGCAGATGAATAAAAGGATTTTGAACCAGGTATTGAATTATAATATGGCCGTGCCGGTGCCTTATCTCATTATTACCAATGGTCATTATTGTTATGGCTACCACAGGGATGGGGTCGATATAAAAGAGCTGATTGCATTGCCAGCGTATGAATAGGGGGTTAACCAGAACACGAATGGTACACGCCCCGACCGTTCCGGTGGCAATAAAAAGGAACACGGATGACACGGATTGGATGGATTTGCACTGATCCATACTTTTGATAAAATAATTTTTTCGAAAAAAATCCGTGCCCACCTGTTCAATCCGTGTCATCCGTGTGCAAATATCTTTTGCGGAGCAAAAAAAGCGCTTTAAATCCCCTGGTTACAATTCCCACCAATGCGCATCAGGATAAGACTTGCCTATTACCACGGGTTCTCCAATTCTTGGTGTAGTAATGGGCATATTCAATTCAGCAGCTTTTTTTACCACGCGTTTAATGGGATCATTCCATGGATGCAATGCAAGTGTAAATTTGGCCCAATGTACCGGGAGCAATCTTTTTGCGCCGAGATCTACAGCCGCCTGCGCTGTTTCTTCGGGCATCATGTGGATATGCGGCCAGTGCGCATTGTATTGCCCGCATTCCAGTATAGCCAGGTCAAAAGGGCCATATTTAATACCCGCTTCTTTAAAATGGGTGTCGTACCCTGAATCTCCGCCAATATAAAAAGTATGGACAGGCGTTTTTAAAATAAAACCGGCCCACAGGGTTTTTCCGCGGGTAACCCCTCTTCCCGAAAAATGGCGTTCAGGCACTGCCGTTAGCTGCATGCCCGCAAAGCTGGTCGTTTCCCACCAGTCAAGTTCAGTAATAATAGCCGGGTCATATCCCCAGTATTCAAAATGCGATCCGGTGCCCAGCCCGGTAATTATCTTTTTTATTTTCGGCTTTAAAGCGCTGACAGAGATATAATCCAGGTGATCGTAATGATCATGTGTCTGGATAAGCAAATCAATATCCGGCATATCCTGTACAGTATAAGTGTCTGCACCTGGATAGGCTTTTACCATAAAAGAAAAAGGGGCCGCATGGTTACTGAATACAGGATCTATTAAAATAGTTAGTCCGTTAATGCGGATCAAATAAGATGAATGACCGAACCATACAATAACCGGCGCATCATTTTGCAAATTGTTCAGGTCTGTTTTTACAAAAGGCAATGGAACCGGCGGTTTGGTATCTTTTGGTTTATTTAAATAGGATCGCAGCGTTTTCCAGAAGGAACTGTCTTCGGCCATTACCGGGGTATGACTTATATTCTTAAATGAACCATTTTTATAATTAGGCGATTGCTGTATTTTGAAAAGTCTTTTTCCGTCCGGTATCCTGCCAAATACTTTTTGATGCATACGGTTTTTATTTTTTACAAGGTAAACGTTCGGCGTTAAGCCTGTAAAACAAATTTACTCCTAATTAAAAACATACGCTTATTTTTAAGCCGGGCTGTTTTCATTAATACTGGCATTATTTGAAAAAGAAAATATCTGTTTACACCGCTTCAGCCATTGTGGTAGCCAACATGATTGGCACGGGTGTATTCACCAGTCTTGGTTTTCAGTTATCTGCTGTACAAAATACCTGGACAATATTATTACTCTGGCTGGCAGGAGGCATTTTGTCTTTGTTTGGCGCATTTGCTTACGCTGAATTAGGAACTCATTTCTCAGCATCCGGTGGCGATTATATTTACCTGTCCCGCCTCTTTCATCCGCTGCTGGGTTACCTTTCTGCATGGGCTGGTCTTACCGTTGGGTTTTCTGCGCCGGTTGCCCTGGCTGCCATGGCCTTTACCAAATATTTAGCCCCTTTTGGTTTGCAGAATAATGTGTGGCTGGCCATTGCCGTTATAGTATTGATAGGTCTTATGCATAGTTTTACCATTAAGCACAGCAGCCGGTTGCAAAATATATCTACACTGGTTAAAGTGCTTTTTATTATTAGCCTTATTCTTATTGGCTTTTTCTTACCCGGCAGCAGCAGCAATGCTTTTAATTACAGCAAGAGCTGGCACCATGAGATCATTACCCCGGGTTTTGCAGTGTCAATGATATACGTTGGTTTTGCTTATACCGGCTGGAACGCGGCTGCTTATATAGTAGATGAAATTGATAACCCGGCAAGAAACCTGCCCCGGGCGCTTATAGGAAGTACCCTTTTTGTAGCGGCAAGCTATATATTATTCCAGTTTGTTTTGCTCAAGCACGCCACAGTACCGGCCATGGCAGGTAAGGAGGAAGTTACTTTTATTGCTTTCGATAACCTGCTCGGCAGCACAGGCGGTAAATGGGTTAGCGTTTTTATAGCGATACAACTAGTAGCTACGGTTAGCTCTTATTTATGGGTTGGTCCAAGAGTAACACGCGCAATGGCAAAAGAATATAAACTGTGGAGTCCACTGTCAAAAATAAATGCGCATGGTATACCGGTGGGAGCATTA
>Ga0193753_10003110_pt1 | contig 12533 bp, 8 predicted proteins | sample H1c2metaG_FD_144925 | JGI IMG/M metagenome (GOLD analysis project Ga0193753, IMG submission 144925) | Soil microbial communities from a riparian zone of the East river system, Colorado, United States - H1c2 | ecosystem: Environmental > Terrestrial > Soil > Riparian zone | place: USA: East River... | reverse complement strand
GGCCCTCGCCGCCACCGCCCTCGCCCAAACCCAGCCCGACGCCACCCAGACCGTCAGCCTCGTAACCCCCACCGGCCCCGGCAGAATCCTCATCGCCGCCAGCAACGACCTGCAACTCTCCGCCTTCCACCTCTTCGACAAGAACACCCGCCCCGCCATGCAGTTCCTCAACCGCCCCGCCGGCCTCGCCATCTCCTACTTCCTCTTCCCCAACCCCACCGGCACCCCCACCGCCGAAGCCTGCCGCGACGCCGTCATCAAACCCATCATCCAGGGCTTCCCCGCCAGCTTCGTCGTCTCCGCCAAAAAGACCGACACCACCCACACCACCCCAGCTGGAACCGCCATCCCCACCGCCTCCTACCTCGTCGAAACAGCCAACGGCCAGCCCATCCGCCAGCAAAATCTCTACGGCTTCTACGGCGACGCCACCACCTGCGCCGAAGCCCAGATCTCCAAATCCAACTTCCAGCCCAGCGAAGAGAGCCTCCTCACCACCGAACTCGATCGCTTCCACTTCGAACCCGGCTACATCCCCAGCTCCCGCGACTACTTCCTCCTCGCCTCCATCTTCTACACCACCCTCAAGAACCCCGCCGCCGCCATCCCCTACTACCAAAGCGCCCTGGCCACCCTCCCCACCGACCCCAGAACCCTCAAGGTCCGCCGCATCATCACCGACCAGATCGCCATGTCCTACGGCATGACCGGTAACATCCTCCAAAGCCGAGCCATCCTCAAGAAGTCCATCGCCGAAGACCCAGACTACCCCCTCTACTACTACAACCTCGCCTGCGCCGACGCCGAAGAGGGCGACGCCGCCAACGCCAAGCTCCACCTTCAGCAGGCCTTCGCCCGTAAGGCCAACACTCTGCCCAATGAAAACATGCCCGACCCCACCAAAGACGAATCCATCCTTAAGCTGAAAAACAACGAGCCCTTCTGGACCTTCGTCCAAACCCTCTCCAAATAGCCTCTATTCTCTACCGAACCTTCCACTTCGAACTCAGCAGCGCCAGCTTGTCATCCATAGAAACCGGAGCCGCCGCCGGTGTCTTCACCGGCACTTTAGCCGGGACGGAAGCCTTCCCCGCCACCTGCCCCCTGGCCGGAGCAGCCGCCCGCCCCCCTCGAGGCCCCGCCTCAAACAAAGCCTTGATCGAAAGCGCAATTCGCTTCGTCTTCGCATCCGCGCTCAGCACCTTCACGGTTACAATCTGCCCCGCCTTCACCGCCTCCGAAGGGTCCTTGATGTACTTCACCGAAAGCTCGCTGATATGCACCAGCCCATCCTGGTGCACACCGATATCCACGAACGCGCCAAACTTTGTCACATTCGTCACCACGCCTTCCAGCACCATGTCCGGCATCACATCCGCCAGCTCCCGAACCATCTCGTTGAAGCTCGGCGCGACAAACGTATCCCGCGGATCGCGCCCCGGCTTCCTCAACTCCTCCAGGATGTCGTTCAGCGTAAATGTTCCCGCCGAAACCGTGCTCTTATCCACCCTCTCCAGCAGCTGCGGAGTCCTTATCAGCTCCTCTACCGGAGCCTTCAGCGACTCCGCAATCTGCTCCACCACCGCATACGACTCCGGATGCACCGCCGTCATATCCAGAGCATTCTCCCCACCCCGTATCCGCAGGAACCCGGCCGCCTGCTCAAACGTCTTCGGCCCAATCCCCGGCACCTCCTTCAACTGCGTCCGCGACCGAAACCTTCCCTTCTCATTCCGATAGCTCACGATATTCAGCGCAATTCGCTCGGTCACGCCCGACACATACCGCAGCAGCGTCCATGACGACGTATTCAAATCCACCCCCACCCGGTTCACGCAGCTCTCGATCACCGTCTCCAGCGATTGCTGCAACTGCCGCTGATCCACATCATGCTGATACTGCCCCACCCCAATCGACTTCGGATCCACCTTCACCAGCTCCGACAGCGGGTCCTGCAACCGCCTCGCAATCGAGATCGCCCCCCGCACCGTCAGGTCGAGATCGGGAAACTCCTGCCGTGCCACATCCGACGCCGAATAGATACTCGCCCCCGATTCGCTCACCGTCACCGAAAAAATTCCATCCAGCTTGCGCTCGCGCAGAAACTCGCGCACAAAGGTATCCGTCTCCCGCGAAGCCGTCCCGTTCCCAATCGCGATCGCTCGCACATTGTGCTTCGCCACCAAAGTCTCCAGCGTCTTGCCCGCAGCCTCCGCCGCCCCCTTCGATGTGTGCAGATACAGCACATCGTTCGCCAGAAACTTCCCTGTCTCATCCACCACCGCAACCTTGCAGCCCGTCCGCATTCCCGGGTCTATCCCCAACACTGCAATCGGCCCCGCCGGCGGTGCCAGCAACAGGTGGTGCAAATTCTCTCGAAACACCTGGATCGCATCGAGATCCGACCGCTTCTTCAACTCCAGCCGAATCTCTCCCTGTATCGAAGAGTTCAGCAGCCTCGTCCAGCAATCCTCAATCGCCAGTTCAAGCTGCGGCGTCCAGTCTCCCTCCGCCTTCAACACTCCGCGCCGCATCGCACCCAACGCCCGCGCCGCCTCCATCTCGATCAAGAAGTAGAGAACGTTCTCACTCTCACCCCGGCGAATCGCCAACATCCGGTGCGACGGAATCGTCTTCACCAGCTCTCGATACTCGTAGTACATCTTGAACTTTTCCTGCTCATCCACTGCATCCATCGCCTTGCGGCTTACCACCACGCCCTCGTCGAACATCAGCGTCCGCAACACCTTTCGCAGGTCCGCGCTCTCGCTGATTATCTCCGCGACGATATGGCGCGCCCCCTCCAGCGCCTCCTCCACACTGTTGATGCCCTTCTCCGCATCCACAAATTGACCAGCCAACGCCCCCAGCGACTCGTTGCCTTTCTCCTGAGCCCACAGATACGCCGCAACCGGCTCTAGCCCCTTCTCCCGCGCAATTGTCGCCTTCGTCCGCCGCTTCGGCCTATAGGGCAGATACAAATCCTCCAGCTCACTCTTATCCAGCGTAGCCTCAATCCGCGCCTTCAGCTCATCGGTCAACTTACCCTGCTCCATGATCGAAGCCAAAATCGTCTCCCGCCGCGCCGCAAGGTCGCGAAAGTAAGCAAGCTTTTCCTCGATGTCCCGAATCTGCACCTCGTCGAGATTCCCCGTAGCCTCCTTGCGATACCGTGCGATAAAGGGCACAGTCCCGCCCTCATCGAGCAGTTGAATCACAGCCACCAGGCCATGCATGGGAAGGTTAAGAGTTTGGGCGATATGCAGCAGAATCTGGGGAGAGAGTACGCGTGCGTCAGTCATCATCTAGTTCAATGCTAACCGCACTCACTTAGGAAAACTCGCCGCCAACTCTCATCGGCAAGCGCTGACAGTTGCATCGGTCCACCTACCCATATCGATTCTTTAATGCACACGTCTCCACCCAGCCAATAACAAAATGGAGATAACCAAACTCAAGCGATTGCATCCATTCATACATCTCCCACGGAGCGTCAACCAATGCCTTCCAGCCGCGAAGAAACAGCATGGAATCAGATCGCACTCTTCCTGTTAACCGTCGGCATCCTCATCCTCTGCGGCTTCCTCCTCCACCCCTTCCTGTCCGCCATCGTCGGAGCCATCGTCCTCGCAGTCGTCACCCAGCGTCCCTATGACCATCTCGCCGAACGTCTCAAAAACCGCACTGCCGCCGCCATCCTCACTCTCATAATCGTCACACTCAGCATCATCGTTCCCGGCTTCATCCTCGCCCAGCACGTCGGCAAGCAAGCCTTCAAAGCCGTCCGTTCCCTCAATCGAGACGACGCCCAACAAAAGATCCTCGACCTCGTCGAAAAGCATCCCGCCATCGCATCGCGCATCGAGACCGCCACAGACAATATCGATCTCGACAACATGACCCAGTCCGTCACCCGCTACTTCGGCGCCCGCCTCGGAGGCTTTTTCAGTAACTCCGTCGCCGCCGTCACCCAGCTCGTTATCATGCTTTTCATCCTTTTCTTCCTCTACCGCGACCGCGAACTCGCCCTCGTCTTCCTACGCTCCATCCTCCCTCTCAGTGACCCCGAGACCACCGAACTCCTCTCCAGGGTGAACGACACAATCTACGCCACAGCCCTTGGCCGCTGCGTCATCGCCGCCGTTCAGGGCTGCCTCGCCGGTCTGGCCTTCTGGGTCCTCGGAGTTCCCGTCGCCATCCTCTGGGCCCTGCTCACCGTTGTCGTTTCCTTTATCCCGGCCTTCGGTTCCGTCCTCGTCTGGGCGCCCATCGCGATCTATCTCGGCCTCACCGGCCATTGGGGCAAGGCGGCCCTCCTCGCCGTCTGGGGTGGCGTCATCGTCAGCACCATCGACAACTTCCTCTACCCCATTCTCGTCGGCGGACATCTTCGTATGCACACCGTCGCCATCCTGCTCTCCATCCTCGGCGGCGTCGCAGTCTTCGGTCTCCCCGGCCTCATTCTCGGCCCCGTCATCCTCACCTTAGGTGACACCCTTCTTGCTATCTGGCGTACTCGCACCAGCCAGCTCACCGCTATCTCTTAATGGTTGCGTGGTGAGCACTCCACTTTGCCATCGGTTCTGGGAGAGGGTGGAACAACGGCAACTGCAACCTGTATCAGCCCTGTGAGAGATCGGCTCCCTTGGCTTCTCTGCCGAGGGAGGTGATGCTTGCTACCGCAACGGCCACGACGATGACCGTGCCTGAAAGGGCTGCGTAGAGCATTCCTCCCGAGTAGCGACCGGCGATGGCTACTTGAAACACGCTATTTCTGGAGGAGAGCAGATTGCCAAGCTGATAGGCAAAGCCGGGAAAGATGGCGCGGACGGGGGCGGGAGAGAGTTCGTTGAGGTAGGCCGGGATGACTCCCCAGGCACCCTGCACCATGAACTGCATGAGGAAACCACCAGCGGCCAGAGCCAGCGAGGAGTGCGACCAGGCCCAGAGAGGAACCATAGGGAGAGCAAGGAGCGAAGCTGCGATGATGGCTCGCTTGCGGCCAAAGCGCTCTGAGGCTGCGCCCCAGGCGATACCGCCGAAGAGCGCCCCGATGTTGCTGATGACGACGATGAGTCCGACGCTTGCGGGGGTGAGGCCGTGATCCTTCTCGAGGAAGGTGGGGTAGAGGTCCTGCGTGCCATGGCTAAACGAGGTGAACGCGGTCATGAGGACAACGAGGAAGAGGAACGAGGGAAGATATTCGGCCAGCCCTTTGAAGACAGATGGGGCGCGGTGTTTCTGATGTGCAGCAGTGCGCTTTTCTTTGGCAGCAAGCCAGACCGGGGACTCGTCCACCTTGAGGCGGAGATAGAAGGCCAGCAGGGCCGGGAGCGCACCGATCATAAACAAGACGCGCCAGGCGGTGAACATGCCGGTGCCATGAAGATGGGGGTAGAGCAGCCAGTAGAGAGCAGCGGCGAGGAGACTGCCAACGACATAACCCTCTTGAAGGAGGCCGGAGAAGAAGCCTCGGCCTTCGGCGGGAAGAGTCTCAAAAGCGAGCGCGGCGCCCACTCCCCATTCACCGCCCATGGCGATGCCGAATAGGGCGCGGCAGATGAGGAAGCTGGTAAGCGAGGGAGCGAAGGCCGAGGCGAGACCGAAGACCGAAAACGAGACAATGTTCAGCATCAGGGTCGGCCGACGGCCAAAGCGCTCTGCCATAAGGCCAAAGAGGAGGGCTCCTACGGGTCGCATGACAAGCGTCCAGAAGATTGCTTCCGCGATGGATTTGATGCTGACATGGAAGTCGGCGGCGATAGCCTTGAGGCAGAGAGTGAGAAGAAAGAAGTCGAACGCGTCGAGTGTCCAGCCGAGAAAACATGCGGCGAAGGTGTGTCTCTGGACCGCGTTGAGCGATCGCAGTTCTCTGAGAATAGCCATGTGATGGGATGCTAGCATTTGCAGACGTGATGGCGTAACGGTGATAGGGGATAAAAGCTGATAGGTCGAAAAGGCATAGTGCGGAGATATACCGATTGAGCAATTAGAGACAGACAATGGCAAAAACGAAATGCGGGTCTCTCCACTGCGCAACTCACATGAGGCTATGAGTTGCTTCTGTCGAGCGGCTACATCTTGGCGCGGAGGGGCTGGGATGGCTCAGTGTGCGCCGCGGTAGGGTCTGAATCCACCATATATTTTTTCAATAGCTCATGGTGGAGACAGTAGAGGGCGAGTTCGAGACGGTCGGAGACGCCGAGCTTGTCGTAGACCTTACGCAGGTAGTTCTTGATGACTTGTTCGGTTGTACCGATCTGGTAGGCGATCTCTTTGTTGCGCATGCCGCGAGTGATGCAACTGATAATGGCAAGCTCTTTTTTTGATAGCTTGGGCTGAACGCGAGGGTCGGTAAGTGTGGTGGCCTGGGACCGGTAGGCCTCGATTACCCAACTGATGGACTGGTTATCGATCCAGGTTTCGCCTTCGGCGATCTTGCGGACGCACTTGATGAGAAGATCGGGAGAGATCGAGCGGGGCACGACTCCGCGGACACCGCGCCGATAAAGTTCGACTGTATTTGCCTCGTCCGTCTCGGTGACCTGAACGATCAGCTTGGCATCAGGCGCCTGGCGGACGAGCTCGGGGATAGCATCGATGGTGCCGGCGATAAGCTGTCCTTCGAGGACGACGACGTCGGTAGGGTAGCGCTGTAGGGCAGCATAGAGATTGGTAAGCGTCTCGACCTGGGCAACGACACGGATGTCGTCTTCGAGAGCAAATACCTTTCTCATGCCGACTCGATAGATGGCTTGGGAATCTGCCAGAATGACTCGAATTCCGGCGGGTGCTGCGGATTCTTCCTGTACTTCCTCGGTGGTCCGAGTTTGGTCAAAATTAACAACCGTCATATGGTCATGCCTTTAAAAAGTATTCGTCAATCACCGCAGCTGCCTTCTTCTCGCCGTTTTGCAGGTAGTGGCGGATAACGCGGCCTACGCAATGGATGATGACGTCAGTGGTGGAACCCATTACGGCCGAAGGCATAGCTATGGTGAACTCAATTCTGCTGTCGATATCGGGCAGCCGGTCGCTGACGAACAGAAGACCGTTTGCCGAGATGTTTTCCGTAACCGCATCTAATTCACCCTGCTCTGTCTGGACGCGAAGGGCTAACTTTATAGGAAAACGGACTGCCGTGCGAACCGGGTTCTCTCCAGCCGGCTTTTGCCACTGCGCCACACATCCTCCTTCAATCCGCGTTGTATCGCGGCTTAGAGCTAGTCCCACTGCCTAACCTACTGGGAGTCTACCGCAGATACAGTCCGATTTGAATATTTTTGCTAGCAACCAGGCAACCATTTCTAGCCTGGTGGAAACAGCGCTGCTGAGCCGCCAACCCATTGCTGATCGCGGTTATGATCTACGCCCATCATAAGACCGCGACCGAGGCGGACGAGGCTGATGACTGGATCCAGGGTGCCACCCCCTGGCCAGAGGTACATGATGCGGATCTCGGCCTGGGTGGGGCCGTGGGGGGTCTGGATGAGGGGGGCGAAGTGGACGCGCTCCTGGAGGAGATAGAGGGGGCGGTCGGCTTCGGGGATGGCGTTGAGGTCGGCGTCGGTGGGGGCGAACTGGATGCCCTTGCCGGCGAAGGAGTACAGGGGCTTGAGGAGGAGCTGGCCGCGGTCCTGGGGGAGGGCCTCGGTGTTGCGGTTGGCGAACCAGTCGTCCAGGAAGACGGCCTTTGGGACGGAGGGGTGGTCGAGGTAGGGGAGGGAGTACTTGCTGATGCGGAAGTACCAGTTGGGGTGGCCGGCCCACTCGACGTCGAGGTCGTCGCGGTAGTCGAAGGGGAGATGGATGGACTTGCGCTCCAGCTCGTCGACGATGGCGCGGTTGTAGATGCGGTGGATGGGGATCCAGCGGCCGTCGCGCTGGTAGTGGAGGCGATTGCCCTGCCTGCGGAGCTGGGCGATGTCTACCGTGGCGATGCCCAGCTTGTCCTCGTAGACGTGGAAGTCGGGGAGGGTCTTCTGGTGGTCGGGGTCGATCTCGGCGAGGACCACGTTCTCGGGGTCGTGGCCGTTGAGGATGACCTTGCGGAGGAGCTCCCAGTAGGTCTGTTCGGTGTGGTTGCCGAGGTGCCATTGCAGACCGGGGTCGAGGTTGTAGGCTTCGATGTACTGGCGAGCGACAAGGTCCTGATAGCCGAAGATGGAGGGGAAGGCCTGCATTTCGACTAATTTTGGCTGGAGGGTGCCGTCGTCGGCGCGGATGAGGCCGAAGTCTACCGTCATGAAGTGGGGGTGGGGGTCCTGGTTGGAGACGTTGTACTGCGGGGGGATGCATTGGGTGGAGGCCTGCATGTAGGCAGGGTTGTCGAGGAGCTGGTGGGTGAGCTCGCTGCCGGTTTCGGCGAGCTGCTGCAGGAGCTCGCGGGGGAAGAAGCAGGGGGTCTCGGCGATACGGAAATCGATTTTGGTTCGGGTGAGACGGTTCAGCCGGGACAACAGGTCGTTGTACCCGGCTGGGGTGAAGTGCGAATTGAACCGGTCGCGGTAGGGCTGCAGCATGGCAGCTAGTGTATCCGCTGTGCGATTCGGCGGGGGCTATGGGTGTTGGGCGAGGAAGTCGTTGATCTCGGCGTACTCGGCTTCGGTGAGGCGGAAGGTGGCGGCGGGGATGACGCCGTCAACCTGGCTGGCGCTGCGACCGCCGACGATGGCTGCGGTGATTGCCGGGTTGTGGCGGGTCCAGGCGATGGCGACGACGCCGGCGGCGACGTTGTGGCGGGCGCCGATGGTCTTGAGGAGGTCGGCGACGGCGAGGTTGCGGGTGAGCAGGGGCTCCTGGTAGTTCTTCGCCTTTCGGCGGAAGTCATTTTCGGGGAAGGCGGCGACGCGCTCCTTGGTCATGGCTCCGGTGAGGAGGCCGGAGTGCATGGGCGAGTAGTTGATGACGCCGATGCCGTGCTTGAGGCAGAAGGGCAGGATCTCGGGTTCGGCGGTGCGGTTAAGCATGGAGTAGGGTGGCTGGTTCGAGGTGATGGGCGCGATCTTGAGGGCGCGTTCCATCTGGGCGACGCTGAAGTTGGAGACGCCGATCCAGCGGACCTTGCCCTCGCGGCGGAGGTCGGCCATGGTGGACCAGCCTTCCTCAACCTCCTCGTCGGGGACGGGCCAGTGGATCTGGTAGAGGTCGATGGCGTCGACCTGGAGGCGGCGGAGGCTGTCCTCGACCTCGCGGCGGATGGACTTCATGGATTGGATGATCTTGCGGTCGGCGTCCCAGACCATGGCGCATTTGGTGAAGACGTAGGGCTTGTGGGAGGTGGACTTGAGGGCCTTGGCGACGACCTCTTCGGAGTGGCCGAGGCCGTAGATGGCGGCGGTGTCGATCCAGTTGACGCCGAGATCGAGGGCGCGGTGGATGGCGGCGATGGAGTCGGCGTCGTCCTGGGGGCCCCAGGCGTAGGCCCAGTCTCCGCCGCCGATGGCCCAGGCTCCGAAGCCGATGGGGGTGAGGTTCATATCCGAGTTGCCGAGGCGGTGCAGATCCATGCTAATTCTCTCCTGTGTTGAGGGGGTCCCCCCCTGGTGGTTGGGTGCTAAAGTATCCAGAATGAACTAGATACGTTTTGCACAAACCTGCAAAGTATTCATTCCAGATACTTTACAGGCAAAGTCTTCCATCATAAGGGCTTATAACTTCTTATGAGGCTCTCTCTCTTATTGTAGAGCTTGCGATAAACTTCGTATCCGGATGCCCGAAGGTACTTTGATCCATCTGGTTACGGGGTACATTCTCGTTTCAGGTGTGCGCGAACGGTTGCCCTTGCATCCAATAAGACATCTATGTTCAAGAGTTTCATGAGCTGGATAGGTGTTCAACGATGCGAAACAATGATCCCAAAGAGCACATGACGGATCGAGTGAGCAATCAGGAATCGCTCGCAAACTGCAGGAACCATCTTGAATCAATTCAAAATCTCCGCTATTTGACCTCACTCGAAGCAGACCATCCCACACAGGTCAGACTGCACCTGCGGATGATGGAGTGGCATATCCAGAATTTGACGGAGGCAATGTTGCCTTTGTCTTAGTCTCATCTCTTTTTTAATAGAAAAGGCCCGTGCGCTGCACGGGCCTTTTTCTCTCTGGTTCTATTGTATGGGATGGAGGGTGGTGGATCGGCATCTGGTTCCTCTTTGTTTGCATGGAGTTAGTGGGGTTTGGGGGTTGACACGGGTTTGGGTGTGGGGTGGGGAGAACGGGCAACGGCAATGTTGAGTCGTTACGCCCTTCGGGCTGCACTCCGGCCTTCGGCAGAGCGGGGACGCCTTCGGCGTGGCTTTTTTCGTGGGGCTGAAGCCCCACGCTTAATCCCAAGGGCAACGGCAAAGGCAACAGCAACAGCAGATCCCCTTCGGGGATGACAAACAAAAAAGCAAGAGCAAGAGCAAAAGCAAAGGTAAAAGCAAAGGCAAGGGCGAAATGCGGGGGTCAGGTGGTTTGATGGCGGCTGCGGGTAAGGCGGTAGTAGATGACCGGGGTGACGATGAGGCTGAGGACGACCGAGATGAAGAGGCCGCCGATGACGGAGATGGCCAGGGGTTGAAGCATCTGGGAGCCTGCGCCCAGGGCGAAGGCCAGAGGGAGCATGCCGCAGACGGCGGCGATGGCGGTCATGACGATGGGGCGGAGGCGGCGCTGGGCGGCGTGAAGCATGGCTTCGCGGGCGAGGTCTCTGGGCTCTGGAATTCTGTTGCTTCGATCAGATGCTAGAAGCTCGGAGGGAGTGTGGGTATGGTCTGAGGTTTGTGTTGAGGGAGTGGCTTCGGCCTGGGCGCGGAATTTTTCGTCGGCGTCGAGGAGGAGGATTCCGTTTTTGGCGACGATGCCGATGACCATGATGAGGCCCATGAAGCTGGCTACATTGAAGTCGGTCTGGGTGATGAGGAGGGCGATGACGACACCGCTGATGGAGAGGACGGAGCTGGTGAGGATGGCGATGGGGGCGGAGAAGTTGCGGAACTCGGCGAGGAGGACGCCGAAGACAAGGGCAAGGGCGAGGAGGAGGACGCGGACGAGATCGTGGAAGGACTTCTGCTGCTCCTGGTAGGTTCCGCCGTATTCAACTCGAACGCTGGAGGGGAGGTGGAGGCCATCGACCGTGGTCTGGACCTGCGCCATGGCGGTGCCCAGGTCAGAGCCTTCGAGCCGGCCGCTGACGATGACGAGCTGTTGGAGGTTCTCTTTGCGGATCTCGTTTTGCGGGGGAAGCTCCGTGACCTGGGCAAGCGAGCCGAGGGTGGCGGTGTGGCCGGTGCTGGAGTTGAAGACGGTGTTTTCGATGGCGTCGAGCGAGGCGCGATTCTCTTTGGGGAGGCGGACGCGGATGGTGTAGGGGCGGCCGTTGGCGATGAGGGCGTCGGTGGTGGGGAGGCCGTCGAGGATGGCGGTGGCGTCTTCGGCGACCTCGGTGGGGGTGAAGCCGAGGCGGCCGGCGACGATGGGGTCGACCTGGAAGTTGGTGGCGGGGCCGCTGATGGTGTTGTCGACGCCGTTCTGCGTATCGACGACGCCGGGAATCTTCGCGATGGCTGCCTGGACCCTGGGGCCGAGCTGGTTGAGGAGCGCGGGGTCGGTGGAGAAGAGCTTGACCTGGATGGGCTCGGGCGAGTTGGAGAGGTCGCCGATCATGTCCTGGAGGACCTGGACGAATTCGATGTCGAGGGCGGGCTCAGACTTCTTGATCTGTTCGCGCACGTCGGCGATGATCTCGTCGATGGAGCGGGAGCGCTTGGATTTGAGGCGGACGGTGAAGTCGCCGGTGTTGGCTTCGGTGACGGCGGCGAGGCCCATCTGGAGGCCGGTGCGGCGGGAGGTGATCTCGACCTCGGGGGTGTTGTGGAGGATCTGCTCGACGTGGGTGAGGATGCGGTTGGTCTCGGTGAGCGAGGTGCCGGCGGGGGTGAGGTAGTCGAGGATGAAGGCGCCCTCGTCCATGGCGGGGAGGAGGTCGGAGCCGAGGGCGTTGTAACTGAAGTAAGCGGCGACGACGAGGAGGAGGCAGGCGGCGGCGAGGAGGAGGGGGCGGTTGAGGGCGAGGGTGAGGAAGCGGGCGTGGAGGTGGAGGACGCGGCGCATGACGGGGCCGTTCTCGTGGTCGGTGGATTCGGGAGCGGCTTCGCTCGATTGGGCGGGAAGTCTATTTGGTTCGGTGGTGGGTTTGGAGTTTTTGGTGTGGCTGAGGAGGAAGAGGCTGAGCGCGGGGGTGAAGGTGAGGGCGAGGGCGAGCGAGGTGAGCAGGGCCGCGGTCATGGTGATGGCGAGCGCGCGGAAGAAGCTGCCGGTGACTCCGGTGACGGCGATGAGGGGGAGGAAGACGACGACCGGGGTGAGGGTGGAGAAGACGAGCGGGGTGGTGATTTCGGCGAGCGCGGCGCGGATGGCTTCGATGCGGGTCTGGCCGGAGTCGCGGTGGACGACGATGTTTTCGACGACGACGATGGCGTCATCGATGACGAGGCCGATGGCGGCGGCGAGACCGCCGAGGGTCATGAGGTTGAAGGACTCTCCGAT
>Ga0193753_10003109_pt1 | contig 12534 bp, 9 predicted proteins | sample H1c2metaG_FD_144925 | JGI IMG/M metagenome (GOLD analysis project Ga0193753, IMG submission 144925) | Soil microbial communities from a riparian zone of the East river system, Colorado, United States - H1c2 | ecosystem: Environmental > Terrestrial > Soil > Riparian zone | place: USA: East River... | reverse complement strand
GTGGGCATGCTGGGCGCCACGGCGGCGCAAGCCATCCTGGGGGCGAAGTTCCGCGTCACGAAGGACCGCGGCAAGATCATCGACCACGACATCGCGCCCGCGGTCATCGCCACGCTGCATCCGTCGGCAATCCTGCGTATGCCTGATGAAGCGGCGCGCGAGACGAGCTTCCGGTTGCTGGTCACGGATCTGGAACTCGCGGCGAAGCGCGCGAAGCGCCGGCGTGCGCGACGTAGATAGTGCCCGCGGGGCGGATGCGCGAAATCGAAAGTCGGCTTCCGCGCAATGCGCGGAAGCCCGCTTGACTAGCTTGCGCGCGTTGCAGGAAGCTGGCGCCGTGCAGGGAGCACCTGGATCTCACGGATAGAGAGGCGAGGGTTCGCTCCTGGCTCAAGCCCATCGAGACCCCTACGTACATTCCACCAAAAAAATAGTTTGCGCGGCCCACGCGGGTGAGTGGAGCTGCTCACTTTGCGTGCGCCGCGCTGAACCCAAGCAAGGGAGATTGCATATGAGACTGATCAGTGTGGCTTTCTGTGCCGGATTGATTGCGGCGTCCCTGGCAACGAGTCCCCGCGCGGACGCGACCACCGTCAAGCACTTCGATCTCGGGCACATGACGTCGTCGGCCGCCCGCGTGTTTCGGGGAACGGTCACCGACGTACGCGCCGGAACCGTCAAGGTGGGTGGGGGAGAACTTGCCACCACTATCTACCGGATACGAGTGACCGAAACCTTCAAGGGCGAGTTCGCGACTTTCAAGGACATCACATACGCCGACGTCGAAATGATCGGCAGTATCAAGCCCGATTCGCAGAGCCCGGGCATCCGCCACTTTTCAGCCTTTCGCGACATGCCACGCCTGGAAACAGGGCAGGACTACCTGCTCTTCCTGACCGCCGAGAGCAGCATCGCGCTCTCGAGTCCCATCGGCCTCGCGCAAGGTTGCTTCGAGATCGACACGTCGGTCCCCAGTCAGCCAACCGCCAACCGGTTGAACAACGCCGGCCTCGCTGCCGACGTGGCAAAGGGGCCGCTGCCGTACGCCGCCCTTGCGGCGCGCGTGCGCACCCTCGTAGCCACCCAGGAAGGAGCAAAGCGATGAACACCTTCAAGCAAATCGCGTTCTCCCTGTTGGCGCCGCTCCTGGTCGCGATTCCCGCCTATGCCGGCGGTCCGCTGGCGAAGTGCGACGACGGAGTGCCATTCCTCTGGCCGAATGGCGGACAGAACATCGTCTGGAACGCCGACCAGGGCGACCTCGGTGACCTGGCGAAGGCCGTGGCGGACGATCTCGTCGGAGACTCCTTCGGCCAGTGGCAAAACGTAGCGAGCTCGACAATCAGCTTCGTCCAGGGTGCCAACCTGCAGGTTGACGTCGACGAAACGAACTTCCTCCCGTTCTTCGATGCCGCCGCGCCCGACGGACTCTCCGCCATCGTCTATGACGATAGTGGCGCCATCTTCGAGCTGCTGTTCGGCGCCGACTCGGGCGTACTCGGATTCGCCGGGCCGGAGTTCGGTGACCCAACTACCTGCACCATCACCGAGGGGCTCGCCTTCCTGAATGGTCCGGAGTTCACGCCCGCGGATCTTGGTGCGGGGTTTTCCATCATGGTCCACGAGTTCGGGCACTTCAGTAACATCGCGCATAGCCAGACCAATGGCGGCATCCTCCTCGGAATTGCGGTGGCCATTCCCGAGAGCAGCGGGCCGGCGCCGTTCAGCACGTTTGGCGCTCCCACCGTTACGGACTTTGCGAACAATGAGCTGCTCGAGACCATGTATCCCTTCTTCTTCGGCAGCGAGTTCGGCGAGGAAACCCCGGCACTCGACGATGTGATGTCGATCTCCCGGCTGTATCCCGAGCCGTCTTACTTCGCCACGACTGCAAGCGTTGCAGGCAGCATCCTGGGTCCGAACGGCACCACCCGGCTCTCGGGGGTCAACGTCATCGCGCGCAACATCGCCAACCCGTTCCTCGATGCGGTCTCAGCGCTGTCCGGCGATTTTTCCGATGAGACCGATTCGGCGGTGAGCACCGTCGTGGGAACCTACCGCTTCACCGGCCTCACGCCAGGCGCGCAGTACGCGGTTTATGTCGACGAGATCCTCGATGGCGGCTTCTCCACCGAGCCGCGCGATCTGCCGGGACCGGAGGAATTCGCCAGCGGCGTCGCTGAGTCGAACCTCGATCCGCCCGGCACCTTCACCGCCGTCACCGCGGCTGCAGGTGCAACCCGCACTGGCGTGGATGTCATCTTCAACGTGCCGGTGGCGGGCGAACCGCTGGCAGTCGGTGACGACGGTGCCGTCGAGCTGTTCCCGAAATTCCCGATTGATTTCTGCGGGCAGCGCTTCACCTCGTTGTTCGCCAATGCCAACGGCAGCATCACCTTCGTTCGCGCCGACGCGGCGTTCCTGGAATCGACGCTCGCGCACCTCAGCGGCCCGCCCCGCATCGCGGGCTTGTGGGACGACTTGAATGCCGAAGCCACCGGCAGCGTCAGTTTCGAAGAGACCGCAAACACCTTCACCGTGCGCTGGCAGGGAGTGCCCGAATATCCCGCCACGGGCTCCAACACCTTCTCCATCACGATCAACAGGAAGAACCAGCTGGGTGAATTCCTGGGCGCGGTGGCCGGCAATCCTTTCTCGATCACCTACGGTGCACTGAGCGCCGCGGATGGCCTGTCCGGCTACAGTTGCGGTAGCGCGGTGACGAGCCGCTTCGAAAAAGAGTCCGACCTCAGCGCATTCAGTGGTTCCATCGGTGGGCTGATTCCCGTGCCCGCGATCTTCGAGGATCTGGTTGGGACGAGTGCCACTGAAACCGTGGATCTCCACGGCACGCTGCGCTTCAAGGGAGTGAACCGGATGGTCGATCTGACCGAGGTCATCCGGCGCAACGACAGCATCAGGAAGGCGACGCCGCTGCTCAGTCTGCCGTTCGACAGCACGAATCCCGCGCTCGCAACCGTGATCGAGCCTGACGACGTCGACTTCTACAGCTTCCGCGTGCGTGCGGGTGATGTGCTGGCCATAGAAGTGGTGCGTGGAAGCCTCGATAGCGTCATCGGGGTGTTCGATGCCGACACCGGCGAGTTGCTGGCCGTGGACGACGACGGTGGAGACGGCACGCTCTCTCGACTCTTGTTGCAGGCCGAAACCAATCTTCGGCTGGCCGTGGCAGTGTCGACATTCCCGGATGTGGAATTCATCGGCGCTGGCGAAAGCAGTGGACGCTATTCGCTGTACATCAACACTTATCGCGGCACGCCGGTAGAAATTGATGACGATGCAACCGTGCCGGTCACGCTGGCGAGGCCGTTCAATTTCCAGGGCCAGGCACGCAGCTCGGTGTTCGTCAATTCGAACGGGAGCCTCTCGTTCGGTGCGGGCGACACCAGCGTTCAGGCGACCGTGCCCAACTTCCTGGCCGGGCCAGCGCGAATCTCGCCGTTGTGGACAGACCTCGATCCCAGCGGCTTCCTGGGGAATCCCGGGCTGGTATTGGTCGACGCCAATGCAAGGCCGGCCGCAGTGCATTTCGTCAGCGTGAGCGAGTTCTTCTCCAGCAGTCCGAACTACTTCAGCGCCGAGCTGCGCGACCAGGGCGGCATCGCCATCAAGTACGGTCCGACGGCGCGCGGCGCGGCCCTCGTCGGTGTGACGCCAGGTGGTGGTGTTGCCGATCCGGGGCCGACGGACCTGAGTAAACGAGGACTGCGACCCACGGGCACCACGTACGAGAATTTCCTGTTCAATGTCTCGACGCGAGGGGTCAGCAACTTCGACCTCTTCTTCGACGAGATCAAGAACAAGTAGCCGGACGCAGTGCTTCCATGCCGGGCCGGCCGCTATGGAGCGGCCGGCCCCGGGCGAAACGGGTCAGGCGGCTGGAACCTGCGCGCGGTCCGCCATGCCGTAGTCGCGCAATACCTCGGCCACGCGCAAACGGTAGTCGGCGAAGATTCGTTCGCGGCCCGCACGCTGCGCGGCGCGATGCTGTTCGAAGTGGCGCCACGGCGCAATCGACGCCTCGTCGCGCCACCACGAAAGCGAGAGGATCCTCTTGGGATCGCTGAGGCTCTGGAAACGCTCGATGGAGATGAAGCCGTCGATCCTGTCGAGCTCGGGCCGCAGCGCCGCCGCGATGGATAGATAGGCATCCTGCTGTCCTTCGCGTGCCTGCGCTTCGAATATGACGGCGATCATGGCGTCAGTGTCTCGAGGAAAGTGCGCTGTTCGCGCAGGATGAATCGCTGCGACTCGGCCATCGCAAAATTGGCGTGTCCCTCGGGATCGGCGCGCAAGCGGGCGCGATACGTTTCATAGGCGGCCAGCGATTCGAACGAGATGAGGCCCCACGCCTCGTAGCTGGTGCCCTCGTGCGGCAGGAAGTAGCCGACCAGCTGGCCGCCACAGCGCGGGATGATGCGCAGCCAGTTCTCGGCGTATTGCCGGAAGGCGCCGCGCTGCGCGGGATCGATCTCGTAGCGAATGAAGCAGGTGATGGCCATCGCGGAAGCCTAGTCGCGGAGCGGTGCGGGATGCTTCGATCGCCATCGAAGCATGAGGACGACGACGCGCGTGGCGGCGTCTAAGATGTGTCCATGCGAGACGGCCCACACATCGCGCGCGTCGCGGCGCTCATTGGCGACCAGGCGCGTGCCGAGATCCTCACGGTTCTCATGGCGGATCGCGCGCTCACGGCCACCGAGCTTGCGAATCACGCCGGCATCACGCGTGCCACGGCGAGCACGCATCTCGCCAGGCTCGTGGATGCCCGGCTGATCAGCATGGTGAAGCAGGGCCGGCATCGATACTTCCGGCTCGCGGATCGCGACGTGGCGCGGCTGCTCGAATCGCTCATGGGCGTCGCGTTTCGCACCGGCGCCGTGCGATTGGCGTCGAGTCCGCGTGAGCCGGCGCTGCGCAAGGCGCGCGTGTGTTACGACCATCTCGCGGGCGAGCTGGCCGTGTGGGCCTTCGAGCGCATGGTGGAAAAGCGGGTGTTCGTCATCGAGCCGCAGAGCTTCGCGCTCACGGCAAGGGGAGCGGCATGGTTTCAATCGCGCGGGATGTCGACGGAAACACTTTCAAATCCGCGCCGTGTCCTGTGCCGCCCGTGCCTCGATTGGGGCGAGCGTCGACACCACCTGGCTGGCGCGCTGGGCGCGGCGCTGATGGAGCATTGCTTCGCGCAGCGCTGGGCCAGGCGCGCGGAAAATTCGCGCGTCGTTGCATTCACGTCGCATGGCGAGCGTGAATTCCGGCGCATGGTCGGCTCCCCCGGGTCCTGAATGATCTTTCCGCAATCGAGTAACTCATTGATCGGGAAAAGATCCGAAAACATTTGATCCGCGCTGATCATTTTGGAACCTGGGTGTGCCGGTGTGCGCGAGACTCACGGTATGGAGATACAACCCAACGCGCTCAACGACTCCGCCGCCGGGCCATACAAGGTCAATTCATTGCGCATCGACCCGCGCGCCGATCCGCTCGCGGGCGTCGTTTCATGGGATCCGTGGCGCTCGCTCTGGAATGGCGGAATGCTCATTGGCGCTGTGGCGCTGGCGCCTCGCTACTTCACGTGGGGCGCGTTTGCGGTCTTCGTGATGCTGCTGGCCGTCACGATGTGTACCGGACACTCCGTGGGGTTCCATCGACGCCTGATCCACCGCACATTCCAATGTCCGAAATGGCTGGAGCATTTGCTGGTCTGGTCCGGCACGCTCGTTGGAATGCAGGGCCCGTTCTGGGTCATCCAGTCGCATGACTTCCGCGACTGGGCGCAGCGCCAGCCGGATTGTCATCCCTATCTACGCCACGGCCAGGGCATGCTCAAGGATGCGTTCTGGAATTTGCACTGTCGCCTGAAGCTGAAGCACCCGCCTGGCTTCGATCCGGGCCCCGGAATTGGCGACGACCCGTTCTATCGGTTTCTGCAGCGAACGTGGATGCTGCAGCAACTGCCGGTTGCGCTCGTGTTGTATGTCATCGGCGGCATGCCGTGGTTGGTGTGGGGCGTGTGCGTGCGTGTCACCACCGGCGTATCGATGCACTGGTTCGTCGGGTACATCTGCCACTCCCACGGCCCGCAGAGCTGGATCGTCAACCAGGGTGCAATCCAGGCGCACAACGTTCCGTGGGCCGCCATTCCCTCGATGGGTGAAAGCTGGCACAACAATCACCACGCGTTCCCGGCGTCGGCGCGGCACGGTCTGTATCCAGGACAGACCGATTTGGGATTCCAGTTCGTATTGCTGCTGGGCCGGTTCGGGCTCGCGTCGAACATACAAACTCCACAGGTTCTCCCGCCGCGCAGTGGCATCACTCCCGTGGCGCCGGATGCGCTGAGTATTCTGCCGCGGCAGGTTGAGTGAGCCATCCTCTGAGAGTCGCCATTGTCGGCTATGGCATCGGCGGTATTGCCGCGGCCATCCAGTTGCGGCGACTGGGCCACGACATCACGCACTTCGAACGCAGCCACCCGACGGTGGCGCACGGCGCCGGCATGCTTCTCCATCCACCCGCGTTGCGCCAGCTACGGAAGTTAGGCCTGCTCGAAGCAGCCATGGCTTGCGGCGCACCGGTCAGACGAATCTGCGCCCAGACCGGTGATGGGCGGCCGCTCATGGATATCGACTATGCCGAACTACTTGCGGGGCAGCACGGCCTCGGCATTCAGCGCGGCACGCTGCATCGACTGCTTTCGAGCGCCGATACGGGGCGCGACGAGGTGTTGGGTCGCTGTGACATTGCGTCTCTCGATTCCCAACAGGGATATCTGTTCAGCGATTCCCAGCGATACGGTCCTTACGCTCTGATCGTGGTTGCCGATGGCGCCCACTCGAAGTTACGCGAACAGTTGCCGATCTTCGCCCACCGCAATCTGCGTGCGCAGTCGGCAGCGCTGGTGGGCTTGCTGGAGGATCCGGACGGACTCGCCGCCGATCGCCTGGCGCAGCACTTCGAGGGAAACCGCCATGCCTCGGTATGGCCCGTCGGCAGCGAATCTCCGGGTGCCATACCACGATGCAGCGTGGCGATGAACATATCGCTGTCGGAAGCTGCCGCCTTTCGTGACTCGGGCAGCTGGCGAAGGCACCTGGCACGACTCTGCCCCACGATTGGCAAACTACTGAGCGCCAGCGCTGAAAATGCCGGCTTCCACCTCTATACGTACCGCGATGTCGAGTTGGATACATACGTGGCGGGGCGTGCAGTGCTGGTCGGAGATGCAGCCCACAGCATGAGTCCACAACTCGGCGTCGGCGCACAACTCGCGCTGGAAGATGCCGATGTCCTGGCCAGCACGCTTGTCGGGAAAAGCGATCTGCCCGCTGCGCTGAGCGACTACGCTCAGTGTCGGCCGCCCATGCTCCGTCGCTATCAGCAGGCGAGCAGGTGGCTTACGCCGCTGTTCCAGACTGACAGTCACCTGTTGGCGTCGTTGCGGGATCATCTGATGCCCAGGATGCTCAGTGCCCCGATGGTCAAGCGACTCGCACAGGAACTGCTGTCATGAGGCGGATGCGCAACTCGCGCGCTTCGAAAGTAACGGGAATTCATGCACCTCCCTGACACAGGATTCCTGCGCAGGCACTGCAGCGATGCAATCTGCGCGTCACATTAAGTAGCCGTGAGCCCCGCTCTTCAGTAGGAAAATCGGGAAATCCCCGCGATCCGCTACGTCCGGCGAAATTCACGCGCCGCAAAACCGCTGCTTCTTCCTAGTCTTACGGCGATCCATCGAAACGCTCACTTACGTCGTGCGCGCGTCTGCCCCGTGTCGGGTCAATTCAGGCAATGACCGTGGCATGCAACATGCATCTCCGACGGCGGGGATCGACTTGTGAGCGTGTGAAAAAAAACATGAGATCCGAAGAAATAATATTGGGCGGCGAAGTCTCGCTCCGCGCTGAGCCGGAATGCGAGTCGTTGTCCGTGCATGAAGTCATTCGCAATCACCACGACTCGTTGATCCGATTTCTGCGCCAGCGCCTGCGCGTGAAAGACGATGCCGCGGATGTGGCCCAGGAGGCCTACATACGCATGATGCAGTACGAAGGTTCGCGCGAGATTCACTCGCCGTCCTCGATGCTGTTCCGTATAGCCATCAACGTCGCCAACGACCTGGGGCGCTCGGAGCAGGCTCGCCGGGTCAATGATCAGACCTCCATCGACGGCATGGAGCTCGACTGCGGCACGCCGACGGTCGAGCGGGAAATCGCGGCGCAACAAGACCTTACGTTGCTCTACGACGCGATCGAGAATCTGCCGCCCAAGTGCCAGCGCGTCTTTCTGCTGAGCCGCGTGCACCACATGACATATCCGCAGATCGCCGCCCATTGCGGCATCTCCGTGAAGATGGTCGAGAAGCACATCGGACACGCTCTGGCGATCTGCATGAAAAAGGTAGGGGGAAGCTGAGACCACACGTCTTGGCCATATGGAATCCATGAATCGCGAACGCACTTTGCAAGAGGCGGCGCGCAGGTATGCGCGGCTGCAAGCTACCGATTGCACCCAGGATGAGAAAGAGGCCACCACGGAATGGTGCGCAGAGTGCCCCGAGAATCGTCAGGCCTATGCAATGGCGGAGCGGGTTTCCGCCGGCGTCAGCGCGCTGGCCCAGGATGAGCGATTGGGCCAGCGGCTGCGAGCCTTGGCAGACAAGGCGTATGCCACTCGCGCGCCGCAGCCGCAGCAGCTTCATGAGACACCTGCGCGCTCGGCGCGACGCTGGCGTGTCGGCGCGGGTCTCGCCGCCAGTCTCTTCATCGCCGTGCTGGCCTGGCAGGGATCTTCGTCCACGATTACCGACTCTCCTCAACCGGTCGTCTACGAGTCCACGGGTGCCGAGCGCCGTGCCGTAAAGCTCGACGACGGATCCACGGTTGCGCTCGATGTAGATAGCCGCATTGCGATACGCATGAGCGCCGGGCGGCGCGAGATCGAATTGTTGTCGGGTCGCGCGATGTTCGATGTGGCGCACGACGCTGCGCGCCCGTTCTCGGTCACGGCGGCGGGCTCGCGCACCACGGCTCTGGGCACCCGGTTCCAGGTGTTGCGTGACGATGCGAATGTGGAAGTGACGCTGGCGGAGGGTTCGGTGGCCATCGATCGGGTTGAGCGCAGCTCCACCGGCGAAGCGTGGTCGGTGCGCCTGAGCCCGGGCGAGCAACTCAGCATCGATACGGCGACCCACCGTAGCCAGCGGCGGGTCGTGGATGTGAACATGACCACGAGCTGGATGCACGGCCGGCATATCTTCCGGGGTACACCGCTGCAGGCGGCGATCGAGGAGGTGAACCGCTACGCCACCCGGAAAATCCGGCTGGGCGATGCGTCGCTCGCCAATCTGCCGGTGGCGGGAAACTTCATCGTCGGCGACAGTGAGGTCATCGTCGAAGCTTTTGCGGCCGTGCTGCCCTTGCGCGCAGTGGACGGCGGTGATGGCGAAATCATTCTGACCAGCAGTCTTCGCCAGTGAGCGATGAGGTCGCGGACCGTGATGCAGCATGAGATCACCGTCCAGGCTGTAGCCGCGATTGGGAGGCGGACTCACGGATCGAATCTCCACGAGCTTTGTTAGGCCAGCGATTCATCTGCGGTGTGCTGGTTTCGGCGTTCACGCTGTCACGCTCGCTGGCCTGCACTCCGGAAGAGAATCTCAAGTGTTTCGATATCCCCGCGCAGTCGTTGACCGACGCGCTCGACCGCTTCAGCGAGCAGAGCGGTCTGCAGATCACCTACGAACCCTCACTGATCGCGGATTCCATCGGTGCCGAGGTCTCCGGAGCCCTTCCGATCGACACGGCTCTCAACACGCTGCTGGCGGGAACCGGTATCACCTGGGAATACGTCAGTGCACGCACAATCCTTTTTCGGCGCTCCAGTGCGGCAGACGCTGACCACGCCGGTTCGCGGGACAGGAGTCCGGCGGACAGCCTGTCCGGCGACGGGCTGACCATCCAACGTCTGGATCTGGTCGAGGTCTGGGCCGACCCGCTCAGGGTCCTGCCCAACACGACCAGCAATTCCTCCTTTGGCTTCTCGAAGTCACTTTACGAGACCCCGCGATCGGTATCGTTCATCAGTGATGAAGTGATCGACCTGTTCGGTCTCTCCGCGGTCGAGGACCTGGTCCGCGTCGTGCCGGGAGTGTTCACGACGACCCGGTACGGAGTTCAGGGCGCGGTGGATGTGCGCGCCGTACCCGCGGACATGTTCTTTCGTGGCATGCGCCGGCTGAGTCTGCAGGGTCACGGGCGCAGTATCCTGGCTGCGATGGATACCATCGAGATCGTCGGCGGCCCTCCGTCTCCGATCCACGGATTGGGCAAGATCGGTGGCTATACCAATGTGGTGCCGAAGTCGGGTCGCGCGCAGACCGGCACCTACCTCACCGAGCCGCAAGGGTTTGTCCAGGCGATCGGTGGAAACTACCAGCGTCGCGAACTCTCCTTCGGCGCCGGCGGCCCCTTGTCGCTGATGGATCGATTCGACAAGAACGGCGGCTACTATATCTACGGTCTCAGCGAAGATTCCGGATCGTTTGCGAAGGGCGTGCCGGTCAGGCAGCAGATGCTGCAGGCGGCGATCAGCGTCGACAACATCGCAGGCCCCATGCGTCTCGAGGCGGGAGCTAACTACCAGGTTTCGCGCACGGCAGGGGCACTGACCGGACGCTTCACCCAGGACCTGGTCGACACGGGGCGCTACATCCGGGGAACGCCGCTGGTCGATCTCGATGCCAATGGCAATGGTCGTGCCGGATATCTCGAGATGCACCAGGTGTCGCCCGCCAGAGGCGAACTCAGCACCGGTAACCAGCCGCTGATGCAGTACTGGGACTGGCCGACGGATGCGAGTGGCCAGCCATTGCCGATCGGGCAGTTTCCGGTCGTTGCGGGCATCCCGCAGTCGATGTACGACTACCTGGTGGCTCATCCCGAGGCCGATCCCAGTGGAGCCCTGCGCGCACAGGGTGTCGGCGGCCCCTTGCCGCAGTCGGGCTTTGTGCCCATCGGGCTGGTATTGGACCCGCGCACGGTCGGCTACGACACGCTCGATCTGCGCCGCGCGGCCGCGTACGAGAAGGAACTCCGGGCGGAATTCGTGACGGTTTTCATCGACCTGGTAAACGACAGCAATCCGGACTTCACGATCAAGAACCAGCTTTTCTTCGATCGCATGGATCAGTTCAAACATTCCAACCAGCCTTTCGGCCAGTTGCAGGATGTCTATGTCATCGAAGACAAATTGACGGTGACGAAGCGTCTGACCGAATTGCCCTCCTGGCTGCGGGTGAATTCCCTGGGATCCGTCAACCTGCGCAACACCGTGTCGAAGGGCAAGGGCATCGCCGGAGGAGATTTCGCCTCGCACCGCACCGACGCGATGGCCGCGGACTGGACTAACACCGCCGAAGGCCTCTGGCCAAGTGCCAACCTGGTGAGCCCCATCGAGAATCCCGATCTCGCCGCGGACGGCTATCCATGGGGGCTCATTTATGACAGCGAGTTCTCCGAGGTCGGGCTGGGGTTGCTGTTCGACATGGACGTCGGGGCACGCTGGAATTTCCTGGTCGGCGGACGCTACGACGGTTCACGCGCGAAAAATGTGGACCGTGCTTCGAGCTACGATCCGGTCGTCGGCACCTCGGCGAATCCCGGTGGGTACATCGGTACTGATGAAAGCGCTTCTGCGTGGGACGACGCCGTGTCGTGGAGCGTCAGCGCCTCACATGCCCTGACGCGCAATGTTCGACCCTACGTGACAGTGTCCCAGACCGCCATCGTGCTCGATGGCAACAACAACGCCCTCACCAACAACATCATTCGGGACGGACACATCGGCTCGGCCACGCTCGCAGAGCTGGGCATCAAGGTGAAACTGCTCGGCGACCGGTTGTTCGCCACCGCGTCCGTGTACGAGCAGGCGCGCGCCGATGTCGACCTCGACGATTCGACGGACGTGATCTTCGCCTATCCGACCGCGACCGAGGCGCAAGGTTTGAGTGCGGAGATCAAGTGGGTTCCGACCCGAAACCTGTTCCTGTCCGCGTACGTGATGCACCAGGTGACGCGATACAACCCGAACTACAGCTCGGCGCAGCTCGTGGACGCGCGCACGTTGGGCTTTCAGGATGTGCTGGATGCCGACGGCAACGTCATCTACCCCGCCGAGGCTTTTCTGTACGGCGGCCGCGCACGCGTCGTCGTGCCGACGAACCTGCCGCAGTACGAGAAGAAACAGGGAAATCCGGAGCTGCAGTTCGGATTCAGCACCACCTACAAGTGGAACCATGGGCTCGGGTTCACTTTCAGCGGCAACTACTTCTCCGACACCTGCACCGGGCGCCTGTGCACGGTCCGGCTGCCGGAAGAGTTCGTGGCCAACGCGGGCGTCATCTACACCGCGAACCGGTGGACGGCGAAGCTCGATGTCAGCAATCTTTTCGACGAAACGTATTTCAGGGCGCGCACGGGCGATGTCCTCGGCAATCCACTGGCGCAGGTG
>Ga0193753_10003108_pt1 | contig 12539 bp, 9 predicted proteins | sample H1c2metaG_FD_144925 | JGI IMG/M metagenome (GOLD analysis project Ga0193753, IMG submission 144925) | Soil microbial communities from a riparian zone of the East river system, Colorado, United States - H1c2 | ecosystem: Environmental > Terrestrial > Soil > Riparian zone | place: USA: East River... | reverse complement strand
GTCGAGCGGAACTTCGAAGACATCGTGCACCTCCGCCGTGGCGATTTTGAGTTGATATTGCGGCTTGACGAAGCCGACAACGGGTGTCACCCGGAAGCCCGAGATCACGATGTGGTCGGGCAGGTAGCCGGCAAACTCCACCAACTCGGACTGAAGGCCAATCTCCTCATATGTCTCGCGCAGCGCCGCGTGCCAGGCATCGGCATCCTCAGGTTCGATGCGTCCGCCCGGAAAACTGATTTGACCGGCGTGGTCCTTGAGCGTCGTCGCGCGCTGGGTCAGCAATACGGTCATTCCCGTATCGTGTTCCACCAGCGGTACGAGCACCGCTGCGGGTGTTCGGCGCGTCGGCAGGGTTGCACGCACCCGGGCGGCAACCTCAGGCGGCGCCGCGGCCAGCCACTGCATGTCTTCCTCCGGGGTCGAAGGCGACGTGTCGAGCGCAGCGCGGATGTGCTGCTTGGTATAGAGCGCGTCCATCGTCAAATTCAGCTGCCGGCACCCTTGATGCCTCCCTCCGTGAGGGACATCGGATCCAACAGCCGCTTGAGCTCATCGCCGCTCAAGTCGGTCATCTCGGCGGCAACTTCCAAAATGGGCCGGCCTTCACGGTAGGCTTTCTTTGCAATGGCCGCACCCTTCTCGTATCCGATGCGCGGATTGAGCGCCGTGACCAGGATGGGATTGCGCGCCAGCGCCTCTTGCATTCGATCGGGGTTGACGCTGAATCCGGCCAACGCATGATCGGCCAGATTGCGGCTGCCGATCGCCAGCAGTTCGATGCTCTGCGACAGATTGTAGGCAATCACAGGCAGCATGACGTTTAGCTGGAAATTCCCCGACTGACCCGCCAACGTGATGGTCGAATCGTTGCCGATCACCTGTGCGGCAATCATGGTCACCGACTCGGCCACCACCGGATTCACTTTTCCCGGCATGATGCTGCTGCCAGGCTGCAGCACCGGCAACGCAATCTCCGCCAAACCGGCCAGCGGTCCGCTGTTCATCCATCGCAAATCGTTCGCGATCTTCGTCAGGCTGACGCTCAAAACCTTGAGCTGGCCCGACAGTTCCACGGCGGTATCCTGGCTCGACAACGCCTCGAAATAATTTGCGCTCGGCTCAAATGCGATTCCGGTGTGCTCGGCAAGATGACGCGCGAATACAGCGCCGAATTGCGCCCTGGCATTGATGCCGGTGCCCACTGCCGTGCCGCCCTGCGCCAATGCCCGCAGCCTCGGAGTTACGGCCAGGAGCCGCGCTTCGCAGGCGGCGATTTGCGCCTGCCAGCCGCCCAATTCCTGCGCCAGCGTAATGGGCATGGCGTCCATCAAATGCGTGCGGCCGGTTTTGACGATGCCGGCAAACTCCGCTCCCCGCGCCGCCAATACTTCCTGCAATCGCGCGAGCGCGGGCAACAGCTGTTCGTGCAGCAGCAACGCAGCGGAGACATGGATGGCGGTCGGCACCACATCGTTGCTGCTCTGACTCATGTTCACCTGGTCGTTCGGATGAACAGGCGAACCTACGATGCGGGTCGCGAGCGTGGCAATCACCTCGTTGGCGTTCATATTGCTGCTTGTGCCGGAGCCGGTCTGGAAAACATCCACCGGAAACTGAGCATCGTGCTCCCCGGCTGCCACCTGAAGTGCGGCCCCTTGAATGGCGGCTGCGATGGCGGGCGGCAGGTCGCCGAGTTCCGCATTCGCTTTTGCAGCCGCATGCTTGATCAGCGCCAGCGCGCGGATGAACGCGCGCGGCATGTGCAGCCCGCTGGGCGGGAAGTTCTGAATGGCGCGCTGCGTCTGGGCGCCCCAGAGCGCGTCGGCGGGGACATCGAGCGTTCCCAGGCTGTCGCGCTCGACGCGGGTGGTTGCTGTCATCGCGCCTTACTCCGCAGGATTAGGCTTGTTTACGGTAGAATCTCCTATTCTACCACTCAAGCTGCCGGCGCCCCGATGTCCACTTTTTTTACCGACGCTCTGTCTCCCCTCGACGGCCGTTACGCCGGCAAACTCGGCGACGTGCGCCGCCTGTTCAGCGAATCAGGTTTGATGCGCGAGCGTGTGCGCGTGGAGTGCGCCTGGTTTCTCGCACTGGCTGCCGGCCCCGCAACTGACGCGCTGGCAAAATTGCCGCCGGCTGCGCGGGAGTTCCTCGCATCGCTCGCGAAAAACCCCGAGGCGACCGATGTCGGCGCCATCAAGCAGATTGAGGCACGCACCAATCATGATGTGAAGGCGGTCGAGTACTGGCTGCGCGAAGAACTCAAGGCGCGCGGTGCGGCCCCTGCCGCTCTCGAGTGGATGCACTTTGCGTGCACATCCGAAGATATCAACAACCTCGCGTACGCACTGATGCTGAAGAGCGCCCGTGCGACGCTGCTGCTGCCGCTGCTCAATGGCCTCGGCGCCGTGCTCGACGCGTTGGCGTATCGGCATGCCAACGTCGCCATGTTGGCGCGCACGCACGGCCAGGCCGCGACGCCGACGACGATCGGCAAGGAATTTGCCAACTTCGCAGCGCGTCTCGAGTCGCAGCGCAGCGGCATCGAACGGGTTGCGATCCTTGGCAAGATGAACGGCGCCGTGGGCAATTTCAATGCGCACGTCGCCGCCCTGCCAAGGGTCGACTGGCCGGCGTTCAGCGCGGCATTTGTCGGCTCCTTGGGTCTGCAATTGAACAGCTACACCACGCAAATCGAGCCGCACGACTGGATCGCCGAGTACTGCCATGCCCTGATGCGCGCGAACACCGTGCTGCTCGATTTCTCGCGCGATATGTGGAGCTACATTTCGATGGGCTATTTCACGCAGCGGCTCATTGCGGGAGAAGTCGGCTCCTCGACCATGCCCCACAAGGTCAATCCCATCGATTTCGAAAACGCCGAGGGCAACTTGGGGCTGGCGAACGCGCTGCTGGGCTACTTCGCCGATAAATTGCCGATTTCGCGCCTGCAGCGCGACCTGACCGATTCGACGGTGCTGCGCAATATTGGTACGGCCGTCGGACACTCGGTGCTCGCTTTCAAATCGCTCAGCGCGGGACTCGAGAAGCTCGAGTTGGACCCGGTGCGTATTGCGCTGGATTTAGACCGCGCCTGGGAAGTATTGGGCGAAGCGCTGCAAACTGTGATGCGCGCCCATGGCATTCCGGACGCCTACGATAAGCTTAAAACCTTCACCCGAGGCCGCCCTGTGGACCAGAACGCCATGCGTGAATTTATCGTATCATTAGGGTTACCGTCGGAAGAAAAGGCTCGGCTGCTGGAACTCACGCCGTCGGGTTATGTAGGCTTGGCGCCGGCGCTGGCGCTGCGCCGAATCCCTTCCTAGGGTGCTTGAAACGTGACGTAGTTAGCACGGGGCCCCCCGGCGCAAACGGTACTATCAAGCTCAAAGTACGCGGGGTCGGGGTCAAACATATGGCGGGTAACACGGAAGAACGTTCAAAACCGGGGATTGGGGACAAAGTTCCCGCGCCCGGCGGCGACGCTTCTATGGGCTCGGGTACCCGCACCATCTTGAGCACCATGCCCGAAGTTCGCGACGCCAGCCTGAGAGTGGCCAAGTCCGCGCAACGCCTGTTATCGATTTTCACGCAAGATTTGGAACCGTTGGTGTACGGCGAGGAGCCCTTCCTCGAGGCCATTAAACGATTGGTCCTGGCGCGATCCTATGCCAAGGTCCGAGTGCTGCTCGCCGACCCTTCGCGCGCCATGGTCGACAACAATCGCTTCCTCGCACTGGCTCGCCGCTTGACCAGCTGTATTGATCTGCGCGCGATGAGTCCGGAATATCCGGCCAGCGCGGGCGCCTTCATCATCGCAGACGACAAAGCGCTCGTGTACCGGCTGCAGGCCGATCGGTGGGACGGAATATCGGACATGAACGATCCAGCCGTGGTACGCCGCTACCTGAACTTCTTCGATGAAGTGTGGCAGACGAGCATGCAAGAATCGCAAATGCGGCAAATGCTCATGTAACGCTGCGCTTCCGGCATTGCCCGTATAATGGGCGGATGCAGAAGCCCCTGCCAAATCCCCAGTCGAAAGACCGCGTCATCGTCGGCATGTCGGGCGGCGTTGACTCAGCCGTCTCCGCACTGTTGTTGCGCGACGCTGGGTATTCCGTGCAGGCGCTGTTCATGTCCAATTGGGAGGATGACGACGGCTACTGCACCACTGCGGCGGATTTCCAGGACGCGCGGCGGGTCAGCGACATCTTAGGGGTTCCACTGCATCGGGTGAGCTTTGCCGGCGAGTACCGCGACCGTGTGTTCAGCCATTTCTTGAGCGAATATGCGGCGGGCCGCACGCCCAATCCGGACGTGCTGTGCAATCGGGAAATCAAGTTTGGCATCTGCCTGGAGTACATGCAGCGTCTGGGCGCGGACTGGATCGCAACCGGCCACTATGCACAAATTCGCCGCAGCGGTTCCCATCCTGAGCTGCTGAAGGCGGCCGATACCGCCAAGGATCAGAGCTACTTCCTGCATGCGGTGCCTGCCGGTGCGCTGTCGAAGACGCTGTTTCCCTTGGGCGGCATGCACAAACCAAAGGTGCGCGAGATCGCGCATGCAGCGGGGCTGCCGGTATTCGACAAACGCGACAGCACCGGTATTTGCTTCATCGGCGAGCGGCCGTTCCAAGATTTCCTGAGCCGGCATCTTCATACCACGCCAGGACCCATCGAGACCCCCGAAGGCCGAGTCCTCGGCGAGCATCGCGGTCTCGCCCTGTATACTTTGGGCCAGCGTTCCGGCCTCAAGGTCGGGGGACGGGCCGGAGCAGCCGCCGCGCCCTGGTATGTGGCGGACAAGATTGTCGCGCGCAACGCGCTTGTCGTGGTCCAGGATCAATACCATCCGCTGCTTTTGTCGGATGAGTTCAGCGTCGAGCAGATGCACTGGATCAATCCCGCCGATGCACCGGCGCACTCAATCGAATGCGGGGTCAAGACCCGCTATCGGCAGAGCGATCTGGGCTGCTCGCTGCGCTCGGGCGGCGCCGCGCACTGGCGAGTGACGCTGGATCGCCCGGCGCGGGCGGTCACGCCCGGCCAGTACGCCGTTTTCTACCAGGGCGAGCGCTGTCTTGGCGGCGGCATCATTGCGCAGCGCTTCAATTCCGAGCTCGCGCCAGAGGCGCGAGGAATCCCATATAATTCTCTTTTTTCGGTGGAGGGGTCATGACGGACAGCTTCAAGGCAAGAACGACACTCAAGGTTGGCGCGCAGCAATACGACATTTTGAGTCTTGCGGCCCTGAAGTCGCTCAACGTCGACCGCCTGCCCTTCTCGCTCAAGATCCTGCTGGAGAATTTGCTGCGCTTCGAAGACGGCGTCAACGTGACGAAAAACGACATCGAAGCGCTGCTGAAATGGGACTCGAAGGCCGCTCCGAGCCATGAGATCGCTTTCACCCCGGCGCGGGTCATCATGCAGGATTTCACCGGCGTGCCATGCATCGTGGACCTGGCCGCCATGCGCGAGGCCATCGTGAAGCTGGGAGGCGATCCGCAGAAGGTCAATCCGCTGGCTCCGGCCGAACTGGTCATCGATCACTCCGTGCAGGTGGACGAATACGGCGCCGCCAATTCACTGCAGCACAACAACGAAATCGAGTTCCAGCGCAATGGTGAGCGCTACATGTTCCTGCGCTGGGGTCAAACTGCGTTCAGCAACTTCAAGGTCGTGCCGCCCAACACCGGGATCGTGCACCAAGTCAACATCGAGCGCCTCGCACGCGTGATCTTCTCCGATGAGGCCGCCGGCAGGAACACAGCCTATCCCGATACGCTGGTGGGGACCGATTCGCACACCACCATGGTGAACGGATTGGGAGTCTTGGGCTGGGGCGTCGGCGGAATCGAAGCCGAAGCGGCCATGTTGGGCCAGCCGGTCACGATGCTGATACCGCAGGTGATTGGATTCAAACTCACCGGCGCATTGCCGCCCGGCACCACGGCCACCGATCTGGTGCTGATGGTGACGGAGATGCTGCGCAAGAAGGGCGTCGTCGACAAGTTCGTGGAATTCTTCGGCGATGGTCTCAAAGGGCTGCCGCTCGCCGATCGCGCAACGATTGCCAATATGTCGCCGGAGTTCGGCTCGACCTGCGCGATTTTTCCCATCGATGAGGAAACCATCCGCTATCTCGAATTGACCGGCCGATCCACCGAACAAATTGCATTGGTGGAGGCCTACGCCAAAGCGCAGGGTCTGTGGCGCATCAATGGCGCGCCGGCGGCGGACTACACGGATGTGGTCGAATTGGACCTGTCAAAGGTCGAACCCTCGCTTGCCGGGCCCAAGCGCCCGCAGGATCGCGTCCCCCTCCATAACGCAAAAAGCATCTACCGGAGCAGCGTTAAAAAAATGGCGGAAGAGCGCGCTCAAAAGAATCCCGGGGCGACGGGCAGCGCGCCGGCCAAGGTCGGCGCTGCCAGTTTCGAAGTCAAGGATGGCGCGGTGCTCATAGCGGCCATCACCAGCTGCACCAATACTTCCAATCCAGCCGTGCTCGTGGCCGCGGGTCTGCTGGCACGCAGTGCGCTGCAGAAAGGCCTGACCGCGAAACCGTGGGTAAAAACCTCTCTGGCCCCAGGATCGCGGGTGGTCACGGACTATCTCGCGAAAGCGGGCCTGTTGAAAGATTTGGAACAGCTCGGGTTTTATACCGTGGGTTACGGATGCACCACGTGCATTGGTAATTCCGGACCCCTGAAGCCCGAAATTTCCGAGGCTGTAAAGCAAGGCGATGTGGTCGCCTGCTCGGTACTGTCCGGCAATCGGAATTTCGAAGGCCGGGTGCACCCGGAAATCAAAATGAATTTCCTGGCTTCGCCGCCGCTGGTCGTCGCCTATGCGCTGGCAGGAAGTCTGGACATCGACATCACCACCGAGCCTTTGGGAACGGGCAAGGACGGCAAGCCTGTTTATCTCAAGGACATCTGGCCGAGCGCCAAGGACGTTGCGGCCGCGGTCGCCTCATCGGTCGATTCAGCCATGTTCAAGAAGGGCTACGCCAATGTATTTTTGGGGGATGCCAATTGGGCGGCGATCAAGACGCCGGCCGGCAAAATCTACTCCTGGGACGGCAAATCCACCTATGTGAAGAATCCGCCCTACTTCGACGGCATGACCATGACGCCGGTGCCGATGGGCGACATCGCGGGAGCACGCGCCCTCGCCGTATTGGGAGATTCGGTCACCACGGATCACATCTCGCCCGCGGGCAACATTTCCAAATCCAGCCCGGCGGCCAAGTACCTCATGGCCCAGGGCGTACAGGCAGTGGATTTCAATTCTTACGGTGCGCGGCGCGGCAATCACGAAGTCATGATGCGCGGTACGTTCGCCAACATCCGCTTGCGAAATTTGCTGCTGCCCGGCACGGAAGGCGGCGTCACGATGCACATTCCCAGCGGCGAGCAGATGTCCATTTTCGATGCCGCCATGAAGTACAAAGAGGCAAAAACGCCGCTGGTGATTCTCGCCGGCAAGGAATATGGCACGGGCAGTTCCCGCGATTGGGCGGCGAAAGGCACGATGTTATTGGGCGTCAAGGCGGTCATCGCTGAGAGCTTCGAGCGCATTCACCGCTCGAATCTCATCGGCATGGGTGTGCTGCCGCTTCAATATCAGGATGGCCAGAGCACGCAGAGCCTGGGACTGACGGGCAAGGAAACCTTCGAGATCGCCGGCCTGAATCGGGGCGCCGCGAAGGTGGTCAAAGTCATCGCAAAAGGCGATGCCGGCAAAACCATCGAATTCCAGGCACGCCTGCGCATCGATACGCCGAAGGAACTGGATTACTACCAGCACGGCGGAATCCTGCAGTACGTGTTGCGGCAACTCGCCGCGCCCGGCAAAGCGGCGTAGGAGCCTAGCGCTACTTTCCGCTCAAGGCCACGCTGCCCGCTTCCACGAGCACCATCGTGTTCGGATTGATGTGCGCTTTTATCGCAGCGTTGACCTGATCGCGCGTCACTGCTTTCACCGCCTTCGGATAACCGTCGAGCCAGGCGAGATCGTAGCCGCGTTGAGCATTTACCAGGATGGTTTCAGCAAGCCCCAGCGTTGTCGACAAGCCCACGTCGTAGCTGCCGATCACTCCCTGCTTGCGCACCGCCAACTCTTGCTCGGTAACTCCATCCTTCCACCACTTGGCCACCTCGCGACGCGTCGACTCGACGCCCTTGTTCAACAGGGTGGGCGCGAAGCTGGCGGAGATCTCCCAAACGCCGTCGGCGACGCTGTCATCGCCCATGTTCGCACCGATGTTGTAAGTCAATCCCTCCTTGTCGCGCACCGTACCCATCAGTCTGCCGGTGAAACCGCGCCCGAGAATCGCCGTGCCGAGGCGCAGCGCCAAGCTGTCAGGATCGCTGTAGCGCAGTCCGGTCGCCTGCCCCAAGAGCATGGTCACACTGGGTTTGTCCGCGAGCGGCACGGTAATTTCCGCGGCAGCCGCGGCCACGGCCGGCTTTGCTGGCCGCAGGTAATCCTGGCCGCCCGACCAGCCCGAGAACCTCTTGGCGATTTCCGCCTGCGTGTCCGCATCGGATACATCGCCGGCCACCACCAGCGTCATGTGCGCAGGACCATAGTACTTTGCTTGAAATGCCTTGAGCTCCTCGAGGTTGGCGCTCTTCGCCGCCGCGCTGTATTCCTTGAGCGTATGCGGGTGATTGGGATGGCCTTGCGGAAATACCGCCCGGCCAAACGCTTCGGATGCCAACGCACTGCTGTTCTGGGCGGAGGCCTCGAGTTCGCCGACGAACTGCTGCTTCGCCTTGTTGAACTCACCCGCCGAGAGCGCGGGCGTGCGCAATTCCGCAGCAATCATCTCGATGATCAGGGGCAAATCCTTTTTCAGGCACTTCGCGCGGATCTCCAGGGACTGCACGCCGACCTGGAAGCTGATCTCAGCGCCGACGTTGTCCAATTTCTCCGTGATCGCAAACTTATCGAGCGACTTGGTTCCCCGGTCGAGCATCATCCCCGACAGTGTGGGAATCGCGATGTTGCCGCCTTCCCCCATGGCATCGCCGGCGGGCAACACCCCGAGGACAATGACGACATCTTTCACATTGCCGTGATAGGTGATCAGATCGATTCCCTCAATCTTCGAGCGGTGCGCAAGGTCCGCCATGCCGGCGGCTGCCGTGCCGCTCAACATCAACAACATCATCAGCAGCGAGAGTCGCATCACGAGCCTTTCTCCGTTTTGGGCGCGACCGGCACGAACCAGCCGACCGTGCTCTGATCCGCGGCGAAAAATTGCTTGGCGACTCTTTGCACATCCGCCGGCGTGACTTGTTGGACCTTTTGCGGAAAGGTGACGTAGAGCGTCCAATCGCCGACGCCGATCCATTCGCTGAGTTCACCTGCAACTGCCGCAGTGCCGTCGCGCTTGTAGGCATCCTCAGCTGTGAATTGCTGCTTTACAGTGGCGACTTCGGCAGGCGTCACGCCGCTGGTCTTGATCTTGTTCAGTTCCGCAATGAGCGCATTTTCGACCTGCTCGTGGGTCGTTCCCGGCGTCAGCGCCGCGTACATGGTATGCAGCGACAGATCGTGAAGCAGATCGATGCCCGCGCCCGCGCTCAATGCGAGGCCTTGATCGACGAGCGCACGATAAAGACGCCCGTTCTTGCCGGAACTCAAAATGGCATCGAGCATCTCGAGCGCGGCCTGGTCGGCATCCCTGCCATTGGGAACCTTGTGAGCCACGATGATCGTCCCCAGCTCGCCGGGGCGTTTGACCACGACGCGCCGTTCGCCGGTTTGTGCGGGTTCTTCAGTGTAGATCGCAGGGATCGGCGCGGGTGAATGCGGGTACACGCCGTAATATTTCTTGATGAGTCCGAGGACCGAGTCCGAATCGATGTCGCCCACGACCGTGATGACAGCATTGTTCGGCCAATAGAATGTATCGTAGAACTCGCGCAGGTCAGCGATGGGCACGTGTTCAATGTCGCTCTTCCAGCCGATGGTCGGATGGTGATACGGCAGCGCCACGTAGGCCGCTCCCATGACTTCCTCGAGCAACACATTTTCAGGATCGTTCTTGCCGCGCTCGTATTCGTTGCGCACGACCGTCATTTCCGCCTGCCGATCCGCCTCGTGCAGCCAAAGGTGGCGCATGCGATCCGCCTCGATGGCAATGTAGCTCTCGAGGCTCTCGCGGCCGATCGTGGCAAAGTAATTGGTGCGGTCAAAGGATGTCGAGGCGTTGAACTGCCCGCCCGCGCGCTCCAGCATTTGCTTGATGCTGTTGCCCTTGGCGTCATTGAAGGCCTCGCTGCCCTTGAACATCAGGTGTTCCAGGATATGGGTTGCGCCGGTGGTACCGGTGACTTCGTTGCGTGATCCCACCTGATAAGTGACTTCAAATGTCACGACGGGCGCGGAGTGATCGGGCACCAGCAATACGGTCAGCCCGTTGCTGTCGAGCCGATACTCATCGATGCCGCCCAGCGATTTGACGTGCGAGAAACCCGCCGAGCCGGCGGCGGCCTCGGCTGGAACGGCGACCACCTTGTTCGGCGCGGCCGCCTTGGCCGGCACTTCGGGTGCCGCCGGCACGGGCGGCGCGGCTTGCGCGGCGACGGACCCGAATAGCAGCGCGGCGACGCTTGCCAAGTACACAGCGCACGCAGCGCGATTGCCCTTTCCGAACATCTTTAAGTCCACCATTCAACCGGGTATTTTCCAATTCTATCCTAAGGAGAAACCAACCGCGTGAGTCCCAGTACCGATCGCAGAAAAGGAGTCGGAATGTTCAACAAATCCGCAATCTCCACCACCGCGCCGAGTTGCGGATCGAGTTCGAGAGGCCGGCCCGCTTCCATGTCCGCAAGCATCGATGTCTTGAAGTCGCCGAGCCGCTGTGTCACGCCGATGCGCTCCGCCGCAGAGATCGACACCGCCAACTCGAGCTGCTGCGCACAGAGCTGCATTTCCTCCATCATGCGAATGCACAATTCGCGCACTTCCGTGTTCGCCAGCATCTTGCCGGTACCGCAGCGCGTGAGCGCGCTCAAGGGATTCATGGTCATGTTGCCCCAGAGCTTGGTCCAGACATCCCGTCGGATGTTGCCGGATACCAGGGTATTGATGCCTCCGGCGCGCAGCGCCTGCACCACCGATTCGAGCGGCGGCGCCGATGTGCCGTCGGGCGCGCCGAGAATGAGGCGATCCGCGGCCACTACTTGAGCATGGCCGGGCGATGCAACGCGCACTGACGCATGCACGACCGACCCCAAGGTACGCTCGCGTGGAAAGGTGTGCTGCTGCGATCCTGAAGGATCCACGGACTTGAGCCTCGTATTGGCAAGCGGACCTGCGAAATCCTGGAAGAACCACCAAGGAATGCCGTTGGTGCCGCTGATGACCACGCTTTGGTGGCCTACAAGAGGGCTAAGTTCGGGAGCCAGCGCCGGCAACAGCTGCGCCTTCACTGTGAGCACGATGAAGTCGTGGACGCCTAGTTCGGCGGGTGAACCTGATCGCGGGCGGCTTGTGCGAATGGTGCCGCCCTGCTCCACTCTCAAACCAGATTGCCGCAGGGCCTCGAGGGTCGCACCGCGTGCAACCATGGACACGCGCCATCCGGCGCGGTCGAATGCGTCGCCGAACCACGCTCCGATGGCGCCGGCGCCGACGATTGCGACGGAAGAGTTCATAATGGCGGCCATTGTATAGAACTCCGCCCACGCACTTTGCGGCCGTGCATAGGTAACGTCAGTTCGATATAACTAATCTATATAGCTGTATTTAAAGGTAAATAGTTGCCCAAGAATTCTCCCGCCGGCGCAGCTTCCAAACCCTGGATAGCACTGTTCGACTTGGACGGAACGCTGACGTGGCGCGACACGCTGCTGCCCTTCTTGCTCGGTTTCCTGCGGCGACGGCCGCATCGCGCGCTGGGCCTGTGGCGCATGCCGGCTGCGCTTGTGCATTACTGGCGAGACCGCGACCGCGGGGCGCTCAAGTCGAGCGTCATTCGAATGCTCATGCAGGGCGAGAAGCGCGCGACGCTGGACGCTTGGGCGCAAACCTTCGTAGCGGGGCTTAAACCCAAACAGCGCTTTCGCCCCATTGCACTGGCCGTGTTGGAGACGCACCGCGCGGCCGGTGATCACTTGATTCTATTGTCGGCAAGCCCGGACCTGTACGTTCCCTTGATCGGCCAATTGTTGGGCTTTGAGCGGACGCTCTGCACGGAACTGCAGTGGCACGGTGACCGCCTCGACGGAAAACTAAAGACTCAGAACCGTCGCGGCGAGGAAAAACTGCGCTGCCTTAAGTGGTTGCGGGAACAATATCGAAATGTACCGGTGATTGCCTATGGCAATTCGGCCTCCGATTTGGATCATCTACGCGAGGCGGATCGCGCCCTTCTGGTCAATGGCGATAGCGCCGCGCGCCGTCTGGCGGCGAAATGGGAAGTTGCCGTTTCCTACTGGGACTAGCACCTGGGCACTGTGAATTTGACCGGCTCGTATGTCCTGGGGGATGAGAAGTTTCCAG
>Ga0193753_10003107_pt1 | contig 12540 bp, 10 predicted proteins | sample H1c2metaG_FD_144925 | JGI IMG/M metagenome (GOLD analysis project Ga0193753, IMG submission 144925) | Soil microbial communities from a riparian zone of the East river system, Colorado, United States - H1c2 | ecosystem: Environmental > Terrestrial > Soil > Riparian zone | place: USA: East... | reverse complement strand
GCTTACCGTAAAATTAGTCTCTCCCGGGTTGATGGCACCCGATAAATACAAATACCCGTAAGGGCAAACTGTCACATTTGAAATACCGGATGCGGGAGCCGTGGCGTTTCCTGTATATGAATTGGCCATGAACCGGGCCCCCGAATTGACGAAAATGGATCCGGTTTTACCGACGGTCAGATTACCGACCGTAACTGACCCGGATTCGATGATCAACGTCCCGTCAATAGTATAGTTCGTCGTATTATTGATTGTACCCGATATACAATAAGTAGTTCCGGCAGCGATCGTGCCGCCAGCCGGTAAAGTATTGATGGCGCCGGAAGGGCAGGATCCCGATCCGCACTGGGCGAAGAGACATGATCGGCAAAGAAAGACAGGCAGGAGAAAAAAAAAGAGCTTCTTCATAGGTTTGGACATTATGTTAGCAGAGTTGCGCGTCAAAAAACAGAAGGAATAATTAACGGAATCAATGCCAAAACGCCTGCTTGATACACCGGAGTATTCATCAGCTGATCGACTTATATAGGATGAGTGATCGAGTTGGCAGAATGACTGATATACTTTACGATTATTGTCGGGCACGTCCCATCGGAACTTTTGACTGATTGAAAGTTTCGCATAAAATGATTCGCGCCAGCTGATATTCAAACACCGGCGGTTGTTAATTGAATCCTGCTAAATGCAACGGGATGGGCAGTTTCATTATGGGCTTTCGGCAGCGAAATTATCTTTGTGAAAACAATATCCCATTTAAAACAAACCCTTTAAAAATGAAAAAATTATTCTGCTCTATCGCGGTCATTTCGCTGTTCTCCTCTTTTTTAACATTGACCGGCTGCCGGAAAGAAGAAGCTCAAACCTCATTGCAAAACAAGATCGTTGGTAAATGGACCTTTGATGCTGCTATTGCGGATCAAACCGACTATGGGGTCACTCTGAAAGACACAACCCTGTTTACCGCTGATGATTATTTTGATTTTAATGCCAATGGCACTCTTTCCATTATGGCGGCCGGCGTATCCTATAAAGGAAACTGGAAAGTCACGGGGGACACATTGGTTTTTACCAACACAAACTATGTTGATTTTCCGGGAGGTTTTGTTGTGCTCACCTTAACCCAGTCGGATTTGGAACTGAGCCATACGCAAAATACCCCTCCGGACCATTACCTGGATGCGAAACTAAATTTCAAACGATAAACGTTTTTTTACAGCAGTGCAGTCATCAACCAAGCCCCCCTGACGGGGGCTTTTGTTTGCATCTGCCAGCTACTGTATGCCGAGTAACTGGGCCAGTTTGTCTTTGTTTAACCGGGACACTTTTATCACGTCATTATTGACCATGATGGCTTCCGGCGATTCGCCTTTTCGGAATTTCTTAATATGGTTCAGGTTCACCAGGTATGATTGGTGCACCCGCTCAAACAAATCGGGAGGCATCAGTTCCTGTGTGCGGCCCAGGTTTCTGGATATCAGGAATGTTTTTTCATTGTCCATAACGATCTGCGTATAAGCGCCGGCCGCTTTGCAATAAATGATATGGGAAGGATCTATCAGGTGATAACCATTGTTAACCGGCAAAGCAAGCTTTCCTTTTGGGCTTTCTGCCCGCGGGTGATCTGCTAAAGTTTTCATGTGGATTTGCCGATCCGGGAAATCGCTGCTACGAGAGGTTACCTTCTTTACAGCTTCCTGTAATTCGTCCGGAACAACCGGCTTTAGCAAATAATCCAGCGCATTGACTTTAAACGCGCGGACGGCAAATTCGCTATAGGCTGAAACAAAAATGACGTGTGCGAGGACGGGTTGTTGCAGTTCCTTTACAAAGTCAAACCCATTCATAACCGGCATGTCAATATCCAGAAAAATGATCTGCGGTGCATGGGATTGCATAAACACCAGCGCATCGGAAGCTTTTGTGAAAACCGCCAGTACACGCACATCGGGGCACCAGGTTTCCAGGTCGTTCTTTAATGCTATAATGGCTTTTTTCTCATCGTCTATTACGATAGCGTCAATCATATAACTGCTTAAATTTAATGATCACCATTGTACCGGCCGCTTGCCCGTTGGCGTGATAAAGATCAATCGTCCTGATACTGTCGTCCTGCTTATGGATGAGGTTGTGTAATGTAATACGTTCCTGAAGTAAATGTATTCCTTTTGATTGGTGAAGGTGACTACTTTTTTCTTTGAGTCTTGCTGCTGCCTCACGGCCAATGCCATTGTCTTTAATCTCGCAAATCACCTGGTCGTTTTTGCAGTACACTTTAATATCTACCCGTCCGCCTGCTTCGCTGGTAAGCAAACCGTGAATAACAGCGTTTTCAACCACAGCCTGTAACGTCAATGGGGGGATCAGCACCTGATTCAACCATTCGTCCCCGGTGATGTCGAAATGGAAATCGATACGTCCGTCAAAGCGCATAGCCTCCATCTCAAGGTAAAGTTTGCAGGTTTGTAATTCATCAGCCAATGCTACCTGGTTGCTGGTATTATCGAGTTGTTTTCTTATTAACAACACAAAAGTGGTCAGATATTTAACGGCAATCTTATCCTGCTTTTCCTGGATCAATGCCTTTATTGAATTAAGGCAGTTGAAAATAAAATGCGGGTTCATTTGGGCCCGCAGGGCCATCGCATGTAATTCCACGGCCTCGCGCTCAAATTGCATTTGCCGGGCATGCGCTTTTTTTACACTCCTGATCCGTGCATGAAGGAACAGGTAAATCAACAGGCAAAGCGCTAAGGCCGTAATCAGATAGAACCACCAGGTTTTCCAAAATGCGGGCGCAATAACGATGTGAATGTTTAGCAGATGACTGCTCCATTTGCCACTGGTATTGGAGGCATTCAGGCGTAAGGTGTAATTACCCGGGGGAAGACTGGTATATGAGACTTTGTTCTCGTTACCGGTAATTATCCAGTCTTTATCGAATCCCGTTAGTTGGTAGCGATACTGGATTTTATCCGGAAAATCAAATTGCATGGCGGCAAATGATACCGTTAGAAAATTTTGATTGTGTGAAAGGTGGATCTCTGTCAATTGGTCAAGAGGCGCCGGCAATTGCGGTAAATTAGAAACAGAGAAACTCGTCAGTGCAACCATCGGATTAAATTCGTCCGGCTTCAGGGTTTCCGGTTTAAATATTGTATAGCCCATTGAACCGCCAAAGGCAATACTTGTATCCGGCAACAGCATGTAATAATAGCGGTTAAACTCATCGTCGATCAACCCGTCACGCGAAGTAAAGGAAAGGATACCACCGGTTGTCTTATTGAATGCAAAAACCCCGTTGTTAGAGCTGCACCAAAGCTGATGCTCGCGGTCGGGAATGATGCTGTAAATTGTATTGTTCGGAAGACCAGTAGACACGTTATACACCTGCGTTTCCCAGGTGTACTTATTGAACCGTATCAGGCCATCGGAAAGTGTTCCTATCCACAGTAACGCTGAGTCTTCCGGATCATTGCTGATGCTGAGCAAATCCTTGCTTGGAAGACTATTTGTCAGCATTTCAGTCACACCTGTTGAGGCGTCAAACCTGGCCAGACTACTTGGGTTGCTGATATACCACACATTTTTCACATCCGGAATCAGCCCGTTAATATCATCAACGGGGTCAAGGCCGATTTGGGGATAAACCCTATAGGTAAGTTTATCAGTATTGAATTGCAGTAAGTGCATCCCCTGGTCGATTCCCCACAACACACCGTTTTTATCGTAGTTGATAAACTTTAAAAAATGTGTTTCGTTTTTACCGGTTGAATCCTCCAGGTGAAATGTTTTTAGAGTCAGCGTCTGTCCGGCAAATAATACCAATTGTGGCCAGGGCGTTTCACGGTAAATATCGGCGAACCAAACCTGGTCTTTCCAGGTTGCAATACGGTGGGCGAACGGTGCGGAATGGAAGAGAGGAGTTTCAGCAGCCTGCTTCGCTCCAACGCCATAATGACTTAGTACATCGACCACGAAGGAATGCTGGTTGGTATAACCCGGTATGCCGGATTTCGCCAGGTTATATTGACGTAATCCATAACCATTGGTCCCTACCCACAATACACCCGCGTGATCGATATACATGCTTGTGAGAGTACCTTTCATGGATGCCGCGGCCGGCGACCAGGCCACTATGGAATCACCCGGCCGGAGGAGCCAGACGCCGTCTTCGTATTCAAAAAAATAATTACCAACGCTATCTGAAGGTGCAATGAATCTGCTTGGGCCCTTTTTCCTGGGAAGTGGTAATTGTTTAAATACATTGGAAACCGGATTCCAGACAGTAATACCTTTGAGGTCGATTATGATCAAATCCCCATTTTCTCTTGTCCAGGGTACGCATAATTTTTCGGACGTTGCATTTGATATATTTACGATTTTGAAAGGATAGTGAAATGTTTGCGCAAAACCGTTTATTTTTTCCCGGATGGATAGCAAGGTTTTTGTGAGCAATAGAACCCGTTCTTTTTGAAAGGCGAGTCCCCATATGGGCTCCTGTAAATTCAACTGTCCGGCGCTAAAATGCTCCAATGTGTTCTGATGAATATCAATCTGGTTAATGCCTCCGTCGCCGGCGATCATCCAGCATAGTCCTTTTTTATTGGTGACAAGACTTTTAAAAAAACCGGATTCATTTTTAAGCCGAACGAACGATGCCCGATTGCCAAGATGGGTTACTTTTTCCGTTTCGGCATTGAACAGATCAAGTCTTCCATCCATATAGGAAAGTAAAAGTTGATTGTTGCCCACATCCAACAGGTTAAGGATGATATTATTGCTCAGTCCGGCGGAATCGGCTGAACTATGCCAGTAGTGTTTAAAGCCGCGCCCATCGTAACGGCCCAATCCGTTCAATGTAGCGATCCAGAGAAACCCGTTTTTATCCTGTGCTATTCCGCTGACGTACGACTGCGGCAATCCATCCCGTACAGTAATCAACTTACTAAGTTTGGATTGTTGCGCAATGAGCCTGCCGGTTAGCAGGCAACAGGAGAGGTAAACCAGGAGTTTGGCTAATTTGGCTATCACAATGGAATTGAAACGTCGTGTTTAATAAAGAAATATAAGATTTTATATTAAACAAAGTCCGGCAATGAACATCCGGATATAAATTAAAAGCAACCATTAGAACAGCAAATGACGACCGTGGTAAATTCAATCGCACCGTTTCCTCACCATCAAAATTACAAGTATTGGTGACCGTTAGTTTGATCGTTACATACAGGAAAGGAGAAATGGTCGGAGTGCTGAGAGGATCTGAGCGATCCGGATTTTCTTTTGTTTTATGGCAACTATGTGCAGGACAGGCAGATTGAATACAAAAGAAATTGATGAAGAGTTTTACTACCCGGCCGATGCCCGCGAATTATAACCCTTTTACAATCGCCAGCGACTTTTCAACGTGGTCAGTAGGTGAAATATGGTCGGTTTCTGATGAAAAGACTGCTGCAATTTTACCTTCTTTATCAATAACAAAAGTGGTTCGTGGAATGAAGCCGTGTGTAAGATCCTGGCCGCGCAGGTCTTTAATTCCAACCTTTGCGGCCGACATTGTCAGGCCGTATTTTGCTGCAATTTCGCCACTGGAGTCTGAAGCGACGGGGAACTTGCCTGCACAGTATTGCGGATCAGAAGAAAATGCATTTAGCCGCTGAATATCGTCTGCAGATACACCTATAATGGTAGCCCCCGCCGCTGTAAATTTATCCTTGAGTTCAGCGAAGGCATGTGCTTCCGCATCACAGCCGCCGGTATAGGCAGAAGGATAGAAATAGACTACAACGGGGCCTTTAGCAAGAGCGTTTTTTAATGAAAAATCAAATTCACTGCCGGCCAGGCTGGCTTTGGTGGCAAATACAGGCGCTGCATCTCCTTTTGACAACATCGTCGATTGGGCAAAGCCAGACCGGGTTATCAGGAGTGAAAAGCTGAAAATTAAATAAAATAAGCATTTGTATTTTATGAACATGGCGGAGTGTTTTGACTTATAAATGAATGGTGTTGCCATCAAATTTACTATAGTCCTTAGAAAATCAACTCATATCAGTTAAGATCCATTAAAGTTTTAAAACTATTTTATCAAGAATAAATTATTATTACGTCAGGGTCAACCCATACGTCAACCATAAAAAGAAGAATCGCGCAAACGCCGCAGAACCGGCGCTTTTTTTAAGAAGATGTAGTCCCGGCAGGAATCGAACCTGCATCAAAAGTTTAGGAAACTTCTATTCTATCCATTGAACTACGGGACCTGCTCCAATTGAAGGCAGCAAAAGTAAGAATTTCTGAATCAAGAATCTCTTTCCTCCGTAACTTCATGTTTCAAATTTTCATCAATGATTCGTCTGCTAAAATTTACCGGTATCTTGATATTCGTCAGCATTTCCCTTCAAAGCCAGGCCCAGTCAAAGCCACAGTTTAATCATCTGACGGTTTTTGTAACGGACCTCACACGCGGTGCTGATTTTTACAAAAAAGTCATGCTGCTGGATACGATCCCTGAACCTTTCCACGATCATCGTCATGTCTGGTTCAAAATAGGCGAACATAATCAACTCCATGTGGTCAGCGGAGCCAAAGAAGATATTCCGCATGATGTCAATATACACCTTGCTTTTACAGTTGCTTCTCTCCCGGATTTTATGAAACACCTGGACCAAATGGGTGTTAAATATGGCAACTTCCAGGGCGAAACCGGCAAAATAGCCCTTCGTCCCGATCAGATCCAACAGATTTATCTGCAGGATCCTGACGGATACTGGATTGAGGTCAACAACGACAGATTCTAGATCTGACGCAGGTGTCCAACCACGGTAATCGCTGAAACTAGGCTATCTTTGCAGCCCAAATTAAGGTTATGAAGTTTTACAGCATTATCATAAAATATCGTTTATATATAGGGCTTGCCCTGATCGCCATAGGTGTGCTCACCAATATTTACGCCGGCTTCTGGCCCGCCTTTCTGCCTTACCTGGTAGGTCTTGTATTAATTGCCGGCCATTTCTTTTTTGGTCCTCTTCGCCTGATCCAGGAACATATGGAAGCCGGTGATATGGAAGGTGCTGAGAAAGTGATTGCCACAATCAAATTTCCAAACCTGCTTTACAAACCCATCCGCTCAGTTTATTACACATTGAAGGGTAATATCGCGATGATGAAGAATGATTTTGACGGAGCTGAAGTGAATATGCGCAAAGGTCTGGATCTGGGTATGCCAATGAAAGAGGCAGAAGGTGCGAGTCTTCTCCAGATGGGTATGCTCGCCATGCAGAAAAATGATATCCGGAAAGCAGAAGGTTTGATCCGCCAGGCCATTAGCAAGGGTTTGCCCGACAAGGAGAATCAGGCGGCGGCTTATCTTCAGTTGTGTTCTATCATGATGACAAAAAGAGAATTTCGCGCGTCGAAGGAATTTTTCAGGAAGGCAAAAAATCTGAAACCTACTACACCACAGATCGTGGATCAGATCAAACAAATCGAGAAGTATATTTCGAGAATCCCGGGTTAACCTGATTTCATTTCTTAAAAGATCTTCCAGGTTCTCAGATATTTCCCAATCATCTCCGTACTGATCGGCGGTTCCACGGATACGATATAGGCATTCAGGAATGAAAAATATAATTCAGTCGATTTGATCTGGTTGAAAGGAACGAAAAAATAATATTCTTCTCGCTGGATTTTCACACAAAGAAAAAGGAATGAATTATCGAATGCCTTAAAACGGCACATATGATCGTTGTTGAAAATCTGAATCGCTTCATGCATCTGGTCTATTTCCAGATATTTACACTCTACCCAAAAATGTTTACCGGGTTCATTCCGGATCTCAAAATGAAAATCAGGATTTAAAGAAGACCGTATAAATCTCTTTTTATTCATTCTCGAATCCTGCGTTCTGTGCAGCATTTCATAGAGGTAATCCGGAAAAAAAGTTTCCGAAGCATACTCCTCAAAACTTTCATCCGGATCGATTTTTTCCTGTTCCTTGTAATAAGGTATCTGATAATTATTCATAACGTTGGATTAGCTGTTTACTTTTAAGGGTTCGTATTCTACTTTAGCCTGGATGAATTTCTTCAATAGAGAAAAAGATTTATCCTTTTTTTCTATAAAGTCAAAGGAGCCATAACGCTGGCGATTTTCGTTGTTGCATAATTCCTTCTGGCTGGAAAACAAGACCACAAAAATAGAGGGATCAAATTTTCTGATTTCTTCCAGGGTTTCCAGACCATTGATTTCTCCATCGAGATTGTAGTCCAGAACGACAATGGAAGGACGCCGGCAAAGATTGGCGATACAGTGCTCACCGGTTGTATAGAAAAAGAACTGACCTCCAAAAGCTTCCAGTTCGCGGGCGATTAACTGCTGATACAGCAGATTGTCTTCAACAATGAATATGCCCTGAGAATCTTGCAAATACATGGGTAATAGGTTAATAATTAATTTTATATCACTTTCATTTCGAAAAGAATGCCGAATTATATATCGTTCATTATCATTAATTTATATTGATGGGGACAGGAAGTTTTTCCCGATTTGGGAAAGAACACACAACTATGGGAGTATGAGAGTATGGGGGTATGGGAGTATGAGAGTGGGGATCTCTTAGATTAATATCAACTGTCAACCGTCACCTGACAACCGTCAACCGAAAACCATCACTCAATTTCTAAGTGTAATTGTGAGATGCATGATGAAACAACCGATTCCACCTGTTTTACAAGTTCGGGTATACGCTCCACCTGATCGCGGTTTTTAGCGTGCATTTCTACCGTACGGATCACATCGTGGATACTTCGGATGCCCATGGAGTCGATGGTAGATTTTAACTTATGCGCCATCTTGGAAACCTGTTCCCAGTTTCCATTGGCAGTAGCATCCACCAGTTCCTGGACATTTTGTGGAACCGTTTGAATAAAAAGACGGATCATTTTTTTTATAAATGCATCATCGCCACCCGAAACAGATTGAATCATCGTGAGATCGTAGAGTATCTGATCGTCTGCTGCACCTGTTTTTCCGGATTTCAATTCCCCGGAATAACTCAGGATCGTATTGAGCAGGTTGGCTTCCACCACGGGTTTGGCCAGAAAATCATCCATCCCCGCTTTCTCATATTTTAATAAGTCGGCAGAATTACAATTGGCTGTCAGTGCGATGATGGGAATCGCCGAAAGGAGGGGATCTGCGAGATTACGGATTTGTTCAGTTGCCATGATGCCATCCATCACCGGCATCTGCACGTCCATCAGTACACAGTCAAAGATTTGTCTTTTTACTTGCTCAAGTGCTTCAGCGCCATTTCTTGCGATGACCACTTGCGCACCATTGGACTCAAGAATATGCCAGATGAGCTGTTGATTCATTTCAACATCTTCTGCCACCAGGATGGTTTTTCCAGATAGTATTTTTTCTGTTACAGGGGTTAACATTCGTTTTATTTCAACGGCCTCACGGGCATTCATCACTTGCTCTTCAGTTCGCCATTCTGTATCATCCGGTATATGGTACTCTTTCCGATATCTAATTTCCTGGCTACCAGCAATACGTCTTTGTTATACTTATCCAGATAATGCTGAATGATCTGACTTTCGAATTCCTTCAGGGTGGTTTCACGGTTCAGCAAATCGTTGATGCTGGTGGATGAATTCAGCGTAATATGTTCAGGAAGAATATTTTCTTCATCACTCATTACGACAGCCAGCTCCATAATAGATTTCAATTCGCGCACATTACCGGGGAATGGATAAGATATCAGCTTTTGCTGAGCTTCCGGACTAATGGATTTCCGGTTGATCTTATTTTCCTTGCAAAATGCATCTACAAAATTTTTCGCCAGTATGGAAATGTCATTGCCCCTTTCGCGCAAAGGCGGGAGCATAATAGGTAATCCGATTAAACGATAGTAAAGGTCTTCCCGAAATGTTTTATTTTTTACTTCTTCCAATAAATTTTTATGTGTCGCCACGATGATCCGCACATTGATCGGCAATACACTGTTGCCTCCAACCCGTGTGATCTCTCTTTCCTGCACAACGCGTAATAGTTTGGCTTGCAGGTTAATATCCAATTCTCCGATTTCATCCAGAAACAATGTTCCTTTGTCGGCCTCTTCAAACTTACCGATGCGTCTGGTAACGGCACCTGTAAATGATCCTTTTTCGTGGCCGAAGAGCTCGCTTTCGAGCAATTCTTTCGGAATAGCCGCCACATTCACTGCTACAAAGGGCATGGCATGCCGCTCAGAATTAAAATGTATGGCTTTGGCCACCAGTTCCTTACCCGAGCCTGTTTCCCCGGTGATGGATACAGTAATATTTGTTTTTGAGGCTTTTTCGATCAGTGCAAACACCCTTTCCATGGGTTCGCTGTTCCCGACAATGATCTGGGAGAAATCGTACTTGCGTCCCACCTGTTTTTTCAGGCTCTCCACTTCCTGTTTCAGCGTACTGATTTCACGCAGATGCAGGATACTGTTCCAGAGCCGGTCCTTGGTGTCATCGTCTTTCACGATGTAATCAAAGGCGCCGTTTTTCAACAGATTAATAGCGGTTGCTACATCTTCCTGGCCTGAAATGACAATGACGCGGATGTCGGGATTAAATTCCTTAATCTTTCGTAATACTTCCGTGCCGTCGCTGTCGGGCAGGGAATAATCGAGGGTTACAACATCGGGAACTTCATGGAGATGGGCGAAGAAATCACCAGGTGATTCAAATCGTTTAACTTCATATTCCGGATTAAGGGATAAATAATGTTCCAGCATGGAGCCGTACCACATATCGTCTTCAACAATGAAAACCTTGAACGACTGGTTGTTCTTCATATTTCGGATTATATCGGATTTTAACTTGGGTATAACGTGATTCTAAAGATTTTTAGTATTGATTATGAACCAAAAAGAGACTTTTTCCAAGTATTATAATGATCTGAACCCGGAACAGAAACTGGCGGTGGATACAATCGACGGACCAGTGCTTGTAATTGCCGGTCCCGGAACGGGAAAAACCCAGATTCTGGGAGCCCGGATTGGTAAAATTTTACTCGAAACGGATACTGATCCCGGCAATATACTCTGTCTCACTTATACCGATGCGGGCGCCATCGCCATGCGTCGCCGTCTGTTATCCTTTATCGGCCCGGCGGCATATAAAGTGAACATCTACACATTCCACGCCTTTTGTAACGATATCATCCAGGATAATCTCTCCTATTTCGAAAAAAACAAACTGGATCCGATTTCTGAACTCGAGCAGATTCAAATGCTGCGGGAGCTGGTTGACGGTTTTCCGAAGAATCATGCTTTAAAACGTTATCGCGGAGATGTGTATTATGAAATCAAAAATCTGCGTTCGCTTTTCAGCACGATGAAACGCGAAGGATGGACACCCGCTTTCATCGAAGAAAGAATCAACGAATATCTCGCCGACCTTCCCACACGCGATGAGTATATATATAAGAGAAATGGTCCGGGTTTTAAGAAAGGTGATCCCAATGGGACCAAACTCGACGAGCAGAAAGAGCGCATGGAAAAATTGCGGGCGGCCATACACGAATTCAATCGCTTTCAGCATCTGATGTTTGCCAATGAGCGCTATGATTATGATGACATGATCAACTGGGTGATCCGGGCATTCACTGAAAACGAACAATTGCTAAGGCGTTACCAGGAAAAATTTCTCTACATTCTCGTGGATGAATTTCAGGATACAAGTGGTACGCAAAATAAACTCGTAAACCTGCTCATCAACTTCTGGGATAAGCCAAATATTTTCGTAGTCGGCGACGACGACCAGTCCATCTTCCGCTTTCAGGGTGCCAACATATTTAATATGGAGGAATTTGCCGACAGTCAGAAGAAAAACCTGCTCACCGTCGTACTCACCAATAATTACCGTTCCACCCAGCCGATCCTCGACATATCAAAACAACTGATCGGCAACAATCAGGAACGGCTGATCAATAAAATTCAAGGGCTCAGCAAGGACCTGGTTGCTGCGAAACAAGAAATTGCCCGGCTGGAGGAGCCACCGGTGATCCGTGAATATCAAACCGAACGGGAGGAAATGATTGATATCGTTTCACAAATTGAAGGCCTGATCAACCAACAGGTGCCTCCGGGGAAAATTGCTATCATATATAAAGAGAACCGCTACGGTGAGGAATTGCTTCCCTATTTCAAACTGAAGAATCTACCGGTCTACAGTAAACGAAGTATCAACCTGCTCGAGGATCCGCTGATCGGGAAAATTCTGTTGATCATCCGTTACCTGGCTTCCGAACATGAAATTCCCTTCAGTGGGGATGAGATGCTTTTTGAAATACTGCACGCTGAATGGTTCCGGATCCCGGCCATAGAAATTGCCGGCATCACAGCGGAGGTCGCCCAGAAACAATACAGCAGTGAAAAGATTTCCTTGCGGAAACTGCTTAGTGATAAAGCCAACAAACCGGGCAAAGATTTATTCTCTCAACCCCTGAATCCTGCACTGGCAGCGGCTTCGGGGATCCTTGAATCCCTGATCAGTACGGTTTCAA
>Ga0193753_10003105_pt1 | contig 12560 bp, 19 predicted proteins | sample H1c2metaG_FD_144925 | JGI IMG/M metagenome (GOLD analysis project Ga0193753, IMG submission 144925) | Soil microbial communities from a riparian zone of the East river system, Colorado, United States - H1c2 | ecosystem: Environmental > Terrestrial > Soil > Riparian zone | place: USA: East... | reverse complement strand
GTGCTTGCCTTCTCGGCCGCAGCTTGCTCATCCCGGCAGCGAAGCCCCATTGTGAGACGAGACCTCGGAAGGTCTTGTCAATCCGCTCTCGCTCCTGTTTACGGATGAAAGGGGCGGCGGCCTCAACGGCTGCCTCGACACGTCGGCCAATATTCAGGCGATCCCGAAATGCGGCGTTCGCCGCCTCCAGCGCCTCCTCGGGTAGCTCAGGCATCGTCGGCCTCCAGAAGCTGCTCGAAGACATCAAGGGCAGCTCTCAGTCGTTGCTTTACCGCAGGACTGATGACGAGATTAACTCTGGACTCCAACCGCTTCCGCAGCTCCTCGTCACGCCGCTTGCGGATGATGGGGTCGGCGACCTCAACCGCCCTACGGATCGTGGCGGCCTCCTCAGAAGACGGAAACTTTACTCCGGCATCAAGTAGGGCCGCCTCCGCTGCCTCGGGTAGCTCAGACATCGCGCTTCACCGGGAGGAGGGACTGGGCGTCCATTTCTTCAATCCATCCAGCAACCTCTGGGTCGGAGAGGTGCGCCCTGAATGCAGCCTGATCGACCGCATGACCGTTGTCCGACATAGCCTCGTCGGCGTGGACGATTGCGCTCCCGAGCTTCATCAGTAGATTCGTACTGGGTGTGAGTGGATCAGGCATGTGCTAGCTCCTTCGCTCGTTTGACTCCGGCGTCGGTAAGCGCCCGACCACCGCTTCCGACTTGGACAAGGCCACGTTGGATCAGGAAGGGCTCGACCCGTAGCTGCACGGCCTTGGTGTCCCGGCTCAGGCCGATCGCCGTCGCGATGCCGTTGACGCTGGCCTTGTAGACCACCTGTCCGTCAGGACGCTTATGGCGGCACCGGGTGTAGAGGAACGTGAGCGCGTCCTGCATCTGCGGGGTCAGCCCCTCCTCGGTCACGCCGTTGAGGTCGCCGAGTACCTGGTCGGCGATGATCGGCATGACATACCGATCCGGCCCCACCAGCGCACCTGCGTTTTTCAGGTAGTTGTTGACGATGCGCGGAGTACCCCTGGCAGCCTCTCCGAAGCGCCTGGCGACCCCCGGCATCAGCGTCATGCCAAGGCGCCGGGCACTGAACTCAGCGATCTGCTCCAACTCAGCGCCCGTATAAGCCTCTAGACGCGGCTGGAGCGGGAAGCGGTCCAGGAACGGATCGGGGAGCCTACCTGGGTCCGTAGTGGCTCCAATCACGGTGATATGGGGGAAGGGGACCATGCCTTCCGGCGTGGCGATGACGAAGTCCTCCAGGAGCTGAAGGAACACCTCGGGGGCGGACATCGCTTCGCCACCCCGCCGCTCGGCTACCGCCTGCATGTGGATCTCGTCAATGAACAGCACGTCGCCGTCCTTCATCACCTCCCGCAGGCCCATGAGGGTCTCGAAGGAAACGGGAGCCGACACCTGGTAGCAGTCGCGGCCCATCTCGATCGCGATGATGTTGGCGAACGTGGTCTTCCCGGTCCCCGCCGGTCCCACCATCAGGACGTGGTCGAGGATGTCCCCGCGACCCGACGCCGCGTCGATCACTCGGCGCATCATCGCCTTGGCCCGGGTCTGCCCGACCACCTGGTCGAGCGAACTCGGACGCAGGGGATTCTGCGAACGATCGTTCGAAGTTGCGGGAGTGAACGCAGGCTTCTCGTCCTCCACCGGCGTCTCGATCTCAGTCCGGCAACGAATGGCTTCCTCCGCTGAGCTTTGCACGGCCTGCTCGGCGTCCAGCCGCTCGGTGTGGACCGCATCGAAGTGTGCTTCGGCCTTTGCCTGCGCGCTATTCATTGTCCTGGGCCTCCAGTTCATCTTCCTCTTCTATGTCGGCCCGTTCCCGTTCCTCTTCCGCTGTTGCTTCGAGGCCCCTGTCGAACTCCTCGCGCTCCTCCACGGGCATGGATACGTCGGCGGCGGTAAGGTGCCCGCCGTTGCGCTCTGCTTCCGCCCGCTCCTCTGTCGCCCTTGTCTCCTTGTGCGCGTCTTCGATCTGACGCTGGAGAACCAAGAGATTGGTCTCGATCGCGCTGTTGACCTCGCAGATTGAGGACGCGGCGTACTCGGTCTGCTCCAACCGACGAACGTCGTCCTCCTTATGGTCCACAGGGGAGTTGCAGCCCGGGCAGCGTCCGGCGGTCCCGTCTGGCAGGCGCTGTGTCAGCTCTAGCTCGTGGAGTGTGTCGCGGTCACACTCCACGATATTGCAGGTGTAATAGCCGGGGTAGAATTGGATGAGCGCTACGTCGAGTGCCGCCTCCCACTCCTCGTTCTCGGGGCGGAAGGTATAGTCCGCGCTGGCTGCGATTGAGATGCTGGTCATAAGCTCGTCCTCCTTGTGGTCGTTCATCAGTCCACGTCGATTCGCTTGCCGGACCGGACATAGAGCGTCTCGATCTGGTCGTCCACGATCTCCAGTTTCTCCTGTACGAGAGTTAGCTCCTCGTCAAGGAGGCCGGAGTACTTCTCTGCCGCCCCGGCCAGCCGCCTACGCTGCGCCACGATGTTGCGCAGCTTGTGGGTCCGCACGTCGCCTTCCCGATCCTTGAGGTAGTGGCTCACGGTGGAGATGAGCTTGTCCGCCTCCTTGCTAGCGTTGGCAGTGAAGTGTTTGGCGACGATCGCTTTCTCCGCGCTGCTGTCGGCGGCCGGGATGAGGTGAAGCTCGGCCGTGCTGTCATCCCCGTAGACCTCACGCAGCACCGTCTGCAAGGCGAGCAGGGTGTCGTGCCCGCTGCGAGGTACGAAGTAGACGCCGTTGCGGACTACCTTGGTGGCGCCAATGCTCTCAAGCGTCTTGCGGATGGTCGAGCGGATCTTGCCCGCGCTGATTTTCGCGCTGTTGGCCTCGAAGTGCTCGCGGATGCGATCGTCAATCCCGAATAGCACCTCTGCCTCTGCCTCGTCCAGCGGCTCAGAGGTAATGCCCTGGTCTCTCTGGTCGAATGTGAGGCGCATCGCCTTGGGGTGCTCGATTAGTTTGTGGTCCTCGTCGCGGATCAGGCGGTTGATCTGGTACACGGACTCATCCGGGTTTTCGAGCACCTTGTTGACCTTGATCTCGGTGACCCGTGAGTCGGCCTCGTCGGCCGGGCGTCGGGACTCAACCGATCGGCACGCACGCTGGAAGGCGTGCACTGCCTTCGGGGTTTTCGGGATGAGCCCGGCGGGGTCGCCGATCTCCGCAATCCACAGGCGCCGCAGCTTGGCGGTCGAGATGGCCTGCTCGGGAATGGAGAAGAGGGCATAGAACCCGAGCAGCATGTCGAGCGTAATGTCCCCGTTGGGGGTAACTGCAATGACGCTTTTCGATTTACGTGTCACGTTGGTCTCCTAGGTAAGCTCTGCCGCGAGCATATCCGTCGCGGCGTTGGGTCCGGTGAAGTCATAGGCGGAAGCTTGTACGTCGCACATCTCGTCTATGTAGTCGCTCTGCCGCATCCCCAGCATGATGCCATGGATACGGACGCCCGCCTCATGGAACAGGGCTTTGAGCGCCGTGTCGTCGGCTCTGAAATGATCCTCTCCGTCTGAGAGCAGCACCACGTCGGCTTTGCTGAACTCCGGTGCGTTGACGATTACCTTCCGCGCACACTCAAGGCCCGTGGTTATGTCGGTCCCCCCGCCGAACTGGTGACCGGCCATCTTGGCGACTTCATCGGGGTCGATCGGTTGCTTCCACGAGAACGCCCAGTGCATAGGGGTTTGGCTTGAGTTCGAGAACTCGATCGCGTGAAACTCTCGCTTCTCCCGACGGGAGATATGAAGCAGCGCCAGCGCCAGCGCCCGTGCCCAGATGTTCTTTTGCCCCTTCATCGAATAGGAGCCATCGATCACGAGGAGCATCGGTCCCTTGCCCGCTTCGGCGCTGCCTACCTTGCTGTACTGGAGCAGGCTGCGCTCATGGAAGCGGCGGAAGAAATCAAGCTCAAACACTGGGTCCATGAGCTTCATCAGCTCAGAGGAGAAGAGACGCGGGATGTCATTGCCAAGCTCTACGTCGATGATCTCTTCATTCCCACCGACGATACGCCGGGCTCGTTTGAACCTCATGTCGCGAACCAACCGCCCAACCGCTTCCGCGATCTTGAATAGCTCGGCGTTGTCCTTGAACATCTGAGCTAGGCGGAGCTGCTCATCGACACTTAGCTGCGTCTCCTGCCCCTTGCCAACGCCGGGAAGCGACATAACCACCTGCGCCGCTTTCTTCCCTTCTTCGGCAGCATGTTCTATCCGTTCGGCACCGGCGACAGTGATAGGCATGGCGTTGACTTCTCCCGCCGCCTTAGCCGCGCCTTCGCGAGCGTTGGTCTTCCGTTGGACGGTGTCCTTGATGGCCTGTTCTTGTTCGGGAGTGGCTTCGCCGCCTTGACCTTTCACATCTTCGCGGAGCTGTTCTAGCTTCTCTTGCGCCAGTTCAGCGGTGCGCTCCTTTGTCTCGGCCTCGTTCGCCTTCTCGGCCATCTCCCGCATCTCGTTGCCTAGTAGGTCTTCAAGCTCTTCGCCCATGCTCATGGCGGTAAAGCAGGACTCGACCTCTGCGTGGCGGCAACCGGGCTTGACCGCTCGGAACTCATCGCTCGCGATCATGCGCTGGGCGATGCGCCGGTTGACTAGGCGGGAGGGCTTGATGTCCTCGTCGGGAAGAACCCCCACGTCCTCACCGGTAAACAGTGACTTCCACATATCGCCCATGAGGTCGGGGAAGTGCTCGAACTTCTCCTGTAGCTCCTCGGGCACGTTGTCACCGGCCGCTTCGATCGAGGGCTTCCGCTCCACTACCTTTCGAAAGGTGTCGGCCGTTTCGAGCATCTTGTCGAACATGCCGTCGTCTAGCTTCTCCCGGCGCACAGTGTTAGCGTCAAGCTGCGCCGGGCCTTTCTTGGTGGACTTGAAAAAGCTTTTGATGCTATCCAGCATCGTCGCCCACCTTCCTCAGCCACACAAACGGGGGGCGCTCTCCTGCGTAGAGGGTATTGGCGCAGTTCTGCATCGCCACTCCAGCGTGAGTCGGGCAGTACTCAACGGTCCGGTCGATCGACTCCCCGCCCTCGGGGAGGTCCTCGGGCCGGATGTAGACCTCTAGTACGTCGGTGGCCTCCTTCTGGCAGTCCCTAGCAGCGCAGGCCATCAGACGCTCCCAAGGATCTCGCGGATGGCTTGGCGGGTGCGGGCAACCTCAGAGCGGATGGACTCCAGCTCGGCCGGGTCCGATCCATCGTTTTCTGCCTTGTCGATCTCGTCGCCGACCTCCTTTTCCACCTTTTTGGTGCTGGCCGAGAGCTTGGCAATCTGCCCCGCGAGTTGATCGTCGGGCACACCGTCCTCTGGCAGTTTCCCTTGGATGTCAGCGAGCTTTTGCTGTGACTCCTCGTGGGAGGTTTTGAGCCTTGCAGCAGCCCGGCCAACGTCGCCCGCGAAGTCGAGACACAGTTCGTACGCGATGTCAACTTCATCGGGCTCGTTCCAAAGGAAGTGCTCCAACAGACGCAGATCCTCCTGCTTCACCTCGCCGCGATCGTTGAGGAGGGCATTCGCCTGAACCAGTCGCCGCCCCTGCCCCATCCGCCGGACAGAGAGACGCAGGCCCTTCTCGCTGGCCTTCTGCGTCAGTTCAGCCATCTTGCGGATGATTGCTTGTGGCACGTTGACCTGAAGCACCTGCTCTTGGATGGCTTCGAGGTCGGCCCTTGAGACCATGGTATGAACTGCGCCGTTGGAGCTGCCACGGTCGCGAGCAATCTGACCTTCAAGGATCTCCATAATCCCTTCCTGCGTCTGAACCGGCGCGACCATGCGACGCACGCCGAGACGATCAGCGAACGCCGCCAAATCCTCCCTGTCATGGGTCGGGAGATTGTTGGCGGCGCCCACCATCGTCCAAAGGGGACACTTGACCACTTGGAGCCCGTTCTTGTATGTGCGCTCGTTGATGATCCGTAGCATGCCGTTCAACACTGTGCTATTCGACCGAAACACCTCATCGATGTAAGCGCCATGAGCCCACGGGAGGTAGCCGTCAGTCTGGCGGTCATAACGGTCTTCTTTCATCGCCGTGAAAGACACCGGGCCGAAGATCTCTGGGCCTTCGGTGTCCTTGTTCAACTGGTGCTCGAAGAGGTTCGCGCCCTCAATGTGCGACAGGAACTGCTCGATGAGCATGCTCTTGGCCACACCGGGCTCGCCCAGCAGCAGCATGTGCACCTGTGCCATAAAGGACAGGACGATGAGGTCAGTCTCGGTCCCGCGCTCGACTAGCGCATCCTTCATCTCGACGCGGACCTCGCGCAGCTTCTTTAGCGGCGCCTTCACTGCGGTCACTGGGCTTACTTTCGTGGGCACTGTCAATCTCCTAACGATGGTTTGAAGTTTCGGGTTGCAGCCTAATCGATCTCGTCGGGCTCTAGCACTCCTGCCCGGCGAAGATCCACGATCGCGGTAACCCGATCCTTGTTGAGGTTGACCTTGACCCACCGACGATCAATGCACGGGGTGAACGAACCCTCGATTTCGTCGCCACTCTGGATTGAGGCCTTGAGAGAGTCGATGCCATCCCAGCCGCCGGTAAAGAACACGGCATGGTTATCGAGCAAGACCGCGAACTCATCGGCCCCACTGAGGCTGCGAATCCCTAGGTCCCTGATTGCGCTTAAGTTGAGTTGGTCGGTGGTCACGGGTTCGCTCCTATCACTCGCTTGACGGTAATGGCGGACGGGGTATCGATGTCGGTGCCGTCGTAGAGGGCTTTCTTGATCTCATCCGCGCTGGGTATGAATTTGTCATCTGAATGAAACGGAACCTGCATCTTGACCTCGAAGGTGACGATCTCGCGGACGGTGTTTTTGAGGATCTCGGCCTGGTCTACGGCGGCTCTCTTGGCTTCATCGATCAGGTAGCCCCAGCCGCCCTCATCGGTAGTGTCGAGGTATTTGGCGAGGAATCCCCAGCAGGAATCCAGCACCTTCCCGCCCTCGAACTCCCGGACGACATAGCCATAGACGCCACCTTCAAGCCATGTATTGAGTACGTCGATCTCGACCTCTAGCGCCTCGACGTATTTGGCCTTCGGAACTCCAGTCATCTCGGCGCTGGCCTTGGTCGCGAAGATGACGCCGTTGGCTTCCGCTTCCTCGCAACTGTTGATCCGCGCCCCGCTGCTCCCATAGTCCCCGTAGTGGATAGGGAGGGTGACGATGGCGTCGAACTTCTCCTCGAAATATTCCTCGATGGTTGCGTCGATGTAACCATCTCCCGCGCACCTAGCACAGTCAACGTCGTCACCTTCGGCGTTGAGCTTGTAGCCGCTGCCCCCACAGTCTGAGCAGACTATTTGTAGGTGTCTCAGGGCCTCTTCTCCGCCAAGGCGCTCATCATCAAGCCCACTGTTCACGCCATACTCAAACGCGAGGGTGCCGAAGTTGTCAGCGTTACGGGGGTTGGCAGATTCCCCGTCCTCATCGTAGTGGACGGCCACTAGCAACCCTGCGTGCTCAAAAGTCTCTACGGGCTCGACCATGATGAAAACCTCCAAGTCAGATAGCGGGGATGGTTGAGTAGGAAGATGTAATGGTTCAGGCAGGTTGAGGGGAGCCGCTGTTCAGCCGGGATGGGGTAGCCGTTCAGCACCCCAATGATGTTCACCAGGGCCGCGCATGCCTTTGTGAACTTGCCCGCCACTTCGCGGCTCAAGTAGACATAGCAATCGCTCTCTGAGTATTGAGCGACGACGCCCGGTGAGGCGAAGGCGGGGACAATCTGCGCGTCCACCTGGTCGCAGCTCCCAGTGCTGCCCCACTCGTTCACCGCGACATTGAATGCGAACTGCGTCGCAGGCGAGAGCGGGGCAGCACTGGCCGCAGGAGCAGCCATGAGACCGGCGATGATGAAGGTGAGTAGCAGGCGCTTCATAATCAGGGCCTCGCCAGGTAGTCCACGCCGTCAAATACAACGTGCGTGTAGTCCTGCCGTAGTTCGTTGGCAGCTTGCTCCCAGTCGATGGCTCCAAGCGGCCAAGCGGCGGTGACATCGATTGCGCCTGTCTCCTCTGCAAGCTCTTCGGCGTACTCCTCGAAGTCGCTTTCGGGGATCATGGTGACCCCGTCATCAAAGCCCTCTAGGCTGTCTTCGAGGAGCCGGATTTGCTCTACCTCTTGGCTCTCCTCCTGTGTGAGAGGCCTGCCAGTTTCGAGGTCGCCGATATCCCGCAACTCCTCTAGCCTCTCGGCAAGCTCGCGAGTGTCAATCGAATGGACCATCGTCAAACACCCACCTTTCCGCCGCTGATGGGCAGGAGGTCAATCTCTGGGAAGGGCTCGCAGGCGTCGGTTAGGCGCTTGCCTACCCGCTCGGCTTCTTCTCGGTCGCTGCCCTCGATCCGTAGATCGTTCGGGACATCTAGGTACCTGTCCCAGTAGCCCGTGCCGTGGTGATTCCTGGTCAGCCAGAAATCGTGCCCTTGGCTCGCCTCATCGCGGCCGGTAAGGCGGATCATCCTCGATAGCTGGAGCGGATTGTTACGACAGAACACCGCGCAATCCTCACGTGCGATCTCGCGCCATTCCGGATCGAAATCGTCAATCGTGTAGGTATCGTCCAGCGGCTCTTCGGTGTCCGGATCGTTGCTAGCGAACAGGGCACATTCGAGGTAGCCACGCAGGAACTCGTTTTCGTTTATGAAGGGATTGCGACTCATGGCTCTTGGTGCCTTTCGTTATTCGGCTAGCTCTGGGATGACGCGCTCTGCGAATGACTCGGCGGCGCGGTAGTCGCTTCCGGTTAGCTCCAACTCGCCACTGCCATTCCAGGAGTAGCGGTAGAGAATGCGGCGGATCTCGTACTCGACATCCCCATAGGGACCGTCACCGCCCATATGCGGCTGCGAGGCGTCGCACTCGATCAGGAGGCGACTATCCGGCCCGCCTGTGCCGAGCACGATTTCGAACGTGGTGGTCGCATCGACGCAAAGCGGCATCTCCCGTAGCAGCTCTTCGGCGGTCTCCTGTGCTGCGTCTACGCTCCAGCCCGGATCGTCCTGCCCCCCCACTTCGGCGATCCTGTATGAGGCCGCCAATGCCTCTATGGGGTCGGCAACAATGTCGAGCAGCGCAGCTATGTAATCGACCCTGTTGCGCTTGGCCGTGGCGACGTAGTTGGGAGCATCGGTGCTATCCGCGCTGGCGCCACCACTGACGCGCTCTTCGCGCTCTTGGATCTTCGCGTTCAGCCCATCGGCGTAGCGATTGGCATCCGGCCCAACCATAAAGCGCGCCCGTGGCTCGCCAGCGTAGTCGCGGACCAGATAGGTCAGCCCGGGAACGCTGTCATCTACCTCGACAGTCCACCTAGGTGCTGGCGCAGAGGTGTTCATGTTGCCTTTCTGTAGGCGCCTAACCATCTCCGCCGTCAGAGCATCCTCTTGCTCCCTAAGCGCAGACAGGGCGTCGGTGAGCCCGTCCCGATGGGCGATTTCAATCTCTTGGCGCGTCAAGTACTGGCGCCTGCGGATCTCCGCCGTGGTGAGGGTCGCGTAAAAGCCCTCGACGCTGTCGCCGGAGACGGTTTTCCACCGGTCGCACATCAGGCGCTTTCGTCGGGATGGTGGACGGGGCACCCAGCGGTGTCAACGCGCACAAGGCCTTGGCTCCCACGGACCGGGCAGATACAGCCCGATAGCTCGCTCTCTCCTGCGGCAGTGCGGGCATCACGCGTCTCTGCCGCTTCCGCCACTTCGGCGAGAGCAAAGTTGAGGCTCTCGATGGCCAACATGACCTCGCCGACCTCCCGCTGAATACGCGGGATGGCTCTGTACTTGGCGAGCACATCGGCATCGATGAAGGTCTCGAAGCCAGTCTGGTTGCCCTCCTTATCGGTGATCTCGATACGGGCAGCGTGGCGTTCGCTGGCGTCCATAAAGAACTGGGTTTTGATGATCGAGCCCCAGGTCTCTACTCGCGCAGTGATACCGCTGGCGTAGTTGCCTGTACGGGTCACCTCTTTGCTGTTGCCGGTCAACCGGCCATAGAACTCGCTCACGCTCGCTCCTTATATTGGTATGTGGTTGCGGGGAAATTGTTCCGAAGTCTGAAAGCGGCAAAGGGCATAATGACAGGGTGCCAGCTAAGCCGGTGAGTTCAGAGCCTTAGCGCTCAAATACGCGCCTAAGCCCTTCGATGCGAGGCCTTAGAATCGCCCCAAATATGGTGGTGCGGTTCGGAAGGATTTCCGTTTTCTGTTCCTCTTGCGCCGGAAATCCCTCCTGTGTGGTGCGCAAAGGCGAACTAAGCCCCCGGAAAAGTACCCCGCGAGCAGTCGGCGGAAGCGTCCAAGACCCATTCGATAGTTCGTCGGTCCTCATCTTCTCGCCTCCTGCTCGCGGGATTCAAATATGCGGGAGGAGACACCGAGCGGCTGATTCCCGGCTCGCGCTATCAGGTAGCCGCCCCCTTTACATGGCCGAGTCACTCGGCGTCTCACTGGGTAGGTCGGCAAAGGGGGGGCAAAAGTCGGGGAATCCCCATTGCAGGCCGCAAAGTCTCTATAAGGGAGCTACTCGGGCAGCATGCCTTGCCCCCCCTTGAGCGACCTACCTAGTGAACGGCCCCATGGCCCGCCACCCAGTGACGGTGAGCGGCTGGAGCTATCAACACACCGAAATCAGAGAGGGAACCGGCGGCGATTAAAGCCATCCGTCGTCGCCGGTGCCTCTCAATCCCGGAAGGATTTCCGAGCTAGCGGATCAAAGCGGCGGATCAGGTCCAGTGAAAAGCGGGTCACATCCGGCCAGTAGGCCCGGGACGAACCCCGGACTGGGCTCGCGCTGGGCCTGGTCGGCCGCTAGAACATCCGTCCACAAACTCCGAACGATCATTGTAAGTTTGGGAGAAGTCTGTATGTTGGAGGGGTGCCCATCACCCAAAAGACCAGGAGGAATCCCATGGTTACCAAGCGCCAACTACTCGCAGAGCTTGACCACCGCATCGACTCGGCCCGCAAGGCCGGGGACTGGAAAGCGGCCGAGCTTTACACCGCTACCGCCCTGCGCATTGTCCAGACGCGGGATCTCGCGCTCTCCGGCATCAGCCACCGCATTGCTGCTGCCGACGCCCGCTTCCCCCTCATCGCCCGCACCTCAATCAGGGGGTGCGCCTAAGACCGTCTCAACGAGGGTCAGCCAAGGCGATGTCTTCAACACCTCATTCGAGGTCGGATGCATCGCCCTGGCCGATGAGGACGCCAACGGCGAATTCGCCGCCTTGGACTCGGACGGCGTCGTCTGTAGCTTCCACACCGCCATGGTGGAGGGGCATTCCGACGAAATCGCCCCAACCTACGATCGCCCCGAGCACCGCAAAGGGGAAGAGGAGTGCCCCCGGTGCGGATCGCCCGAGACCCATAAGACCGGGCACATAACGCCCGAATGCGCCTTTGAGCACTACTGCGATGGGTGCAATCAGCATTTCATGGTTTTCGCCGATCAGGAGGAGGCCTAAGACCGCCCTCACGCAGGCCCCCTACCAGGCGGACACCCTGATGGCCCTTGCTACCCGGGCCGCTAAGACCGCCTCCCGTCGGTACCCCAAAGTGGATATTGACGATCTAACCATGGACCTAGTGGAGGCGGCCCTCAGTAAGGCCCCTACCAGGGAAGCCCTTCCCAGGGTCGGGGATATTGGGACCGACCCCCGTATAGAGGCACCCATAGAGAGGGATAGGGCCTACCTCATAGGGGTAGCCACACACAGGCTGGCCGACTATGCGCGTAGTGAGGCAGCAGAGGTGGACTCGCTCGATGCGAAGGTCGAATGCAAAGGGGGGGACCTACCCACCACCACGGGCCTCACCGAGCAAGGCCACACACAGGCCCGCACCGACCCCAACCTGGTCAATCCTGATGCGCAGCCCATAAATCGGGATGTATGGGCAGTAGTGGATGCATTCCCTACCAAGGACGCAGGGAGGGCCGCACTGGCCAACCTCATAGGGGGAAGCGCCACTAGGGCGCAGCTTGCCCAACAGGCAGGCCTAGGTGACGCAAAGGATTGGCATCGCAGTGTGAAGCGAGGCCGCACCCAGCTTGCCTCCCTTGCCAAGCCCCGGGATCAATGGACCCCAAAGGATCGGGCAACAGAGGCCGTGGCCAAGGCCCTAGTGGCCACCATCGGGCCGGACAATCCAAAATCCGGGATCAATCAACTCCTCACCCAACCCCCTAGTAGGGGAGAGAGCAACAGGAACACCACCACACAGGAGCCCAGCGCCGTTGCTGTAGGGGCCTGAGCCCAAAGGGAAGGCAAAGGGAATAACCACACCACCACCCAGCGACAGGGCAGCACAGGGCACAGCTTGAGACCGAGACCGACAACCACAGGAGGCCAAAATGCCAGAGCCCTTGTAATGAGGGCATTAGGAGGCAGCGTCGGCTGCGCACGGTCACAGGATCGGCCTCACTTACCAAAGGTAAGCGGCCACCTATGGCTGTGTGATTCGAGGTCCAATACGGACCACCCCTACCCCCCCCCTTACTGACCGGATCGCCCCGGCGCCGAGAATTCACCTCAAC
>Ga0193753_10003104_pt1 | contig 12562 bp, 8 predicted proteins | sample H1c2metaG_FD_144925 | JGI IMG/M metagenome (GOLD analysis project Ga0193753, IMG submission 144925) | Soil microbial communities from a riparian zone of the East river system, Colorado, United States - H1c2 | ecosystem: Environmental > Terrestrial > Soil > Riparian zone | place: USA: East River... | reverse complement strand
GCGTCGTCGCGACCCTGGGCCTTGCCGCCGATCGGAAACGACAGGAAGTGCGTGACATACAACGTTTCGTCCTGATCGTCGCCGTCGTCGTCGTTCGACATCGCCAGGCCGCGCGGTTCCGCCGGTACCTGAATGGTCTTGACCACCGTCTCTGCCGTCGTGTCGATGACGGAGATGCTGCTGGAACGGGCGTTGGCGACATAGAGTTTCGTGGCGTTCGGCGAGAGAACCAGGCTGTAGGGCTCGACGCCGACCGCGATGTGTTTGCGCGGTTTTCCGATGAATCCGTTCGGTATGTTCAGGTCCATCACCGACACGGTCCCGCTGACGGTGTTCGCGATGTAGGCGCGGCGGCCGTTCGGAGACAGGACGACGCCGTTGGGCTCCGACTGCACCGGCACCACGGCCAGCCGCTTGTTCTTGTCGGCGCGCAGGTCGAACAGCGACACGCTGTTGTTGTCGGGATTCACCGAGGCGAGAAAGGACCCGTCGCCCGACAGCGCCAGCGGCTGCGACGAGATCGGACCGGCGAAACGCGTGACCTCAACCAGGGCGGAAAGGCGTCCGGACTGCGAGACGCCCGCGACGACCATGAGGGTGCCGACGGCGATCCATGCGGAGGCTGACCGGGCTGCGCTCCGCGGCGAACGGACAAGCTGCATCTGTCGTGTGGTCATGATTGACACCGCGAAGTTGAGTGGGTTACGACCGGCGGCGACGGCGGTACAGAGCCGTGCCCGCGCCGGTGGCGAGGAGGACGAGCGTGGCAGGTTCCGGTACCGGATTGGAGCCGCCGCCGTCCTGCAGCAGAAGGTAGCCTGAGCCGAAGCCGCCCTCGGCGACGAGAATGGCGATGAAGTGGACACCGCTCCCGAGCGCGAACGAGGCGTGGCTCATGCCGGGATCGGCAAGGCAGGGCACCGGATCGTCGCCGCAGTCGACATCGGCGACGAATGCCGACGTGAACCCGATCGACGCGCCGAAGTCGAAGACCTCGAAACGGTCGCCCGACAGAAACGCATCGGTGACGGTGAGCGTCGATCCGGTGGCCCCCGACGTGAACACCCAGGGGGCGGCGTCGAGAAACGTGGTCGGCGTGCCGCTGCTCGGCGCGCAGAAGGCCCCGGCGGGATCGGCCGGATCGCAGCCGATCGCCGGCGTGCCCACGTCGCCGAAGCCGAATTCATAGTAGGTATCGATGTCAATCGATCCGGCGGACGCCGGCGTCCCCGAGATCAGTCCGATGGCAACGGTCCCGATCGCACACAGTGCACGGCAAGGCAGGACACACCACGACGACTTCAATCCGAACGACATGACTCGCCTTTCGTTAGCGCGTGCGACGGCACGCCCGACCACTCAATGCCTTCTTCCTGAGATACATGTGAGATAACGAAGGTCGGCCGGTCGCCGAACACCCCCCCTTTGGAGGTATCCGCAGGCGCGCGGCCGCGGTCCTGGCCCCTACGGAGTCCTGGGGATGCCGGCCCCACACAGGGTATAAAGGGATTCCTGGGATGAACCCAGCCTTCCCCAGTGACTCATGGCCCTCATGTCCTTTTCACAACTCCAGGTCCTGCTCGCGTTGTCCGTGGTGACCACACTGGCCGGCTGCTCCGAGCCAGCCAAGGGCGCCGAAGGCGCCACACGTGAACGTCCAGCGAAAGCCATCGACACCGAACCGGTGCGGCGCGAAGCCGTCAACCGCACGGTCAACGTCAGCGGCACGCTGGCCGCCGAGAACGAGGTCACCCTCTCCTCCCAGGCCGAAGGCGTCGTCAGCCGCATCCTGGCGGACCTCGGCGATCGGGTCGGGGCGGGACAGGTGCTCGTGGAGCTCGATCGGGAGAAGCTGCAATACAACCTCGATCAGCAGCAGGCGGCGCTGGCGCGCTCGCTCGCGCGCTACGGCGCCAGCGAACCCGGCCGTTTGCCGCCGATCGACCAGACGCCAGACATCAAGCGGGCGTCAGCCGAGCTGAACCAGGCCAGGCGGGGGTTCGAACGGGCCACCGAGCTCAGCAAACGCCAGCTCGTGTCGCAGCAGGCGCTCGACGACGCCGACGCCGTGCTTCGCACCAAACAGGCGGAGTACGACTCGGCGCTGCAGAACGTGAAGAACATGGCCGCCGACATCGACGCGACGAACGCGGCGGCCAGGCTGGCGGAACGGCAACTGCGCGACACGAGCATCCGTGCGCCGTTCGATGGATATGTGCAGCAGCGGATGGTCTCGCTCGGCGAGCTGGTAAAAGAGCAGATGCCGGTGATGAAGATCGTGCGCGTCGATCCCTTGAAGGTGATCGCCGAGATTCCGGAGGGCCTGGCGCCCTGGGTGCAGAACGGCCAGCCGGTGGACCTGCAGGTGGACGCGTATCCGGACCAGTCCTTTACCGGAAAGGTGTCGCGCATCAGCCCCTCGGTGAATCAGCCGACGCGCGCGTTCCCCTTCGAAGCGCTGGTCCCCAATCCGCAGGGCCTTCTGAAGCCCGGCACGTTCGTGCGGGTGAAGCTCACCACCAATCACATCGAGCAACTGCTGACGCTGCCCTATGCCGCGCTGCAGTATCGCTATGGCGTGAACCGGGCGTACGTGGTGACCGGCGACAGCATCGTCGGACGCGAAGTGAAGGTAGGCGATCGGCTGGGCGATCGCATCGAAATCCTTGGCGGCCTTCAGGCGGGCGATGTGGTCGCGATGACCGACGTGGACAACCTCGCCGACGGCATGAAGGTGTCTCCGAAACAGAAGGCGAATTAGCATGCTGTCCGAACTCTGCGTCCGCCGGCCCGTCTTCGCCACGATGCTGGTCACATCGCTCGTGGTGCTCGGAATCTTCTCGTTCAGAGACCTCGGCGTCGATCTCTTCCCCAAGGCGGATCCGGCCACGGTGAACGTGCGGCTCCAGCTGCCCGGCGCCTCACCCGACGAGATGACCACGTCGGTCGTGATGCCGATGGAGAACGCGCTCAGCGGCATCGCCGGCATCGACCAGCTCCAGGCCAACGTCCAGGCCGGCGGCACTGCCAACATCACCGTGCGCTTCGTGCTCGAGGCCAACCTCGACGACGCCGCCAACAACGTGCGCGAGAAGGTGGCGGGCGCGATGCGGACCGTTCCGCCAGAAGTCCTGCCACCCGTGATCCAGAAGGCCGACCCCGACGCCGACTCGATCATGACGATCGTCTTGGCGTCGAAGCAGATGACGATCCGCGCGCTCACCGAAGTGGCGGACAAGCAGGTGAAACGCGCGCTCGAGTCGGTGGACGGCGTCGGCAACGTCACGCTCAGCGGCGGCAGCGCCCGCGAGATCCACGTCGTGGTGGACATCGAAAAGCTCAATGCCCGCGGCCTGTCGATCGAACAGGTGCGCGACGCGATTCAGAAGGAAAACGTCGAGATTCCCGGTGGCACGATCGAACAGGGCGCCTGGGAGGTCGGCCTCAGAACGCTGGGCCGCATCGAGGCCACGTCGCAGTTCGACAACATCATCGTCGCCAGCGTCGACGGCGTGCCGGTGCGCGTGGCCGACATCGGCTTCACCGAGGATTCGGTCGAGAAGACGTCGAACGTGCTGACGCTCGAGGACGGATCCCCGGCCGTGCAGCTCGAGATCCGGCGCGCGTCCGGCGAGAACACCATCCGCGTAATCGAGGCGGTGAAAACCCGCCTCGACACCATCCGCCGCGCGCTGCCCCAGGGTGTCGCCCTGACCATCAGCAGCGACGACTCCCGGTTCATCTACGCGTCGATCTCCTCGCTCGAAGAGCACCTGATCTGGGGCAGCCTCCTCGCGGCGGTCGTCGTGATGCTCTTCATGCGCAATCTCCGCGCCGTGATCATCTCAGCCCTGGCGATTCCGGCGTCGATCGTGGCCACGTTCACGCTCATGCGCGGCATGGACTTCACGCTCAACAACATGACGTTGCTCGGCCTCACGCTGGCGGTGGGCATCGTCATCGACGACGCCATCGTGGTCCTCGAAAACATCTTCCGCTACATCGAAGAGAAACAGTGCACGCCGTTCGAAGCCGCCATTCAAGGCACCCGGGAGGTGGCGCTGCCGGTCATGGCGACCACGCTGTCGCTGATCGTCATCTTCCTTCCCGTGGCGTTCATGACCGGCTACGCGCGCCGGTTCATCTACCCATTCGGCTGGACGATGGCGTTCGCCATCCTGGTCTCGATGCTGGTCAGCTTCACGCTCACGCCGATGTTGAGCTCCCGGTTCCTGAAGCTGGCCGATGCTGAAAAGGATCTCAAGAGCAAGAACCGTGGCCTCTTCCACTGGGTCGACGGCGCGTACGGTCGCTCGCTGCAGTGGGCGCTCGCCCACCCGCTGGCTGTTCTCGGCGTCACCGTTCTCGTCCTCGGACTGACGATTCCGCTGAACCGGATGATCGGCCGCACCTTCATCCCGGCCGAGGACATGGGCGAGTTCACCGCGCACATCGACACGCCGCAAGGCACCTCCCTCGAGGGCACGAAGGAGATCGCTGGACAGGTCGTCAAGGAAATCGGAGGTCAGGAGGGCGTGGCGCGCGTCACGTATCTTTCCGGCGCCGACCGCGTGAACCACTTTCACATCTTCTTCTACTTGAAGCCGAGCGACGAGCGCGACGTTTCTCAGGAAGAGGTCATGACACGCGTCCGCCAGGTGCTGGCCCGGCATCCTGGGTTGGCGCCGGCCATCACCGCGAAGAACCCGCTCGGCGGCGGCAACGGCAACTTTGCGATCCAGGCCACCCTGCAAGGCCCGGACATGCTGAAGCTGTACGACTACGCCCAGCGGCTTCTGATGAACGCGCAGAAGCTCCCGAGCCTCGTGGATGCCAAGTCGAACTTCAGCAACGCGAGCCCCGAAGTGCATGTCACGGTCAACCGGGCCCGCGCGGCGGATCTCGGCGTCCGGATCTCGGACATCGGCGGCGCCCTGCGACTCATGGTGGCGGGCGATGACGAGATCTCGAGCTTCCGCGACGGCGGCGAACAGTATCCAGTCAAGATTCGCGTCCTCGAAAGCCAGCGCGATGACGTGGCCGCGATTGGCAAGCTCACCGTGCCGTCGTCCACCAGCGGGCAAGTGCGCATCGACAACATCGCCCAGATGGTGCGCGGCTTCGGGCCAACGCAGTTGCGACGGCTCAACCGTCAGTTCAGCATCGAGGTGCAGGCCGACCTCGCGCCTGGCTATGCGCTCGACGAGGCGTCTGCCGAGATGCGCCGGCTCATGAACGAGCTGAATCTGCCGCCCGGATACTCGTTCGGCATGAGGGGCCAGACACAGTACCTCGACGAGACCACCACCAATCTGCTGCTGGCGATCGGGCTGGCGAGCATCTTCGTCTACATCGTCCTGGCGGCACAATTCGAGAGCTTCGTGCAGCCGATCATCATCATGCTGGTGCTGCCGGTGTCGGTGCCGTTCGCGCTCTTCACCATCTGGGCGACCGGCCGCACGCTGAACCTCTGGAGCGCGCTCGGCATCCTGCTGCTCTTCGGCATCGTGAAGAAGAACTCGATTCTGCAGGTGGACTACACCAACGTCCTGCGCCGCCGTGGCGTGCCGATGCACGACGCGATCGTGGAAGCCTGCCGCACCCGGCTGCGGCCGATTCTGATGACGACGAGCGCGATCATCGCCGGTCTGCTGCCGACCGCGCTCGGGCTCGGCATCGGCGGCAACCAGCGATCCGCCATCGCGATGACCATCATCGGCGGCCAGGGCCTGTGCCTGTTCCTGACGCTGCTGCTCGTGCCGGTGGCCTACGTCCAGTTCGACACCCTCGAACAGGCGCTGATCAGCGGCAAGGCCAGGGCGTGGCTGGCGCGTGTGTCGGCCGCGACGCTGCGACGAACTCCGCCGGAGCCCCAGGCGCGCTAGCGCAGTGTCTGGCAAACCGGCTTGCGCCGGTTCGCGCAGCATCTGGCAAACCGGCTTGCGCCGGTTCGCGATTTAGCGTTTGTCCAGGCCGTTCTCGGCAAGGAACTTCGAGAGCAGGTCCGCCACCGCAACGTTGTTCATGTCGGCGAAGGGGATGTGCGTGTTGCCCTTGAGGCCGACGTCTGGCAGCATCAGCACCTGTGCCTTGCCGCCGTACTTGTTGACCTTCTCGGCAAACAACTTCGACATCTTGAGGGGATTCACATAGTTCCCCGCCTTGTCGACATTGTCGCCCCAGACCATCTGCATCGGGACCTTCGTCAGCTTCTTGAACTCCTCGAGCGGCACCTCGACGGGCCCGAACACGCCCACCGCTCCTTCCGGGCCTTCTCCCTGCGGATAGACGTAGCCGACGTTCTCGTACATCACGATGCCGGCCATGTTGTTCGTCTTGAGCGCCGTCAGGATGGCGCGCAAGCCGCCGGCGGAGTTGGTGAGCGCGACGCTCGGACCGATTCTGTCCATCAGCTTCGCCGCGGCGTCCGACTGCAGCTGCGCGTTCTCGACCGAGTCGAACTCGAGGTAGCGCGCGCGTGAGGCCTGGTTCCAGGCCTCGGCGTTATCCTTCGGGAACTGCGTGCCCTCGAACCACTCCGGGTACTTCGCGCCAAATCGCCACGCGGTGAAATTGCCCTGATCCCGGCCGGTCGCCGCCTTGTAGGTGTGGTCCGTGCAGCCCCAGTTGGCGCGGCCGACCTGCGGGCCGTCCCAGATGTAGACCGGGTAGCCGCGGCGCAGAAAGATGCTCTGGTAGCCCTCGCCGCCGTCCCAGCGATTCATCCATGCCGTCGCCGCGGCGCTGTGCCACATCACCAGGTTGATCCGTCGCGGGTTCACTGGGATCTGGTACTCGACGTAGCCGTGATCGCAGTGAAGCGATGTGGTGGTGTCGCCGAGGATCTTGCCGCCTACCGCGAAGGAGCCCTGCCGCTGAATCGTGATCGGCGGATTGGCTCCTTGCGCTCCCGCATAGCTGGTGGCGAACACAGCCAGCAGGAGGGCAACGAAAAGGCCGCAGCGCACCTCGAGACGATCGTTCCTGTCGTTCCCCATCGCTCCTCCGTTCGGAGCGTATCTTTACAGAGCGCGGCCGCCACTCCCATACCTAGTATGAGGGGGCCGCACCCCGGTCCTCCTTCGTAGGGCGGGTCTTTAGACCCGCCGCTCCTAGATCGGATCGAGCAGCTCGATTAGGTGGTACCCGCCTCCCGTCGCGGGGATCTCGACGATCGTCTGACCGGCAGCCAGGGGATGTGCGTCGAAGAAGCTACGCAGGCTGTTGATCGCGGTTGACCAGTCGGGGCGCGGTGCCTTGCCCCTGGCAATCTCCTTCGCCTGTTCCTTCTCCCAATCCTTCTTGCGTTCGACGTCGATCTCGTCGATCGGATAGGTGAAGCACGCGGTGAAGGGCGCCACCCCGCGCGCCTCAAAGAGCATCTCGACGGTCTCGCGCTCCGGGTTGCCATGCTCCCCGTCGCCGGAGAAGACGTAATGATCGGCGGTCACACGCTCGAAGAAGAGCGCCTCCATGTTGTTGGAGCTGCCGTGATGCGGAACCTTGAGCACGTCCACGTGCATGGTGCTGCCGTGGTCAGCGGTCAGCAGGCCTGACATCTCGAGGCCGGCAAGGATTTTGTCGCCCCTCGCATCCCCGGTCAGCAGCATGCGCTTACCCGAGACTTCGGCCAGCACCACGATGCTCGACAGGTTGGTGACCGACTTGTCGACGAACGCCGCCAGCGTTGTCGAGACGTCGATCTTGTCCTTGTTGGCTGCCACCCACGTGTCGTGATCGCGCTGCAGGTCCGCCAACTCCGCCTGCATCGGCCCAATCACCGTGCACGTAAGGCCGCCGTCGAGCGCGATCGGCGACGAACCCTCACTCGCCTGGATCAGCTTGCCGTTGAACTGCTCGTTGACCTTCCAGCTGTTCACGTCACCGAGGAACGCGGCGTCGTCGCGCAAGGTTCGTCCCTGCGGGATGCTGGCGAGTACTTTGGCGACTTCGAAGTCGGTGACCTCATCGACGTCGATCTCGCCATTGACGGCCGCGGCGCCAAAGCTCGCTTCCGCCTTCAGCTCCTCCGGCGCCGTGTCGAGCAGATCGTCGAAGCAGTTGTGCCAGAGGGTGCGGACGCGAATCAGCCTCGCCTCGCCGTTGCTCTTTTGCGTGCGCAGCTCCTTCGTCATGTCGAGCACGCCTTTGATGTGGTCGTCGTCGACATGACTGACCATCAGCACGTCGACCGGCAGTGAATCGTTGTCGCCAAGGCCGCGCGCAGCCCGGAGCTGCTCGATGCGCGGTCGCAAGAGCGGCTTGTACACACTGGACGGCCCGCCATCGATCATGATCAGGCGGGGCTGCGCCTTCGTGCCGTAATGCACCATCAGGCAATCGCCCTTGCGGGCGCGAATCACATCGAGGGTGAATTGCATGGGCCGTCGGCTCCTCGATCAGATCGACTGGAACGCGCGCAGCACGTCGAGCATGCCGTGCCCCTGGAAACTGCGTTCGCGGCCCAGGTCGGTCGCGCTCTCGCAGAGAATCCGCTTGATGCGGCGCGGGTTGCCAACCAGCTCCGGGTAGCGAGCCATCAACATCGCGGCCGCGCCGCTGACGTGCGGCGCCGCCATGCTCGTGCCGGACTCCGCGCCGGACTCGTTGTTCGGAATCGGCGCTTCGATCCTCTCGCCGGGTGCGACGAGATCCGGCTTCAAGCGGCCATCGCCGGTCGGGCCGCGGCTGGAGAAGAAGCTGACCCCGTAGGTATGTGGCCAGTTGCCGTGCGTCGCGCCGACGGTGATCACATCCTCGGCATTGCCGGGATCGGTGATGCTGAAGGCCGCATAGTTCTCGAACAGCCCCTCTTTGGTTTCGAACTTCTGATAGCCGCGATTGCCGGCCGCGGCGACCACCACCACTCCGCTTTCGACGAGACGCTGACACTCGTTGCAGACGGGCGTGCGTCCGCAGGCGTAGTTGCGCACGTTGTGCGGGATCGACAGGCTCAAGTTCGCACCGTGGATGGTGACGTATGAATGACGTTCGTTGACATAGCGGATGTACTGCAGCGCCGCGATGACCGCGAACTCGGTATCCTCCATCGTCCGGGCCAGCACGCGGAAGTCGTAGAGCTTGATATCGGGGCACATCCCATCGCCATAGCTCGCATCCGGGTCCGGCTTCATCGCGCCGATGATTCCCGCCACGTGCGTCCCGTGCACGCTCGGCGGCGCCGGCGGCGTCTCGAGCGTGAGGAGCTCTTCGACGACGTCCCAGTCGATCGGCCGCTGATCGGCAGCATCCTGACGAAGGCGCGCCAGCCGCTTCCTCGCCTCGTCTGGCGTCATGTTCACGCCGCTCAGCAGCGTCGCGAGCTCCTCAGGAGGGATCTGATCGTCGCTGCTGAGGAGTCGCCGTACGCGTGTGAAGTCGAAGGCCTTGATGACGCGCGGCTGTCCGTCCTTGTCGAGGAACGCCTTGTGGCCACGGTCGATACCCGAGTCCAGAACGGCCCAGGCGATCTTGTGAGTCTTCACGTTGAACAGGCCGCGCGCCGCGTCGGCTTTGACCGCGGGCACCGAGCGTTCAAGCGCAGGCGAGACCGCTCGATTCAACGAGACCTGGAAGATGATGCCCTTCGCGGGTTCACCAACCTCGTCCGACGCGATCTGCGCATACAAGCCCACCAACTCGGACTGGATGAGGGAGAGCTCCGCGAGGGCCAGTCGAAGAATCGCATCAGACGAGGGCGGGTCCGGTCCTTCCCACCTGGGAGCGATGGCCGGAGCACTCGCCCAGAGCAGCAGCCCGGCAAGCGCCAGATATCGGTCGAGTGAGCTGAAGCTGTCGTTCCCGGGATGACTTTCACCACCGGGGCGGCCGAGCAGAGAGTTGAACACGTCGCCGAGGCGCTTCTGCACGGCCGCCGGAGAGTAGTCTCTGGCCAGCGTCTTCTGAATCTGCCGTTCGCTCCACCATTGCGTCAGCGGCACGAGCACGCGCAGCATCTCGCGTAGCGACAGACGAGCGGCCACGAGCCCCTGCAAGTAGGCAATCTGCGCGCTCCGTTCACCCTGATCGCCCACTCGCGCCAGCTGCTGCGAGATTTCACGGGCCACACCTCCCGCCGTCGTTTTCTTGTGTGGTGTGATGAGCAGGTCCAGCTTCGAACCTGGCACGGTGGCATACGCAAGCCAGACGTCGCCGAGCACCGGCGAATCCTGCAGCTGGCGCCGGTCGTCGGCAGGTCCCAGCAGGACGAGATCGACCAGTGCGCTGGGGATGACGAGGAGCCCGCGATCGCCTGTGTTTGCCGTCATGTGGGAGTCACGTAATCAGCCCTGAGCTGACTCTGTCAAGAAGTTCCTCAGGAGATCGCAGCGCGTCTACTTCGTTCCGGCCAGGAACTGTTTCCGGAGGGTCGCGCGATCGACCTCGGCGCCCCGCAGGTACACCCGCTCGATCTTCCGGGTGTTCGTGATGCGCTCCAGCGGATTGGCGTTGAGCACGACGAAGTCCGCTTCCTTGGTGGCCGCGACCGTTCCCATCCGGTTCAACCCGAGGACGCGCGCGTTGATCGATGTCGCCGCCACCAACGCCTCGGCCGGCGTGAAGCCAGCGCAGCGTACGTAATATTCGATCTGTTGGTGGGCTCCGAAGCCGTCGCCGGTGCCGTCCGTTCCCACCCCGATCGTCATGCCCGCTTCGTGAATTCGCTTCAGGTTGCGGCAGTGGAGGTCGAAGAGGGCATTGGGCGGGTTGCCCGCGGCCATCCGCTCCGCCAGCTGCTTTCGAAGACCGGCGATGGTCGAGGCGGGAAGCGTCTCGGCGAGGGGATCGATCTCCTCCGCGGTTTCACCGGGCCCTGGAAAATTCGGACCGGTCCAGACCTTCGGGTGCGCCTTCACGAGCGCGATGTACTCGTCGTCCACGTCGCGATCACGCACCGTGTGCACGAATCCGTCGACGCCCGCCCGCAGCAGGTCCTTGGCATCGGCGAGACCGGACGTACGGCTCAAATGCGCCAGCGTCTCCATGCCATGCTTGTGCGCTTCGTCGATGATCGCCCGGTAGACCTCGGGCTTCAGCTTCGGCACCGTGCCGTCGCGATCGTCGACCCAGAACTTCACGAAATGGATCTTGCGCGCGAGCAGCTCGCGCACGTGCTGCCGCCCTTCATCCGGCGTGGCCGCTCCGTACGGAATCCCCAGCCGGGCCTCGCCGGGTGGGCCCGCCATCGCGGTGGCCGCGATACCTTTTCCGACCGTGAGGAACCGCGCGGCGTTCGGAATGACGCTGTCGCGCACCGCCAGGGCGACATCCTCGTTCGCTTCGAGCCCCATGCTCAGCGTGGCCGCGGTGCCGTAGTAGGCGTAGCGCTGCAGCTGGTCGGTGAGATTCTCGCGGGTGTAGTTCGCCTTGGAGTTGCTGCCATCCTTCTCGTTGATCAGGCCGATATGGTTGTGGCCGTCGATGAGCGCAGGAATGACCGTCTTTCCCGTCAGGTCGACGCGAGTGGCACCCGCCGGCGGCTGGCGCTCGCCCCTGCGGCCGACCCAGGTGAAGGTGTCGCCCTCGACCAGGAAGGCGGAGCTCTCGATGGCCGCGGTCCGGTCGCCGACGACGAGACGTGCGCCTTCGAACCAGATCGCGGGACGTCTCGCCTGTGACGAGAGCGCCGTTGGCACACAGGCCGCGGCGGCGAGGATCAGGGCAGGAATCAGCAGTTTTCGCGATGTCATCGGGATCTCCCCAGTCGACCACCGGCAGCGGTCAGGCGGGGATGGTACCCGATCTCTTCAGCCCCTTCTCAGCTACTCTAACCACGCACCGACCCGTCCGTGGTGGACGAGTCGCTCCGGAGGACCAGGAACACATGAAGCTTTTCACGCGTCTGTCTCTGCTGGCGGTCATGTTCATCGCGGCCGGCTCCCCTGCATTCGCACAAGCCACCATCCACGGCGATTTGACGAAGGACTGGGCTGGGCAGAAAGCCCTGCTCGTGGGCCTGGCGAACACGATGCCCGAGGACAAGTACGGGTTCAAGCCAACGCCCGCGCAGCGGACATTCGGAGAGCACGTGCTGCACATCGCGCAGATCAACGTGATGCTGACCAAGGCCCTGGGCGGCAAGACGCCCGAACCGGCTATCAATATGAAGGCGACGACGAAAGCCGAAACCGTGAAGGCGATGTCGGATTCGTTCGACTACGGCGCGAAGGTTATCGCCGAATTCAACAACACGACCATCCAGGAGACGATCCAGGCGCCGTTCATGGGGCCCTCGACGAGGGCACGCATCATGTTCTTCCTGAACGGCCACACGCAGGACACCTACGGCCAGATGGTGGTCTATCTGCGCCTCAACGGTCTCACGCCGCCGGCCAGCGCGCCCCGGCCGTAGCGTTTCGCTCCCATCCCATTTACTGCACGTTCGCGGTTACGGCTGCGGCGGCGTTGAACGTGAACGTGCAGCTCTTCTCCTTCTTCTGCGACGAGCACGCACCCGAGAACACCGCGTCGCGGCCGCTACCCACCCGCAGCGTGATCGACGACCCGACGGCAAACGACGCCGACCCGGTGGAGCCCGACACGACGTCGAGACCGGCGGGAC
>Ga0193753_10003103_pt1 | contig 12565 bp, 10 predicted proteins | sample H1c2metaG_FD_144925 | JGI IMG/M metagenome (GOLD analysis project Ga0193753, IMG submission 144925) | Soil microbial communities from a riparian zone of the East river system, Colorado, United States - H1c2 | ecosystem: Environmental > Terrestrial > Soil > Riparian zone | place: USA: East... | reverse complement strand
GGGGAACCCACACTGAAGAATGTCGGCCGGCCGACATTCTTCAGTGTGGGTTCCCCGATGTCGCGGAACTGGATTGGCACCTTATCTGCGACCTGGTCGTGAACCACGGCGGAAATGCAGATGCCCCCCGGCTCGGCCAGAGTCTGAAGCCTTGCGGCAACGTTGACGCCGTCGCCGTAGAGGTCCGATCCCTCGACGATGACGTCGCCGAGGTTGATCCCGATCCGGAGCACAAGGTGACGGGTCTCCGCCAATTCAGCGTTGGCGGCGCTCATCGCGCGGTGGAGATCGATGGCAAATTCCACGGCCCTGACTGGGCTCGGAAAGTCCAGTAGCACGCCATCGCCCATAACCTTGAACAGGCGACCACCATGCTGGGCAGCGAGCGGTCGAAGGATACCGCGCCGGCGCTCCTTGAGGCCCGCCAGCGTGCCGACCTCGTCGGCTTCCATCAGCTTGGTGTAGCCAACCACGTCGGCCGCGACAATCGTTGTCAGGCGTCGCTCCATCCGGTCCACCTCGACTTCCAGGCATCGGACGCGGTAAAGAACCACTGTAATTCAGAGCCGGCTTAAAGGCCAGCACACCGACGGTTCCGACGCATAAGAGGGGTTGTCGGGCCCCCATCCCTACGGGATAGAATGCGCCGCCGGCCGGTTCGGACCGGGACTTTCTCAAACGCATTTTCCCAGGGTTTTAAGGTGTGAGCATGGACGTCGCCGCGGTCGAGAAAGCGCCGGAGATCTACAGGAAATCGATCGTCTGGGACGGCCATTCCTGCATGCCGATCAAGGCCAACCAGGATCTGTCCGCGGTCGAGCGGCACCGCCGCGCCGGTGCCACCTTCGTCTCATTGAATGTCGGTATGGACTTCAATCCGCTGGCCCAATGCATCCGCGTGGTCGCCGGCTATCGCGACTGGATCGCGAGGAACAGCGACCGCTACATGCTGGCCGGCACGATCGAGGACGTGAAGCGTGCCAAGCGCGAAGGCAAGCTCGCCATCGGCTTCGACCTCGAAGGCTCGGCCATGCTGGAAGACGACCTGACGATGCTGGGCCTGTTCCGCGATCTCGGCGTGCGGCAGATCCATCTCGCCTACAATCTCAACAACTCGATCGCGTCCGGCTGTCACGACCAGGATCGCGGCCTGACGGCGCTCGGCCGCGCCGTGGTCACGGAGATCAACCGCGTCGGCATGCTGATGGATTGCTCGCACACCGCACGCAAGACCAGCCTGGAGATCATGGAGGTCTCGTCGAAACCGGTGATCTTCTCGCATTCCAATCCGCTGGCTCTGCGCGAGCATGTCCGCAACATCACCGACGAGCAGATCGACAAATGCGCCAAGACCGGCGGGGTCATCGGCATCTGCGGCATCGGTCCCTTCCTCGGCAACAACGACATCCGGACCGAGACCGTCATCCGCCATATCGACTATGTGGCGCAGCGCGTCGGCGCACAGCATATCGGCCTCGGCCTCGACTATGTCTTCCATCCGGAGATCGAGGACCTGCCGCCGGAAGAGGATGCGGACAAGTGGTGGCCGCGGGCGCTCGGCTATGGCAGCACCAATGGTGCGATGCAGATTGTCCCGCCGGAGCAACTGCCGGAGATCGCCGAAGGCATGGTGAAGCACGGCTACTCGGATGCCGATATCGCCGGCATCCTCGGCGGAAATTTCCTCCGCGCCGCGGAGCGAACCTGGATCGCCTGAAGCCCAAGAAAGACAGCATGAGTAAGATTCTTCTCGTCACCGGCGCCGGACGCGGCATCGGCGCCGCTATCGCCCGCGCCGCGGGGAAAGCGGGTTATCGCGTGGTCGTCAATTACAGCCGCTCGCGCGATGCCGCCGAAGGCGTCGTCCGCGACATCGTTTCCGGCGGTGGCGAAGCGATCGCCGTGCAAGGCGATGTCGCCTCGGAGTCCGAGGTCGAGCGGCTGTTCCAAACGGTGGACGAAAAATACGGGCGGCTCGACGCCTTGGTGAACAATGCCGGGATCATCGGCGCGTTCGGGCGGGTCGAGGCCGTCACGGCGCAGTCGATCCAGGAATTGCTGGCGATCAATGTGACCGGTGCTTTCATCTGTGCGCGTGAAGCCGTGCGGCGCATGTCCACGGCGCGCGGCGGCAAGGGCGGTGTCATCGTCAACATTTCGTCCGCGGCGACGACCCTGGGCTCGCCGAACGAGTTCGTGGCCTATGCCGCCTCGAAAGGCGCCATCAACAGCATGACGATCGGTCTCGCCAAGGAGGTGGGGCAGGAAGGCATTCGCGTGGTTGCCGTCGAGCCAGGCCTCATCGAGACGGAGATTCACGATACCGCTCCGGCCGGAAGGCTTGAACGCCTCGGGCCCACCGTGCCGATCGGCCGGGTGGCGCCGCCGGAAGAAGTCGCCGAGCCGGTGCTGTTCCTCCTGTCCGATGCCGCGTCCTACATCACGGGCACGGTGTTGCGCGTGGCGGGCGGACGGTAAACGGATTCTCTATCGCGCCCGCGAAGGCTTTATGCGGCGTTCTCCGCTTCCTTGATCGGCTCCGCGGGCTTCGCCACGAGGTCGAACTCGAGCGTGATCGTCGTGCCCGGCGGGCCGGAGGCGGTGAGCTTGCCGCCCAACTGGCGGGTGAAGGCGCCGATCAGATTCTGCCCCATCGTGCCCACCGTACCGCCGATCACGGTCTGCGGCTCGATGGTGCCGACGCCGTCATCGGCCATCATCAAGACGGCCTTGCCGTCCGGCTCGGCATGCATCTGCACCAGGATGTTGCCGGCGCGGTGATCCGGAAAGGCGTGCTTGAAGGCGTTGGTCAGGATCTCAGTGGTCAGGAGTGCGAGCGGTACCGCGCGATCCCCCGAAAGCGTGATGGGCGGGATATCGACCTTCAGGCGCACGCGCCGCGTCGGCACGCCGCTGCCGTCCTGGATCAACCGCACCAGATTGGACATGAACGGGGCGAGATCGATCTCGCGCAGATCCTGGCTCTCATAGAGATGCCGGTGCACGAGTGCGAGCGTGTTGATCCGGGTCTGCACGTCGGCAAAGGCCTGCTTGATCGCCTCGCCGCGCGGGATCCGGGCATAGAGGTTCAAGAGGCTGGTGACGGTCTGCAGGTTGTTCTTCACCCGGTGGTGGATCTCGCGCAGCATCATCTGCTTTTGCACGAGCGATTCATTGAGCTCCGCCTCGCGCGCCTTGATCCGCGCCGCCATGGTCATCAGCGTGTCGTTGAGGTCGCGGATTTCGGTGGGCGCCCCGCTGAAATTGTAGGGCTCGGGCACGTCGCCCAGCGTGATGGTCCGCGCCTCCTCGGTCAGGCGCGCAATCCAGCGCGTCACGAGGAGCTGCGAACCGATCAGGGCCGCGGCGAGGCCGCCGAGCACGACCAGGGAGAGCGTCGCGATCTGAATCCCGAGGTCGCGCTGCAAGGGGGCGATCAGGGTGCGGGTCGGCTGGCCCAGCAGGATGTAGAGGCTGCCGGCGGCGATCGGATGAACGGCGTAGTAGCGCTGCACGCCGTCGCTGCCCGTCGCGTCGAAAGTCAGCGCGCCGCCGGTGGCCACTTTTTTCAGATAGACCTCATCCGGCAATCCGCCGGAACCGCTATTTGCGTCGGAGATCACCAGCGGCAGGCCGGCCTTGTCGAGGAGATCGACGCTGGCCTCGGGCGGCAGGCCGGGCTCCTGTCCGCTGGCGGCAAGCCAGCGCAGCCGGATGCCGAGGCCGAGCACGGCGATGACCTCGCCTTCGGCGTCGGTGACCGGCATGCCGAAGGCGAGGATCTGCGCAAAGGTGTATCCGCTCAGGACCGAGCGACCGGCGGAGATCGCTTCCTTGAACCATTCCTGATTGGCGGCGGTGCTCTTGGCGCGGTTGCCGGTTGAACGGCAGAGCGCCTCGCCGTCAGGCGTCAGCACCGAGGCGACGGCGTAGGCGGGGTAGGGGTCGATCGCTTTTTTCAGAGTGGCTTCGCATTCATCGAAATTCCCGGTGCCGGCGATCACATGGCGGATCGCCGGATCGTGCGCCAGGTCATCGACGATGCGCTGCGACTGCCAGAGCAGGTTGGTTTCGTTGTTGGAGGCGAGCGTCGCATAACGTTCGGTCGAGCGACGCGCCTGCTCGACCTGGCCCTGATAATGATCGATCGCCGCCAGGATCCCGAAGCCGGTCGGCACCGCAAGGACGATGAAGAAGACCAGAAGCAGGCGCCGCCGCAGAGGTCCGAGGAACTGCCGAATCATGATATCCGCGCATCCTCAAATCTGCAGCGGCGAAAAATGCTGAAGCGGATCAAACCGCTTTGCGCGTCTCCTGTGGACGCGTGCCGAAGAAGGAGAGGGCCTGGGAGATCGTGACCTTCAGCGTATCCGGCTCGAACGGCTTGGTCACGAGGTAAGTCGGCTCCGGCCGCTCGCCGGTGAGCAGCCGCTCCGGATAGGCGGTCACGAAGATCACCGGAACCGTCATGCTCTGCAAGATCGCCTTCACCGCGGTGAGGCCCGATCCGCCGGCGCCGAGGTCGATGTCGGCCAGCACCAGCCCGGGCTGCGCCTTACGCGCGATCTGCACCGCCTCGCTCTGGCTGGCGGCAACGCCCACCACCGAATGGCCCATATCGTTGACCAGGCCGGCAATATCGAGCGCGATCACCGGCTCGTCCTCGATGATCAGAATCGTGGTCGCCATCTGCTGGTTGACCATCGACCAGGCATCGGCGACCAGCGCCGTCGCAGTCGCCTCCGGCACCTTCAGAATCTCCGCGGCCTGCTCGACCGAGAAACCTTCGAGCGTGGTGAGCAGCAGCGCTTGGCGCTCGGCCGGCGGCAGGGCCTTCAGGCGGGATTCGACGGTGAGGTCGGTCAATTCGCCGGGATCCAGCGAGTCCGAGGCGGAGTCGCGGACTCCAGTCCGGCTCAACACCTCATGGAAGAGCGAGAACACTTGCACCCGGGCATCCGGACCCGGCCGTACCCGGGCCGGTTCCTGGACCAGGGTCTCGAGGCAGATCCGGACATAGGTATCCCCCACGCCCTGGTCGCCCACCAGGGCCCGGGCGTAGCGGCGGAGGTAAGGAAGGATGGTTACGAGTTGCTCGGTCACGTCTGACATGCTGATCCCTTTTGAGCCCCGAGAATATGGCTGCGCCTGCTAACAGTCGATTGTTGCGTATTTTTTCCCGTTGAGAAGGAACCCCGGTCTATAGGGAGGGGTTCCCTGATGTGTGAAATATACGATAATTCGCAACCTTTCGCAGTCGGAGGGGCTTATCCATCCGAGACACTGACCGGTGCGCAGTCGGCGACCGGCCGTCGGGGCCATCGGAAAATGGTATTTCAGAATACGGCGGCGCCGAAAGGCGGGCTGTCGGGGCGAGATTAGATGATTGAAAAGAAGGATCAGTCGGTGAAGGCGCGGACTGAAAAACAGGCATCGGAAGGTGCGATGGACATCCCTCAGGATAGTAAGGTTAATCCCAGCGTGAAGGCACCCCCGGTGCAAGACCGTTGGTTCGACACGCAGCTGAGCCGGATGTACGCCGACCTCGCGTCGGAGCCGGTGCCGAAGGATATGTTGAGCCTTCTCGACAAGCTGAAGACCAACAAACCTTAAACAGCCAGCGGGTAACCGGGGTGGAAACCTCAATCGGTCCGGCGCAAAAGCAGTCGGGAATTAAGCCGGTCCTTCCGGCCAAGGGTGAGGTACGAATGGGTCAGCCGACCTTCGAGGAAATGTCGACGGAAATGCGCACCTCGCTGCTGGAAGCGGTGCCGCATCTTCGCGCCTTTGCACGATCGCTGACGCGCAACCGCGACCAGGCGGACGATCTGGTAAACGACACGATCGTCCGTGCGATCGCCGCGTCCAATCAGTTCACGCCGGGCACCAACTTCCGCGCCTGGGTGTTCACCATCTTGCGCAATCTCTTCTACAACCAAGGCCGTCGCGGCAAATCCCGCTTCTCGTCGATCGACGATCTCACCGTCGATGAGCCATCGGCCAGTGCCACCCAAGAGGCGAGCCTGGAGTTCTGCGATTTCCGGCGCGCTTTCTGGCAATTGCCCGAGCATCACCGCGAAGCGCTGATCCTGGTCGGTGCCAGCGGCCTCAACTACGAGGACGCGGCGAAAATCTGCGGCTGCCAGGTCGGCACGATGAAGAGCCGCGTCTCCCGCGCCCGCGCCGAACTGCGGCGGATGATCGATGACGATGCGATCGTCACAAAGCGCGGCGAATCCAAGCCGATCACCGGCAAGGATCCGTTCGACTTGATCCAGGGGCGCGCTGCCCAGGTCCGCGTCAAGTAACCAGCCGAAAACAGCTGTACACAGCTTCTTGAGTTCGAGGCCTCGGCAATGCTATGCCTCCGGGCGCCATCTGAGCGCAAACGGGGGAGTGCAGTTGCTTGGTCAGGGTCGTCAGGGAGTTTCCGCGCAAGGTTCGGGTCGTCGAGAATGTATTCATTCCGATGCCCGACGGTATACAGCTGGCGGCCAAGCTCTGGCTGCCGGAAGACGCCGAAGCCGATCCCGTTCCGGCCATCCTGGAATACGTCCCCTATCGCAAGCGCGACGCCACGCGCACCTATGATCAGGGCTCGCACCTGTATTGGGCGGGGCATGGCTATGCCTGTTTGCGCCTCGACATCCGCGGCAGCGGCGACAGCGAAGGCCTGATCGACGACGAGTACACGCCGCAGGAACAGCGGGATGGCTGCGCGGCGATCGCCTGGATCGCGCAGCAGAAGTGGTGCACCGGCAGCGTCGGCATGGTCGGCATCTCGTGGGGCGGCTTCAACGGCCTGCAGATCGCGGCACTCCAGCCACCGGCGCTGAAGACGATCATCACGGTCGGCTCGACCGACGATCGCTACGCAACCGACATCCATTGGGTCGGCGGCTGCCTTTCCAAGGATAACTTCGACTGGTCGGCCACGATGATGGCGAACAACGACCTGCCGCCCGATCCGGAGATCGTCGGCGAGAAATGGCGCGCGATGTGGGATGCGCGCATGCAGCACAACAAGCCCTGGATCCTCAACTGGCTGAAGCATCAGCGCCGCGACGATTATTGGAAGCAGGGCTCGGTCTGCGAAGATTTCTCGAAGATCAAGATTCCGGTCTATGCGGTGAACGGCTGGGCGGACAATTACTCGGAATCGATCCCGCGCCTGCTCGCGGGATTGAACGTGCCGTGCAAAGGCCTGATCGGTCCCTGGGCGCATTCCTATCCGCATCACGCGACGGTCAAGCCGGAGATCGGCTGGCTGCAGGAGGCTCTGCGCTGGTGGGATCAATGGCTCAAGGGCAAGAACACCGGCATTATGGACGAGCCGCGCTATCGCGTCTGGATGCAGGAAAGCCTGCCGCCGAAGACTTGCTATCACGCGCGCCCCGGCCATTGGGTCGCGGAGCCGGAATGGCCGTCGGAGCGCACCGTCTGGCGCAAGCTGCATCTCAACGCCGGCGGCGCCCTCGAAGACCGCACGCGCCGTACCACGCCGCTCTCCATCTGCTCGCCACTCTGGGTCGGCATGGCGGCGGGCGAGATCGGGCGCTATGGCGACCAGGCGGAATGGGCGACCGATCAGCGCGAGGATGACGGCGGTTCTCTCGTCTTCGTGACCGAGCCGCTGAAGGAGCAGCTGGAGATCCTCGGCGCACCGCAGCTCGATCTCGTCTTTGCGTCCGACAAGCCGCAGGCGCTGGTCGCCGTGCGCTTGAACGACGTGGCGCCGGACGGCAGCTCGACCCGTGTCACCGTCGGCCTGCTCAACCTCAATCACCACAAGAGCCACGAGAAGCCGGTGCGCTTGCGTCCCGGTACGCGATACCAGGCGACGGTCGATCTCGACGACATCGCCCATGCCTTTCCGGCAGGACATCGCATCGCCGTTTCGATTTCGACGGTCTATTGGCCGATCGCCTGGCCTTCGCCGGAACTGGCGACGCTGACGGTTTTTTCGGGACGCACCAGCCTGCGCCTGCCGGTTCGGCCGGAGAATCCGGCCGATGCTGCGCTGCCCGCCTTCGGCGAGCCGGAGCAGGCGGAAGACACGCCGGTCAGGAAGCTCGAAGCGTCACCGCTTTGCCGACGCACGGTGACCCGCGACCTGCTGACCGGAAAGATCACCGTCGATTTCCCGCGCTGGACCGGCCATACCGAGCTCACCGATATCGGCCAGACCGTGAATGCCCAGGGCCTCTGCCGCTACACCATCGTCGAGGGTGATCCACTCTCCTCGACGATCGAGACCGAGTATCGCGTCAACCTGAAGCGACCGGACACCAGCGTCACGCATCACAGCATCGGCAAGATGACCTGCGACGCAACCCACTTCCGCGTCGAGGTCACGCTCGACATCTATGAGCACGACAAGAAGGTCTTCTCACGAAACTGGGATCAGAAGATCAAGCGGGATTTCATGTGACCCAGATGGTCTCCCGCTCGGGCGGCCGGGTCTGAAGGCTTTAAACACGCCGATGGGTGCTTTTCGGCCATACGGGCGAGTCGCGCCGGCCCACAAGCTACGTTCGCAACAATATTGCTGTAGGGCAGGGCTCGGCGCCGTGCGACAATAGCGGCATGTAAGTCAGCCACGGGGGGAGCCGATGGCCAATGTAGCAACGACGGTCGCCGCGAAGCCGCGTGCCGAGGCCAAGAAAGCAAACCTGCCGCGCACGATTGCGGTCGTGCTGCTGCTGTTGCTGGGGTTGCCCTTCGCATTCTGGCTCGATCTCCGGGCGCTCTCCGGCGGCATCCTGCAGGAGCAGGCGTCCCAGACCGGCAAGATCATCGACGACATGCGCAGCTTCTATGCGTCCGACGTCGTGGCGCGGGTGCTGGCGGCGCACCAGCAGGTGAAGCCGGTGCACAATTACACCGAGATCGACGGGGCCATTCCGATCCCCGCGACCCTCTCGATCGAGCTCGGCCAGCGGATCAGCGCGCGCAACGCGGCCGTGCAATATCGCTTCGTCTCGGACTTTCCCTTCAAAGGCCGCGCGACGCACCCGCTGGATGGGTTCGAGACCGGCGCGCTCGCCGCCCTGCGGGGCAATCCAAAGCAGCAGATCGTCCAGGTCGCGGGTTCGATCTTCGATCGCAGCGTCCGCATGGTCAGCCCGGTGCTGATGGGCCAGGCCTGCGTCACGTGCCACAACAGCCACCCCGACAGCCCGAAGAAGGACTGGAAGGTCGGCGATGTGCGCGGCATCCAGGAGATCACCATCCAGCAGCCGCTGGCCGCCAACATCTTCGCCTTCAAGTATTCGCTGATCTATTTCGCGATCGCCGCCTTGAGCGGGATCGCCTTCATCCGCTTGCAGCGCCGCCAGGCGACGACCATCTCCGAGATGAACACCGACCTGACCGTGGCCAACGAATACCTCGCCACCGTCTCGATGAAGATCGCGCGCTATCTGCCGCCGCAGATCTACAAGCAGATCTTCAGCGGCGAGCGCGATGCGACGATCCAGACCGAGCGCAAGAAACTGACGATCTTCTTCTCCGACATCCAGGACTTCACCGGCACGACCGAGCGTCTCCAGCCGGAGGAGCTCACCGAGCTGCTGAACGAATATCTCACGGAGATGTCGCGGATCGCTCTGTTCCATGGCGGCACGATCGACAAGTTCATCGGCGACGCCATGTTGGTCTTCTTCGGCGACCCGGACACCAAGGGCGTCGAAGAGGATGCGCGCCTCTGCCTGCTGATGGCGGTCGATATGCAGCGGCGGCTGCGCGAACTGAATGCCACCTGGCGCCGGCGCGGCATCGAGAATCCGTTCCGCGCCCGGATGGGCATCAACACCGGCTACTGCAATGTCGGCAATTTCGGCAGCGCCGACCGCATGGACTACACGATCATCGGGGCCGAGGCGAACCTCGCGGCGCGCCTGCAGTCCATTGCCGAACCCAACGGCATCGTCCTCGCTTATGAGACCTACACGATCGTCCGCGATCTGGTGCGGGCGAAGCCGCTGGCGCCGATCCAGATGAAGGGGATCAGCCGGCCGGTCGTGCCTTATGCGGTCGAAGGATTGTTGGGCGAGTTGGCGCAGCGCACGCGGGTGATCAGCGAGCACGAGACCGGTGTGGATGTCTTCGTCGATCTCGACGTCATCGACCGCGAGACGGCGGCACGCACCATCCGGACCCTGCAGGCCGCATTGGACGCCCTGGACGCGAAGCAAGCCGGCACGACTTAAGCGCTTCGTCTAGAGCCGTCCGGCCTCGATGATGCGCTTCAGGAAGGCGCGGGTGCGCTCGTCATGCGGGTCGCCGAAGATCCGCTCCGGCGGACCTTCCTCGTGGATAACGCCTTCGTGCAGAAAGCAGACCTTGGAGGCAACCTCGCGGGCGAAGCCCATCTCGTGGGTCGCGAGCAGCATGGTCATGCCTTGGCCGGCCAGATCGCGCACGATGTTCAGCACTTCGGAGACCAGCTCGGGATCCAGCGCCGAGGTGATCTCGTCCAACAACAACAACTTGGGTTCCATGGCGAGCGCGCGGGTGATGGCGACCCGCTGCTGCTGACCGCCGGAGAGGCGATCCGGATAGGCTTTTGCCTTGGCTTCCAGGCCGATGCGCTTCAGCAGCGCCATCGCCTTGGATTCGGCCTCGGCCTTGTCGATCTTCAGCACCTTGATCGGCGCAAGGGTGACATTCTCCAGAACCGACATATGCGGGAAGAGGTTGAAGGCCTGGAACACGATGCCGACCTGCTGGCGCAGCTTGTTGACATCGACCCCGGGCCCGGAGACGCGGTCGTCGTCCAGCCGGATCTCACCGGACTGGATCGCATCGAGGCCGTTGATGCAGCGGAGCAGGGTGGACTTGCCGCACCCCGACGGGCCGATCAGGCAGACCACCTGATGCTCATCGACCGAGAGATTGAGGCCGCGCAGCACGGGGTGATCGCCATAGCGCTTGTGGACGTTTCGCATCTCGAGGAAGGCCATGGGATCAGCCTCCCGCCCGGATGCGTGCATTGTCACGCTCGATCAGCTTATCGACCGCCCGCGCCTGCGGGATGGTGATCAGCACGAACAGGATAGCGACGATGGTCACGGCCGAGAGGTTGAAGGCGTTGGAGGCGATGATGCGCGACTGGTTGAAGGCATCGACCACGCCGATCACCTGCACCAGCGCGGTGTCCTTCTGCAGCCCGATGAAATCGTTCAGCAGCGGCGCGCCGATCCGGCGCACCGCCTGCGGCACGATGACGTAGCGCATGGTCTGCAGATAGGAGAGGCCGAGCGAACGCGCGGCCGCGACTTGGCTCCAATGGATGCTTTCAATGCCGGAGCGATAGACCTCGGCCACATAAGCGCCATAGGTCAGGGTCAACGCCAGGATGCAATACCATGTCAATGGGATCTTGGCGTATTCGGCCGCCGCCGCCGGCTCCACGAACAGGCCGGCGATCGGCGTGATCACCATGGCCGGCAATCCGGAAAGCGGCAGGCCGAAGCCGACCAGATAGAGCGTCACGATCGCCGGCATGCCGCGGAATACGTCGCAATAGATGATGGTGAGTGCGCGGATCGGCAGACCGGCCGGGCCGGGCAGCAGGCGCAGGATGGCGACGATCAGGCCCCAGATCAGGACCAGGATCTCGGCCACGATGAAGATGAAGACGTTGTTCCAGAACGCCTTCAGCACCAACGGCCATTTCTGCAGCATCAGCGGCAGGAAGAAGAAGGTCGAGCCGACCGAGGCTTCGTTCATCAGCACGAAGCAGACCGTGCCCATGGCGATCAGCAGGAAGACGCCCCAGCCGAAGGTGAGGACCGCGCTGTCCTTGGCCGCGGCGGTGTCGATGCGCGCATGCACGACATCCCCGGTATCGAGGAAGCGCCGTGCCTTGCGCGACAGGCGCATGGCACGAAGCGATGGCCAGAACAAAATCGCGGCGACCACGATGGTCGCGATCAGGGGAATTTCCCAGGCGCCGCTATAGACGTTGAGATGCACCAGTGCGCTGCGCACCAGGGTGGTCGCACCGAATGCGCCAAGGACACAGAGCGCCGCGAACAGGGTGGAGGCGAGGGAGAGGCCGTCGGCGTTTTGCCGGGTTCCGTTCACGGCGCGCCTTTGCGGCAGGGAAGTCACTTCAGGATTGGTCTCGGTCACGAGCTCGATTTGAACGGATTTCCCGGCCGCGGCAGGACCGCGACCGGGAAATTGCCTTGGTGCTTACGGATTCCAGACGGGGACGTCGGCGGGGTCTTTGCCCCAGGCGGCCGCCAGGTATTTTGCGCCCAGCTTCTTAATGGTGCCGTCGTCGATGATCGACTGGATGATCTTGTCGAGCGTGGCGTTGTTGGCGCCGCCCTTCGGATAGAGCGCACCATAAGACTCGCCGGTCTTATACTGGCCCATCACCTTGACCTTGCCCTGGCTGTTCACCTCTTCGGCGAGCACGATCGAGGTGTCGGTGATCGCGGCATCGATCTGGCCCGCACGCAAGGCGGTGAACATGTCGCCCTGGTCCGGATAGACCTGCACCTTGGTCAGCTTCAGCTTGTCGGTGGCGAAGGTGGCGCCGGTCGTCGCTTGC
>Ga0193753_10003102_pt1 | contig 12567 bp, 5 predicted proteins | sample H1c2metaG_FD_144925 | JGI IMG/M metagenome (GOLD analysis project Ga0193753, IMG submission 144925) | Soil microbial communities from a riparian zone of the East river system, Colorado, United States - H1c2 | ecosystem: Environmental > Terrestrial > Soil > Riparian zone | place: USA: East River... | reverse complement strand
GATTACAGGCATGATGATCTCCATTTACGTCTCCTTTCGACATCCGTGGGCCTTCCGTGCTTAACATATGATAAACCAGGTGATCACGGTCAAAGTCGACAAAATCATTCTCCTCATGCCTGTAATCTACGCCGTCTTTCACCGGCTCAAACACAGGATTCTTCGTAACCGTTACACGTGCGACGGGAGAGAAAGCAACAGCATTTGATTGCTCAAGTTTTAGAATCTGATTTGTCGCAACATTCTTGAGTAGGGTGCCTTTTCCGTCTGGCCATTCGACTGTAATCTGTTCGACAGTATCTATACTGCCAAGCCCTATGTTAGGGCGGGGATCAACGGAGGACTCAAAGCCGCGGATGGGCATTTGTTCAACGTAGAAGATATGACCCTTGTGGTTTATCGTAATCTTTGTACCAAAAGCAAATGTATTCTTATCGAGACCCTTCAGTTCAAATTTGAGATAATGGTTGCTTGGTAACATCTTATTGCTTTCATTTCGATAGACAGAGCATTGATCATTTACATTATTGATAACAAGGTCCATGTCGCCGTCGTTGTCAAGGTCGCCGTAGGCAGCGCCATTGGAAAAATCAGGTTTCTGCAGGCCCCATTCCTTTGTTTTGTCAACAAATCGCAAATCACCTTGATTCTGCATGGCAAAATTAGGAACTGCATTAGAAGGGATGGTCTCTATCAGTAACTTATAGTTCACCTTGTCGCCCGAAAGGAAAGTCTTAACAATTTCAGGGTTGGAAACGTACTGTAAATAATCCTGGTCAGTCAGGTCTTGAAAAATACCATTGGAAACAAAAATGTCTTTCATTCCGTCATTATCCATATCAAAAAGTAATGCGCCCCAACTCCAATCCGTTGCTTCCACGCCCGCCAGTCTACCGACTTCACTAAAGGAACCATTCCCGTTATTGAGTTGAAGCATGTTTCTGGTAAACTGATGATAGTAGTCATTTTTGACATTGTACTGGTATCTATCCCAATTTTCGAACGTAGTTACTGTCTTGAGTCTATCGTTATCCTTTGGTAACATTTCCGTAACAAAGATGTCAGGGTATGAATCATTATTTATATCAGCAAGATCTGCGCCCATAGACGTACCGCTTATTGACTTCATTTGGTCGGGCAGGCACTCCTTAAACGTGCCGTTCTTGTTATTGATGTATAAATAATCTCTTTCAAAGAAATCATTCGAAACATAGATATCGGGCCATCCGTCCTTATTAATATCACCGACTGTTACACCTAGTCCAAATGCGATGACGCTGCCATATATTCCAGCCTGTTCGCTCACGTCAGTGAAATGATTCCCATCGTTTCGCATGAGTTTATGACCGCCCAGGGAATCACGCAAAGGCCTGGCATTCTTTCGAAGATTAAAACTTCCGATTGCCTGATATGAATTGTTAAGGATGTACAAATCCAGGTCACCATCCTTATCGTAATCAAAAAACGCGGCATGCGTTGCGTAACCTTTGTCCGCTACGCCGAGCTCTTCAGCGCGGTCGGTAAAAGTCAGGTTCCCGTTGTTAATAAAAAGTTCGTTCTGTTTATTGTCACCTTTGATGTCACCGGAATTGCAGACATATATGTCAATCAGCCCATCGCCATTTACATCCGCCATACTTACGCCGGTCGACCATGCGCCCTTGCCAATGAGACCCGCTTTCTCCGTGATATCGTCAAACTTGAAATTTCCCTTGTTTAGGTATAGCTTGTTAGGAGCAATATTTCCACTGAAGTAAACGTCTGCAAGGCCATCATTGTTGATATCACCAATCGCTACTCCTCCTCCATTGTAGTAATTTCTGTAGGTATAAATATTAAAATCTTCATCAAATCCCAGCATATTCGCAAAATCCATACCGCTCTCTGACGCATCGATCGAGGTGAATAGCGTTGGTCCTTCATGCGTTTCAGTTTTACAACTGATAGCACAATAGGCCATAGCGATAATCGTGGTTATGATCAAAAGGCCCTTTGACCCTGATAAAAACTTTTTCATCAACTCAATCAATTTGTGGGTGCGTTTTCCTCTTCCTTTTTCTTTTCTCTCTCCATTTCAAGGTCAGTGAAAACTGCCTGTACAAATTGATCATCCCTGATGAATATGTTAATCCTCCGGTTCCCATCCATTTTTATATAAACCGCTCCCATCCGCGGGTGTTGAAGTAGTTTAAAATCCGGACCATACCATTTCTTGAACATTGTAAGAACGTGAGGGAGAAGGGAGTCAGAACTAAATTGTTTATTCCACGGCGCCCAGCCCTGGTAAGAGAACGTCACAGGCATTTCGTAGATCTTATCGCGATAGAAACTAGGATAAAATCGCATCATTACCGGCGCATAAAAATCATCAACCAACTTATATTCAACGCTTTTCGCCGCAGGACCATTGGTAAAAACTTTTTCATTATTGAGTTTCCAGCAATGATCAAAAAAAGCTTTTTGTTCCATACCCAAAGAGATTCCCAAAAACAGGCTATCGTATCTCTTGTGTTTTGAATTTCCACCAAGTGACCCCTTCTCACAAGAAGTGATCACCATCGCGTAACAAATAAATCCAACTACTATCAAGCACCTTTTTTTCATCTCAATTGATTAATATTCTAAAATTTCCAACTCAGCATTATTCCTGCCCACCAGGACAAATTTACGATGATCAACTCCAATTTTCTGAAACGATCGTATTTCACCGGTGATCTTTAGCCCGGATGCCGTTGCGTCCACGGAGCCAAAATTTCCTCCACCATCGCCTTTTAGCAACAAGCCATACCCACCGGCATAAATGCCAGTTTCAGGCTTGGCCCGATGCAAGTTACCACCAAGAAGGATGTCCAGGTGTCCGTCTAGCGTAAAATCCTCAATCAATATGGCGTAGACAGGAAACATTTGAGCTTCCACAGGGAGCGTTCGCTTCAAAAATTTTCCTTTACCGTTATTTAGCCAGATGCTGGTTTCGAAAGTAAAAGCATTTAGAACCTGCATATCTTTTAGCTGTTCAGTAGAAAAAATATCGGCGATCGTCTTTTCCTTGTAATCTCTGTAATGCAGAAAGTTCTTCTTTAGAGATGGAATTTGCGCGACCAAGTCCTGCTTTAGGGCGAAAGGATAGGATTTCCCATCCTCATAATGTGTTATGATATGATCTATCGAGCCGTTCTGGTCGAAGTCCTTTATATAAATAGAGACGGGTGTACGTTCCGAGGCTTTAAAGCGTGAATTTAGTCCGTGATTGCCAACGACAAAATCAATGAAGCCGTCTTTGTTAAAATCACCAACTTCTAAAGAATGATACCATCCTTCGCTTTTCCCCAGTCCATATTCAATACTTTTATCCAGGTAGTGTCCGTTTTCATAGATAAAAAGTTTTATCGCCATCCATTCTCCGGCAATTAATAAGTCGGGATACTTGTCATTGTTCGCATCAATCCATTTACCGGATGTTATCATGCCAACATTTAAGAGCCCGGGAGCGATCATGCGCGTTACATCGGTATAATTACCTTTGCCATCATTATTTAAGATATAGCCATTTGCCGAAGTACCGTATGCCAGCGGAATAAGTCTTGCCCCAACAAATAGATCCATGTCGCCGTCAAGGTCATAGTCTTGTGCCAGGACCGTCGAAGTGCTCTCAAAGTTCGTTGATACGGGCAATGGCTGATCGCTCTTTTTGAATTTACCTTGGCCCATGTTGAAATAAAGCCGATTCAATAAAGCTGGTGAACTGGACGAAAATTCAAATCCTCCACTGGTCACATACAAGTCTGGCAAACCATCTCCATTGGCATCTAAGAATGTACAGCCGGTATCTTCCGACGCTTTGTCCCGCGCCAGAAGGTCACCGCTAATTGTGACGAAGGTCCCTCCTTTTTTTTGCTCAAAGAGAGCCCCGGATTGATCCTTAGCTCCTCCCACATAAAAATCCATTAGTCCATCGCGATTCACATCTCCTGTACATAGGCAGGGCCCTTCATTGGAGATCATATTGAAGAGCAGGCGGTCTCTGTCAAAATCGCTAAACTCGTTTTCAACATGGGTAAAGTGCATACCCTTCGGGTTGGGCACGCTGGTGAAAAACGCTCGTTTAGGTCTCGCTTTCTTTAGGTTGTTTGTTTCACTCTTCGCGTCCTTCTGATACAATTCAATTACTTGATTTGTTTTCACGGCAGCCATCCTGGAGAGTCTATTGTCGGGCCACTCGACAACAACAGAATCAACTGTGGAAAGGTGACCTACGCCCATAATGATCCGGTTGTCAACTGTGGACATAAATCCTCTCATTGGAGAAAGTTCCTGATAGAACAATTGATCCTTTGACTTTAGCGTGATTTTTGTACCAAGTGCCGATAAGTTCTTACCGACACCATGCAATACAAATGTTAATGAAGCATTTTCAGGTAGTAATTTTTTTGCCTGATTTTCATAGACAGAAGCCGTCATGTTGACGTTGTTCAATACCAAATCCAAATCGCCGTCATTGTCCAAATCGCCGTATGCTGAGCCATTCGAAAACGTAGGCGCACCAAGGCCCCATTCCTCGGCAACATTCGAGAACTTCAGTTTGCCCATGTTCTTGAATGCATAATTTGGTATCGCATGAGAAGGGATTGAATCAATAAGATGTGTAATAACTCCTTTTTTATGTTGAGATATCTGCGTTACGAATTCAGGATTTGACGCAAAGTTTACGTAATCCTGATCAAGAAGATCCTTATAAATGCCATTCGCTACATAAATGTCTTTAAGGCCATCGTTATCCATATCGAATATTAACGCCCCCCAACTCCAATCCGTGGCTTCAACGCCAGCAAGTCTGCCGATTTCACTGAATGTGCCGTTGCCATTGTTAAGTTGTAACACGTTCCTGCTGAATTGCCGGTAGTATCCGCTTTTTAAGCCCAAGGAGTATTTATCCCAGCTCTCAAATTGTGCAGTTGTCTTAAGCCGGTCATCTTTTTCCGGTAACATCTCCGTTACAAAAACTTCTGGTAACCCGTCATTGTTAATATCCGCCATGTCTGCACCCATTGAACCCATGCTTATTTCCTGCATGTATTCTTCAAGGCATTCGCGAAACGTGCCATTCTTCTTATTCAGGTATAGATAATCCTTCTCGAAAAAATCATTGGATACATAGATATCAGACCATCCGTCTTTATCAATATCTCCGATTGTTACGCCGAGACCAAATCCAATCTCGCTGGTAAAAATTCCCGCTTCGGCACTGATGTCAACGAACTTTCCACTATCATTTCTCAATAGCTTATTTCCTCCTAAACTATCCGGCCGATTTCGCTGACCAAATCGCAGATCATAGCCGCCAACAGAGCGAAGAGAATTGTTTAAAAGGTAGCAGTCAAGGTCTCCATCTTTATCAAAATCAAAAAAGGCTGCGTGCGTGGACAGTCCTTCGAACGCCAGGTCATAAGACTTTGATTCCTCCTTAAATGTTAGATCACCATTGTTAATGAACAATTCGTTACTCCTCCGCCTTCCACCTGGAGGGCCCGATTTGCATAAGTAAATATCGAGCAGACCATCGGCGTTGAGGTCCACAACGCTGACGCCCGTTGTCCAGACACCTTTGCTTTCTAAACCAGCAGTTTGCGTAATGTCCTCAAAATGTAAGTTTCCTTTGTTCAAGTATAGTCTGTTGGAAACCAGGTTTCCTGAAAGGAAAATGTCTATTAGTCCATCACTATTAAAATCTCCAAGCGCTACGCCTCCTCCATTGTAAAAATTTTTGTAGGTGTATGTGTTCAATTCTTCAGTGTACTCAAGCCTGTTGACAAAATCTATTCCGGTTTGGTCGGCTGGAAGCAGCTTAAAGAGCGTTGGCTTAGATTCGAATACTTCACTTGGGGTACATGACTCCAGAAGGAATTGAAGTCCAATGATCAGCGTGAAAAAGTAAAATCGATTTATCACAAATGAAATATCAATCCGCAAGGTCCTAAAAATATAAATCAATCATTGATAAAAAATATGAAATCGACTTTCAAGTACCGATGATTTCATTGGGGCTAAAAATATGCATCCAGCCAGGGTAAGGAAAGGTAAAAAACAAAAAAAGCAAATAGCTTTCGCTATTTGCTTTTTCTAAGGTCACTAATTATTAGCCGGCTCCAGGATATCCTGGATTCTGAACCAACTTCTTGTTAGCATCAATCTGAGGCTTAGGAATAGGGAATAATTTGTAATGAGCGTCGCTCGCTTCTTTTTCCCACCATGCGTCAAGAAATGTTCCAAACCTGATTTGATCCTGTCTGCGGGTCATCTCAGCATACATTTCCCGACCACGCTCTTCATACAACAATTTCGCCGTCAGCGCAGGAAATGGATCTACTCCAGATCTCGCGCGGATGCTATTGACCAACACCAACGCTTCGGCCGTTGCTCCAAGTCGAAACTTCGCTTCGGCAAGAGAAAGAACAATGTCTCCTAAACGGAAGATGACATAATCATTGCTCATGTTACTCGTGCCGCCGATTTCAAACTCGTATTTCCCGATACGAGCACCTGCCTGTCTCAATCCCTGCGGATAAACTTCATTAAGCTGCGGCGTGAATGTAACGGGGGCGCCATCAAAATCATTTTTCTCGAAACCTCCATCTAAAGTTCTTGTTCCGTCCTGGTTATACTGGGGACCAACAAGAAAATTAGTGAGCCTTCCGTCAGCTGTCCCTACATCATCAGAAACACCATCCTTATCGAGATCCTTTGTCAGTCCTTTCCAAACGGGTCCTTGCGGGCCGGGATTCTTTGCTGGATCGATATAGGAGTTGTAAAATTCTTCCACGGTCTGATAACCGTTCCAAGGTTGGAACGTCAAATTAAACGTAGGCGCGCTGGCGACGGACAACGTCATGGCTACCCAGTTGAATCCTTGAGCAAATACCTTATCGTAGGGATATACAAATATGTTTTCCTTAGAACCGGCGTTGTTTATCAGAAAGTTTGATCTGTAGTTTGATTCCAAACTGTAACCTCCATTATCAATGAGGTTCTGCGCATCGTCCGCAGACTTTTGCCATTGCGGTGTTCCTGTATATGTTTCCGCATTCAGGTAGAGTTTACAACGGATTGCAAGCGCTGCCCATTTCGTCATACGTCCATAAGTAGAAGCGTCCTTCGAGGCAGGCAGGATAGGAATGACCTCAGTCAGTTCTTTTTCGATAAAAGCGTAAACGTCCTTGCGTGCAGTAGTTGCAGGTGGTTCTGTGTCTGTAAAATCGATTACCAGCGGTACATTACCGAAAGTGTCTACGGCCCAGTAATACCATAACGCCCTAACCCCCCGAAGCTCCGCGATAAAAGCGTCTGCTTCTGGTGTGTTTAAAGACTGGAATTGATATATGAGGCGATTGCAGGTGTTAATACCACCATAGATCTGAGTCCACGCGTTGTTGAAAAAGTTATTGTCTGGTGCAAACTTATGGTAGTGTATTTGAATATTAACACCACCATCGTACCAGTCTCCACCTTTCGTGCAGACTACAAGTTCGTCAGATGCCAGTTCCTGGATGGAGAACAAATTACCTGCGTTTCCGATGCCCCCAAATGCGGAGTACGCTTGTCCTAGCGCTGCAATAAACTCATCATCCGTCTTAAAGAAGTTGTCGGCAGTAACGGTATCGAACAATTCTTCGTCAAGGTTTGTACACGAGAACGTAGAGAACGACACCACCAGCGCGATCATCAATATTTTTCTTACTCTAGAATTTTTCATGTTGATCATCATTTAATTTTTAAAAACCAAGGTTTACACCAAACGTGACCGTCCTTGTAGTAAAGTATGTACCTCTCCGTTCAATTCCCGGAGAAAGTGGATCCGGCAATGGAGGGAAAAACCCATTCGGATCCTGATCGTTTGTATCAACATATCTCACTTCCGGATCAACACCCGTATACTTGGTTATCACGAACAAGTTCTGTGCAGCTATTGATATCCGTAATTTGTTAACCGCTTTTCCCTGCATGGGGAAATTGTAACCTATAGACATGTTGTCTAACTTAACAAAATCGGCTTTTTCGACGTGCGTGTCATTGGCTGTCGCTTTCTTGATAGTAGGATCAAAATACTTCGTGTTTACAATGTTGTAATTGACGACGGTGGTAGGTTCAGTATTTTCGTAGAAGCCCCTGTAACTATTGAAGAGTTCATGACCAAAAGAGCCTCTGAAAAATACCGTCGCGTCAAACTTGCCAAAATTTAAACTGTTGTTCCATCCCATTGTGAATTTGGGCAGGCCATTGCCAATGACCGTTCTGTCATCGTCGCAATTACAAAACGTCCCATCTCCATTAATATCTGCGAACTTGATCGTTCCATCTGCATTAATGGATTCCTGAACAGGTCCCCACAATTGGCCTAGTTTATCACCCTCCTTTACACGAACGAGAAGCGTACTGTTTTGTCCTGGAGAACCCATATTTGCCCTATATAGCAAGCCTCCTTCGCCCGCTGTAAGGGCACCTGAATGCAGGCTAACAACCGTGGTTTGCATCGTTGCAAAGTTAATTCCAGTTGACCAACGCACTTTGGGCGCATTGACCGCCAGATAATTCAACGCCAATTCAAAACCTGTATTCTTCAACTCTCCAATATTGACAAGCGTCTGATTGAAGAGGTTTGGAGGAACAGGGACGTTGACAGGCAGCAGCAGATCACTCGTGGTACGTGTGTACCAATCGGCAGTTCCAGTCAGTTTGTTGTCCAGCAATGCGAAGTCTGCGCCAAAATCCAGCTCAGCCTTTGTTTCCCATTTCAAATCCGGGTTGGCATTACTCACAGGTCCGTAGCTAGGTCCATAAGCTCCGTTATAGAAAAAGTTTCCAGACTTGGCAAAGCGTTGTAAGGAAGCATAAGAGTCGGCGGGTTGATTGCCTGTTACGCCATAACTTCCACGTAACTTCAAACTATTAACAACAGGGATATTTACCAAATTACTCAGCGTAACACCTGCACTGAGGGCGGGAAACAAACCCCATTTATGGTTAGCTCCAAACCTCGATGATCCTTCATACCGGGCGCTGGCTGACACAAAGTAGGTGTCGCCAATATTCACATTAGCCCTTCCGAAAAACGCGACCAACTTATTGGAGTTCGCATAACTAACAACCTGACCAAGCCCATTGGAAAAGTCCAATGCCTCTTGCATCCTGTTGTACGTGTATGAATCTGTGAGGAAATTTCCGCCTTGCATACCAAAGCCCTCGTTAAAGAAGTCCTGATATGAATAACCGCCCAATATCGCCAGGTTCGTTTTGCCGAAGTCCTTATCGTAATTCACTGTGGTTTCAAAGAGTTCAGTGGATGCCTGCTTTGTAAGCCTGTTCGCTAAGCCATTTCTAGATGCGCCAATCCACTTGGAGGTTTTGGAAAAATACTGGCCTCTTATTTCAGACTCATTTTGTCTGGAATAAAATGCCGAAGCGCGAAGGCCAGGAACGACGTCGCTGAAATCGTATTCAGCCCTGAGACTTGCTAACAAACGAGAATCATTTCCATTACTCTTATTCTGTTCAGCAATTGAAACCGGATTGAAATAGTCAAAGATTCCACGCTCTGCATATCCTCCATATTCTCCTCCTCCTGTTTCACTATCAGTAGATGGTCTATTATCGTACACCGGCATGGTTGGGTTTGAAACGATAGCATACCTTAATGATTCAAGAAACCCGTATTGCGCCTCTTTTCTGGTCGAGCTAAGATTCACAGTGAACGTAGCTCTGTCGTGTAATGCCTTTTGAGTAAGGTTAAACCGACCGTTAAGCTGCTGAAAACCTGAATTGATAGCTATACCCGTGGCATCGCGTACGTTGAACGAACCTCTGTAGGTTGTTCCACCTGCGCCGCCAGAAAGGGATAAGTTATGTACCTGATAATGTCCCATCTGGGTAACTTCCTTGAGCCAGTCTGTGTTGGCGCCAAAGTCTTTGGCACCAGCAATCTGTCTGTACTCATCCCCGGTCATTACTTCAATCGTTCTGCCGATATCCTCAACAGCAAAAGAGCCATTGTAGTCAACCGAGACCTTTCCGGCCTTTCCCGTCTTCGTTGTAATAAGGATTACCCCGCTACCACCTCTTGATCCATAGATGGCTGCTGCGGATCCATCCTTTAAGACATCAATGGATGCAATGTCATTAGGATCGACCGTACTCAATGAACCTCCGATAACGCCATCGATGACGATCAGCGGTTCAGTGTTCGCGCCAAAACTGGCTATACCTCTCAAGCGAATGTTATATCCGCCGTTAGGGTCATTTCCTGCTTTGGTGATGTTCAATCCGGCCACCTTACCTTGAAGCAATTGGGCTGGATCATTTACGGTTCCTTTGTTGAAATCCTCTGACTTTACACTTGTTACCGCACTGGTCAACTCTTTCTTCTCCTGCGTACCATATCCGACAACAACTACCTCATTCAGCGAGGTCACATCAGGCCCAAGAATAACATTGATAGCCGATTGCGTCCCAACCACTTGTTCCTGAGTGGTATATCCAACAAAAGAGAACACAAGCGTCGTGTTATCTCCCACAGAGATGGAATACTTACCATCTACGTCCGTTACTGTACCATTGCTGGTACCCTTTTCGATAATGTTTACTCCGGGAATGCTTGACCCATCGTCCGAGGCGGTGACTCGCCCCGTTACGGTTTTACTCTGAGCATTGGCGAGCGTAGCCGCCAATACAAAAAGTACGATCGCATACCTGCTTAAAGACAGATAAAATTTCGTCATACTGTTTTTGGTTTGGGTTATTGTAAGTTATTTCAATCTCACGCATGGGTGTCAACACACGTTTGAAATTCAGTTTTTAAGGTAGAAAGAAGTTCAGTATATGTAGATGAGAAACTGGAAATATTTTTAAAGAAATCGAAGTCGCAATCGATTCCATGAAAAAAATTTGCAGTTCTTATTGCGAGGATGAAATTTCATGATACGGACACAAATGACGATTTTGACCATGTAAAGGGCATTATTCATGATAAAATGGGTTAGCTCATGTTGTAACCCATCTGCCTCTTTCAATACCGCATATTCGGCGAGTCACATAAATGGCCAAATCGGCCTGTTCCGCAAGCGCTTGTGTTGGATAAATTCGACAAACGCAGGCTAAATTAGCGTAATACAATCGATTGCATCACAAAAAATATTCTGCAACTGATTGCGGTGATTCCGCAATTGTTTTTAATCTTGCAACTATGAAGTACAATCAAGTAACCATAAAGGACATCGCTCGTGAATTGGGCATCTCCCCTTCGACGGTTTCAAGGGCCCTGAAAGACCATCCAGACATAAGCCCGCAAACCAAGAAAGCTGTGAACGAACTGGCTGAGAAACTGAATTACCAGCCGAACATCGTAGCCTTAAGCTTGAGACAAAGCAAAACCAATACCCTGGGGGTTATAATCCCCGAGCTGGTGCATTTCTTCTTCTCTACCGTTATCAGCGGTATCGAAGATGTAGCATACAGCGCTGGCTACAATGTGATCATCACGCAATCAAATGAATCCCTTCAGCGTGAAAAAACCGATATCAAAGCCCTTTTTAATAGCCGCGTTGACGGCATGCTGATTTCAGTTTCCCGCGAGACAAATAACTTCGAACACATCGAAGGCATCCTCGCCAAGGGTGTACCAATGGTTTTCTTCGACCGCGTCTATGAAAATGCCAATTCAAGCATGGTCATTGTCGACGACCTCAGCGGCGCGAAAGAAGCAACACAACACCTCATCGACCAGGGTTGCAAACGCATCGCACATTTGGAAGGCCCTCCTAACCTCGGTATAACCAAGCAACGCCTGGAAGGTTACGTTCAGGCCTTGAATGAAAGTAACATACCTGTTATACAAGAGTTGATCGTGTCATGTCCGCAAGGAACGATCGAAGAAGGTAAATCAGCCACGGAATCTTTACTGAAATTATCAAGTCCACCCGATGCCATCTTTGCTACAAACGACCCGGCGGCCATGGGTGCCATGCAGGCCATCAAAGAAGCAGGCTTGAAAATTCCAGCTGACGTTGCTGTGGTTGGATTCAGCAACTGGTTCTTTAGTGGATTGCTTGAACCACCGCTGACCTCCGTGGACCAGCCTGGATTTGAAATGGGACAGGAAGCTGCCAAACTCCTGATCCGTCAGATAGAATTCAAATCAAAAGACAACGAAGATCCTACACCGGAAAGAAAGATCCTTAAGACCAAGCTCATCGTTCGTGACTCGTCACTGAAATTGGGCAAGCCTAAAAAGTAATTTTCTTTCTTCCATCACCATAAATGCGCAGCAAAAAGCTGCGCATTTTTTTTATCACCAATGCACAATCGATTACGTTTATCTTTGTTGCAACGCTGCTAGGTTTAATGCTCGTAATTATCTTTACTTGAGCGCATAACTTTTACCTTAACCATGTCGGGAACGCTACACACGTCACTCAGTAAGAGCCTTGGAACGTTAAAGGAATGGGCCCCCACTCCTACCGGTATCCAAGGGCAAACCGATAACGGTCAATTCAAGATAGTTGTCTATAATGATCACATCGT
>Ga0193753_10003101_pt1 | contig 12568 bp, 10 predicted proteins | sample H1c2metaG_FD_144925 | JGI IMG/M metagenome (GOLD analysis project Ga0193753, IMG submission 144925) | Soil microbial communities from a riparian zone of the East river system, Colorado, United States - H1c2 | ecosystem: Environmental > Terrestrial > Soil > Riparian zone | place: USA: East... | reverse complement strand
CGGCTCCATACATTGACCAGGAAACGCCTCTTACAAAATACCTGGAGGCTACTTATCCTGCGTCCGTTTCTTCTGATGGCGATTCGACAGTGAAAGGACATATCTGCGGTTTTAAGGCCAATCACCATGGTAGCAACAATAGCAACACTGCATCCTTTATGCAAGGCATGCGCCCAGCCATCACCATCACGTCGGCCGGTAACACGGCAAGCTGGCATCTTCCTAATCCTATTTATTTGCAACGCCTGTCGGCAGTGCATGCATTGTCTGAGTCTTCTTCGAATCCGAGCGGCACTTTTAACAGAGGAGTGTACGTTACCAACCTGTATAATTTCAAGGGATTCCCATCAAAGACAAAAGCAAATAGCCTATTCAAGAATAAGCCTGGCATCAGCTATGATTATGGCAATAATATCGCAAAAGCGAAGGGCAGTTATTTAATAAAAGTTACAGATGAGAATGGACTGGGTATGAAGAGCGAGTTTGAAGTAGGACGAGTGGATATTAGTAAAACTGAACCTTATAAAAAGTTGGCATTCTTTTTTTGTCACGCAAAATAATCGATTGGCAATGAACAGAACAACAGACGCAGCTGATCTGAAGCCGGAATAATACCCCTAACTAAAACCTATTCTCATGACCCAAAATCGCACAAAGGAAGAAAAACCCTTGTTAACCATCTGGTCATTTCTTCGTAACGTAGCATACCTTTTTATCGTTCTTATTTTGGCTTTTGTTATCCTGAATAAGACAGATCAAGCAAGAGATTTTGTATTGGCTTTTGTAGACGGATCGAACGAAAGTTATTATATATCGGTGGCCGCTTTATTGATCTTTTGGTCGTACATAACCTGGTATAGCGCCTGCATTATACTGGAGATAAGCCCCGTGAATTATGAGTTTATAGATGAAAAACTGGCTGAAAGATTTTGTTTGTTTATCGGATTTGTGCCTTCGCTGATAATGGCTATCACATTTTTTTTGGCTGATTATATTTCAAACTGGAATCGTATTTTGTTTGGCCTTATTTCTATTGCTGCTGGTATCTTATGCATGGTCATCTTCAAATTATTAGATAATGTAAACAGCACACACGGCAGATGGCCAAGCAAAGCTGATGTTTGGAAACACAATACAAACGATAGGGGAGAGGAAAGAACTCCTTCGCTGAAAGAGGAAATACGTTTTGTGCTTAGATATAGCAATGTTGCGTATTATTTTAAATACCTAGGAATCTTTTTTCTCATACTGTTGGTCACACTTTGTTTTACCTCTCCGCTAATCTGGATATCCCGGTCGTTGATGCCGGCTGCTGTCTTAATTCTATGCCTTACATTCATGACCTATTTTTTGACAGTATTTTACTATTTCCATGATATGAAGGCCAGACCATTTGTAATATTTATTGTGATCTGGTTGCTGATCTCCAGCCGATGGAACGACAATACTAAAATACCGATCATTAAATCCTTTAAGGACCAGAAAGATTTCAGACTTACACCTAAGGCAGCTTTTGATAAATGGTATGTAAAGAAGATGGCAGCCTGGACAACAGATTCAACACATTCCAATAAGGCTATGCCGGTGATCTTTATTGCAACCGAGGGTGGGGGCATCCGGGGTGAAATATGGACAAGTGAGGTATTACATGAATTACAGCGAGTGTATCCCAACTTTTATGAGCAAGTATTTTGCATAGGAGGGGCTTCCGGGGGTACAGTAGGGGCCGTTTACTATAATAGTTTTGTATATGATTCACTCCATAACCAGCGGAAAAATCCTAAAATAAATTTTGATAATTATATCAAATTCACACAAGCAGATTGCATATCACCTGTTATCGCATCTTTTGTTTTTGGTGAAAACCTGCAACGTGTGTTGCCATTTCCAATAGCCTCCCTGGAGCGTTCTAAAGTAATGATGAATGCTTTTAGTAAAAGTTACTATGAACATTTACAATCCGGGTTGGCAGATTCAAGTTTTTTATCCCTGTACTATCCAAACGACGACTCTACCCAATTCAATTGTGAAATTCCCTCAATTTTTATCAATGGCACATTTGCTGAGACAGGCCAGCGGATCATAACTTCAAATCTTAAAATATCAGGAGTTAACAATTTTTATAGTGATATTGATTTTTTTGACAAGACCAAAAGCCATATTACAATTGCAACGGCTTCGCTGAACTGCATGCGGTTTCCTTTGCTGCTTTCTGGAGGCTTAATTACCAAGGTGGATAATAAGAAGGGGGAGAAATATAAGATCGGCCATGTAATTGACGGAGGATATCGTGAAAACAGCGGCCTTCAAGCCATGTATAGCCTAATGACCGAATTATATGACAATTTCAAAGGAAAACCAATCAAGCCATTCCTTATCTATATAAGAAATGGAGGGATGGAGTATGATCCAGATAAAGAGAATTCTAACAGCGCCATCAAATTGTTGCATGATATTGGTACGCCAGTTACGGGAGTATTAAATGTAAATGGGACTTCGGTACCTGCATTTGGTATAATGCAAATGATGAAGCAGCAGGAAGCAAACGGCAACCCATTTAATATGTATTATAATCAAATCTGGTTAAAAGATCCCGGTTACAAACCTGATGAAAAATTCCCGCTTGGGCTATATATTTCGGATTCGGCATTTTTTAAATTAAAGAGGAGGGCGGAGCAGGTGACGACCATAAATAAAGAGCTTATAGATACACTGAATCATTTCTTCAAGTGAGTGGTAATTTCTTTTATTTAAGCACCATATTTTATCTCTCGGATTTGGTTTAATGATCTATGTACTCCTGCTACTACTTCTACCCAGGCTTCATCAACATTTGTTTGCGATGAAACAGGAGGTTCTGGAATGCCTTTAATCTCGGCAATGGGCAGATATTCCCAATAGCATTTTCTAATCAAAATCGGAATTACGACCTTTTCTTTTCTTAGATGGGATTGCAAAGCTTCCTCTAATTCGGTCGAATAACAAAATTCAGATTTGATAAAATCACTACTAATTAAACATAAGACTAAATCGGCCTCTCTTAACTTAAGCATTGTTTCCGACTCCCATATTTGACCAGGAATTATTTGAGATTTTTCCCAGATAACAGCTTCGTTTTTTCGTACCAGTGGGCTAAGGTGGCCTATTAATTCTTCCCGAAATGAATCGTCCTTCGGTGCATAGGATATATATATTCGAATGGGACTAAGCTGATTTTTATTTGTGGGTTCAAATGCATTTATTACTGTCCCCGCTTCTACGGTTTTCTCATCATTTACAGGTTCTATATCTTGGATTTTTTGCCCTTGAGATCTTAATTTATTGAAATCCAGCTCAATCTCACCGGCTTCGACGTCAATGGAAACAAATTCACTAACTTTTATTTCCCGATAAGATTGATTGATCTTGGTTATCATATCGCGAAGGATATAAAGGAGCTCCTTCTTTTGATCTCCGACACATTGGATCGATATCTTTTTGGCAAACGAATCTACACTCAGTATTGCCCGAGAAGTTTCTTTTGTTAAGATAATCCCATTTCGCCAAATATAATCGGCATGAATAAATTTTTGTACTCTTACGAGAATCCTCGAAAATAGGTTTGAAGGCAAAAAATAATAGGAGAAAAAGAAATTCAATGATTCATTTTTGGGAAAATCAATCTCGGGTGCCTGGATTGGCAACATTTGAGGGATTACAAAAGTATTCTCACTTACTTCAAACAGCATTTCAAATTCTATCATCAGATCAACAATGAACTTGAGTTTCTTTTCAGGATATTTGTCGCTAAGAGGGGTAAAAAGAGATACAATTTCTTTTAAATGGATGTAACCATTGTTATCCATTGCCAATCTACTGTAGATAATAACAGAGGCAGCATTTGCTATCCAGCGGGGGTTTAATATCAGAGTTGAGAAAAGCGGCAAATTTCTATAATGATTAATAAATCCCTGGTAGTGAAGGAACATGGAGAGGGAATTTTGCGCATCGTAGTCAACAATGGCAAATTCGTAACAAATATTTTGAAATTGAGAGTATTCGATGTAGTCCAGATTTAAGCCCTCCAGCCTTTTTTTTACGGTTAACCATGAGGATGGAATCAATCTTGCCGGTGATGTGGAATTTAAAAGATTGGATTTGATCTCTTCATATAATTCAGGGAGCCCTTCTTTTGTTGTACAGGATACCCTATTAAATGCCACGATATTTGGGTAATAGGCTCTAATGCCCCGTTCATCAATAGACAATATATGCCCCTGGTCAATCTTATTTATTACTATAATAATGGGTACTAATCCCGCTTCTGTAATAATTGCGTTAATCCAATGTTCAATGTTATCGTCTTGTCTTGAGTCAATTACTAAGATGTATAAAGTTTGCGGTGTTAAAAACGGTTGATATGTTGAATGAAATATCTGCTGGCCGCCAAAATCCCATACGTTAGCCTTAACTGAAAAATCCCCATAGTGAAATTCTGTGGTGTTAATTTCTATTCCGAGTGTAGATCGCTCACTATTCCTAATATCATTTTCCCCTTTAAACAGTAGCCCGACGAGTGATGTCTTACCAACACCAGCGTGACCAAGAACCATCACCTTAACTTCGTTGAACATTTCGACTTTGCTTTCATGCGATTTCATCGCATTCAGGTAATACTTAATGGCCTCCTGACCTTGGGTTATGATCTCTATTGGCGGGCTTATTATAGGATTTCCCGATAAATAAATTCCATCGCCTTTATAACCATTCTCAAATTTGATTGGCAGGCCGGGCTCAAATATTTCTCGCTTTAAATGTGTTATCTTATTTTGCCTAACGTCTATTATCCTGATGTTTTTCAGAGAGTGTAGAAGTGATAAATCAGTGATCAAATTATTGCTGAGGTCTATTATTTCCAAGTCTTCAAGTTTGCATAAATCTGGAGGTATTTCTGTTAATTCCAGACCACTAAGATTTAAGAAAGAGCTTTTTCTTGTAATTGCATCTTGAATACGAGAGTTTGCCGAATCCATTTTCATATTGAAATATAGTAATATATTTTGTATATAAATACTAGTGGCAAAAGATTTTCCTTATCAGCGAAGTACGATATGATTCCTGCCGTCAGGCACTTACGGATGTGCCGGGGCTAACTTGCTGGGATTTTATTTTTTATTTAAAATGGAGTGGATGCGGGCGTTGAAGCGAGGTGGGTATTGTGTATGATTGGATTTTTGTTGTGAAAGAAACGTTCAAAGTGTATCGATAGGTTTTTTAGCACAACCGGGATATGATGAGAACGACGAAGAGGAAATTTTTGAAGGGTCTACAATATGTTACGCACATTTAGTTGAAATGGTGTTTACATTTGAAAACAAGGTTTGAATTCCATCAATATAGTTTTGTATCAATTTCCTTTTATAAACTAGGATATACGATGGGTGATGCACTGGAACGAACTTAACGTTGTTTATTACTACTGGAGTATAATTGAAGTTGTCATCTAATACAACTTCCTGATCAGAGATTTTATTAAGTATGAATGTAGCGACCTGCTTGCCCAACAAAAAGACTACGGACGGCTTTAGCACTTCTAATTCAAATTGAAAGTTTGGAAAACATTTTTCCATCTCATGTCCCACCGGGTAACGAATCTTATCATTTTTTAATGGAACGCATTTAACAAGATTAGTTTTGTAAAATGAATTTTCAAATTCAAATCCATTTTCAATCTGCTCAATTAATGCGCCTGATCGTGTAATAGGTGATAATGGTTGTTTCTTAACACCATCCTCAAAAATTACCGCAGACAAGCCTACCCAGAAAATATTCGATTTTTTTGCCTTGTCTAATACAGGCAGTTGATTTAAATATAGCCCACATGCTTTGCAAATTGTATTCTTACAAGGGTTTAATGTTCGACTTAAGTCCTGAGAATATTTGATCGCCATGTAAACGGCCCACTAAGCTAGACAGGGCTTGATTTGGAGCAATTTGGACAACTTCGAGATTTGCGCCTTTTACTTCCAAATCATGGTAAATTTGCGTACCATGATAGGGTCTATATTGAAAGACACTCGTCCTAAAGTTAACCCCATAAATAAGCGAAAGCCGCTTTAATTCATTTGCAAGGTTAAATGTCATTTCCATGTCTTCCTGAGTTTCCTCCGGAAATCCGTAAATAAAATACCCCTTAATATTGATGCCCGCTTTTAAGACTTTGGTTAAATTATTTAGAATAACATCTACATTCTTGGTTTTTTTTATCATTCCTAGAATACGTGGGGATCCGGATTCAATACCAATAAAAAGTTCATGGCATCCACTTTCCTTTAAGGACTTCATAATACCTTCATCGACGTTTTGAAATGTCATAACGTGTGCCATTGAACGCCACTGAAAATTGAAATTAGAAAAGACATTAATCGCCTTTTGGACAGTTGCATTGGTTTTGAGAAATAGATCATCTAAAACTCTGATTGAGGTGACCGATGGAAATTCTGTTTGGATTTCAGTCAACTCTCTAATAATTGAATCTTCGGATTTTTCTCTTATTGGATAGTCACCATTTAGAGACCTGGCCGCGGCACAAAAAGTACAATTATAAATACAGCCTCTGCTTGTTACGATATTACCTTCTATAAAGCCTAGCGCATGAGGGACGGGTTCATTTTTGAATAATTTCCTATTTAACCTAACATCAGATATGTCCTTCACTAAGTATTTTGAGTTTACATCAATCTTAAATACCCTTCTATTCTCATAATTCATAAATGCTGCTTCTGTGACATTATCCTGAACGATTGCCAAGGTTATTAGCTCCCCATCACCAGTTACAATATCAATATGGTTACAAGTGTTCCAGTCAACTATCTTGTTGTAAAGTTGTTTGGTTGAGAGTCCGCCAATTATTATGTGTGTGTTAAAAGTCAAAGATTCGATAAGTTCTTTAACTAGGTCATAATTTGTAGTGAAAATATTGCTTGCAATAAAATCTGGTTTAGAGATATTTAAGTTTCTGATTAAATCATTGAGAGGTATTCGTTGATCAACCGCATCTATTAATTTTACGGGAATATTATTGGCCTGCAGATTTGTAGCTATATAGCCCAGGCCAATTGGTGGCAATGAATCCTCGTCGTAAAGATCATTCCGATCTTTAAACAGCGGTGAGTTAATAATTACAACATTCATTTTTACCTCCCTCTTTTTAAGAATTTACCTTAACTGTGGCCTCATCGGTAAGCTTACTAATCAAAATTGCTATTTCCTTTTTCGGGGCTCGGTTATTTATTTTGGGATACAACGCCAGTTTGGAAATTGCATCTCCAATCGGCAAAATATCCTTCTGGATCAATTCATTAATTATCCATAACATGCCCTTGACATTTACCTGCTTGCCGATGGCTTTCTTTCGTAAATTATTATCCGATGTAAGAATTATACCTCCTCTCCTTAAAGCTACTTCTATGACTGAACAATCCGCAAAACTTAAGCCGGCATTTGCTTGAAAAATTGATAAGATCATTTCATACTCACCCTGGTCATCAATGCATATAGCTTCTTTTGAAATCAAATGATTTATTGCTTTAATTTGGTTTAGGTCGGTAATTTCTGCTATTACCTGCCTGGTTGTGACAACCTGAATATCCAAGTTATAGAAACACTCTACCAGATCCAGGTCGATCAAGTCAAAGAGGATACAAGAATCCTTTATGTATATGTGCTCTTTAATTGACACTAATAATTTTCTTTCTTAAGTCATTAATAGTGCAATTACTAAGTGCAGCTGCTTTGCTGATTGAGATTATTTCTTCAGATAAAGCTCTATTAATTAGTTGTTCAAAATACTTTGATGTTTCCTCACCCTGATAGTGGCCTGGCTCCCGGAGTTTTCCATAATTCTTATTCATGTAAACGTTCCATTTCTTATAATAAAGTGGAGTTATTACTTCCAAATGTTTTAACCTGTGCAAGATTGCAGCAATTGACATTCCGCTAGATTCCTTGATAGTAATTAATTCATTTAAGGTAAAGTACGAACGCCTAGCACCTCCAATCATTTTAACCAGGTATCTTGATGGTATTAAAAAGCAGCTGGAAAAATGATGACACAAAACCTCAATGACTTTTTCATTGAATTGAGCTTCGACACTAAATTTTAAAAGTATATGTGCCAATTCATGAATGATAGTAAAACGAATCCTTTCGAGAGATTTGTTTTTAGTATTAATAACAACAATAGGAACACCATCAGTAGTAAAAACTGCGAATCCATCGAAGTCATCAGTGTCTTCAATTAAAAATATCTTGATGCCACGTAATTCAAGTATTTCAACAATATTAGAGATCGGCCCAGCTCCAAGCTCCCATATCTTCCTAAGTTCGTAAGCGGCCTTTTCGACATCCAAGTAAGTAGAAACCGGAATATTTTGTAAAGGGTTAATAAATGAATTATCAATTCCTAGTAAATTTTCGAGCTCCAAAACTCGTTCAACATAATCTCTTGCCTTTTCAACAATTGCCTCCTCATCTTTTTTTGATAGCCCGGATCCCTTTCTGAATGATATCTGACCTAACTCAGTTTGGTTTTGCTTTAGAAAATAGTCGGGTTTGATATTGAGAGATTTCGAGAGCTCCAACAATACATCAGTCGTTGGTTTCATCTGTCCCAGTTCATACTTGCTCAGTGATTGCTTTGTGATTAGATTCTCAAGTTTATCAGCCACTTCCTGCAATGAAAGTCCAGCCATTTTCCTGGCTAGCTTTAACCGGTTTCCGAAATAATTTGATTGTTCCTGTGACATTTAATTATATTTCTTGTTGACAAAAATACATAATAATTTTATTTTGTCAACCATTTTTACTATTTTTTTTAGTTTTTGTGATTTTTGGAATTTGTAACTTATTGCGCTTTGCCAAAGGAGTGTGTGTATACGTAGTATACACACACACTCCTTTGGTTGGCTGTAAAACGTCTTATCATTATACCCATTCGGGTATAATAAAACCTATTTTTGATAGTTTTATACCCGATAGGGTGTAAAATCTAAATATTTCGTATATTTATACCCAAAAGGGTATAATATGGCGATGACACATGATAATTACATATCACATTTTGTAAAGTATAACAGAAGCAAATTGCGACTAACACAGGAAGAGCTTGCGGAAAAAGCAGGTGTGGGGCTACGTTTTATCCGGGAATTAGAACAAGGGAAAGAATCATTGCGTATGGATAAGGTTAACCAGGTACTTTCATTATTCGGATACCAGGTTGTACCCGGCCCCGGAAGGATAAAGGATCCGTACGAGATATTGCTGAATCATACTATTGGTAAAAACGTACATCTATATTTAAAAAATAAAACGGTGTTGGTTGGTTTTATAATGGAACCTATCATGGATGATAAGGATATAAAAGGCTGGAAATTTGTTACTAACAATAATGCCAGCGAATATCAAAAAACGAAGGATCCGAAGCTGTTATTGGATATCAACCATGCAGATATAGAAAACATAGAAAACATTTAAACTTATGCTACGCTCGGGAAAGGTTTTATACAAGAATATAGTGGCCGGCATTGTATGGCAGGATGAAGATGGGTATGGCTTTAAGTATAACGAAGATTACCTTCAATTAAAAACTGCAGCTGCAGTAAGCCTTACATTGCCATTGCGATCCGACCCCTATAAAAGTAATACGATGATCCCTTTTTTTGATGGCCTTATTCCTGAGGGCTGGCTGCTGGAAATAACTGTTAAAAACTGGAAAGCGAATCCTAACGACAGAATGGGATTATTATTAATTGCATGCAAAGATTGTATCGGTGCTGTAAGTATTGAACCACTTGAAACAAATGAAGAGAAATAATGAAAGAGAACCGTTGTTTATATTGTTATGAATTGCTGCCGGAAGGCGCAGTAGACTTTCATCCTAAATGCGGCCAGAAATTTTTTGGGACCGCTACTCCGCCTGAATTAGATTATGGGAATGATCAGATGCAGGAATTAGCGAAAGAAATTGTTATAAGAAGTGTAGCAGTAACAGGTGTACAGCCAAAGCTTTCATTAGATATTGAAAAAGTGCCTAATGATCCAAAGCGTTCGAGATTTACAATTGTTGGTTTGTGGGGAGGCTATATTTTAAAGCCGCCTACAGAAACATTTCCCTTTTTGCCAGAAAATGAGGATCTGACCATGCATTTGTCGGAGCTATTTGGCATACCTACCGCTTCACATAGTTTGATACGTTTAAAATCAGGGGAACTGGCTTTTATAACCAAACGCTTTGACCGATCAAAGTATGGTAAACTGGCTATGGAAGACATGTGTCAACTAACAGAAACACTTACCAGCGATAAATACAGGAGTTCGATGGAAAAGGTAGGAAAGCAGATTGCAAAATTTTCGTCAAGACCTGGCTTTGATGCTGTCATTTTTTTTGAAATGATATTGCTTAGTTTCTTAACAGGTAATGCCGATATGCACCTAAAGAACTTTTCGCTGCTGACAACCGCTGAAAATGATATTATATTATCTCCGGCTTATGACCTTGTTTGCACTAAAATAGCGATGCCAGACGATAAAGACGAAATGGGGCTAACAATAAATGCAAGGAAAAGAAAACTAAGGAAAAGTGATTTCGATAGCCTCGCAACAAACCTAAAAATACCCGAACGGGCAATGGAGAATAGTTATGGAAAATTTGCGGAAAAAATAGATGAAGCAAATAACCGGATAGATATTTCCTTTCTTCCAAAGGAAATGAAGGAAGCATACAACAAGCTAATTGCAGTGAATGCAAACAAATTGGAGCTATAGTTTCAAAACTATTAACAAAACATGACAGGGGAATAACTTTTCAAAATAGTAATGCCTGGGGAACCTTTTTAACGAAAAAAGAAAAGCGAACAAGTAACAATATGGTAACCATTCAAACATTTTATAAGTGTTATCAAATGCACCATCATAGGGCAAAGGCATGTACACTGCTTAAACTACTTGATAGTAAAGATTTTTACAAGGCAGAAGATATACTTGACCCTATTTGGGGATTTGATCAGGATGATTATGAGAGGATGTTAAAAATTGAAATGAGGGCAAATTTGTTTCATGCAATTGATACTTTATTTACACTTTATTTTTGTCTGCAGCCGGAAAAAGAAAAAGTTGACGACATGGGGTTATTCCGGAACCTGAATAAGAGGAATTTTTATTATGAACGGATAAGAGCTATTGCAACAGAGGGTGAAAAAGCACTAAATATCTTTGATAAAGTAGTTGATTTTGGGGAAGAAAAAATAAAGTTCGGTCAATACCTATTTTACTATGCTTTTAAACAAGAAAAATTTCCTCCTGGTCTAGATGAATCACTAGCGGCGCTCAAACATGCCTTATTTCTGCTTGCTACGGAACTGAATGATACCGCCGAATATAACAGTTACAAACATTCTCTGCGCTCAATTCCTGCATTTTCGGAATTCGCATTTGCCAATGCTGATACTATGGAGATCGTAGCGAGTTTTGATGCAAAAAATTCAATGACCTATTTCCAGGAGTTAAAAAATAATGGGTTTTCTTATCATACGAAAGTTTTTGATACAGTAAGAGACTACCAAGTGACTTTACTTGCAAGCAACCTGATCTACAACATTATTATGTTCAGACGAGCTTCAATAGTCAGAGATTTGCCGGGTATTCCTCTAACCTATTACAGTAAGGAAAATGTTGAAAAGTGCTTTGAAAGAGGCAGTGATACTTTTCAATTTACAAATACTTTCACACCAGCCGAAACAAAATGAAGAAAACAAGCTGATTCTTACTACGTCTGCCTGCATAGCGGCAAAACGAATGTTAATGAGCGTTGTTTTGTCTGAAGTAATTAGCTCTTTCCGTCAAACGTTCAGAATATATCTCGTTATTTAATTTTAAATGGTCAAAAATGATTAGTTCAAGTATCTCATTTAGATATAGCAACAAGAATGGCAATCGCCTATAAAGGTAATCCCACTGCGTAAATATTCCTTCCTTTGTACTAAAAACAAAATTGATGTTTTGAACGTCTGTTTTATTATTCTTGTTTCTTGTTGTTGAAGGATGAAGTGCTTTGTTTGACATATTTACTAAACTGTCTGGTAAAGCTGGGTTAAATACGAAGTCATAAACGTCAGATGCCTTGATTGACTTAGTTAGAAGTAAGCTTTCGGAAGCATTAAGTAGTTCGGTAATATCATCTTGGGATAGCCCAGTTGTGTCAAAATTGTCTTCTTTATTGAATTTCTCTAAAAAATCGCTTGTTAGGTACAGCCTCAAAATTACGAGAAGGTTATAGACAAAAGGTTTTCGCATAAGAGAAAATGCCACAGTTAATCTTTGTTGCAAAGACGAGAAAAGTGCGATTTGTAAAAACTGGCATGTGTCGGCAATAACAGCGTTTAAAATGTGGCTGGTAATAATTTCATTATGTTCATCGGATTTGTCAATCCTAAGCAAATAGTCCAGGATATGTTCTCCGTCTGCTAATTCTAACTCTTTGTCGAGCTTTATAGTCTGAACCTTCAATCCTTTAAAGGCCTCTTTTAAAATA
>Ga0193753_10003100_pt1 | contig 12569 bp, 9 predicted proteins | sample H1c2metaG_FD_144925 | JGI IMG/M metagenome (GOLD analysis project Ga0193753, IMG submission 144925) | Soil microbial communities from a riparian zone of the East river system, Colorado, United States - H1c2 | ecosystem: Environmental > Terrestrial > Soil > Riparian zone | place: USA: East River... | reverse complement strand
TAACTTGGTCGAATTCCAATTGTGTTTGTATATTGTTAGTGACACCGGCAGCGCTTCCATGAAACACAAATGCGGCACCCTCATTGCTTTGACCATGATCGAAGTCGGGTGCTCCTACGATCACATCGCTATATCCATCAGCATTCACATCACCTGCACCGGCCACAGACCAGCCGAATTCCGCGTCATCCTGGTTACTTTCAAGCGAAACAGCCGGGGTGGTACTTAGTGGGTCGATTGTTATGGGGTATAGCGCCTGGTTAGTGTTCACCTCGATATAATATTTATCTACCTTAGTTTTCCTGATAACCGCATTCAGGAGCCTGTTTGAAGCATCCCATACTTTTAATTGTTCGTAACTCAATACCGCCTTTTTTTTTCGGAAAAACTGTATGGCATTACCTGTTACAACGGACCTTAATTTGGTTTTAACATCGAAATTCAGCTTCAGATTTTTTCTTTTTGACAAAGGAGAATATACAATGAAATTCTGCCGCATACCTTCGTCATTATTGATGTATTGGATGGCAATGTTTTTGGTGCGGTATTCCGCTTTGTTTTCAGCGATACTCCAGGAGCCTTCACCCAGCTGTCTTTTATCAATGTCGAATTTTACCTTCCAATTGGGGATGGAGCGGTATTTTATTTCATCAGGCCGCTTCATGGGATCAACCTCCCCGATAGGAATTTGTGTTGTTCTCGGTTCAACTGTAAAACCTCTGCCTGTATAAAAGAAGCGGAGATTATTCCTGCGATTGGGTGTGCAGTAAGTTTTCCGTTCTTTTTCCCATCGGAAATTGTATTCGCTTTTGCGAATATTTTCTTGTGCTTCACCCAGCCAATCCCGGCTGTAAGGCGCCGAATTTTTTTTGTCTGCTCCGGTGATAAAAGAAGGAAGTTCGCTTTTAAAATGAAATGCATTAAATGATCCCTGGGCCGGGTTGTCTTCGGCCCGGTGAGATTCAAAACCTTTTTCTGAAAACGGCATAATGGCAATCGCCGTCGCTAAGGCTACATTTTTATACATCCCCGATATTTTAAAAGAAATAATAGACGATCTTTTATAGGATGTATCAAAATAAATATACGGCAATTTGGCAAACCTCATTCCAGCACACCCCATATTTATTTTATTGCTATCTCTGATATCCTGCATAAATTCGTCTGAACTCAATCCCGTCGATATTATTATGTTTTCGGTAGCGATCACCAATAAAGCTGATGCCGTTAACGTCGTATTGAAAGATGCCGCGATGGATACCCTAGTAGAGGTTCTTCCTTCCTGCGGCGCCATATTACGAGCCTTCACGGTTCAACACAATGGCCGATCATTGAATGTTATCGATGGATATGATAGCGCCGCCGATTTCAAAAATAACTGCACAAGCAAAGGTTTCAAAAGCTGCAAACTTTCTCCATTTGTTTGCAGGTTGAAGAATGGTTGGTATCCATTCGGGCAATCAACATACCATGTTCATAAATTTTATCTCGGCGAAAATGCGCTGCATGGATTGTTGTACGATGCTGTCTTTATTGTAACGGAACAATATGCAGATGATACGAGAGCAAGCGTCACCATGAAGCACGAATACCGTGCAGAGGATATGGGTTATCCATTCAACTACGATTGCATTATTACTTATGAATTAACAGATGGGAATTCGCTTGCTATCAGCACAGAAATCATCAATAAAGATGAAGGCATCATACCCATTTCAGATGGCTGGCATCCTTATTTTACTTTGGGGGGAAAGGTGGATGACCTGCAATTGGAATTCCAAAGCAAGGCAATGCTTGAATTTGATGATCAACTGCTACCAACCGGAAGCGCAATTCCTTACCAGGAATTTGGTGCGTTAACAAAAATAGGAGATACCTCTTTTGATAATTGCTTTGTGCTGGATGAAACCGTTCCGATAGCTATCGGAAGCCAGCCGATTTGCGTCCTTAGGGATATGGCTCAAAAAATTCAAATTGAGATCCACCCGGACAATGCTTACCCATATTTGCAGATATACATCCCCGATCACCGCAACAGCATTGCGATCGAAAATCTAAGTTCGGCTCCGGACGCATTTAATAATGGCATGGGGTTGATCACACTGGCGCCTGGTGCTTCCACTTCTTTTAAAACTACTTATAAGATCAGCTCAATCGCATGAATGTAATTGTAAACAATATTGCTAAAATATTCGCTGAAAATTTTTCTTCCACTCCCGCGATCTATTTTTCTCCCGGCCGCATCAACCTCATCGGCGAGCACGTGGATTATAACGATGGATTTGTAATGCCTGCGGCGATCGATAAAGGAATATATTTTGCGATAGCTGAAAACGGGAGCGACGAAATTCATTTTAATGCTATTGACTTTGCCGATCGACTTTCTGTCAAAATAAATGAAATAAAAAGAGCTGAGGGTTGGAAAAACTATGTGCTCAGCGTCATCAATGAATTTTTATTGCTGAAAAAAAATATCAAAGGTTTCGATTGTGTATTCTCCGGCGATATACCGGTTGGTGCCGGCATGAGCTCCTCTGCTGCGGTTGAGGGTGGACTTGCCTTTGCCTTGAATGAGAATTTTGATTGTGGGTTGGATCGTGTTGAACTGGCGCAGCTTTGCCAGAGAGCAGAACATAATTTCCCGGGGGTACAATGCGGTATCATGGACCAGTTTGCCAATATGATGGGCATGAAGGATCATGTGTTATTATTAGATTGCAAAAATTTGTCGCATCAATATTTCCCTTTGCAGTTGGAGGGATACAAGATCGTTTTACTCAATAGCAAAGTGCACCACGAATTGGCGTCGGGTGAATACAATCTCAGGCGCAAGCAATGTGAGGAAGGATTAATGATCATCGGCTCCAACAGCCCGGTGAGATCCTTTCGTGATATTGGCAAATGGGAAAACTTATTGGCATACGAATCAATGATGAGTAAAGAGGTATTCATGCGTTGCATGTACGTGGTACAGGAAATTGACCGAACGAAAAAGGCTGCAGAATTTTTACGGCAAAACAATCTTATTGAATTTGGTAAGTTGATGTACGCCACTCATGAGGGCCTAAGCAGGCTATATCATGTAAGCTGCGCCGAATTAGATTTTTTAGTGGAACAGGCAGAAGCGGATCCGGCTGTGATTGGCGCAAGGATGATGGGCGGCGGCTTTGGTGGCTGCACGATCAATATTGTAAAGGAGAAAGCTATGGATAAATTTATTCAGGGATCTGCTGCTGCATATCAGCAACAATTTCAAATTAAGCTTGAAGCGTACATTGTTGAAACATCTGATGGAACAAGGAGGATAAATGGTTAACTGCAGATTACACCTTAATATAAATCTTCCTCCTGTCCAGCAGCCAAGCCAAAAACCACATCATCCCTATAAAACAAAGCGCATAGATCAATGAGCCGATCCTTGGATCGAAAGGCAAAATGGGTTTGCACAAATGTTCGTAGAACCAGGAAAGTGGCGTCAAATAAGTTTGTTTGCCTTCAGCTGTAATAGTATTCGGAATTCTTATCAATGTCATCAATCGTGGCAACAAGCCGCTTAATACAAATATGAAGAGAGCGTTCTTTCCAAAAACATCAAAAAAGCGGCTCAGCCACCCCTTCACATTTTTAAATTCGATGACATAAATCATGATGGATAGTATGATCAGCGCCAGCCCTGTTGTGTACACCGTATAACTACTACTCCATATTTTTTTGATGATAGGAAAGTTCATGTCCCAGGCCAATCCGCAAAACATCAGCACGCCTCCCGCAACAAACAATCCGTTGAGCATCTCCTGTGTTTTTCCCTTACTGATAATATAATTGCCGGCGATATAGCCGAATATCACCTGTGCAATAGCAGCGATCGTACTGGTGAGTCCTTCATAATCGAAATGGTACATCTTTCCATCTACCTTATCGAGATGCAACATGTGCGATTTTCCCAGAACAGCGATGTCGACATTGCGTCCAAAATAACCCGTCATGCTAAATGGATCAGAAGGATTGGCGGCAACGCAAAGCAACCAATAGCCCAACAATAAAACAGATGCCACAACAAAAGCGCCTCTCAATTTAAAGAAGTGGATGATGATAGAAGCAAAGAAATAACACAATGCGATCCGCTGCAACACGCCCATGATGCGCACCCCATCTTCATTTCCATCGCCGTTAATAAATGCCCAGGGCTTACGTACCAAATGATCAGCATCCCATTTCACAAAAGGAAACCAGCTCAGAAACAAGCCGATGATAAAAATGAGAAAGGTTCTTGTAATGACCTTCTTCCAAAAGATATTCTTTTCTTCCAGCTTCGGCATCACGAAGGCTATGGCATTACCAACAGCAAATAAAAAGAAAGGGAATACAAGATCGGTTGGTGTGCAACCAGCCCACCCGGCGTGATCGAGCGGTGTGTAAATATGATCCCAACTACCTGGATTATTTACCAATATCATCAGGGCCACCGTAGCGCCGCGAAAAACATCGAGGGAATGAAATCTGTTCATAAATGTGCAAATGTGCAGATTTGCAAATGTGCAAATAGGTGATTGAAAGATACCAAAAATATTTGCTAGCTACCAAATGTCTAAGGAATCCAATTATTTAAAACCTCTCAGGCAGAATTTTGCACAGCTGCAAATTTGCACATCAAACCCGCTCACTCAATTCCAACCACCTCATCTCCTTTTCATCCAACAAATGAACGATCACAGAAATACGCTCTGCTGCTTTTTGCAATTCGTCAAAAGACATGGCACCGCCGTTCATTTTTTCTTCGAGTAAAGCTTTTTCTTTTTGAAGTTCGGGCAATTCTTTCTCGATGGTTTCGAATTCTCGTTTTTCCTTAAAGCTTAGCTGGTTGCGGGTTGCCGGCTTTTTCTCTACTTTAGGCGGTTCGATCTCGCTAACTTTTCTCAACTCAACACCTATGGTCCCAAGTTGCTCTCTATACTGACTGTAGTTTCCGGGGAAATCGCGTATCATACCGTCTCCTTCAAAAGCAAACAAATGATCCACCAGCCGATCCATGAAATAACGATCATGGCTGACGATCAAAATGCAGCCAGGGAAATCCAATAGAAATTCTTCCAACGTCCTCAGCGTTTGCAGATCAAGATCATTGGTAGGTTCATCCAATATCAAAAAATTCGGATTGAGGAACAAGACGCTCAGTAAATGCAAGCGCCTTTTTTCACCACCACTCAATTTACTCAGCGGAGTGTACTGCTGTTCGGCACCGAAACCGAATTTTTCCATGAACTGCGAGGCAGATACTTTACTGCCATCTGCCAATGGAAAAAATTCCGCGAAGTCCTTCACATATTCTATCGCACGTTTGTCTTCCTTGTATTGCAGCCCCTCCTGGTTGAAATTGCCAAACACCACTGTGTCGCCATGGTTTACTTTGCCGCTATCCGGCTTTTCCTGCTGCAGTGCGATCTTTAAAAAAGTTGATTTACCAACCCCGTTCTTTCCAACAATGCCGATGCGCTCGCCCTTCTTAAAAGTGTAATCAAAGTTTTTTATTAAAACCTTATCACCATAACTTTTGTTGATCTTTTTCATCTCCAGCACTTTACCGCCAAGCCGGGTCATCTTCACCTGCAGGCTCACTTCGGCGTCTTCTCTTTTCTGGCTTACCCTGTCTTCGATCACTGCAAAAGCATCCTGCCGGGATCTGGATTTCGTTGTGCGGGCTTTCGGTTGCTTGCGCATCCATTCCAGTTCCTTTCGAAAAATATTTTTGTCTTTCTGCAACTCACTTTGCTGCACTTCGTGGCGTAAACTTTTTTGCTCGAGAAAATAGTCATAGTCCCCTTTATACACATAGATCTTCTCTTCATCCATTTCGAGGATCTCATTACAAACGGCATCTAAAAAATAGCGATCGTGGGTAACACACAACAGTGTTATTTTCTGTGCCGACAAATAATCTTCCAACCACTCGATCATCTGTACGTCCAGGTGATTGGTAGGTTCATCCAATATCAGTAAACATTTTCCGGCATGCAACTGCGCTTCTATCAATGCCTGCGCCAGGGCCACTCTTTTTCGTTGTCCCCCACTGAGATTTCTTACTGGTTCATTCAAATGATGCAGGTTCAGTTTCCCTAATATCTGTTTCAATTCGCTTTCAAAACTCCAGGCATTTAGCTCATCCACCCGGGCCATCAGGTCGGTGAGCTTGTTGATATTGTCCGGCTCCTGTTCTACGCACATTTCATATTCCTTCACTATTTTCACAACAGGGTTGTCTAGCCGCAGCACGTTATCCCAGATACTTTTCATTTCATCAAACGGTGTGTCTTGCTGTAGCATCACCACTTTAATGTCTTTGTGTACCCAAAGCGTGCCGCTATCAGGCGTATCCAGTCCGGCGATGATCTTTAACAAGGTGGATTTGCCGCTTCCGTTCCTGGCCACGAATGCGATCTTGTCTCCCTCTTCCACATAAAACGAGATATTTTTGAACAGCGTCCTTATTCCAAACGATTTGCTGAGATTTTCTATTGAAGCGTAATGCATGGGGGCAAAGGTACGGTGTCTGGCCAGCTAAAGGTGTCAAGCCACTCATTACTGCCCACGAAAAATCAAAGAGTCTACTTAGTGGCCAGACACCTGTGCGCCTTATCTTTGCGAAGTACAGCATCAAATCATTCAACTTAGCCTTCATGTCAAACCAGCTCATACATCCCACAGCCGTAGTCGATGCAGGCGCTCAAATAGGCGAGGGCACAAGGATCTGGCATTTCAGTCATGTGATGCCCCGTGCCGTTATCGGTAGCGATTGCAATATCGGGCAGAACGTTTTTGTAGATAATAATGCCATTGTGGGCAATGGGGTAAAGATCCAAAACAATGTTTCGGTTTACCAGGGAGTTGTTTTGGAAGATGGTGTTTTTATCGGACCATCGGCTGTATTCACCAATGTTATCAACCCAAGAAGTTTTATTGAAAGAAAAACAGAGTTTAGACAAATACTGGTAAAAAGAGGAGCAACCGTCGGCGCCAACGCAACAATCGTTTGCGGCATCAGCATCGGTGAGTACGCATTGATAGGTGCCGGAGCTGTGGTTACCAGGGATGTGCCTGCCTACGGATTGATGATGGGAAATCCCGCCCGCCAAAAAGGATGGATCAGCGAACAGGGACACACACTTCACTTTGACGAAGATGGAAATGCTGTGTGCCCGGGGGATAACGCAACATATCAATTGCTGGATGGCCAATGCAAAAAAACTTCATAACTGAATCCCGATAAATGAATCCTCTCGGACTGATAAGAACAGAGTCGTATAAAAAGGGGATGTTGCTTTCTGTGTTTTTCAATTTTGTCGCCAAGGGTATTTTATTCCTACTCACCATTTTCATCGCGAAGTTTTTCGGCGGTGATATCAAAACTGATATTTACTTTTTCATTTACGGAACAATGGTGTTGTTGTCGGGATTGATCAATACGATCGACACCGTTGTGCTGATACCCGAGTCCATGCGGCTAAGAGAGAAGCAAGGTCCGGAAGTTGCAGCTGCTTTTCTCAATTTCTTCTTTCGCATCTATATTATGGCCGGACTTGTTTTTGTGGTAGTCGTATATTTTTTAGCTGTTCCGATATTTGATTTTTTTTCGCGGTTCTCCGAAACGGATATTCTTCAATTCAAAAATTATTTCCTGTTTGGTTCAGCCTATTTCTTTTTCATGGTGCTTACCAATTATATCAACAATATTCTTACCTCCCTGAAATTTTTTACGATACCCATGATCATCAGTGGCATCAATAGCTGCATCGTTATTGGCGGCATATTTTTATTGCATCAACGCTTTGACGTGCTGAGTATCTTTATCGCAGGTGTGGCCGCCTATACCATCAATCTTATCTTTTTATTGCTTGTGATGAAAAAGGTCGATGGTTGGAAATTTTTCAGCAAATCGGCCACGATAAATAAAACCGTATGGGGTAATATTTCTTTTGCCGGCCTCGGACAATTGGCCACCCTTGCCAGTAGCTTTTTTCCGCTATTTCTTCTAAGCGGGTTTGGTAAAGGTGTCATCAGCGCCATGAACTACGGCAAGAATATTGCCGATATACCCAACACGCTCATTACTTCACAATTGACCAACGTTAGCGGTATCCAACTCAATGAACAGGCAGCTAGGCATGACATGGCAGGGATGGACGAAAGTTTTGTAAACACGGGAAAGCTGCTATTGTTCATACTGATACCGGTGGGTTGTTTTCTTTTTATTTTTTCGGAACCTATTGTGCGACTGTTTTATTTGCGGGGAAATTTTACCGGACAAGACGTTATTGCATCTGGAAGATTTTTACAATTGCTTTCCGTTACAATTTTTAGCATAGGCATCAATTCTCTTGTTTCGAGAATATTCATCGCCACACAAGCGGTGAAAAAGGCATTCCTGTATCAGCTCGTATTAAATGGGCTATTGATAGCTGCTACCTGGCTGTTCACAAAATATTATGGGGCGTATGGTTACCCCTATGCCATCATTTTGATGAACTGTGTAAATTTTATCGGCATGTATTTTATTTGCAAAAAGATAGCTTCGCAAATTAATTATGCACTACTACTAAAATATACCGGACTGCTGTTACTCATAAATGGGGCGATAAGCACGGGACTATACTTTGCGCAACCATGGCTTCATGCCGGCGTTTTTGGAAATTGTATTGTCCCATTTTTGGTTTATCTTTTTATATTATTGCTGCTCAACAGAATATTTCATTTAAACAGCGACCTGGCGAAGGCCTTTCAATATGTTCAAAAAAGATTCACTTAAAAGATGGTATATCAGGATCTGTCGCTACCTGTTCAATAGAAAATATTTACCGGTAATGGCGGGTCCTTTAAAGGGATACCTATGGACAACCGGCAGCAGCTACGATTATATCCTGGGGAGCTATGAGGATCCACAGGTTGCCGAAACATTTTATTCCTGGCTAAAACCTGGTACAGTTTTTTATGATCTCGGTGCCAACGTTGGTTTCTATGCATTGATGGCAAACCGTGTTATCAGCACCGGCAAGATATATTGCTTCGAACCACTGCCGTTGCTTCGCTCCATATTTGAACAGCATATTGCGCTCAATAAAAAATGTATCCGGCACAACAATATAGAGATCCTGCCATTTGCGATCTCGGATCACGAAAAAGAAATAAGATTTTCTATCAACAGCAAATGGCAGGATGGTAATACCTATATTTCGAGTTCCGAAGCTTATACCGGCGCGGAAGATACGATCTTGGTCAAGTGTTATTCGATCGACGAATTGGTGAAACAGGGGTTTAAAGCCCCGGATGTTATAAAGATAGATGTAGAAGGCGCCGAGTTTGATGTGCTGAAAGGAGCCGTTGAGACGCTAAAAAAATATAAACCCTCCATCATACTGGCAACACACGACTGGCACCTGCCGGGCGTGAAGGAACAATGCCTTTCGTTCCTGGATGAACTGGGCTATACAATGAGGCAAGCTGGGCAAAATCATAAGGAGATTGCGGGGCTTGATGACTATATTGCCGTTCACAAGGAGAGTATTTAATTTTTAGAAAGACTTTGGAGACTCCAAAAAAAATAAGATTGCTTGTATTTACTCCCACGCTGGAATGCGGAGGTGCGGAAAAATATGTGTCGCTGTTATGTAACAATATCGACACAACAAAATTTGATGTAAGCCTGGTGGTACTAAATAATGCGCATCCCTTCTACGACATCAAAAAGGACATTGAAGTAACAGACCTGAAAAAAAAGCACGTGCGGGGATCTTTGTTTGCAATAAAAAAAATGATCCGGCTAAAGAAACCTACGATCGTTTTTACCACAGCAAATCATTTAAACCTGTTGTTTGCCCTCTTTCGGTGGATGTTTTCAAAAAAAATGCTGATCATAGGTTGGGAAACCAGTATCGTAAGTATCAATAACCATCGTGCTTCATTTCCAAAATTCTATAATTGGCTTGTAAAAAAATATTACCGAAATCTTGATCACATTATTTGCCAGTCAATTTACATGCAACATGACCTGGTTTCAAATTACGCGATCCGGCAAAACAAGACCACAGTTATCAATACCCCCTTCGAAATAAGAAATGAAAGTAATATCAGCACCGCAGCGACTAAAAGAGAAACTTATAAATTCCTAACTGTTGCCAGGCTTAGCGAGGAAAAGGGGATCGATAGATTGATACGTGCCGTGGCGCAGTTATCCGTTTCTTATAAGTACCAAATCATTGGCGAAGGAGATCAGCGGCAAGTATTGCAAGACTTGATCGATAGTTTATCGCTTAATGCCACTATTTTGCTGGAAGGCGAAAAAAAATATCCCTATGACGATATGGAAGATGCAGACCTGGTGCTGATGGGATCCAGGTACGAAGGATTTCCCACCGTATTGCTCGAAGCTGGAGCTTTGGGAATACCAGCAGTTGCTTTTGATGCTCCCGGCGGCATAAGCGAGATCATTATTCAAGGAGAGAACGGTCTGCTCGTTAAAGATGGTGATGAAGCTGCTTTTGCCACTGCCGTAGAAACGGCTTTGCAAACAAAATTCAACAGCGAAAAGATAATTGCTGATACAAAGGAACGTTATTCCATAAAGAAGAATATGTCGGAAACAGCGGCTTTGTTTGTTAAACTCTTGTCATGCGAAGAAAAGATTTCTCGCTAAGACACAAAGCGCACGAAGAAGAACTTTGCGTTCTCTGCGCCTTTGCGGGATATCTCAACTTTGCCTGAAACAACATTATATTTGTAATCCTTACCGCTGAAAAAGCAAATTAAATGAACGGAACCAAGCCAAGGTTGTTAATCTTCATCAATACGCTGCAATCCGGCGGCGCCGAACGCGTGGTTTCCCTTTTGCTGGGGCATTTGAAAGATGATTTTGAGATCCACCTGGGACTGTACTGTAATATCGTGGACTATGCGATCCCTTCGGAAATAAAAATACTGAACCTCCAGCAGCCGTTGAAGGAATCCCGGTTGCTCCGACTCATTAAACTTCCTTTCTTATCTTATAAAGTATATCGCTACTGTGTCGAAAACGATATCAAAATATCGGTCGCGTTTTTATATCGCCCTTGTTATATCAATGCATTGATGAAGAGCCTTTGGGGATACAAAGGAAAAGTGATCATGTGTGAGAGGACGCATCAAACTACAATGTTGCAAAGCCAGTCGAAGATATATCGGTGGTTCTCCAAATTTATGGTGATGTTTTCTTACAAGAGAGCCGACCTGGTGCTGGCCAACTCTTATGCCATGCAAACCGATCTTATTGAAAATTTCAAGATCAAAACCCCGGTAAGGGTGATCTACAATCCCGTTGACCTGAATTTTATCCGCACGCACAAAGATGAAGTGCCGGATTTCGTATTCAATAAAGAGATCTTTCATTTTGTGAACGTGGGCGGTTTCCGAAAGGAAAAGAACCACCTGCTGTTACTTCAGGCCTTTTTTATTTTGAAGAACCTTCCTTGTAAGCTGGTCATTGTTGGCGGAGGTGTAATGGAGGAAGAACTGAAACAAAAGGTTTCGGACCTCGGTTTGATGGACAAGGTTATCTTTTGCGGCTTTGAACAAAACCCATTCAAATACGTTTCCCGCTGCGAATGCTTTGTATTGAGTTCCGACGTGGAAGGATTTCCAAACGTGCTCATCGAAGCGCTGGCCTGCGGTAAGCCGGTGATCTCAACCGATTGCAGCTCCGGTCCAAGGGAGTTGCTGGCACCCGCCACAGACCTGCACCACAGGGCGATCAACAACTACGAGATCGGGGAATATGGCATCTTAACTCCAGTCAACGATATCGCTGCTTTGGCTGCGGCAATGAAAAAAATGTATGAAGACAGCGCTTTAAGAAAGCAATTCTCGGAAAAAGCGGCGGGCAGGGCCCAGCAATTCGATGTAGATGAGATCAAGGAGTACTTTCATGTGGCATTTACGGCGTTATAGGTGTCTGGCCACCCCTAATAGGTGCCTGGCCACTCAGAAGTTTGTACGGATAAGTTAGGGTTTTCCAAGTGGCCTGACACCTGACAATTAATGCCTATTTTTGCTGCGCAAAAAAACACCAGCATGCACACGATCTTGATCACAGGAGGGGCAGGGTTTATCGGTTCTCATTTAACACGTTTGTTTGTTACAAAATATCCGCAATACAGTATCATCAACCTGGATAAACTCACCTATGCAGGTAATCTCGAAAACCTAAAGGATATTGAAGATCGGCCCAATTATCATTTTGTAAAAGGAGATATTACTGACCTGGCACTGTTGCGCAGTTTATTCAATCAGCATCGCTTTACCGCGGTATTGCATTGTGCGGCGGAGAGCCATGTAGACAGGTCCATCACCGATCCGCTGGAGTTCATTTCCACGAATGTGCTGGGAACGGCTTCACTATTACAAAGCGCAAAAGAATTTTGGGCGGGCGATCACAACGACAAGATCTTCTACCATATTTCTACCGATGAAGTTTACGGTTCGTTAGGTAGCAAAGGTTTTTTTACAGAGGAAACTGCTTATGATCCACGTAGCCCTTATTCGGCTTC
>Ga0193753_10003099_pt1 | contig 12569 bp, 11 predicted proteins | sample H1c2metaG_FD_144925 | JGI IMG/M metagenome (GOLD analysis project Ga0193753, IMG submission 144925) | Soil microbial communities from a riparian zone of the East river system, Colorado, United States - H1c2 | ecosystem: Environmental > Terrestrial > Soil > Riparian zone | place: USA: East... | reverse complement strand
TATCAGTACGGCCAGCCGGTCACCGAGACCGACGTCTTCATGCAGATGTACGCGCATGGCGACCAGGCCAAGATCCGCGAGGAAGGTTTTTCGCTGCTCGACATGCGCCGTTATTTCGAATCCCTGGGCTACCAGGCCGACGGTTTCGAATTGCCGCTGGACAAGCTGGCCGAGGAAGGGCTGCCGGCGATCGTGCTGCTCAACGAGCGCGGCTACCGCCACTTCGTCGTGGTCAAGGGCCTGCGCAACGGACGCGTGCTGGTCGGCGACCCGGCATTGGGCACGCGCGCGCTGTCGCGCCAGCGTTTCGAAAAACTCTGGGACAACCGCGTGCTGTTCGTGGTGCACAACCGGCGCGAGCTGGCGAATTTCAATACCACCGGCGACTGGCGCGTGGCGCCGTCCGCGCCGGTCGAAATGGCGATCCAGCGCAACGGCCTGCAGAACATCGTGATGCCGCGGCGCGGACCCGGCGAGATCTGAGGCGACCATGCGAACGATCCTGCGCCGCTTCGTGGTGATGCTGCCGTTGCTGCTGGCCGGCCTGGTCTGCCACGGCCTGGCACATGCGCAGGACGCGGATTCGGGCGCGCGGCTGGGGCAACCGGTCGTGTTCGACCGGCTGGAAGCGTTGCGCGGGGGCTTCGAACTGCCTTCCGGGCTGCAAGCCTCGTTCGGTTTCGAACGCGTGGTCTACCTCAACGGCGAACTGATCGCGACCACCCGCGTCAGCATTCCCGATATCGGCGCGATCAACACCGAACAGGCGCAGGCGCTGGCGGCCGCCAAGCAGACGACGTTGCTGCAGGTAGGGCAGGGCAACACCTTCGACAGCGCTGCGATGAGCGGCGGCCTGGTGATCCAGAACACGCTGGACGATCAGGACATCCAGGTGCTGACCACCCTCGACATCGGCAGCAACATGCTCGGCCACTTCCAGCAGCTCAATGCCGATGCCGCCTTGCAGGATGCGTTGATCGCGGCACCGGGCACGCCTTGAACGCCGGCCACGCCCGCAGCGCGAACCGGTCCGCCTTTCTGGTCACGGCGCTGGCCCTGTCCTGCGGCGCGGCGCAGGCGCAACAGACTGCAACCGGCGATTCCGGATCGCGCCTGGATCAATTGCAGCAGCAGGTGAACGCGCAGACGCAGAAGCTCGACCAGCTGCGCCAGGCGCTGGTCGAGCAGGAAGGCAATGTCGCCGATCTGCAGCGCGCATTGAACGAGGAGCGCCTGGCCGGTGCGCGGGGCAGGGGAGCGCAGCCTGTCCTGCAAAGCCCGCCCGTCGCGCAGACGCAACCCGCGCAGGAAATCGCCCAGCCATCGCAACCGGTCGGCCGCGCGCCGGAGCCGCCGACGCGTCCGCCGGAGGTCGCACAGATCTTCGACCAGCCCGGCGTACTCACGCCGGGCGGAACCTTCGTGCTGGAGCCGTCGCTGCAGTTCGGCTACTGGGCCAACGATCGCGTCGCGCTGGTCGGTTACACCATCATTCCGGCGCTGCTGATCGGCCTGATCGACGTACGCCAGGTCAAGACGACGACGGCGACGGCGGCGCTGACCGGACGTTACGGCATCAGCGATCGCTTCGAAATGGAAGTCAAAGTGCCGTACGTGTACATCAACGGCGACACCATCAGCCGCGAGATATTCACCGGCACGGCCGTCGATCGCGTGTTCAACGCCAACGGCCGCGGCATGGGCGATGTCGAAGCCACTGCGCGCTACCAGCTCAACCAGGGCGGCATGGACAAGGCTTACTGGGTCGGCTGGCTGCGTTACAAGAGCCGCACCGGCAGGGACCTGTTCGAAGTCGTCACCGATTGCGTGACGCGCTGCATCGGCAACGCCACCGGCACCGGCCTGCCGCTGGAGTTGCCCACCGGCACCGGCTTCGAAGCCCTGCAGCCCGGCGTCACCTGGCTGTATCCCACCGACCCGGTGGTGTTCTTCGGCAGCTTCAGCTACCTGCACAACTTCCCGCGCGACAACGTTTCGCGTCGCGTGCTGGGCGGCGCCGTGGAGTCGCTGGGCGAAGTGGATCCCGGCGACATCTATGGCTTCAACGTGGGCATGGGCCTGGCATTGAACGAAAAGGCGTCGATCAGCCTGGGTTACGACCAGAGCATCGTCGGCAAGACGCAGCAGAACGGCGAGGACACGCCGGGCTCCGTGCGTATCGTGCTCGGTACCTTGCTGCTGGGCGCGTCGTATCGCTACAACGAGCGCAGCACCTTGAACCTGTCGCTGGGCGTGGGCGTGACCCGCGATACGCCGGACCTGACGTTGACTGCGCGATTGCCGACGTCGTATTGATCCTGCGGCGCCACGCCGCCGATGTTCGGCGCAGACGCACACCGACCAAGGACATTTTTGTCGCTCTCGAGCCCGAACTGTCGTTCCGGGCCGCCGCGCTCGTTCATGCAACACGCAGCGCTGGCATCCGAAAACACTCAGCACGCGATGCGCGCGCGTTTACATTAATGAATACGCGCAATCTCACAAATGCTCATGACCGCTATAGGAATTGCTTTTTTTGTGGGTTAAGGTGAAGTGAAGATGCATGAAAAAAATATGCATCCATGTTCCTCACCGGCTGTCCCAGGCCATTTGAACGTCGATTGACGTCTGCAAAGGGGTTTTACGTGAATGAATGCAAGCTCGTGCGCGCCATGCACGAGATCTCATCGCCGCGCAGGGATTTCCTGCGCAAGTCCTTGTTGCTGGCGCTGCCTGCCGTCAGTGCCGTCCTGCCGGTATCCGCGTTCGCCTATATGGCCCAGCCGGCGCTGGAGAACGTCTATGTTCCGCCGACAAGGACGCGCGGCAGCGCCGTGCTCAGCGTGCGCGACTTCGGCGCACATGGCGACGGCATCCACGACGATACGACGGCCTTCCAGAATGCGGTCGACGCCTTGCCGAGCGCAGGCGGCACCGTCAATGTACCGGCGGGCAACTATGTGATCGACCCGACACGCAACGTGCGCCTGCGCAGCAAGATGCACCTGAAGCTGGCAACGGGCGCCGTGCTGAGGGCCAAGCGCAATTCCGCCGAGCGCGCCTACGTACTGATGGTCTACAAGGTCAGCGACGTCGAGATCTCAGGCGGCCAGATCATCGGCGACCGCGAAGTCCACACAGGCACGGCCGGCGAATGGGGCCACGGCATCATGGTGCGCGGTTCGTCGCGGGTCACGGTGCGCGACATCCACCTGTCCAAATGCTGGGGCGACGGCATCTCGATCGGCGGCGCGATGGTGACCAACCAGCCGTCGATCCCGTGCAACGACGTGGTCGTGGCGAATATCGTTTCCACCGCCAATCGCCGACAGGCCATCTCCATCGGCCGGTCGAGCCAGGTGCTGGTCTACGATTCGGAGTTCAGCTATACCAGCGGCATAACTCCCGGATGCGGCGTCGATATCGAGCCGGACGACGACGAGATGGGCGCCACGCATGTGCATCTGGAGAACTGCCTGATCCGCAGGAACGCGGGCAACGGCATCCAGGTCTACAAGCGGGTCGAGGGCGTCACCATCAAGAAATGCATCATCGAGTACAACGGCGGCTATGGCGTGCTCACGATCGGCGCCAAAGGCGGCTATATCGCCCAGAACCAGTTCCGCCACAATTATCTGCAGGGCACGATGTTGCGCAGCGCCTGCAACGATTACCAGGTGAGCGGCAACATCTACCGCAACAACCATACCCGCCTGCACGGCGTGAACACCAACTACGGGCCGCTGATCTACATGACCGGCCTGATCGGCGGCAATCACGGCAATGGCGCGCATATACAGGCCACGACCGACACCTTCAACATCCGGGTGACGAGCAACGGCTACTCTACATGACGTAGTGCGGCAATGCTGGATATCGATATGCGTCGGCTGCCCGATGCAGCTGATCAAGAAAGCCGGATGCATCGCGAGATGCGTCCGGCTTTCTTCTTTAAGCGCTATTAATATTACTGAATAACCAGAACACACAGAAAGGAGCTTTCGCACTGCGGCAACATCATTCAAGGACAATGCGTGCGGTTTGGCGAACCCGGCGCGCATGCGAAACTTGGCGACGGGATTCACATGGACGTAAAAATAACGTCAACCAATATTTCCTTTGCCCGGATGTCCTTGCATGAAGTTTGTCTTCTTCGCCAATACCGATTGGTATTTGTACAATTTCAGGCTGTCGACCGCGTTGCGTCTGAAGGATCGCGGGGCCGAAGTGGTGATGCTCTCGCCGCCGGGCGACTTCGGCGCGCGTTTCGCGGAGCACGGCATCCGCTGGGTCACCCTGGCGATGGATCGCGCGAGCCTGAATCCGGTGCGCGAAGCGCTGACGATCAGGCAGCTGGTGCGAATCCTCAGGGCCGAGCAACCGGACCTGCTGCACAACTTCACCGTGAAATGCGCCGTCTACGGCGCATTCGCCGCACGGGCGGCGAAAGTCCCCGCCGTGGTCAACGCAGTGGCCGGCATGGGCTACGTGTTCACCAGCAATCGCCCCAAGGCGCGCGCACTGCGGCCGATCGTCAAGGCACTGATGCGCAGCACGCTGGGTGGCGGCCATTCGCGGCTGATCCTGCAGAATCCCGATGATGCGGAGGCATTCGTCGCCTCGCGTCTGGTGCCGTCCCGGATGATCCGCGTGATCCGCAGCTCCGGCGTGGACACCCACCGCTTCAGCCCGGCGCCAAGAATCGCGACGCAACGAAAACCGATGCGCGTGCTGCTCGCCGCACGCCTGTTGTGGGAGAAAGGCATACGCGAGTACATCCAGGCGGCCGGTCTTCTCAAACAGCAGGGCAGGGGCATCGAATTCCTGCTCGCGGGGACGCCCGACCCGGGCAATCCGCGTTCGGTGGCGCATCGCGACGTGAAACAGTGGGTCGACGAGGGCCTGGTCGACTGGCTGGGCCACGTAGAGGACATGCCCGGATTATTGAACTCGGTGGATGTGATGGCGTTGCCCAGCTACTACCGCGAGGGCGTCCCGAAAAGCCTGATCGAGGGCGCCGCCAGCGGCCTTGCGTTGATCACCACCAACCAGCCGGGCTGCCGCGAGGTCGTCACCCAGCATGGCATCGACGGTCTGCATGCCGAGCCGCGCGATGCGCAATCCCTGGCGGGACTGCTGGCTACGCTGGACGACGACCGCGAGCTGTTGCAGCGGCTCGGCGATCGCGCCCGGCAAAGGGCATTGACCGATTTCGACGAGCGCCTGGTCATCGAAAACACATTCAAGGTTTATGGCGAATTGCTGCGCGCGCCACTACAGACTTCCCATGCCGTCTCCCTGTGATAGCGGGGTCCGCCAGGCCATGGCTTCGTGATTCCAGCACGCTGGCGTCGGGCGACTTTCGCAGTCTCCCTGCTGTGGTTCGCCACCGCAGCGGGCGCGGCGATGGTGTTCCTCACCCAGACCTTGCTCGCGCGGGAGTTGGGACCGGCGGCCTACGGATTGTTCGCTTCGTCGCTGGCGACGGTGACGATGGTCGCGCCACTCGCCGGCTTCGGCTTGTCGCAATTCAGGCTCAAGGCGTATGGTGTCGAGGGTTGGATGGCCGACCGATGGCTGCGGCCATCGCTGCGTTTCACGATGGCCACCACCATGCTCGCCATCGGCATCGTCGTCGCCTGGGCTTTCGTGATCGCGCCGCAGGATGCGACCCGCTTCACCTTGCTGGCCTTGTCGCCGGTGATCCTGGGCGTGCTCGCCGTCGACCTGGTCGGAAGCAAACTTCGGCTGGAAGAACGTTACCGACAACTGGCGCTCTGGCAACTGTTGATGCCGGGCAGCCGGCTTGCCGTGGCCGCGGCATTGCTGCTGATTCCTTCATTGGCGATCGGCGGAGTAGCGATCGCGTACGGCGCTATCGCGATCGCTGTCGCCTGGCTTGCGGTGCCGCAGCTGCGCACGATGATGCGCGGCGAAATGCAGCTGCATGGCCACGGACCGCGCCACGGACAGAGCGCACCAGCCGCCGAGCCGGGCGCATGGCAACTCTGGTCGCAAGCGTGGGCCTATGGCCTGGCAGCGGTGCTGTATCCGGTATTTTTCCAGGTCAGCACGGTGCTGCTGAAATATCTCCACAGCGATACCAAGGCCGGCATGTATGGCATCGCCCTGGCGGTGATGACCGCGATCTATCTGTTTCCGACTACCATCTACCAGAAATTCCTGCTCTCCAAACTGCATCGATGGGCGGCGCACGACAAACCGAAGTTCTGGCGGGTTTACCGCAATGGCAACATCGCGATGCTGTTGTGCGGCCTGGCCGTCAGCGCGGCCATGCTGGCATTGGCGCCAAAGCTGGTACCGATCGCGTTCGGACCTGCCTACCGGGACGTGGTGAATATCCTGATGGTGCTGGCCATTTGCCCGCCGATACGTTTCCTTTCCACGGCTGTCGGTTCGGCGTTGCTCACCGAAAACCACATGCGCTATCGCGTGCGGGCGATGGCGCTGGCCACGTTGGTCGCGATAGCGCTGAACGTGCTGCTGATCCCGGCTTTCGGCGAAATCGGTGCGGCGAGTGCGACCGTCGTTGCCGAGGCTGTGCTGCTGTTCGCGATGTGGCGCGGCGTGCGACGTTTCGCGCGGCCGGCCCCGGAGCAACCCTCATGAGGCGCGCGCGATGAATGGCGGACGCGGGCTGCGAACCAGCTTTACCGGCTACTACGGCATGAGCAACTTCGGCGACGATCTGTTCGGCCTGGTCTGCAGCGCTGCGGCACGGACGTACTGGCACAGCGAGCCTCGTCTTGTCGGCCCCATCATCGCCGGCGTCGATGCGCGTTACACCATGCCGGCGTGGTATCCCCGCGGTATATACGGCGCCACGGGGCCTCATGGCAAAGCCAGTCGCCTGTACAGCTTCGTGCGTGCCATCCGCAATTCGGATGTTCTGGTGATGGGGGGCGGTTCGGTCATCAACTCGCGCGAGTCGTTCCGCAAACCGTTGATGATCTCGGCGCAACGCAAGGGCAAGATCGAGCTCGCAGCCGTCGGCGTATCGATAGGACCGTTCGAGGACGACGCAGCGGAGGCTTCCGTGGCCGCATTCGTCGAACGCTTCGCCTATATCGCGGTGCGCGATCGGCGTTCGTACGAGCTCGCGGTAAAGATGGGGCTGCGGGACAGAACCTTCCATGGACGCGATCTGGCCGGCCTGCTGCCGCTGCTCGCGCCCGCTACAGCGCATGCGCGGCCAGCACGAGGACGCGACGGCCCGATCCGCATCGGCATCGCGCCATGCGATTACCGCGAAGGACGCGATTATGCGGTGCCCGATAAACAGGCATTGCAACCGGCACTGGCTGCGGCGCTGGCGCGACTGGCTGCCGAGCAGCCGCTGCAGGTCGATATTTTCAGCCTGAATGAACACGGCACGCATGGCGACTACGCGATATCGGCAGCTTTGCAGGAGCAACTGCGGCAGGCCGGCATCGCCACTCGCTTGCTGCGCTATCGCGGGCAGGGCCCTCTTTCGATGGTCCAGGCGATAAGCAGATGCGATGCCTTCATCAGCGCACGCCTGCATGGGGCCATCGTCGCTTACCTGCAAAAGGTGCCGTTCACGATCATTGACTATCATCCCAAATGCAATGATTTCGCGGACGACATCGGCCTGGCCCAGGCGCAGCGCATCACTGCGCAGCGGCAGGACGTCGAAGCGTTCAGCCAAGCCATCGACGCGATGCTGGGCGCAAGCAGTGTCCCGGCGCTTTCACCGGAAATTTACGCCGAGCAGGCGCAGGACATATTCAAATGCGCTCCCTGGTCGGTCGCAGCAGAAACAAGATGAGTAACGGCAGACAAACAGTCGAAAGCGGATTTGCCCCGGTCAGCGTAGTGATTCCGTGCTATCGATGCGCGGATACGATCGCTGCAGCCGTGGCTTCGGTGGCGGCGCAGACCGTGCGGCCCACGGAAGTCCTGCTGGTGGACGACTGCAGCGGCGACGACACCATCGAGTCGCTGCATCGGGTCGCCGCCAGTTTTCAGGATGGCTGGATCAAGGTCATTGCGGCGACCGAGAACGGCGGCCCGTCGAAGGCCAGGAATACTGGCTGGAAGCATGCCTGCCAGGAGTACGTGGCTTTTCTCGATGCCGACGACAGCTGGATGCCGCTGAAGCTGGAACTGCAGGTGGCGGCGTTGCGGGCAGACCCGGGGATCGCCTTGATCGCGCATCGAATGGAAGTTCGGGATCGCGCCCTGGCTCCATCCCCGTTGCGGCAGCCGGTGCGGGCCGTCGATGTCGGTCGACGCAGGCTGTTGCTCAACAATCCGTTTCCGACCGCGTCGGTAGTGCTGCGTCGCGACCTGCCGTTCCGTTTCAACGAAAAATTCCGTCGCGTGGAGGATTTTTTGCTGTGGGCGCAAATCGCTTTTTCGGGCTATCGCTGCGTCAAGATCAACCAGGTACTGGCCTCATGGCACAAGCCCAATTTCGGCGCGGGCGGGCTCAGCGGGGATCTGGCCGCGATGCACAGGGCCGGACGCGAAGTTCGCGAGGAATTGCTCAGGCAAGGGCTGGTGAGCCGTTCCGAGCATTATTTCGCGCGTAGCGTGGGTATGGTGCGCAGGGCGCGCCGCAATCTCATGATGCTGGTCCGCCGCTTCGGCGAACGCAGCGATCGGCAGCATATCGCCTGACCATGGCGACCGACTTCGGCCTCGCGCGCAACAGCAGCACCACGACGGCTAACGCCAGCGCCGTGTTGAGCATCCTGTTGCTGATCGCCGTCGCAGTGTTCGGCTGCTGGCTGGTGGGCACGCGTTCGCTGGAAACAGGCACCGATACCAGCACTTACGCGACGTTCTTCGAACGGTTGGGGCAGGGGCCCGTGCAGACGCGCCTGGAACCCGGCTTCGTGCTGGTGAGCTATGGGCTGAGCCGGCTTGGCCTGGGCGTGATCGGATACCAGATATCGTTGTTCGCCTTGCTGTTGCTTATCGTCTGGGCGTCGACGCGCCACTATTTCAAGTACCTGGGTGGAACGCGCGGTTACCTGACGTTCCTCAGCGCATCGGTGATGCTGCTGTTCCTTTCACCGATGTTCGTCAACGGCTCGATCAACGCGGTCAGGCAAGGGCTCGCGGCGCTGCTGGTATTCACTGCGCTTCTCTCGTTCCATCAGCGGAACTGGCTGCAATTCCTGCTGTACGGCGCCCTCGCCATCAGCCTGCACTTTTCGTCGGCGCTCTACCTCCTGTTCGCCCCTGCGTTGCTTCTGAACACAAGATGGTTGCGCCTGGTCGCGGCGGCGGCGTTCCTGGCATATGCATCCGGCTTGTCGATGGCGCTCGTGCAGGCCGTTTCGCCGGCCCTCTACGGCCTGGTCATGGAGTACACCGCCAACCCCAACTATCGGTCGGGCATTCGCATCGATTTTGCCGTGTTCTCGATATTCTGGTACGCGTTGCCGCACCTGGCGTCGCCGCTGATGCAGCAGCCGTACCGAGAAAGGATAAAGGAGAGCGCAGCGGTTTACCTGGTGATGCTGCTGCCGTTTTTCACGATAGGGTGGGGATACTTCTCGAATCGCTACCTGCTGCCCGCATGGCTGTCGGCATCGCTGATCATGGCAGCGATCCTCTGCTACAACCGCATAGGCGCCTTGCGTCACCCCATGCTGATCCGCCTGGGGCTGATCGCTTCCTGCGCCGTCTTCTACATTTATGTGACGAACGTGATCGTGATCTGAGCGGCCCGAAACAACAAAAGGACGTCATCGGACCGGCATCTGGCTTGTACGGCGACATGGCACTGGCAAGGAGCCATGTCCTAGTATTGCCCGCATTCTGCCAGCTTCCTTTCCGAGCCTTCATGCCGCCCGCCATTTACGATTTCATCGCCTCATTGACCTATCCGCTCTACCTCACCATCGGGGTAGCGGCATGCGGCGTTGTCGCCTTGATTCTCGGTTGGCGAATGCTGGCCGGCGCACTGGTGATCGCGGCCATCCTCTGGTCGCTGGTGTGGTCCGTTCCGCAATGCTCGGACTGGTTGCGAGCGACTCTGGAACGACGATATCCGGTGGTCGACGAGTCGAAACTGGCGCGAGCCGATGCCATCGTCGTGCTCGGCGGAGGCACCGGGTACGAATGGCTGGAACGAACAACCGTGCGGCCTGAAGACTTGCGCAACAGCCGGCTGGCGGCCGGAGCGCGCGCCTGGCTGTCCGGCCGCGCACCCGTCATCATCCTTTCCGGCGGCGGCGAGAATGGCCGCAGCGAGGCGGGCACCATGGCTGCAGCCATTGCCCGGCTCGGCGTACCCGCGTCCGCACTGGTTCTGGAGGATCGCAGCAGGAATACGCGCGACAACGCGCTGTTCACTGCCCAACTCGCCAGAAAAAGACAGATGTCGCGCGTGCTGCTTGTCACTTCATCGCTGCATATGCCGAGAGCGTCTTATCTGTTCAGGGAGACAGGCATCGAAGTCATGCCGGTGCCCGTGCCGGAGCGCGCGCTTCGGAAAAACTGGAAGGATCGCTGGTTGCCGACGCGCAGCGCGCTCTGGCGCAGCGGACGCGCATTGAAGGAATATGCGGGCCTTATAGCGGCATACGCGAAGATACGAGTTAATACGGATTCATGACATCGATCGATGCGCGTTGCATCTTGATTCACGTAAATCAATACGAATTTTACACAATTAGTTTTGCATGACTCTACGCTCGCTCCTTGGCAGTGCAAACGCACCGCATCTGAAACACTTGCAAGGAACTCGTTCATGCAGACGTCGACGGCGCCATCGCTTTCACCACTGACGCGCCCTCGGGCGCCAGGCGCATTCAGGTTAGCAAGCGCCAAATCGCTGGCCTTCGCAATCATCGCTGCCGCAAGCCTTGCTGGCTGTACCGGACAGCACATGTCCACAAGGGGATCCAGCGACGGCAGCATGGTTGAAGGATCCGACGTCAGCATGGTCCAGATTACCCCCGAGCTGGTGGCCACGAATCGCAGCGCGATCAAGGCGCAGCTGCCCGCGGAGCTCATGAGCTATCGCCCGGATTCCTATCGGATAAGTCCAGGCGACACCATCCTCGTCACCGTCTGGGATCATCCCGAATTGACAACGCCCGCCGGTACGCAGCAGCAAGCGCTGACGAACGGCCGCCTGGTGCATCCCGACGGGACGTTCTTTTATCCCTATGTCGGCACGCTGAAAGTGTCCGGAATGAAGATCGAGGAGCTTCGCAGCGTGGTGACCAGCAAGCTCGCGCACTATCTGCAGAGCCCGCAGGTCGACGTGAGCGTGGCCGGATACGGCGGCCGCGTCATGCTGCAGGGTGCATTCGTCAATACCAGTCCGCAGGACGTCACCACGGTTCCGATGACCTTGTCCCAGGCCATCGGCACGGGCGTCATCAACGTCGCGCAGGCGGATCTGTCCGGTTTCGTCCTGACGCGCGACGGAAAAAGTTTCCCGCTCGATCTTGATGCGCTGAATCGCGATGGCAGCGTCGCAGCCGACATCTATCTCAAACCGGGAGATCGGCTGTACATGCCGTTCAACGACCGCAAGGAGGTTTATGTCCTGGGAGAAGTCCTTCGACCGCAGGCGCTCACCTTCAAGACAACGGACATGACGCTCACGCAGGCCTTGGGCCGCGCAGGCGGCCTGAATCAGGTGAGCGCAAAAGGCGAAGCGGTCTATGTCATTCGCGGCATAGAGGAGAAAGAGCAGAAGCCCGCCACGGTTTACCACCTCAATGCGAAATCTCCGGCCGCTTTCGCGCTGGCGGACAAGTTCTCCGTAAAGCCCGGAGATGTCGTTTTCGTAGGCCCTGCCGGCGTCACGCGCTGGAATCGCTTCCTGAGCCAGCTCCTGCCCCTGTCCGGAATCATCAGCAACGCTTCCAGGGTGCAGAACAACATCGACACCAACTGAAAAGAAATGCGCCCGCATTCATGAACGTGCACGTCCGTTACACAAAGCGGAATGCACTCCGTTCATGAACAGCTGAATTCATCCGCGTATCCAATCAATAATTTTTTGCCGCTTGCATCGGCAATCGCAACGCTGCGTGCCAACAGCGGCGCCACATGAATATGCATCGGTGCCACCCCTTCATCAACCAGTAACGCAACGGAGTGAGTATCGGTTAAAAATGCATCAGCGTTTTTTTCACGACGCCGCAATCATCCAGCGCCATCGCTGCCATCGACCAGCGCAGCATTCGAAAGCAAGCTGCATACGCAAATCCACACTGTCAAATAACTAAAATAGGATACAGATGGATGTTAAGTTCGTGGCAGCTAGCGCGTTAGCTGTGATAGTGACATTGGTAGCCATCTTCTCGTTGCGCCCGCTCGCACCGCGGTTGGGACTGGTCGACAAGCCGAACGACCGCAAGCATCACCGCGGCCGCGTGCCGCTTATCGGCGGCATCTGCTTCTTTCTCGGCACCACCGCGGGGCTGATGTATTTCGGCTACCTGGACCGTTTTGTCGTCTCCCTGCTGACGATAAGCGCCCTGATCGTCCTGACCGGGCTGATCGACGACATCGACGACCTGAGCGTGGGCTCGCGCCTTTGCATCCAGGCCTCC
>Ga0193753_10003098_pt1 | contig 12573 bp, 9 predicted proteins | sample H1c2metaG_FD_144925 | JGI IMG/M metagenome (GOLD analysis project Ga0193753, IMG submission 144925) | Soil microbial communities from a riparian zone of the East river system, Colorado, United States - H1c2 | ecosystem: Environmental > Terrestrial > Soil > Riparian zone | place: USA: East River... | reverse complement strand
TCACCGTCTACGCCCCCATCGTCCGCGGCCGCAAGGGCGAGTTCCGCGAAGAGCTCGAAGCCCTCGACCAGCAAGGCTTTCGCGCCCGCATCGACGGCGAGATGACCGAGCTCACCGAGGGCATGCGCCTCGAAAAGCGCAAGAACCACACCATCGAAGCCGTCGTCGACCGCATCATCCTCAAACCCCTGCCACCCGACAACACTACCGCCGCCCTCGCCAACGCAGCCCCCAAGTACGACACCCGCCGCCTCGAAACCTCCGTCCTCAAAGCCCTCCAGATGGCCAACGGCCTCGTCCTCATCGCCATTCACGGCATGGACGAGACCCTCTACTCCTCCTCCATGGCCTGCCCCGACTGCGGCATCAACGTCCCCCGCCTCGAGCCCCGCAGCTTCTCCTTCAACTCCAACTACGGCGCCTGCCCCAACTGCCACGGCCTCGGCAGCATCTACGACTTCGACCCGCCAAGACCATCACCGACTGGTCCAAACCGCTCCTCGACGGTGCCATGGGCCCCGGCTCCGGCTCCGCCTACCTCCTCCGCCTCATCAAGCTCGCCGCCGACAAATACAAGATCAACCTCAAGCTCCCCTTCGAGCAGCTCCCCGAGATCCAGCAGAACCTCCTCATGTATGGCCCGCCGCGCAACGAGGTAGGCCGCACCGGCTTCCATGGCATCTTCGCCTACCTCCGCGCCAACCTCGAAGACACCAAATCCGAGGGCTACCGCGAGTACATGATGCAGTACATGTCCGCGACCATCTGCCCCGTCTGCAAGGGCCGCCGCCTCCGCCCCGAGTCTCTCGCCGTCACCGTGAACAACGCCAGCATCGCCGACTTCACCGCCCTCCCCCTCGAGCGCGCCCTCACCTCTGCCCGCAACATGAACTTCGTCGGCCGCGACCGCATCATCGCCGACCGCCTCCAGCGCGAGATCATCGAGCGCCTCGAATTCCTCAACGCCGTCGGCCTCGGCTACCTCGCCCTCGACCGCTCCGCAGCCACCCTCTCCGGCGGCGAAGGCCAGCGCATCCGCCTCGCCACCCAGATCGGCTCCCGCCTCCGCGGCGTCCTCTATGTTTTAGACGAGCCCAGCATCGGCCTCCACCAGCGCGACAACCAGCGCCTCATCAACGCCCTCGAAAACCTCCGCGACCTCGGCAACACCGTCCTCGTCGTCGAGCACGATGAAGACACCATCCGCAAGGCCGACTACGTCCTCGACCTCGGCCCCGGAGCCGGAAAAAACGGCGGCCACCTCATCGCCGACGGCACCCCGCAGCAGATCATGGACAACCCGGCCTCCATCACCGGCCAGTACCTCGCCGGCAAGATCGAGATCGTCGCCCGTGCCAAGCCCCGCGAGCTCAACGGCAGCTGGATCACCGTAGAAGACGCCCACTCCCACAACCTCCAGAACGTCACCGCCCACTTCCCCCTCGGCGTCATGACCGTCATCACCGGCGTCAGCGGCTCCGGCAAATCCACCCTCGTCAACGACATCCTCTACCGCTCTCTCGCAAAAGAGCTCTACGGCTCCCGCGAAGAGCCCGGCCAGCACGGCCGCGTCGTCGGCATCGACCAGCTCGACAAAGTCATCCAGATCGACCAGTCCCCCATTGGGCGTACTCCACGTTCCAATCCAGCCACGTATACAGGCGTCTTCACCGCCATACGCGACCTCTTCGCCATGCTCCCGGAATCCCGCGAGCGCGGCTACAAGCCCGGGCGTTTCTCCTTTAATGTGCAAGGAGGAAGATGCGAAGCCTGCCAGGGCGAAGGCCAGCGCCGCATCGAGATGAACTTCCTCCCCGACGTCTACGTCCTCTGCGAAGTCTGTAACGGACGTCGTTACAATCAGGAGACCCTCTCCGTCAAGTTCAACGGCTACAGCATCGCCGACCTCCTAGACCTCCCCATCGCCGACGCCGTCCCCATCCTCAAGGACATCCCCACCGTCAACATCAAGCTGCAGACCCTCGTCGACGTCGGCCTCGGCTACATCCACCTCGGCCAGTCCGCCACCACCCTCTCCGGCGGCGAAGCCCAGCGCATGAAGCTCGCACGAGAGCTCTCCAAACGCCAGACCGGACGCACCCTCTACCTCCTCGACGAGCCCACCACCGGCCTTCACTTCGACGACGTCAGAAAACTGCTCGAAGTCCTCCACCGGCTCACCGACCTCGGCAACACCGTTATCATCATCGAACACAATCTGGACATCATCCGCAACGCCGACTACATTCTCGATATGGGCCCGGAGGGCGGCGAAGGCGGCGGCCGCATCATCGCCCACGGCACGCCAGAGCAGATCGCCACCGTCGCCGAATCACACACCGGCAGCTTCCTCGCCCGCCACTACGCCACTCGTCCCCACACCCTCGCCGGCCGCAACGGCCTCAGCCACGCCGGCCCTCAACCGCTCAACATCGTCGCCGCGCCGGACCGTAAGAAGGAAGCCCGAGGCAAGTTCATCGCTCCCGAAAAGAAGACCGGCCTGGCCAAAGCCAGTTCCACCAAACCTGAAGAGCGAAGGCCGAAAGCCCCAAAGAAGTCCACACCGGCCAAGCCCGCATCCACCAAGGCCGCACCTGCTAAAACTGCACCGAAGAAGTCCGCATCCAAGAAAACGACCGGGCCCCGCGCCAGAAAAGCATGAGCGATCTCATCCCGAACCCCGAGCCCCCCGCCCGCCGTCTCTTCTCCGAGGAGCCCGCAGCCGCCCTCCCCGTCTACAAACCCCCCACCGGCAGCGAAGACCAGACCACCATGTTCTTCCCCCAGACGCCGGACTCCCCGCCCGCCGAGGCGCCCCACCGCATCCCCCACCTCGGCCACGCCCTCCTCTTCCTCGCCATCACCGGCTTCATCCTCATCGTCGCGCAGCTTGTCCTCGTCGGCTTCGGCCACACCACCCCCGGCGCCCAGCCTGGCATCTCCCCCAAGCTTCTGCTCAGTGCCGAAGCCTTCACCTACCTGGCCTCGCTCGTCCTGGCCTGGCTCATCTTCCCCATGCTCTGGAGCCGCCCCTTCGAGACCGGCCTCCAGACCAACGGCCCCGCCGCCCGCCGCAACGCCTTAAAGCTCATCCCCATCGGCATTGTGCTCTCCTTCACCGTGCAGGCCGTCTCCTCCGTCGTCACCATGCCCAAGTCCATTCCCATGGACGACTTCTTCCGCACCCCCTCGGACGTCTGGATCATCACCGCCTTCGGCATCTTCCTGGCCCCGCTCTTTGAGGAGGTCCTCTTCCGCGGCTTCCTCTTCCCCGCCTTCGCCATCGCCTACGACTGGCTCAGCCTCCCCCGCACCGACGCCGCCAAAGCCCGCTGGAACTCTTCGAACGACCTCAGCCTCCCCGCCGTCGTCTTCTCGGCCATCCTGTCGAGCATCCTCTTCGCCATCCTCCACGGCAAACAGGTCTCCTACACCTGGCCCGTCCTCGTCATGCTCTTCATCGTCTCCCTCCTCCTCACCACCATCCGCATCCGTCTGCGCTCGGTCCTGGCCTCCACCCTGGTCCACGCCAGCTATAATGCCGCCATCTTCCTCACCGCCTTCTTCGCCACCGGCGGCTACCGCCACCTAGAAAAGATGACCCGCTAACCTCGCCTACCCTCCCTCACCCCAAGAAGCCGTCATCTCGACCGAAGGCGGCGCACTTCGCCGCCGTAGCGGAGAGATCCCCGCATTTCGCCTTTGCCCTTGCCTTTGCACTTGTCGTTGCTGTGCTTTTGCCTTTTGCCCTTGCCTTTGGGTGGGAGCGTCGGGCTTCAGCCCCACGAAAAAAAGCCACGCCGAAGGCGTCACCACTCTGCCGAAGGCCGGAGTGCAGCCCGAAGGGCGAAACGACTCAATATCGCCCTTGCCCACCCTCCCCCAACCCAAGCCGTCCTCTCGACCGAAGCCACTCACAGTCCCACCGTGAGTGGCGCAGTGGAGAGACCCCCCGCATTTCGCCCTTGCCTGTTCTTAACAGGCACCAAAAGAACAAATCCTTTCGCCACCCAAACCTGTCAAGCCCCAAAAGCCATAAACCACTAAAAACAAAAGACATCCCCCTGCCGATCCACCCACCCCACTCCGATACAATAGAAGTAGACAGAGAAAAAGAGAAAGCCCCGGAAACCCCCGGGGCTTTCTCCTTTATTATGAATACTTTACACATAAACTATCTGCAATGAATACTTTACAGGTAAAGCCTTTATATCGAAGACTTTGCAAGGAAACAGGGGAGGGGGGTACCTACTCCGCCCGATTCGTCACCGAAACCCGAAACACCGGCTTAGCCTTCTCCGACGGCTCCATCTCATAGGTCTGGGAGGTCTTCGCAGGATCGTAGTCCCGCCACAACCACACCATCTCCTCCGGGAACTCAGCCGCCCCGTGGCCGCTGTTGTGGGTGCCCTTGCCGAAGCTGAAATGGAAGTCGTAGCCCTTCAGCTTCAGCGCGTTCGCCATGCGGATATTCGCGAGCGGCCAGCTTCCATAGCGGTCGTTCTCCTGGTCCTCTGACCCGTCCTGCAACCAGACCCGCAGGTTGCGGTGCGGTTCGCGCAACACCTTCTCGGCATAGTCCTGGCCGCCATCGGGATTGGCCGCATCCTCCTTCCACTGGATGCTGGTGAAGCTGCCGATCCAGGTGAGGATGCGGCTGAACTGGTCCGGCGTCTGCCACCCGGCGTTGAACGAGCAGATGCCGCCCGACGACAGGCCGGTGATCGCCCGGCTATAGGAGTCCTTGCGGATGTTGTACTTCGCCTCCACCTCGGCGAGCACCTCGTCGCGCAGGAAGCGAGGATAGCGGTCGCTCACCGTATCGTATTCGGTGCTCCGCATCGAGTCCTTCAGGGTACGGTGCCACTGGTCCGAATACTTCTTCACGAAATCGAAGGTTGGGGTACCCGGCGAATCGGTCACATCGCCCGGATTGATGAAGACACAAAGCACCACAGGAATCTTCTTCTGCGCGATCAGGTTATCGATCACGTTCAGCGCAGGGTTGTTTCCATTGCGGTTGATGTAGCCGCTGCCATCCTGGAACACCATCAGCGCCACAGGCACCTTCGGATCGTACTGCGCCGGAACATACACCCAGTAGTCGCTCTTCATCCCGTCATAGATCTTGCTGGTGTGGACAAGCTTCTCCGACAGCGTGCCCGAGGCAACACCCGGCTCCAGATACGAGAGCGGACCGAACGCAGGCATGTCGAGACGGCCGCCAAAGGTGCTGCCGTTCACGACGTAGTGGAACGCATGCAGCCTGCCCACCTCGGGAACGCTCGCCACGGCATACCACAGGGACGCATCCCCCGGCACCCCCCGCATCTGCACCCCCCCCTTCTGATCGATCACCAGCTCAGGCCGCGCCCCAGCCTGCGTTGCGAAGAAAAAATCGGAGCCATGACCGGCCCACGCCGTCCCCTCCTTCAGATCTTTCTCAGAAAATGTCTTGAGAACCGCGGCCTTCAACTCAGCTGGCTTCGCATGAGCGAGAGCGCTGAGCTGCGTTGCGGTCAGGCTTTCAGTCGCCGTCTGGGCCGCAAGGGTTTGCACTGCAAGGGCAGAGAAAAGGAGGGGCAAAGCAAGCACTTTCCACATGCCGGAAATATATCACTGCGCCAGCACATCAGCCCCGAACCCAAGCCCCATCGATCGACCGCCATGTGGCAGGGTTTGTACTCTTATCTCTGAGCACAGCGGGTAACCGGTCCTCTCGCACGCCGTCATAGCAATGCAGCGCAGCGAAGCGGGTCATCGACGAAGGGATTCCAACGGCGGTAAATCCCGGATGTGCCGTCGCAGGAAAGGGGCCGCCGTGGTTCATCGCAGGACTCACGGCTACCCCCGTCGGCATCTTGTCATTCAACAACCTCCCCACGTGCGGACGCAGGGCGGTGGCGATCTGTTCATAGACGGCGTCGTCACTGCCAGATTTCGCGGAATAGATGCTTCCAGTCAAATTGCCTTCCAGCTCCTGAACGATGGCAAGCATCTCAGCGGAGTCGGCTGTAGTGACAATCAGCGTTGCGTTTCCAAAGATCTCGCGTTGGAGAGCACGAGGAGAGGCTAGAAACTGCTCTCCAGTAGCGCGTAGCAGAGTGTTCTCGTATCGATAGTCGGAGCCATCAACCGGTGCTCCTCCCACTGCGAGCCGGGCACCAGCCTCCTGAAGCTTGGTCACACCTTCTGCGAGCTGCTTCCGTCCAGACAATGAGAGCAGGGGCTGGGACGGACGCTCCTTGAAGACCCTGGCGACGTGATCGATCAGGGCTTCCGTTCCGGCGCTCTGCGTTGCGAGGATCAGGTTGGGGCTAGTGCAGAACTGACCGGCGCCGGCAAGACAACTATCGGCCAATTGTTGCGCAAGCTGCTCCCCGCTCTCGTCGATTGCACCCGGCAGGAAGATGACAGGATTGATGCTCGACATCTCAAGATAGATTGGCGTACCCACCATCTCGGCAGCCTGTCTCAGCTTCAAGCCAACACCACGGCTGCCGGTAAACCCTATCGCTCCGACGCGCGGATCGCTGACGAACCGCAGACCGTCTTCGTTGCTGACCTGATAAATCATCTGAACGGTTGCCTTAGACAATCCCGTCTCCCCCAAAGCCTTGAGCGCCTCCACCGCAAGCAGGCGGCTGGTTTCGGGATGGAGTGGATGCGCCTTGGCGATGATAGGGTTCCCCGCCGCTATCGCCGCGGCGAAATCACCTCCGCTGACACCATTGAAAGCGAAGGGAAAGTTGTTCGGGCCAAAGACGATGACGGGGCCTACGGGAGCAAAGCAGGATCGTATATTCAGTTTCAGGTCGAGAGTGGCATGTTTCCATGATTCTTCGCGCGCCGCTACTGCTGCCTGCTGCAACTGGTTGACGGTGCGAGGGAGTTCTACATCCTTGAGCCTTGGACTCGCTGGCAGAGCGGTCTCCGCATGTGCGGCTTCAACAATTTGTGCGGCGGCAGACTCTATATTGCGCGCATATGCTTCGAGAAATGCGGCAATCTGCTCAGGCGCTGCCTGGCGCAACTGCTTCGCGGCTTCAGTTGCAGCGGAGAGAGCTGCGTCACAATCCGACCAGTCGCTGATGGGAAACTGAGTGGGAAGTCGCTCGCCTGTTTCAGGATTCTCTGCCTGGAATGTGCCCTTCGCCTTGGCTGTTCGCCATGCACCATCGATCAATACCTGCTCTACACCCATTACTGCATCTCCTTCAGGCTACGGAAGTTTTCCCGACGTTTCAAGTTAGAAGTTGCGCGAAGCATCCACCAGCGCCCAAGCCGATTCTACTATAGCCAACTGAAGTGGTTGTTCGACGAAGATGGCTGATACCCTTGTGCCGTGAGGTTTAATACCGTGTCGATGAAGGCTCTTCTGCTCTCCGAATACAAACTTCTTGAAGTAGCTTCCCTGCCTGTCCCGGTGCCCAATCCGGACGACCTGCTGGTGCAAGTTGCGGCGTGCGGTATCTGTGGTAGCGATGTACATGGCTACGATGGCACCTCGGGGCGTCGCATTCCACCGCTGGTGATGGGCCATGAGGCGGCTGGAGTCGTCGCCGAGGTCGGCTCAGAGGTGAAGGGATTCGCCGTGGGCGACCGCGTGACGTTCGATTCGACCGTCTACTGTGGAATGTGCGCATTCTGCCGTAAGGGCGAGGTAAACCTCTGTGATGACCGGCAGGTGGTTGGCGTGTCGTGCGGAGATTACCGGCGTGCCGGAGCGTTTGCAGAATATGTAACGGTGCCGGCGCGGATCGCCTATCAATTGCCGGAAGGGTTGGGATTTGCTGAGGCAGCAATGCTGGAGGCAGTTTCAGTGGCGCTTCACGCGGTGGCTGTCACGGAGTTGAAGGGCGGGGAAACGGCTTTGGTGATTGGCGCGGGCATGATTGGCCTGCTGGTTCTGCAGGCAGCCCGAATTGCCGGATGCTCCCGTGTGTTTGTCGCGGACATCGATGCGACGCGGCTGAAGTCAGCCGGCGCGCTCGGCGCGGATGAGACGATACTAGCCTCGGGCGCAGAGTTAGTGAAGGAGATCCTGCAGTTGACGGAAGGACGCGGTGTGGATGTGGTGCTGGAGGCAGTAGGGAGGAACGAAACGGTTGCGACCGCAATCGACAGCGTGCGCAAAGGAGGCACGGTGACATTGGTCGGCAACATTACGCCGCAGGTTTCATTGCCATTGCAGAAGGTGGTCTCGCGGCAGATTCGGCTGCAGGGGTCATGTGCTTCGTCGGGGGAGTACCCCGAGGCCATGAAGCTGATGATAGAGGGAAAGATCAAGGTGGGGTCCCTAATTACGGCGGTCGCTCCCCTGAGCGACGGACCGGCATGGTTCGATCGTCTGCATGCGGGCGAGCCTAATCTGATGAAGGTAATTCTGGATCCCCGAAAGAATGCAGGTCAGGCAGGATGACGAACGACATGTTTGATCTTTCGGGGCAGGTTGCATTGGTCACCGGCGCAAGCCGTGGGCTAGGACAGTACTTTTCGCGCGCGTTGGCCAAAGCCGGCGCCGACCTTATCGTGACAAGCCGAAAGCGGGAGGACCTGACACCGTTCGTAGCCGAGATTGAGGCACTGGGCCGCCGGGTCGTGGCACTGGAGTTGGATGTTCGCGATCAGGGAAGCATCGAGCGCATGGCGGCAGAGGCCGAGGTGGCATGTGGGCAGGTTCATATTCTGGTAAACAACGCTGGATGCAACGCGAGGAAGCCAGCACTGGATGTGAGTTGGGACGACTGGAATCTAGTGCTCGATACGAACCTGCGCGGGAGTTTTTTTGTGGCGCAGCAGATGGCGCGGCGCATGGTGCCGCATGGCTATGGACGCATTATCAATATCGGTTCAGTGACCAGCGTATTCGGGTATGCGGGACTTGCTCCTTACGGGGCGAGCCGCGGCGGCATACGGCAGCTTACGATGAGTCTGGCCGACGACTGGGGCAGGCATGGGATTACCGTGAACTGCCTGGCGCCAGGGTGGTTTTGCACAGAGCAGAACAAGGTGCTCTATGAGGACAAAGAATGGGTCGAGTACCTTGTGGATCGAATTCCGGTGAAACGCGCGGGAGAACCGCACGATCTGGATGGAGCAGTGGTATTTCTTGCCTCCGAAGCGAGCCGGTATATTACCGGGCAGACGCTGTTAGTCGACGGCGGAATCTCAACCGGAGCGATGCGGGCCACTGTGCGACACGCTTCTACTTCAACTACAGGACAAAAATAGTGAGCCTACTTCAGGGTATCAATCGGCTTCGGTTCGTTGGCATGATATTGCTGCTTGTGATGACTGGATTTGTTGTTTTGACAGCGGCACGCGCGGAAAATTCAAAGCCTTCGCCCGGAAAGCTTAGGGTTTATTTCATTGATGTCGAAGGCGGACAGTCGACACTCTTTATTACCCCTGAAGGAGAGTCATTGCTGATCGACGCGGGCTGGCCGGACAACAAGTATCGCGATGCAGATCGGATTGCCGCGGTCGTGAAGCAGGCTGGTTTGAATAGGATCGATTACGTTCTTATCACACATTTCCATGTTGATCATGTTGGTGGAGTGCCTCAACTTTTGGAGCGGATTCCAGTCGGAACATTTCTTGATCATGGATCAAATCGTGAGCTCAACGATGCGCCTACCGTGAGCGGGTATGCAGCCTATGAAAAGATACTAGCATCAGGAAAAACGAAACATCATACGCTGAAACCGGGCGACATTCTGCCCATTGCTGGAATAAAGGCCACGGTAATCAGCGCAGATGGAAACCTTATTTCGAACGCTTTACCGGGTGGCGGTCAGCCCAATCCTTTTTGCAAGGACTCTGAAGTACGCTCAGCGGACAAGACGGAAAATTCGCGGTCGCTTGGGGTACAGATCAGCTTCGGCAAGCTGAGGATGCTAGATTTGGGCGACCTTACGTGGGATAAAGAGATGGATCTCATGTGCCCGCTAAACAAACTCGGACGAATTGATGTCCTTGTTGTTTCGCATCATGGCTGGTACCAGAGTTCGAGTCCGGCGCTGGTTCATGCAATCCATGCCCGCGTCGCCATTATGGACAACGGTGAAAAGAAGGGCGGGTCCACGCCGACGCTACAGACGATTAAGAAGGCACCCGGACTCGAGACCCTATGGCAGTTGCACTACTCCGATGAAGGGGGAGCTGGGAATAACACTGCTGCAGAATATGTCGCCAATTCACAAGGGACGGACGCTGGTAACTACTTCGAGTTGACCGGGACTAGCGACGGGAGCTTTGACGTAATGAACTCAAGGACAAAATTGACGAAGCACTATACGGCCCCACGCTAGGTAACTGACTGAGGTTCGGGTGGCATGGGCTCGATTCTTCCGAGCAGGAAGAGGTAGCCTGCGATGCCGATGAGCAGATAGACGGCCGACACTCCGAAGGCCCAGGTGAAGGACTGCCGCGCCGCTACAAGATAGCCGGTGATGACTGGCGCGGCGATGCCTGAGAGCTGATTCGAGAAGTTGATGATACCGCCTACCCTCCCGACGCTGGTACGGGGGGCTATGAGGGATGGGACGGACCAGCCGACTGGGGAGGCGGCGGATAGGCCGCCGATGGAGATGCTGATCCAGATGAGGGCACGGGTGGGGGTATGGGCGTTCGCGGCTCCGAGGATGCCCAGGCCGAGGGCGGTGCCTGCGACGAGGATGGTCGTGCGGACGCGGCTGGCGTCGTAGCCGCGGTGGATGAGCACGTCGACCAGCCAGCCGCCGATGACCAGGTCAGCCACAGTGGCGACGAGCCAGGGAACACCCGTGTAGAGGAAGGAGTGCAGGAGGTCTATGTGCAGGGCGGAGGAGAGGTAGGTTGGAAGCCAGGTCAGCAGCAGGTAGAAGACGTAGTTGTAGGAGCCGAAGCCGAGGACCATCCCGATGACCTTACGCTGGCGAAGCAGGTAGCCGAGTGAGGCCTGTCCAGAGGGCTGGATGCCGAGTGCCGATGCGTCGTCTTCGATGTAGTCACGTTCTGCCTGGGTGAGCTTTGGGTCGTCGTCGGGGTCGCGATAGACGCGGTAGAAGAGCAGGAAGTAGAGGAAGCTGACGAGACCGGTGGCGGCAAAGCTCCAGCGCCAGCCGACCTTGATGAGGAGGATGCCGATGAGGGGGACGCCGATGGCCGAGGCAAATTTTGCCGCGCCATCGAAGACAGAGGTGGCGAAGCTGCGCTCCCTGGAGGGGAACCAGTAGCCGATGGCTTTGGCGTTGGCGGGGAAGGTGGGGGCCTCCCCTATGCCGAGGAGGAAGCGGGCGGCGAAGAAGCCTCCGAGGTTCGGGGTGATCGCGGCGGCGAAGGAGGCGATGCTCCAGAGGAAGGTGCTGACGCGGCCGACGCGCTTGATGCCGAATTTATCGAGCAGGACGCCGATGGGCAGCTGGCACATCGCGTAGGTCCAGTTGTAGGCGCCCGAGAGATAGCCGAAGGTGACGGTGGAGATGCCGAAGGTGGTGTAGAGGGCGGCGTGGGAGACGGAGAGGTTGACCCGGTCGAAGTAATTGACGAGGACGCCCAGCCCGAGGAGCCATGCTATTCGCCAGCGGCGCCGCGGGATGGGTGTCTTGGAGGTCGGCTTCACGATTCGTTTCGGATGGTCGCTGTTCGGTGCTGGAGCGTTGCGTCCAATCCTAAACTACGAATCGGGTTGAGGTTAGGCGACCTGATTGACCAGGGTGCCGATGGTGTCGATGGAGATGCGGACCTGGTCCTGACTCTGCAGGGTGAAGGAGTCCGGGGGGACGATGCCGGTGCCGGTGAGGAGAAAGCAGCCGTGGGGAAAGGTCTGGTCGCGGAAGAGGTATTCGACGAGAGTTTGAGGGTCTCGCTTGAGTTCGGTGAGGGCGACGGAGGCTTTGAACTCGGAGTGGCCGGCGCGCAGAATTTCCATGGTGATCTGGGTGGAGGGGGGCATGGGGGTGGGCTGGATGAGGATGCCGGGGCCGAGGGAGCAGCTCTGGTCGTAGACCTTGGCCTGCGGGAGGTAGAGGGGGTTGGTGCCCTCGATGTCGCGGGAGCTCATGTCGTTGCCGATGGTGTAGCCGATGATCTGGGCGCGGGGGTTGATGAGGAGCGTCAGTTCGGGCTCGGGGACGGACCAGGTGGCGTCGCGGCGGATTCTGACGTTGGCGTTGGGGGCGGCTACCTTGTGGGCTGTGGCCTTGAAGAAGAGCTCGGGCCGCTCGGCGGAGTAGACGCGGTCGTAAAAGTCGCCGCCGCCTGCATCCTTCGACTCTTCGATGCGGGCGCTGCGGCTGCGGTAGTAGGTGACGCCGGCGGCCCAGACCTCCTGGTGCTCGATGGGGGCTTTGAGCTTTGCCTGGTCGAGGGGGCCGGTGGGGCTTCCGGCTGCGATGGTGGAGGAGAGGTATGCGTGGAGGTCGGCGTGGGCGATGAGGGCGTCGAGTGAGGCTTCGGCGACGGGGTAGTAGCTGCCGCTCTGCTCTACAAACAGTCCCTCGGTGGTGACGTACAGGATCATGCTGTTCCCTTTCTATAGCCGGTTGTGACTTCTCTGCTCCACTGCTTTTTAGGTACCCCCCCAGAGGG
>Ga0193753_10003097_pt1 | contig 12575 bp, 10 predicted proteins | sample H1c2metaG_FD_144925 | JGI IMG/M metagenome (GOLD analysis project Ga0193753, IMG submission 144925) | Soil microbial communities from a riparian zone of the East river system, Colorado, United States - H1c2 | ecosystem: Environmental > Terrestrial > Soil > Riparian zone | place: USA: East... | reverse complement strand
GTATTGGTGTCCCCTCCGTCGGGCGGCGCAACGAATTGGCCTTCTCCGAGCTTTAGTCCGGAGACAGGCTTGTTTTACGTCAGCACGTCGGCTTCGTACAGCATGTTCTACTTGACCGATACGGATCCGCATCCCGAGGGTTACGGCGCAGCCGAGCGGAGTGTTGCGAATCTTGAATCTTCATTGCTGGCCATCGATTACAAGAATGCCAAGACTGTTTGGAAGCATGAGTTTCCTAGCGGCGGGTTATCGGGACTTCTTTCTACGGCCGGTAAACTGCTTTTTTCGGGCGATGGCTCGCAGCACCTGGTGGCATTCGATTCATCGAACGGCACGATCTTATGGCACGCTGGTCTCTCCGCCAATGTAAGTAACGGGCCGGAGACTTACCTGATTGATGGAAAGCAATATTTGATCGTGGGCGCCGGGGATAGCCTTTTCGCGTTCACTCTCGCGCAGTAATCTTAGACGACTGCGCTGACGAGATGTCCGCCGCTTGCCGGCAGCTCTTCCTGCGCCAGATCCACTATCTGCTGAAAGCCAAGCCCTTGGAGCAAGGCCGAAACGGCTTGCGGTTGGATCAGATATTTGACACTGCCGGGCAGCGAGATGCGGCTGGCCAACGCGTCCAGAGCGGTATGAGTCATGGATCCGAGCGATGTGCGCTCCACGGCATAATCAAACACCACTCCACTTCCTCTGGGCAGCGAGGCGATGAAGGCAAGAGCCGAGATGACCGCCTCGACGGTGCGATACCCCGCACCACCCAGCCAAATGAACAGACTCGCTTTCAGCTTGTCGAAGTCCGATTTTTCTAGCGCCGTGGCGAGCGTTTCAGATGCGAACTGCGTCGAGACGAAGGTCGCCGGCGAATCGGATGGCCGCTCTTCATCCACCGCGAACACCTGCAAGCTCTGATCCGAAGAGTTCTCGAAGGCTTCGCACAATGGCGGCCGCGAACCGATCACTACGCACTGCCGTACGCCCCTCGCAATGGCAGCAGCCAACTCAGTTTTGGTGAAGCTTGTGGCGCTCATGCGGGCACGTCCACGTTCGGGCGGGGACCGCAGCCGCGGCGCATTCCCTGCTTGAACTTCTCGCGCTCTTCCGGTGTCATCCCCTCCCAGCGTTCCATCATGCGGCGGCGCCAACGCGGGCCGCCCCCGCCATGAGGGCGGAAACCTCCGAATAAAATTTTGCTCAATACCAAAAGCCCCAGCGCCTGCCAGAAGCTGATGGATGGCACGGCAAAGAGACCTGGCATTAGAATGTTCCACAGGCTCATCACAACGAAACCGGCGGCCGCTACAGCCACGGTCGCGAACAATGCGATCTTCACGACTCTCAAAAAACGGTAACTCTTCATCTCTTACTCCTCAATCTTCTTTTCCAAATTCGTTATAGATGGCTTGCAATCTACGCCGCAATTGCAGCACCGCGTATCGCTTTCGGGACAACAACGTATTGACGCCGACGCCCATGGCTTCACTCAATTCGTTAAAGCTTCGGCCCTCTATTTCATGTGCGACAAAAACCTCGCGCTGCTCTTCCGGCAAGTCTTCGAGCGCGGCATCCAGTTCTTCGAGCAACACACCGCGCGCGTAGGCGGCTTCGGGGCCCGCATCGGGGGAAGGAAGCAAGTCTTCCCATCGGTGCGCCTCGCCGTCTTCGGTAGCGGCCATCGATGATCCGATTGCGCGCCACGCGAAACAGCCAGGCGCCCACTTGCTCCACCGGTTTCATCAGCCGGTAAGCATCCACGAGTTCGTAGAAAACTTCCTGGAAGATGTCTTCGGCGTCGCCATCGTCAGGGACGCGCTTGCGGATGAATTGGCGCAGCCGAGCCTGTTCCCGGGCAATCGTTTCGGAGATTCGCCGATTCTGGTCGGCGATGACCCCGTCAGTACTCAGCACTTCCTCCATCCCCACCCATGTAGACGGACCAGCGGCTGAAATATTGTGGGAACGGAAAAAATCGTTTCGTCTTAGTTTTGTTCAGGCAATTGAACGGCTTATCCACAATGTAATCTTCATTACTTGCCAGGCACTGGTATAACTTCGTATCCTTATTGGTAAGTTCGCTCGAATCGGGGAGGTTACTCGGATGCGTAGAAGTCTCGTTCTTTTGCTTGGCGTTGGCCTCAGTGTCGGCAACGCATTGGCTCAATTAGCCTCTACAACGTCTCTCGTCGGCAATGTCGGCGATCAAGGTGGCGCCGCAATGGCCGGCGTCCAAGTGGTCGCGGTCAATGAAGGAACCGCCGAGAAAATCAGTGCTGTGACGGGCAGTGAAGGCTACTACTCGTTCCAGTTCGTCAAGGTCGGAACGTATACGATTACCGCGTCGCAAGCGGGATTCCAAACGTTCACCAAGACAAACATTCGCGTCGAAACCAACCAGACGGTCCGTACGGATTTCGCGATGACCGTCGGGCGCGTGACCGAGAAGGTCTCGGTAACGGCGGAGACGCCACCTATAGCCACGGACGACGCCACCCTCAGCGAAATTGTCAGTACGAAATCGACCGTGGACCTTCCGGTTAGCGGACGGAATGCGTTGAAGCTGGCGGCCATCACTCCCGGCGTGCTGCCCGGATTCAAGAACCCGGCCACGAATCCCGGAGGCGGTGAGGATCTGGTCGCGGCCGGCACTCGGGAAGTCCAGAACAGCATATCGCTGGATGGCGTCAGCATCATGAATAATCTCGGTTCCCAAGTGACGTTTCGTCCTTCGATCGACGCGGTCCAGGAACTGCAGGTGCAAACGGGCACGTATGGCGCCCAGTATGGCGGGTACCTGGGACTTCAGTTGAATCTGGTCACACGCAGCGGGACGAACGATTTCCACGGCAGCGCGTTTGAATTCGTGCGGAACAATTTCTTCGACGCGCGTGGGTTCTTTCAAAAGAAGCCTGCTCCGCAATCGCCCTTTCATCAGAATCAATTCGGATTTTACTTGGGCGGCCCGGTGTGGATCCCGAAACTGTATCGCGGCCAGAACCGCACGTTCTTCATGGCGAACTACGAAGGCCTGCGGCAATCGCAGAGCGTGGCGCAACTCGAAACGGTTTTGACGCCGCTCATGAGGCAAGGAATTTTTTCGGAGCTAAGTAAACCACTCGTCAATCCACGCCCCGGCGGAGCGCCTTTCCAAGGCAACGTGATTCCCACCTCCCTCCTCTCGCCGCAAGCTCTGTTGACCCTCAAGTACATGCCGCTGCCTACAGCGGGGGGTATCAGCAGCAACTATCTCGCGGGCGTTGTCAGCGCCAATCGTACGAACCAGACCATCGATAGACTCGACCAGAATTTCGGCGAGCGAACGCGGCTATTTTTCCGCTACGGCTGGATGAACACAAACCTGGTAAACGGCAGCAGCAATCCGGCTAACGGGTACAACCAACCGGTCGGGAATCGCAACTTCGTGTTTGGCTATACCCAGGTCTTCTCGCCATCGCTCGTGAACGATCTGCATTTCGGGCGGCAGCATTCCACCATTGACTCGGTAAACTTTTTCAACACCGCTGCGCTGGCGAGCGCGGGAACAGACTTGGGGATTCCCGGCTTCGGCACGACTCTAGCCAATTCCGGGCTTCCGGATTTTGAAATCACCGGCTTCCTGGCGATCGGCGGCCAAAACATGTCGTCCAGTAACTGGTACCAGATCGATACGACCTGGCAGGGCACCGATGTTTTGAGCTATACCAGAGGCGCGCACAGCATGTCCGCCGGCGCGGAAGTCAGAAAGCTCATCACTTTGAGGACCGCGAACAACAACCCGCGCGGGCAGTTTAATTTCTCCGGGACGTTGACTGGGAACGTCAGCGCAGCGGCAGACTTCATGCTGGGGCTTCCGCTGAGCGTAGTCACCGCAGGTCCGCTCATCCAGGGCGGAGTAGCGACATACCGGGACGGCTTTTTCTTTACGGATAAGTGGCAAGCATCCCGGAAGCTGACGGTGACGCTGGGTCTGAGATACGAATTGCCCACCGTACCTGAATCCACGAATGGGAATGGCACGATCCTCGATCCTGGGCAGACGCATTTCATTCCGGCCACGGTGCCGCAGAAAATTCCTTACACAAACGCATTTCACAATATCTGGGAGCCGCGCGTTGGGCTGGCGTACCGCGTAAGCGACAAATGGGTGGTCCGCAGCGGCTATGGCATTTTCTTTAATCCGAACCACACCAACACGTTCACGCTCGCGACCACCAACCCGCCGTTCAGCACGATTTTCACTTACAACACGAACCTGGCCAATCCGGACTTATCGCTCACGAATCCCACGCCGGCGTCCGCGCAGGGCGCAGTGCCGAAGCCGAATGCATTCACTATTAACCCAGATCTTCGTCCGGCTTCCATGAACCAGTGGAGCATTGACCTGGAGCGGGCGTTGTGGCGCAATGCCGGTATGGACATACAATACCTTGGCTCGAGAACCGTCCACCTGGATCGCAGTTTCTTCAACAATAGACCGCAGCCCGGACCGGGTAACATCGACGCCCGGCGGCCCAATCAACTATTCCGCGAGATCCGAACGATTCAAAACGATGAAGTGTCGACTTACAACGCCTTGAACATCGTTCTGCGCCAGAATTCGTTCCACGGCCTGTCCATGCTGCTCTCCTACACGTGGGCACATTCGCTCGACGTGTCGTCTGATTCCAACAACGGTGGGGCGCCCATGAATTCGTACACCTGGTGGCTGGATTACGCCAGCTCTAACTGGGACGTGCGTCATCGCTTTGTCGGCAGCTTTACCTACGACCTGCCTTTCTTGCGCTCCGCGTCCAATGCGCTCGTGAAGACGGCGTTTGGCCACTGGCAACTGAACGGAATCATCACGACGCAAACCGGCTTTCCATTTAATGTGACCGTTCCTGGCGATCCGGCCAATACAGGCGCGACCAATCAGCGGCCGAACCTTCTCGCGCAGCCTTCATCCAATTGCGGTCAGGGACATTTGACAGCCTGCATCAATTCCGCGGCGTTTGCGCTGCCGGCGTCGTTCACCTACGGAGCGGGCGGCCGAAATCTACTTCGCGGCCCCAATCTGTCGACTCTCGATCTCTCGATTTTCAAGAACTTTTCAATTCGGGAACGCGCCACATTCCAATTACGCGGTGAATTCTTCAATGCGTTGAATCACCCGTCGTTTTTAAATCCGAACTCGGTGTTCAATACGGCGGCATTCGGCAACATCACGGCCACTTCCACGCCCAACAGGCAGATTCAGCTAGCAGGCAAGTTGACGTTTTGAGGAACGCATAAGCACGAAGAACAGAAGAACGGCGCAGCTCATCGATAGCACGAGACAGCCCAGCATGAGCGGCTCGATGCCGACGGAGCTTCTCCAGATGCCTGCGATCAGAATCGCCGAGCCGGCGCCCAAGCCGCCGATCGCGTTCATCACGCCCGTAGCCAGCCCGTAGTTGCGCGGGCCGGATACGTCGTAGAGCGCGGAAAACATGTTCGCCATCAGGAATCCAGCGAACAACCCGAAACCACAGGCGCTCATCTTCAGCAATGGAAGCGAGTGCGTGGCAAATGTGGCTAGCGCGAAAGGAGCGCAGCCGAACAAACCCCAAATGACTACCTGCAAGCGCCCGTTCGCGTAGCGCCGCGACAGCGCATCCCCTAGAACACCGCCCAACAACACCCCGGCGGCGGAGCTGGATTGTAGATACAGCGTTGCGGTGAGTCCGCTCTGGGTAAGGCTGAGGCCGTACCGGTCATAGATAAACACGGGAAGCCAGGCGTATAGCATCCACAGCATCGCGCAGAAGGAGAGGAACAGCGCGCACAGCGTAAGGTAGCAGCGAGAGTGGAAAAGATCCGCCGCGTTGCCGCGACGCTCCGCCGCTGGCGCTCGCGCGGATTCGAGATTGCGAAAGCCGAGCATAAGCGCGCCCGAGTAGAGGATGCCGAGCGCCGCCAGCACCGCGAACCCTGGCCGCCAACCGATATGGTCGCCGGCCCATCCGCCATACCAACCACCCAGCGTGATGCCTGTGTACTGCGCGAACCCGTGGATCGAAAGCGCGCGGGATCTTGTCGGGCCAGGGTGAGCTTGCGCAATCAATCCGATGGCGGCCGGAACGTAGAGGGATTCGCATAGGCCCATTGCGATCCGGCTGGCGAAAAACAAGCCGATGCTTGTGCTCAAGCCTGTCGAGAGCGTGGCCAGGCTCCACAGCATGAGCGAAGCGATCACTAGTTTGCCGCGGGGAAAAATGTCCGCCAGGCGGCCGCTGAAAGGCATGGCGAGCGAATAGGTCCAGGTGAACAGCGTCCCAGCCGCTCCGAGTTGCGCGTCGGAAAAGCCCAGGTCGCGCCGCAAGAGCGGGAAGATCGAGAACACGACCTGGCGGTCTATGTAGTTCAGTACGAATGCGCCCGCAAGAAAAGCGACGATTCGCCAAGGGTGCTTGAATGGGCTCAAGCTATGCCGATATGCCAAGCGCGGTGAGCGAATCGCGATGGAACATCCTCTCCATTTGATCCATGTCGAGCCGCGGAAGAGCCGTTCCTTCCAACATATTGTTGAGCTGTCGCATGCCGGCAAGGCTCGCCGTTACCGTCGTGAACGGATAGTCGCTTCCAAACAGGAGTTTGTGCCACACGCCGTATTCCTGCAGCAGCATGAGCGAATGGTAGAGCTGAAAGGGGCGGTAATGGAGCGCGGAACAATCGGCATACACGTTATCGTGCTTCCGAATCGTCGCGATGCACTCGCCTTCATAGGGATGCCCGAGATGCGCCATGACGATTTTCACATCGGGAAAGCGGATCGCTACGTCATCCACTAGCCTGGGCAGCGTACACTCGAGCGGCGCATGATTGACGAACGTCGTTCCGGTGTGCAGAAGCACCGGCAGGCCGTGCTTGGTGGCATAGCGCCACAGGTCGTCCAACTTCGGATCGTTCGGTTTGAATCCGGCGTACATAGGCAGAAGTTTGATGCCCTTCAGGCGCAGGTCGCGATGTCCTTCTTCCATCTCGTCGCGCCAATTCTTCTGCGTGGGATCGAGGCTCAAGAACCCGACCAGGCGATCCGGATTTTGCGCCACGTAGTCGGCCACCGCGCGATCCGGCACCCACTGTCCCGAGAGCTTGGCTTTCGCTCCAAAAACAATCGTCTTGCCGCACTCCTTCGCCGAGGCGTGATATTCCTCCCAGCGGACGGTGAGATCGACTTCGACCCCGTTGCGCGACCGTAGCGATTGCTTCTTGAATTCTTCCGTAAAGTAATCCGGGTAGCGGAAATAGTGGCTGTGAACGTCAGTGATCATAGAACTCAAGCAACTGCCTTGGGAGATTTCGATGCCGCCGTCAGGCCGCCAAATTCCACCGGCCATGCGAATGCGGCGCTTTGTGTTTCGTCTACGCCTCCTACGTGCTGGGCTATCTCGCTAGCGGCCGCGATAAGCTGCCGTGCAAGCTGATCGACATTTCCGTCGTGAACTTGGGCGGTAGTCCCAACCAAGCTGATGGCGGCAATCGCCTGTCCTTTTTCGTCCAGGATGGGCGCGCCGAGGCAGCGCACGTTGATTTCTTCTTCTTCGTCGTCGAGCGCATAGCCGCGTTGGCGGATCGTCGCGAGTTCCCGCTTCAGCCGATGTGGCGAGCAGATGGTGTTGTCGTTGTGGCGCAGCAGGCCCTGCTCGCGGATCAGCGCGTCCAATTGCTCTTCGGGCAAATACGCAGCCAGGGCCTTCCCGACCGCTGTACAGTGCAGGCTCAAATGCTTGCCGGTCCAGGTCGCGATTCGCGCAACTTCGGGAGGGGACACTTTTTCGATCAGGATGCAGTCGCCCTGCTCCATCACCGCGAGATGGACCGTCATGTGTATCGCCTTGGCCAGGTTCTGCAGATATGGTTTGGCCTGCTCGCGCAATCCGATGCCATTCAGCGCCATCTGCGCCAGAGCGCACACACGCAGACTCACGCGAAATTTTCCACTGTCCGAGTCGCGGTAGACGTAGCCCGCATCCTGCAGCGTGTGGAGCAGGCAGTGTACGGAACTCTTCGGGAGCGCCAGATAGCGTGTCAGTTGCGATAGCGTCAGACCGCCGCGCGATTTCGGCAGCAACTCCAGTATGCGAAGGCCCCGTTCCAGAGCGGGCACTCTAGTCCTTGTGATCCCCATAACGATGTTTTAATCATATTTCGTTCGTTTGGCGCGTACCGGAGGGCGGTCGTGTTCAGCCGGCTGAACATAGCGTCGGGCGGCCGGATCGTCCAACCCGCGAATCAGCTTAGAATCGACTGAAGTGAGGGCCGGCGATTGGGCGATTCTTAGCATCTATTGCGTTGCGATCCTCGCGATTGGCTTGTATTTCCGAGCACGAGCCAGCCGCGGGGTGGAGGATTTCTTCATCGCCGATCGCAAGCTGCCGTGGTGGGTGATCGGTTTTGCCGACGTTGCCGGATACACGGGCGGCGGCCAGGGCTTCATCATGGTCTTCTTCCTGTCCGGCTTCGCCGGCTTGTGGCTGATGGCCTGGGTGAGTTGGGTCATCTGGATGCCACTCGTGGCGATTCTTTGGGCACGCTTGTGGCGGCGGCTCGGAGTCGTGACCACTGGCGAATTTATCGAGCGCCGCTATGGCGGACGGCGCGCCCTTGTCTATCGGAACGTTTACGCGCTGTATGCCTGCTTCGTTTGGGGACTGACCTCGCTTGGATACGGCGCAGCGTGGATGGCGGCAACCATCGCCCCGATTCTAGGCTGGTCTTCCATACGCGTGCTGCTTGTGTTCGGCACGCTCACCATCGTGTATAGTCTTCTCTCCGGTCTCTTCGCCGTCGCCTACAACGACGTGTTCCAGTTTTTTCTACTGATGGCCGGCAATACGATCTTTGCCGTGTTGTTGCTCAATCAGGCGGGCGGTATTGAGCACGTTTGGCAACGCGTCGATGCGATGCGCGGGCACGATTTTCTACAGCCTCTTCCATGGGGCGGCCTACTCACTCCGATTTCGCTCGTTGCGCTTTGCGTGCAGGGTCTCTTTTTTGCTGGCTCGCCGTTCGCTGGCGAAGGTTGGACAGCGCAGCGTTACATGGCCGCGCGCAACGAGTTTCATGCAATTCTCGGGCAGATGTTCAATGGCGTGCTCGCGCTCATTGTCCGGCTGATTCCTTTCATCCTGATCGGTCTTGCCGCCGCGGCCACGCTGCCCGTGGATAAGGTTCCCGTACCGGCGGCGATGTGGTCCACCCTGGTTCGTGAGCGCGCACCGGCGGGTCTCTTCGGACTGCTTCTTGTAAGCTGCCTGGCAGGTTACATGGCGGCCATTTCTTCTATCGGCAATTGGGCGGCTAGTTACTTGATGAACGATATCTACCGGCGTTCTTTGCGGCCGCGCGCGGCAAATCGCGAGCTTATGCTGATGAGCCGGATATTCTCCGGCGTTGTGCTCGTTCTCGCCTTCGCGTGCGGCGCGTTGATCGATGCGAAACAACTCGAGAAGTGGGTGCTCTTTATCAATTCTTCGCTGGTCGTATTCTCGCTGCCGCTGGCTTGGTTGAAGTGGTTCTGGTGGCGATTGAATGTCGTCGGCGACATGGTGGGTATTCTCGGCGGATTTCCCGCCGGATATATTGTTTGGTTCGGATCAGATGCTGTTTTACCGCAGGCGCTGCGCACCCGGCTGCACTTGAACGGTTTGATACCCGCTTTCAGCGATCTCGAGAGATTTCCGTTCTGGATGGGATTCGCGGTTCTCTTTGTGCTCGGGTGGGTGGTGATTCTGTTCGCGACGCTGATTACTCGCCCGGAATCGCCTGAGGTGCTCCGCAAGTTTTATCTATCGGCCAAGCCAATAGGATGGTGGGGACCGATACGGCGAGCACTCAGCGAGGAAGAGAGCATCTCCGTCAAGCGCGAAACGCAGCGCGACATTTGGGCCTGCGGATGGGGTATTGCTTTCTACTTTGTTCTGACAGTCGCGCTGTTCGGATTCATGGGCGGGCGCCTGGCAATCGCCGTTCTGGCCTCGGCGCTTGCGATCGTTTCCGGCTGGATGTTTGTCAGGAAGGCTCTATGCTCTTAAGTGGAAAAACCGCCATCGTCACGGGCGGCGCGGCCGGAATCGGACAGGAGATTGTACGGCGTTTGGCTTCCGAAGGCGCGCGCGTCATCAGCATGGATTGGGCGGAACCTTCGGAAGAACTAAGTGGGATCTGCGAATCGGTCCATGGCGATGTTTCGTCGGCCGCCGACGTAAAGCGCGTGTTCGACGCGGCCGGTCCCGTCGATATTCTGGTGAACAATGCCGCGTTCTCGAAAGGCGATGGTTTCTTGCTCGACCTCTCTGAGGAAATTTGGGACAGAACGCTTTCGATCTGTCTAAAAAGCGTTTTTCTCTGCTCTCAGGCGGCGCTTTCGACAATGGTCGAAAGGCGTTCCGGGGCCATCGTCAACATAAGTTCCGTCAATGCATTGACCGGTATTCACCTGGCGGCGTACACTGCGGCGAAAGGCGGAATAATTTCGCTGACCCGCGTGCTAGCCGCGCAGTATGGCCGCCACGGAGTGCGAATGAATACGATTTGCCCCGGTACCATCTTGAGCGAGAGCTCGCGTATCCACTACGATGCGCACCCTGAGATCACCGCGAATCTCAAGTCTCTGTATCCGGCGGGCGCATTCGGAACCACGTCCGATATTGCTTCGGCGGTTTTGTTTCTCGCTTCCGATCAGGCTTCCTTTATTAACGGCGCCACTCTCGCGGTGGATGGCGGGTTATCCGCCGTACACCAACTGCCGGCCGTCTTCCAATCATGAAACTTCTTGCTTACGTCTCCGACGAAAATTATCTTGCTCTTACCAATGTTAGAGCTGAATTTAAGAACCGCGACTCAGTTACAATCCTGAGCTCATCTCCTACCGGCGCGTTCTATGGCGATTTGCCGAATGGCACGTATCGCGTGACGCTCGCCAAAGACGGGTATGGCTCCAAGTGGGTTGATTGCGAGATCAGCTCCGGCAAGCCGAGGCAGTTCCGCCTACTAAGCGATTCGTTATTGGGCTTCATGTGGCCGAAGTGGGTGCGCTCCGGAGAACGTTCTGAAATTCGCGGGCACGGGCCGGAGCAATATCAACTCACGTTGTGGCGGTATGGCCTCGAAAAGGAATTCGCCGGGATGCTCGGCTGGTTCGATGAACACGGCGCGCGCGCAACCGTCCAAATCACGCCCGATGGCGATTATTCGCAAACGGGAGTGGATTGGAACCACCACGGGTATCCGTCACCTCATATACAGCAGTTCATCAGCGCTCCCGCGCGCTCCGGCCTCTACTATCTATGGGCGCGCACGCCGTCCGGAAAAACTTTCTCATTTCCATGGGTGGTGGCGCCCGCACAGCCGCGCGCGAAACTCGCCGTCCTCGCATCGAGCAATACCTGGAACGCCTATAACAATTTCGGCGGCCGGTCGAACTACATCAATCCGGGCGGTCTCCCCGAAACCCCCACGGTGAATGCGCGGCTCGATCTGGCGCGTTATACGACGGCGGCCAGCGTCTGGTCCATCCCCGACCGCGATTTCAAGCCGCTCGCGTTCGAACGTCCCGAGCCCGGCAATCACATCTTCGACAATTCTCCATGGAGCGACACGAGCATTTCAGATCCCATTCAGGGGCGCATGCAATGCGGCTTGGCGCCCGGCGAATGGCGTTTGCTCGGCTGGCTCGAGCGTGAAGGTTTCGAATACGACTACTACGCCGAGGCGCAGCTTCACGATGGAACGGTCTCGCTCGATTCTTACGAAGTTTTGATCCTGTCCGTTCATCCCGAGTATTGGACGCGGGAAATGTTTGGCAAAGTAAAACGATGGGTTAGCGCCGGCGGCCGCCTCATGTATCTGGGCGGCAACGGCATGAATTGTGAAGTGACTCTGGAGCCGGACGGAACCATGCGTTGCCTCTCGCATGACGACACGGACGATCCGGACGGGCACGAATCGCGTATGCATCGCACCTACGAATCGGAAGCGAGCTTAGCGGGCGTGGCCTTCACCGATCCGGGCGCGATGACTTCCGCTCCGTATCGCGTGATCGATGAAAGTCACTGGATATTCGAAGGGACTAAGTTACGCAAAGGCGATCTATTCGGAGAGAAGAGCCTGCACGAGCGCGTGCCGGGCGGGGCATCCGGCCACGAAACGGACAAGATCACGCCCAGTTCTCCGGCGAACGTTCACGTTCTGGCAAAAGGAACGAATGCCAATGACGGTGGCGCCGATCTGGTGCATTTCGAAGCCGGTGCGGGGGCGGTGTTTTCTGCCGGATCCATCACCTGGGTCTCCGCCCTATTTCCGGACGATCACGTATCGCGGATCACGCGCAATGTGCTCGAGCGGTTTCTTCAAACGTCGACGCGGTAGCGCTTCAGACTTGCCTCATCCAGCTCGACGCCCAGTCCCGGCCCTTGCGGGGCTCGCGCCTCCGCGCCCGATACGGGCAACGGCTGGGTGAGCAAATTCGTGTCATAGAACAAGTGGCTCAGAATATCGCAAGGGATAGTTTCCGCATCGATAGCCGGAGTAGAAATCGCCAAATGAATCAT
>Ga0193753_10003096_pt1 | contig 12576 bp, 12 predicted proteins | sample H1c2metaG_FD_144925 | JGI IMG/M metagenome (GOLD analysis project Ga0193753, IMG submission 144925) | Soil microbial communities from a riparian zone of the East river system, Colorado, United States - H1c2 | ecosystem: Environmental > Terrestrial > Soil > Riparian zone | place: USA: East... | reverse complement strand
CTGCAGACCTCGGGCGGCCGCGGTCAGGCCCCGACCGGCGGCGGAGCGGTGGCACTGCATGACACCAACGGCGACGGCCGCTTCGAGATGGTGCAGAAGTTCGGCACCAACAGCACGACTGGCATTGGCATCCGCAACGGCTACATCTATCTCGCGCATCCCCTGACCATCGAGCGCTTCAAGATGACCGACGGCCAGCTGCTTCCCTCGGGCGCGGCCGAGACGATCGTGACGGGCCTGCCGACAGAAAACCAGCACCAGGACAAGGGCCTCGCGTTCGACGGCAAGGGCAGCCTGTACATCAACGTCGGCGCTCCCTCGAACGCCTGCCAGGATCCGGATCGGCGGCCGGGTGCGAAAGGCGTGGATCCGTGCCCGCTTCTCGAGAAGCACGCCGGCATCTGGAAGTTCGACGAGAACAAGATGGGGCAGACGCAGGAGATGGGCACGCGCTTCGCGACCGGCCTGCGGCAGATGCCGGCCATCACGTGGCACGACGACGCGCTCTATATCGTGATGCACAACCGCGATCAGCTGGACGTCTTCTGGCCGGCTCTCTTCACCCCGAAGGAGAACGCCGAGCGCCCGGCTGAAGCGATGTTCCGCGCGGTGCAGGGCTCGAACTTCGGATGGCCGTACTGCTACTACGACTACGGTCTCAAGAGCTTCCAGCTCAATCCGGAGTACGGTGGCGACGGCAAGACCGTGGGCCGCTGCAGTCAGTTCACCGCACCGGTAGCTGCATTCCCGGCCCACTGGGCTCCGCTCGACGTGAAGTTCTACACGGGATCGCAGTTCCCGAGGAAGTACCAGAACGGGGCGTTCGTCGTGTTCCACGGATCGTGGAACCGCTCGCCCGAGCCGCAGGCGGGCTACAACGTCACCTTCCAGCCGTTTGCCAACGGAAAGGCCTCCGGCAATTTCGAAGTGTTTGCCGATGGGTTCGCCGGCAAGACGCCGCTGATGAATCCCGGCGAGGCGGTCGCGCGTCCCGACGGCGTGGTGCAGGCCCCCGATGGGTCGCTGTACATCAGCGACAGCCAGAAGGGCAAGATCTGGCGCGTGCTCTATACCGGCCCGCGCTGAGCGCCGCCCTACGACAGACCCCTGCCTCGCGTGTTTCACTCGGGCTGTCCGGACTCAGTGTTCGGGCGGCCCGTCTCCCCTTCCGATGATCGTCCTGGACGCCTCGTCTCCCGCCCTTCTCATCACCCAACCTGATCACGCAGCCGCTGCGGCCGCGATCATGCGGCACTGGACTGCCGGCAGTCTCCAGGCGTCACCGCGTCGCGCGGCGATCATGCTCGCGCTCGAACACCACGACGACGGCTGGCGGGAGGTAGACGCCGAGCCCTTCCTCGACGCAGCCACTGGCCGCATTCTCGACTTCGTCCACGTGCCGGTCGCGGTGCGGCACAGCGTGTGGCAGCGCGGTGTCGCAGGTCTGGAGGCCGAGCCCTATGCCGCGGCGCTTGTGGCCCAGCATGCGGTGCACGTCTACCAGCGGCTGCGGCAAGACCCTGCGTGGTCGTCATTCTTTGCCGAGATGACCGCGGCCCGCGACTGGCATCTGCAGGCGGCACACGAGGCGCTCGAGACGTTGCAGCGCGAGTACTCTTTCCTCCGGCTCGGCGATCTGGCCTCGCTCACGTTCTGCGGGATCGACACCGCCGGGCAAGCCGCCGAGATGGGCCACGACCTGCGCCTGGATGGCCCGCGGCTCATCGTCGCCCCCGATCCGTTTGGGGGAGCCGAGGTGGCGCTGCAGATCGCCGCACGTGAGCTCTCGAGCACGGCGTTCGCGTCCGCCGACGAAGCGCGAGCGGCGTCGGACTCCGCTCCCAGGCGCACGCTGACGGGTGCGGTCGTGGGCGGCTGACCCTGAAACCAGCGACCGGCGCAGCGTCAGCCGCGCAGCGTCGCGAGCAGCGCGACGCATGCGGTGTCGGTGCGTAACGTGCGCGTCCCCATGGACACCGGCCGGAACCCGCGAGACTCGAGGAGGCCCATCTCGAAGTCGTCCCAGCCGCCCTCAGGTCCCACGGCCAGAAGCACGCGCTCGCCGGGCGCCGGGCGATGCGCGGAAAGCGGCGCCGCATCCGGCGAGGGATGCGCGGCCAGGCGCACAGGCGCCGGGCTCAGCGCGACGAGCTCGTCCTCGACCAGCACCTTGAAGCGCCGGTGGATCGACACCCGCGGGACGAGGGTGTCCTGCGCCTGCTGCAGGCCTTCAATGAGCAGTGGCCGATAGCACTCGGGGGTGAGCACATGGGTGTCGAAGTAGTTGCGCTCCACGCGTGACGCGTTGGTGAGGATGATCCGGCCCACGCCCATCGCGGCGAGCTGTGCCCACAGGCGGCGCATCACCTTGGGTCGGGGGAGCGCGAGGAGCAGATCGACTGCCGGTCCCGGCGGCGGAGACGCCTCGAGCTGACACGCGACACCAACGCGGCCGTCCGTGACGAACGTGACGGTGCCTATGCCTTTCGGACCGTCGAGCACGCCGATCCGGATCGCCTGTCCGGGCGTGACCTTCAGTACCTCGATCGCGTGGCGGCCCCGGTCGCCGGTCAAGGTGGCCGCGCCGTCGTTGCCGAGCTCGGCGCTCTCGAGCAGGATCAGATTCACCGGTGTCGTGACTAGCGCGCCGCGGCGGCGCCGGCCGCGGCTGTACGCGCACGGTCGAGCAGTAGCTCGCGCTCGCGGGCGTTGCGCGTCAGCGACGACGCGCGTTCGAACTCGGCGCGCGCCTCCTCGAGCCGGCCCACTTTGAGGAGCAGATCGCCCCGCACGCTGGGCAGCAGGTGGTACTGCTCGAGCGCCTGGACGGCGGTCAGCGCATCCACCAGATCGAGGCCGGCCTGCGGGCCCGACGCCATCGACACCGCCACGGCGCGGTTCAGTTCGACGACCGGCGAGGGCACCCGATCGAGCAGCTCGTCATACAGCGACACGATGCGCGCCCAGTCCGTGTCGTCCGCGGTGCGTGCGCGCGCATGGCACGCGGCAATGGCCGCCTGCAGCAGGTATGGGCCCCGGGGCTGCTCCAGCCGCTCGGCGCGGTCGAGGGCGGCGAGGCCACGGTGAATGAGCAATTGGTCCCAGAGTGCGCGGTTCTGGTCGAGCAGCAGAATCGGCGCGCCCTCTGGCCCGACTCGCGCCCTGGTGCGCGAGGCCTGGATCTCCATCAGCGCGGCCAGCCCATGCACCTCGGGTTCCGCTGGCGCAAGTTCCGCAAGGATGCGTCCCAGACGCAACGCGTCCTCGCACAACGCGGGGCGCATCCAATCGTCGCCGCCCGTCGCCGAATAGCCCTCATTGAAGACGAGATACACAACCTCGAGCACCGACGACAAGCGGGCGGCGAGCTCGGCGCCGCGCGGCACCTCGTAGGGCACCTGCTCCTTGGCGAGCGTCTTTTTGGCCCGCACGATGCGCTGCGCGATCGTGGGCTCGGGCACGAGAAACGCCCTCGCGATTTCCGCCGTCGAGAGGCCGCCGATGAGCCGTAGCGTGAGCGCGACCCGGGCTTCGGTGGACAGCACCGGGTGGCAAGCCGTGAAGACCAGCCGCAGCAGGTCGTCACCGAACTCGTCGTCGAGGGCGGCATTCAGCTCGGAGGCGGTATCTGGCCGTGCCGTCTCGACGGCGTGGCCCAGCTCACCGTGCTTGCGCTCGAGCATCGAGGCACGCCTGACATGATCGATGGCGCGGTGCTTGGCGGTGGCCATGAGCCAGGCGCCTGGGTTGCGGGGAATGCCGGCGTCGGGCCACTGCTCGAGCGCCGCCACCAGCGCGTCGTGCGCGAGGTCTTCGGCGACGCCCACGTCGCGGACGATGCGCGCGAGGCTGGCGATGAGCTTCGCCGACTCGATGCGCCAGACCGCGTCGATTGCGCGATGAGTGTCGGCAGCCTCCACGGCTACCGATCACACCATTGACACCGTCCCGACGCAAGCCGCGGCGCCGCGAGCGGGCCGCTGGCAGGGCTACCGCTGGCGGCTGGCGCTACTGGGTGGCGTTGAATCCGCTTGCCGCCTGCTTGACGTCCTCCGGGAAATCGGAGAACTCCTGGACCTGCCGGACCTCGATGGTCTCGTTATGTCCCATCGGCGCCCGGGAGGCCCATTCGATGGCTTCTTCCTTCGATTTCACCTGGATCATCCAGTAGCCGCCGACCACTTCCTTGGCTTCGGCGAAGGGGCCGTCGCTGACCTTGGGCTTGCCGCCGTCGAAGGTCACGCGCGCGCCCATGGAGGGCGGGTGCAGCCCGTCGAGCGCGAGCAGCACGCCTGCCTTCTGGAGCGACTCGTTGTATTTCATCATCGCGGCCACGGCGACCGCGTCGGGCATGGTGCCCGGCTTGGCGTTCTCGTAGCCCTTCGGGATTACCAGCATCATGAATCGCATCGTCGTCCTCGTATGGTGGTGAATGCGTGACGGGTGTGCGTCCTAGGCAAGCGCCGGTGCGTCGTGCATCTGCCGAATCTCGGTTTCGCCCTGGCCGACGATGGTGAGGAACTCCTTGGCCAGCTCGATCGCTTCGTCCTTCGACGCCACCTGGACGATGGCAAAGCCCGCGACGAGCTCCTTGGCTTCGGTGAACGGCCCGTCGGTGATGGTGAACTTCCCACCCTTGACCCCACCCTTGGCGATCTGGACTCGCGCCCCCTTCTTGCTGTGTTGCAGCCCATCGGTCGCAAGCAGCACACCACTTTGCGCCGTCTTCTGGATGTAGCTGCCCATCTCGGCCACGTGTTCGGGCGTGGGGGGCGCGTCGGTTTCGACGCCGGGCTTGTAAAGCATCATGAATCGCATTGTCATCTCTCCTTCCATGAACACATCGAACGAAGGCTGCGGAAATCGACAGCCTCTACCTGACCTCTGCCTGCCGAGCGAACGGCACCAGCGCCCGGAGCCGGCTGTCCCGTAGATACAGCCCGCCCCACATCAGGGCCGCCACGTAGATCGGGAACAGGGTGAAACCGAGCAGTGGGCTGCCCACGCGGAAATGCGTCGCCACCGCGCCGCCGAGATACCCCGTCAACAGGACCGCTCCGAGCGCCGATGTCTGGGGAATGACATAGGCGGCCAGACACAACAGCTCGATGACGCCAATCGGGAAGATGAGGTGCTCGGGATACCCGAGCTGGCCAGTGGTCTCAATGGCCGGGCCCGGATAGAACACCTTGAACCCTCCGTCGACGAGCAAGAAGAGCACGACCAGCCCGCTGGCGATACGGCCAACCCACATCCACGTTTTTGATTCCATATGCCGCCCTTTGGATGCAGGCCCGGAACATCCGGTGCCTGCTCTACCCAGACGTCGAACGGGCCGCCCGGCGATCGACAGATGGGTGGGAACGGCCGGGCTGCAGGACGAGGGGGCGCGGCTACTCGAACCCGATGACCAGGAGCGTCTGGTCGTCGTCGGGTTCGTGCCCGTCCGCAAAGGCAGCGAGGTCTGCCTCCAGCGCCTCGACCATGGAGGACGGGTCGGCTGGGCCCATCGCCGCGAGCGTGGCGGCGAGGCGGTCGAAGTCGTACATCTGGCCGTGAGAATCAACCCGCTCGGTAATGCCGTCGGTGTAGAAGACCACCCGATCGCCCGACCGAAGCGAGACGCGCGAGCACGGCACCGTGTCGAGCTCCATCAGCAGCAGCGGGGGCACCGCATCGACGGGAATCGGCTTGACTCCCTCGGATGGGCGGACGAGAAGCGGCGGGGGATGCCCGGCGCACGCCAGGTGCAGCTCGCGGCGTTCCGCGTCGGCCACCGCGTAGATCGCCGTGGCAAACATCGCGGTGTCCCATAGATACGCGAAGTGGTCGTTGAGGGTCCTCAGCACGGCGGCGGGATCGCCGTGCGTGCCCGGATGCGAATGCAGCGCGGCGCGAATCATGGCCATGATGATGGCCGCGGGCGCGCCGTGCCCCGAGACATCGGCCACCATGACACCAAACTGCCCGGGGCCGAGCGGCAGCACGTCGTAGTAGTCGCCGCCGGCGTGCCGGCTGGTCTGATAGCTGGCGGCAAACTGCAGCGACGGATGCGACGGGAGCGACGGCGGCAGAATCAGCCGCTGCATCCGCCCGGTGCTTTCGAGCTCGCGATTCAGGCGGTCGCGGCTGCTGCGCAGCTCGCGCTCGAGCGACTGGCGTGTGAGGTGGTTTGCGACCCGCGCGAGCACTTCTTCGGCCTGAATCGGCTTGGTGACGTAGTCCACCGCGCCCAGCGCAAGGCCCGACACCTTGTCCGCCACGTCGCCGAGGGCCGACAGGAAGATCACGACGATGTCCTGCGTGGCCGGGTCGGCCTTGATCGCGCGGCAGACGTCGAAGCCGTCGAGCTCCGGCATCATCACGTCGAGAAGCATCAGGTCGGGCCGCGCCCGCCGGGCGATCTCGAGCGCGGCTCGCCCGTCGCGGGCCGCAAGGACGCGATGTCCGGTGCCGTGCAGGGTCCGGACGAGCACCTGCAGATTCACGGCGCTGTCGTCGACGACGAGAATCGTCGCCTGGCCCGGTGGCGGCGCCGGCGGTAGCGCCGGCGCCCGATCCGCAGGACCAGTGCCGGTCATCGTCCGGACGTCTCGCCGGCTTCCAGCGAGTCCGCGAGCTCGCGCAGGCCGTCGAAGTCGAATTTGGTGACGAGCGCGCCAATTCGGCGGCCCAGCGCCGCTTCCCCTGCCTCTCCGGCCATCAGTTCCTGCGCGACGCCTTCGAGATCGGTAATCGCGCCGACCTCCACGGCCTCACGCAGGCGCGCCGCAATCCCCAGTCGCCGGGACGCGTCCGAGACGAGAAGGTCGCTCGCCCGTCCTGCCTCGGCGCTCGAGACGAACTGGACCCCGAGATGCGCCTGCAACGCGGCGAAGAGCGTTTCGGCGCGTACCGGCTTCGGCAGGTAGTCCACGCAGCCAGCCTCGAGCGCGGCGGCGCGGGTGTCGCCAAAGGCGCTGGCGGTGACCGCGATCACCGGAATGCTCGACGTCGCGGCATCCGCAGACAGGCGACGGGTCGCCTCAAGGCCGTCGAGGTCGCCCATCTTCAGATCCATGAAGATCACGTTGGGACTGTGCTTACGGGCCAGCGCGATGGCTTCCAGCCCACCGGCCGCCGTGATCACCCGCACGCCCGCACTCTCGAGCAACGCGGCCAGGATGCGGCGGTTCACCGTGCTGTCGTCGGCGACGAGCGCCGACACTTCTTCGCCTTCGGCCAGGCGGGCATCGAGCGGCGGCGCCGCCAGCTCCTCGTCCGAGGCCCCGGTCTCGGCGGCGTCAGCCGGCACGAGCGGCAGGTCGAAGAAAAAGCGGCTCCCCTGGCCCGGACGGCTGTCGACCTTGAGCTCACCGCCCATTTTCGCGATGAGGTGCTGGCTGATGGTGAGGCCCAGCCCGGTGCCGCCGGCCGAAGCGCCCGACCGCGTCTGCGTGAAAGCGTCGAAGATGACCGTCAGCTCGTCGGATTCGATGCCGACGCCGGTGTCACTGACCTCGAAGAGGAGGCGCCCGTCGCCCGTGCGGGCAATCGCGAGGTGGACCTCGCCCTGCGGTGTGAACTTGATGGCGTTGCTGAGGAGATTGAGGAGTACCTGCCGCAGGTGGCGGCCGTCGAGGACGACGCGCCGGGGCGTGTCGGACGCGACCACCATGCCGAGCAACAGCCCTTTCCGGCGGGCCGATTCGGCCACGAGATATTTGAGGTCGATAGCCATCTGCGCCAGGTCGGTCGTGGTGGCCTCGATGTCGACGCGTCCGGCCTCGATTTTCGACAGGTCGAGCACATCGTTGATGAGGTCGAGCAGATGCGCCCCGCCCTTCGAGATCGCTTCGAGCGCCTCGCGCTGCGACGCGGTGAGGCTGCGATCGCGCTGCAGCAGCTGCGCGTAGCCGAGCACCCCGTTGAGGGGCGTGCGCAGCTCGTGGCTCATGTTCGCGAGGAACTCACTCTTGGCCCGGGTGGCCGCTTCGGCCGAGTCCTTGGCCTGCCGCAGCTGGTCGTCGCGTTCGCGGCGGTCGGAAATATCGCGCAGGAATGCTCCAAAGAAATAGCCATTCTCGACGCGCATCGGCCACGTGATGGTGACCTCAATCGGAAACTCGTGGCCGTCGTGGTGCAGCGCCATCAGCTCGAGCCGCTGGTTGACGACCGGCGCCTCGCCCGTATCGTGAAAGTGGCGCATGCCGCGGAGATGGGCCTCGCGAAAGCTGGGCGGGATGATCGTGTCGGCGAGCTCTCGGCCGAGCGCCTCCTCGCGCGCCCAGCCGAAGACGCGCTCGGCCTGCGAATTCCAGGTGATGATGACGCCGGCAGAATTGATGCCGATGAAGGCGTCGTGCGCCGTGTCGATGAGGAGCCGGGCGCGCGCCTCGCTTTCGGCGAGCCGCGCAAGCGCACCACGCCGCTCCTCGTCCGCCATGGCGGCGACGATCACGTGCGCCACCGCGATCGCGAAGTGCTGCTCGTCGAGCGTCCAGGTGCGGGCGTGGCCGGTGTGTTCCGCGCAGAGCACGCCGACGCTGGCGCTGTTGCGCCGCAGAGGCACGTCGAGCATCGAGAAGATGGCGTTCGGTGCCAGGTAGGTTTCACGAAATTCGTTGGTCCGAAGGTCGGTGCGCGCCTCGTGCGCGTCGATCACCCGCTCGGCGTCGAGCGCCTCGAAGTATTTCGGTGCGTCCGCGCGCGCCAAACGGAGGCCCGACTGGTGCCGGTCCTCGGCGCGCACGTACAGGTCGATGCAGATGATCGCGGCACGGCCTGGCTCGAACTGCCAGAGGCTGAGGCGGTCGACGTTCAGGGTGCGGGCGGAAATCGCCAGGATGCCGCGGACGCGCTCGTCGAACGGATCGCGCGAGTCGGCGTAACGCGCCATCAGATCGGTGAGTGCGCCGCTCTGTGCCGCAAGGCGCTGCTCGCTGGCGTCGAGGGCTCGCTCAGCCGCGAGGCGGTGCGCGTCGGGTTCGGTCGGGTTCGACATCGGTGCGGCACGCGCGTGCGCGCGGAAGATACGGACAGAGACAGTGACGCTACTTCAACTCTACGATGATCGCGCGGCCCTGGCCCCTGGTGAGCGTTTCGGTGTGCACGCGATCGCGCGGGTTGAACTTCGCATAGCCGACATGGTGCTCGTTGACGACGCTCTGGCCGCGCACATCGGTCGATGTGAGTGCCCCGTCGGTCAGGTACGTGACCACGACGTCCTTGTCGTGGAAGTGCATCATCGTGGCCTGGCCCGGCGTCCACGTGAAGTCCCACACCATGACCCGTGGGTTCTCCAGCACGGCTCTGCCGCCCGGCCGCGGAAAGGCGAGCGGATAGCCCGACGTGTTCGCCAGTGCCGGTACCTGCGCGTCCTGTAATTCGATCACGATGGCCCGCGTATCGGCCGGAATCGGTGTCCGGGCCGCACCGCGAGGCTGAAATCGCACATCGGCCTGCTGGCCGCGCATCAGGATCGTGACCACGTCGTGCGAGGGGGCCGTGGCCGGCGCGGCCGCCCCGGCGGCGACGTCCCATACCGTGACGCGCTGGTTCTGAATCAGGGGGGCCGACGCCGCCCTGAGGGTCGCCGCGACGACGAGCAGGCCCAGAAGGGCCCATGAGCCGGTCGAAAAGGTGCGCATGGCGTTGGCGACAGAGTGTGACCGACCGCCCGACCTCACGCAAGCCCCGGAGGCGAGCTGGCGGCTTCATCGCTGTCACGCAGCGTCGCGGCGCGCGTGAGCAGGTAGTTGCGTTCCGCCGTGTTCGTCGTCCGGTTTGCCGCGGCCTGATAGGCGCTGACGGCGGCGGGCGTCTGGCCCGCCAGTTCGAGCAGGTGCCCGCGAACCGCGTCGAGACGGTGCGTGTTCGCCATGCGTCCATCCGCGGCGAGCGTGCCGAGCACCTCGAGCCCCGCCGCGGGCCCGTGGACCATGGCGAGGGCAATCGCGCGGTTGAGCGTCACCATCGGGTTGTCCGACATCCGTTCGAGCAGCGAATACAGCGCCAGGATCTGCGGCCAGTCGGTGTCCTCGTGCCTGGCCGCCTCGTCGTGCACGGCCGCGACCGCCGCTTGCAGCTGATACTGCCCGACCGATCCTCGTGCGAGCGCGGCGGTGAGGAGTGCCACGCCCTCAACGATCTGGCCGCGGTTCCAGCGCGAGCGGTCCTGCTCGGTCAAGGGCACCAGCTCGCCGTTCGGGCCCGTGCGGGCGAGCCGCCGGGCGTCGGTAAGGAGCATCAGCGCGAGGAGCCCCGCGGCCTCGGCATCGCCGGGCACCAGTTCGTACACCGCACGGGCCAGGCGGATGGCCTCGCTCGCAAGATCGAGCCGTTGCAGCCCGGCGCCGACGCTCGTGGCATAGCCTTCGTTGAAGATCAGGTAGAGCACGTGCAAGGCAGCGCTCAACCGCTCGGCGCGACCCCTGGCCGTGGGCATCTGAAAGGGCACCCCCGACGCCTTGATGGTCTGCTTGGCGCGACTGATGCGCTGCGCCATCGTGGCCTCGGGCACCAGAAAGGCGTTGGCGATCTGCGCGGTTGTCAGACCACCGACGGCGCGCAGGGTGAGGGCGATCGCCGACGGCGCCGTGAGCGCTGGATGGCAGCACATGAAGAGCAGGCTCAGCGTTTCGTCCTGATCGGGCGCGCTCTCCACGCTGGCCGCCGCGATGATCTGGCCGATCTCGAGCGCCGCGACGTTCTCCCGCTGGCGCCGGGCCGTATCACTGCGCACGCTATCGACCATGCGCCGCGACGCCACCTGAATCAGCCAGCCCCTGGGGTTGTCGGGCACGCCATCGCGCAGCCACTGCTGCGCGGCTGCCAGCAGGGCTTCCTGCACGGCGTCTTCCGACGCCGCGAAGTCGCGGTGCCGCCGGATGACCGCGCCGAGCACGTGCGGCGCGTGTTCGCGCAACACGCGTTCGACGCGGGATTCCGCCGGCGCGGTCACAGGAATTCGGGCGGCACGCCGCTCATGACCTCGCGCACTTCGATATTCATGTTCATCGGCACGCCGCCGGGCCCGGGCGCGGTCGACGCCTCGGCCGCGATCGCGTACGCGCGCGCCGCGCTGTCCACGTCCACAATCCAGTAGCCGGCCAGGAACTCCTTCGACTCGGGAAACACGCCGTCGGTCACCGGCGTGCCGTCTGCTCCCGCGCGCACGAGCTTTGCCTGGTCGGGGCCCGACAGGCCCTCCGCGCTCACAAGCTCACCCGCCGCGCGCAGCCTTTTGTTGATCGCGATCATGAAGGCGATGTGTGCCTGGATGTCTTTCTTGGGCCAATTGGCGATCTGGTAGGGCTGGATGCCCTTCGTGTGCATCATCAGGATGTACTTCATGTCAGCTCCTTGTAGGTTCTGCCCTTTGCCGCTGTGCGCGCCCCGGCGTGGTGCGCGTTCATGGGTAAGTCGGAGCCGATGGCCGCTTCTCGACATCCTCTGTCAGGGGCGTTTTCGACGATGTTACCGAGACGCGTCGAGTTGTATCGCGGACCGCCCGTTGCATAGACTCGCGTGAAAGGGGACGAAGCATGAAAATGACAGAACTGCTGCTGGCCGAGCTCGAGAGCGAAGGAGAGAAGTCGCGCCGGGCGCTCGAGCAGGTGCCCGAAGGCAAACACGACTGGAAGCCGCACGAGCGGTCGATGGTCTTTGGCCATCTCTCGAACATGGTGGCCAACGTACCGTCCTGGGTGACGATGATCGTCGACCAGGACGAGCTCGACATAAACCCGCCCGGCGGGCCACGCAAGAGCGAGCCTCTCAACACCAGCGCGGACTATCTGGCGGCGCTCGACAAATCCCTGGCCGGTGCGCGCACGGCGCTGAAGAAGACCACCGACGAGCACCTCGAAACCTCCTGGCGGTTGCTGGCGGGCGGAAAGCAGGTGATGCAGTTGTCGCGGCACCTGATGATTCGCGACACGATCAACCACTGGGTGCATCACCGCGGGCAGATGACGGTGTATCTACGCCTGATGGGCGCTACCGTGCCCGCGCTGTATGGTCCCTCGGCCGACGACCAGCGCTTTGCGTGACCGGACGGCGCGCGAGGGACGATCGCGGCTGACGAGTGTGGAGAACGCACGGCACGCGCACTAGAATGCGCGCGTGCGAGATGCGCGCGCGTCTGCCGAGGGCGAACGTCTCGCGCAGGACGAGCGGTGTGCCAACTGCGGGGACGTGCTAGCGGCCGCTAGCGGCCGCTGGGGAGCGCCGTTTCTCAGACCCCGGTGATCTGCACGACGGCGCCGTCGGGGTCTTTCACATGGAACCCGAACTCCAGCGTCTCGCGTGGGGTGAGCCCGAATCCCTGCAGGTCGCGCGTCACGGCCTCCTTCTCGAAGCCCTCCACGCCGATGGCAAAGTGATCCACAGTGCCCGGCGGTGGTTCGAGACGCAGTGAGACGAGCGTCTTGCCGCCGGCGCCGAGCCTGGCGATCTTGTTGGCCTTGTCTTCGTTGACGAGGGTCAAGCCGAAGACGCGGCTGTAGAAGTCGATCGAGCGCGGGAGGTCGGTGACGAGCACCGACACGTGATTGATGCTGGCGCCCTTGAGGGTCGCGGCCGAGGCGGCCGAGC
>Ga0193753_10003095_pt1 | contig 12578 bp, 16 predicted proteins | sample H1c2metaG_FD_144925 | JGI IMG/M metagenome (GOLD analysis project Ga0193753, IMG submission 144925) | Soil microbial communities from a riparian zone of the East river system, Colorado, United States - H1c2 | ecosystem: Environmental > Terrestrial > Soil > Riparian zone | place: USA: East... | reverse complement strand
GGCGACCAGAAGGGGAGCGATGGCACCGCATCGGGATCGGTACGCCCACCTGGCCCCCCAGCGACCGAGGGAGTGCCACACCGAGGCGGGGGTGCCGAAGGTCCGCTACGTCGAGTCCCGGGCTCGGGCCGCGGCGGCGAAGTTCGAGGGCTACCACGCTTACGAGTGCTCGCACTGTGGCTGGTGGCACGTGGGAAGCGACAGGAGAGACACATGAAGATCTATCGAGCGGGCCTCGCTGCCCTGGCCTTGATGTTGGTGGCCTGCAACGGCGGCGGGGGCTCCGACGAGGACGACGGCCAGGTCATCAACCGGCGCATCAACGGCAACAGCACGGTGTTCGAGCTGGAGCTGTCCGATGTGGTCCCGCACGGCACCCACGTCTGGTGGATTCAGGTCCCCGTACGGGTGTTCAACAACTGTCAGATCGGGGACACCTGGTCCGACAGCAACCCGGACGGTTGCGGCTGATGAAGTACAAGCCCGGCGACGTCGTCGACATGGACGGCCAGAAGTTGCAGGTGGTCCCGCCCGACTACGTGGAGCGCCTCGCCACCAACGCCGTCGTCTGCCTCGTGGCCGCGGCCGTGCTCTTCGCGGTGGCAGCAGTCACCCAGGTCTGGGTGGCTGCGCCCGCTGTGTTCTCGCTCGGCGCCGCCTGGGGGCTGAACGCGGCCCGCTCGATGGCTCGGGGCCGGAGCTGATGTGCATGGTCGACGAGGCCGACGAGTGGACGTTCTTCCACTCGGTCGACGGCCGGAAGGCCCGGAAGGCGCACCGCTGCGGGGAGTGCGGCCGGCCCATTGAGCCCGGGGAGCGCTACCACTACGCCACCGGCCTGATGTACTCCGACTGGGTGACCATGAAGCAGTGCGGCCAGTGCAGCGCCGCGGCCCGGTGGCTGTTCCGGGTGTGTGGCGGCTTCCTCTACGGAGCGGTGCTGGCCGACCTGGAGGAGCATTGGGAGGAAGACGACCTCTACCGCTCGCTGTCCTTCGGCCGGCTGCTGATCTCCGAGCGCAAACACTGGCTCCACCACGGTCGGCTGATCCCTGTCGAGCAGGTCGGGGCGTGGGTGGACGACGCCCTGTCCCGGGTGCCGGCTCTGGCGGGAGAGCGCTGATGGCGTCCAAGGAGCGCACCGTCGCCGAGCAGGTCGACCTCTACCGCAAGTCGATGGAGGAGCGCGAGCACTTCAAGCTGTGCCGGACCTGCGGCTGGCCGCCGGGTTCAGCGCGCTGTCGGTGCCGGGTCGGGCAGGGAGGGGACCGAGGAGGGGTCGAGGAGGGCACGCCAGGCCAGAGCCATGGCGCCGGCGGCGGCGGCCACGACCAGCGCCCAGCCGGTGGGCATGTCCACGACCTTGATGGCGCCGGCGGCGACCGCCGACAGGAAGGTCTGGGCGAAGGTGCGGGCGGCCCGCACGAGAGCTGACTTCATGAGGTTGGGGTTCATGGTCCTCTCCTGTCTGTTGCTCGACACGCACCGTACCGCTGTTCAGGCCGGCGGGAGGTTGGCGGTGATCTGAGCGGCGACGTCGGACTGCTCGTCGCGGTGGGCGAGGCTCAGGATCAGCTCGGCGGTCTCCCGGTGGAGCGCCTCCATGGTGGCCAGCTCCTCGACCGAGGGGTCCGCCAGGTTGCGCAGGGTCGCGAGCTGACCTTCCATCGCTGCCAGCCGGCCGCGGATGGCCTCGGTCAGGTTCGAGTTCGCCACGGTGTGGGTGGCGTTGGCCACCCGCATCGCCAGCTCGGACCGCATCTCAGCTCGGGCCTCACGCTCATCCTCGCGAGCCCAGTCCTCCTTGCGGCGGGCCGAGGTCATCCGGTCCGTCAACACGAGCGTGAACGTGCCGGAGATGGCCAGGATGATGGCGGCCCAGACGACGTCGGACATCAGTTCTTGTCGAGCAACGCCAGGAGGGTGGCGCGCTCCTCCTTGGTGACGGCCTCGGCCGGCACACCGGCAGAACGCAGGGCGTCACGCTCGGCCACGGTGATCTGCTCGTGACTGCGGTCGCCGAACACGACCAGGGCGGGCATGCCGATGCAGTCGATGATGCGCATGTCGGTCTCCTCGATGGGCTTGAGGGGTGGGATGGGCTTGGGTGGGGCGAGCTTCCAGTCGTGCTGGCCCCAGTCGTCGCGCACGACCTGGTTCACGTCGCAGTCGAAGCCGTTGACCTGGACCTCGCCGACGAGCTGGAGCAGGTGCCGGCCCGGGAACTCCACGTGGTGGGACCAGGCGGTGGTCTGCCAGAAGTAGCCGGCCACCCCCGCCATCGCGGCACGCTCACAGACGTCGTGCTCGCCGTACACGCCGGTCAGGTGTGGGCCACCGAGAGAGGCGTTGGCCCCCCAGAGGTAATGGACCATCGTCTGGAGCTGCATCTCGCCGACGACGTCCCGGTCGACGGCCATGTAGATGGGCCGGTTCTTCGGGAAGCCGATTGCTGTGGCGTGCTCCCGAGCCCGGTGGCCCGCCGCGACGCCCTGGGCCTTGCCGCCCAGCCAGTCGCCGCTGTTGTCCTCGTAGACGAGCGCCATGCCCAGGCCGTGCTTGGTGAAGTCGTCCAGCTCGCCGACGGTCGTGCACTTCGCGCGGTGCGGGAAGCCGATGTAGCGGACCGCACCCCCGTAGCCGGCCTTGCGGACGGCGGCGGCGCCGGGACGGCCGGCCGAGTAGTCGAGCACCTGCATGAGGATTCTCCCCTCAGAGCGTCCGGACGATGAAGTTGAGCGTGAGGTAGGGCGGATTCGCTGTGTCGGTCAGGCCCTGGAGCTGGGTTCCAGCAGTGAACGCGTTCGACCCGGCCTGAGCGTTGGGACCGCCGCTCGACGAGATGTTCGCGGTCCACGAGGTGACGCCCGACTTGCGGCGCCACTGCGGGGAGATGTTGCCGGACGACTGACCGTCGATCATGGCAACAGCGTTGGCGCCGTCGAGGGGGTGGGTGTGGTCGATCGTGCCGCCGGTGTCGCCGATGTTGAGGCCGGTGCCGGAGGTGGCCTTGCCGAGGATGAACCGTTGACGGGCGTCGGGGACGTTGAAGGTAGTGGACCCGTTGCCGGCGCCGAAGGTGACGCCCCACAGGGCGAACAGGGCGGCGAAGGTGGTGCGGCTGATGGCGGAGCCGTCGAGCAGCTGCCAGTTCGTCGGCGCTGCGCCGGTGCCCCACATCGTGATGCCCCCGATGGGGACGTAGAGGCCGGTGGCGAGCTTGGCCTGGGTGACGTTGGCGTCGATGAGCTGCGCGGTGCCGACCGAGAGGTTGGCGAGAGCCGCCTGGTTGACCACGCCAGCGGCGAACAGGGCGGCGTTGTCGATGGCCCCGTTGGCGATGTCGTGGACGTGGTCACCGGCGGCCGGGTTCGAGCCCGAGCCCGCGGCGTTGGCGGTGCCGACCGAGGCGGGGACGGGACGGGTCCCGAAGGCAGCCGAGGCGCCGTAGACGTGCCGGGTGGGCGTGTCGTGGCGGGCGTTGTTCAGCAGCGTGGTGGCGTGGGGGTCGATCTCGCCGCCGTCGACGTGGTCGACGACCTTGTTGGCGGACTCGGCGTCCCAGTAGATCTCGCAGTTCGGGTGGTCGTGGGCCTGGGCGTTGGTGCCGTCGTAGCCGCGCTGGCCGATCGTGAAGGTGGTGCCGACCCGCGAGGAGATGAGGATGTGCTCCTCGTCGGAGCTGCCACGGTTGAGCTTGACCGGGAACTTTCCTACCGACGGGTAACCGGTGGCGTCGTCGACCGTGAAGGTCCCGCCGACACCGGGGACGGTCGGGGTCATGGTGCCCTGGACGATCGCCTGTACGGCGCCGCCGGCGTACACCCGGTCGATCACTGCGGCCATGGGGTCAATCCTCTCACGTGACGCGTTCGCGTCATATCTCGTGCAGCTCCACCATCACGAGCGTCTCCAGGTGGGAGGCGGTCTGGTCCCACTTCCGTCCCTTGGCGTCGAAGTTGACGACGTGGACGTTGTAGGCGAGCTTGCCCTCCTGGTAGGTGACGATCGACTGGTTGGCCACCAGCGCGCTGAGGAACTCCAGCTCGATGTCGCTGTGCAGCGCCTGGATCGGGCCGTGGGGTACGGCGATCTTGTGGGCCAGGATGATCGGCACCAGGAAGCGCTGCGTGGTCTGCGGGGAGGGGACCGAGCGCAGCACCCAGGCCCGAAGCTCGGGGGCCTCGGCGTCGGAGCCCGGGATCACGGCGATGGCGGCGCCGGCGCCGACCGTCCACGTCTTCGGCACCGCGGCGGTGTCGGCGAAGCTCGTCGTGCCGGCGGGCTGGGCGGCGAAGTTCGGGTTGCCGATGATGGTGCCGGAGCCCGGGGTCGGGCCATTGCGGACCTCGGCGCTGAGCATGTCGCCGACGAAGGGCAGGATGCGGGAGACCCCGACGGTGCCGGTCGAGTTGAAGATCGCGGTGGTGCCGGCCCGGGTGAAGTCGTCCAGCGTGGTCCAGGCGACCCCGTCTTCGGAGGTCTCGAACTGGATGCGGCGACCCCCGGCCCCGTCGTTCACGTCGAGCGCCACGCCGACATAGTGCTCAGTGCCCGCCAGGAAGCCCAGGGCGGCCGTGGAGGTCTCCGTGAGCACGGCGGTGCCGTCGTTGGACCAGGACAGCTGGAGCTGCCCTGAGGGCGACAGGGCCACAGCCCAGGCGTTGTTGCCGGCGACGTTCGGGTACTGGTCCATCAGGAACTTCCCGAGCCCACCGGGAGTCCAGGTGTCGGGCTTGAGCCGCAGCCGCACATTCAGGTCGGTGACCGCCCAGCTCGCGGCGTCCGGGGTGGAGGCGTCAGAGGTGGGGAGACCCGACACCAGCAGCGCGGTGGTCAGCACGCCCCCTCGCAGGATCGTGAACGTGACCTCGACCCACTCGGCGAACATGGGGCCAAGCGGGTTCGTGGAGCTGGCGGTCGAGCTGGTCGAGACCTGAGGGTTCGTGGTCACGGACTCGTTGGAGTCGGAGATCACGGTGGCGTAGACCGAGGCGCCGCTGGGCAGTGGGGCGGTGCGCCACATCAGGTCGACGAAGACCTTGAGGTCGAGCATGCCGTAGCGGATGCGGCCCGTCGAGATCGTGCCGGAGGGGACGAAGTTGATGGTGCCCCCGTAGAACCCGTCGGCCTGGATGGCGAAGTAGCGGCGGCCGTGCAGCGACGCGACCGCCAGGGCGGTGCCGCCGCCGGCCGAGTAGATGTCCGAGGCGTAGGCGGGGACCTTGGGGGCAGCGAACTCGGCGAGGCGGATGCGGCCCAGGCCCGAGGCGGCGCCGGTGATGGCGGACCAGGTGAACCAGACGAAGGTCTCGTTGTTGACGGTGTCGGTCTCGAAGTCGTAGACCGCGCCGGCGTCGTCGATGACCGGGCCGTAGTCGAGGCCCTGGGAGGTCGCGGCGATCGGGGAGTAGCGCCAGCCGATCGAGGTGCCGATCAGGAGGTTGAGCCCCACAGCTTCGAGGGCGTTCACCTGTTCGTTGCGGAACTCGGCGGCGACGACCGGCGGGTCGAAGGCGGAGCCCGCGGCGTTGACGACGAAGTTGCGGATCTCGCTGTTCTGGCCGACGTTGCCGGCGACGAACACGCCCTCGGGGGTGCCGACCATGGCCGACCAGACCATGGCGGCGTCCGGGTGGGTGAAGACCAGGGTCTCAGCGGTGCCGCCGCTGGTCACCTCGTAGATCGAGACCCCGTTGGACATGAAGAGTCGCCCGATCGCGACCCAGATGCGGGTCGTGACGATGGCCGGGTTGTAGTAGAGAGCGAAGGCGGCGACGCCGGGGACGGCCCGATAGATCGAGTTGTCGGAACCCAGCACGTAGACGTGCGAACCCGAGGTGGAGATGTCGAGGACGTTGCCGCCTGGCAGGCCAGTGGCGGCGGTCCAACCTGTGACCCATGTGGCGTTCTGCTCCGAGGTCGTGCCGTTCGAGAACCCGACGCCCGCGCCGTCGGCGTAGTAGAGGTAGCCCCCGACGCGCAGGAGCTTGAGGTTGCTGTTGGCGCTGTTGCGCTTCTCCTCGGTGACCGGCAGGAGAGTGACAGTGTGCTGCTCCGTGAAGACGTCGACACCGAGGGACTCCCGGAACCGCTTGCGGGTCGAGTCGGCCTCGTCCAGCCACATCTGGCCGGCGCCCAGCGCCCAGGAGGACTGGGAGCGCCGCCACAGGCCGGCCGCGGACAGGGTCTGCTCGCCGGGCTCGCCCGAGTTGTCCTGGGTGTCGCGCTGCACCGGGACGAAGGTGCGCTCGTACAGCTCGGGGTCGATCATGTAGCCGTGGCCCGCGATCGCGATCGGCCACGTGTTGGGCGTGTCCGTCGAGGTGGCGGCCCCCTCGAACCAGGCCGGGGCGAATTCGCTTAAGACCATGCCGTGCCCTGCCTCGCCGAACCTTGCCGCGCCCCGCCCCGCCTGGTCTTGCCGAGAAGTGAGAGCCTAGCCACGGCTCAGACCCTCCGGTAGCCGTACAGGGACCGAAGGTTGACGACTTCCTCGGAGAGGCGCCGGTCGCGGACCGAGCGGGCCTGCTCGGCGGCCCGGACGACGTCGAGCACCGAGATGTCCTGGGACTCCTTGTTGATGCCGGTGGCCCGCCAGTCGGTGCGGGACTGGAGCGAGCCCGTGAGGGCGCGGGCACGGAGCCCGGCTTCGAGGATGTCCAGGTGGTTGGGGTCGATGCCGACGTCGGTGACGAGGTCGGTGGTGTCGACGAAGGTCGTCAGGTCGAAGGGTGACGCGTACGCGACACGCAGATCCCCGGCGTGGCGGGGGTAGTGGAGGAGCTGGAGCCCGAAGCCCGAGGGGATCTCCGAGACGGGGAGGTCCCTCACGAGCTTGGCCTCGACCTTCGGCCAGGTGTCGCCGGTCCAGGTGTAGTACTGGGGCACCGTCTGGATCGAGGTGCCGAGAGGGGCGGCCCGCACTTCGAGCAGGAAGTCCACGCCGAGGGCATCGACGCCGGCGAGGTCGTACGTACGTTCCTTCTGGGTGATCGTGAGGGGCAGCACCACGACCCGGAACAGCTGCTTGGCCCACGAGCGGATCTCCAGCTCGGCCCAGTCCAGCAGCGACGCCTTCGGGGACTGAGGGTCCTGCTCGACCAGCGCGCCGGCAGCGTGGTTGGCCGCCGTGGTCCCGAAGACGCCCCGGGCCACAGTCATCATGTTCGAGCCGTGGTGGACCTCGACGACACGCATCATCTCGTAGTCGACGGCGACCATCGAGCCCATGGTGATGTGGTCCAGCATCTCGTTGGTCGAAACATCGGTGTCGGCGGCGATGATCGAGCCGGCCAGCGAGTAGTAGGGGCCGTAGGAGCCCAGCATCCGGTCGCGGCGGACCCGCTCCAGCGTGGCGTCGACTGAGGTCCCGAGGGTCACGGCTTGAGCACCTCAGCGAACGCAACACCCCTCGGCGTGGGAAGGAACACAGGGAGCAGCATGCCGTCGTCCTCCAGTTGCATGATCTCCTCCCTGAGGGAGCCCTGGTGGGGGCCGGTGTCGTGGAAGCCGACGAAGGCGCCCTTGACCATGTAGTCGTAGAGCTTGCGGAACTCGGGGACCCGCAGCTGGTGGAGGCTGTCGAACCAGGCGAAGCCGATGCCCGGCACGGGCTCCCAGTCCAGCGACGTGGTCTCGTGCACGAGGACCGGGAGGTCCCCGAGCAGGTCCCGGCAGTGCGCCACCCGTTGGGGCTGGGGTTCGATGGTGTGGAGCATCCCGCCGTAGGCCCCCTCTTGGATGACGGTGCCGATCTCCTTGGCGGTCTGGCCCCAGGCGGTGCCGGTCTCGACCACGACGTCGGGGCGCAGCGCGCCGACGAACGCAGCCACCAGCAGCGAGACCTCGAACTCGGTGCTGTCGGCGTCACGGCTGTGCCAGCGCTCGGGGTGCAGGCAGTCGGGGCGGGCCGGGGTGAAGCGGGACTCCAGCTGGCGTTCCCAGCCCTCCTGGTCGGCGGCCAGAGCGAACCAGCCGGGGCAGTCGCCGTGCATGACGAAGCGCCCGCCCTCGACCTCGACGGGCTCGTTGCAGTCGCGGCAGACGGCGACGCTCATGATGCGGCTCCTCGGCGCTTGTAAGTCCAGGGCCACGACCGGTCCATGACCTTCTCGAAGGCGGCCTTCGGTGTCGGGCCGGGGGTCTCGGGAGCCTCCGGGTAGAAGGGCCGAGGCAGGGACCACACGCCCCGGGCCTTGTCCGGGAATCCGCACAGCTCTCCCTCGGGGCCGTTGTAGTAGCCGCACCATTTACAGAGCCAGCGCCGCACCGGGCGGTCGCCGTGGAGGCGGTCCCGGAACCCTCCATGGGGTGCCCAGGTACCCGTCGCTCCGCACTTCGGGCAGCGCAGGCGACCTCGGAGGCCGAAGAGGCTGTTCCAGAAGGCATGGACCGGAAAGAACAGGCGCCAACGGACACGCCACGGTGGCCTGCCGGCCGCGATGATCTGCTCGGGCCAGTAGCCCTCGGCGGTCTCGGGAATCGTGCTCTTGAGGACGCTCATGAACGGGCCTTCACTGCTGCGCGGGCCGCACGTCGGCGGGCCGCCCGGTCGCCGGTCGCGAGGGCCTTGTCCTGGGCCTCGTCGGCGAGGCGGCGCTGGTAGTAGTCCTCGTCGAGCTTGTAGAGCTTCATGTGCCCCATCTTGATGCCTGTGTGCACGTGGACGGGGATGTCCAGCAGACGCGCCCGGCGACAGAAGGCGATGTCCTCGCCCAACGGGTGGCCGTCAGGGTTGACGAGCCCCTCCGAGAACCAGGGGTAGGGGTTGGGCCGGCCGTTCTCCAGGGTGCCGAAGCCCTTCGGCCAGGGCTGGCTCATGGCGGCCAGGACGCCGCGGTGGATGAGCAGGCCCGAGGCGCCGGTGCCCCCGCACTTCACCAGGGCGTTCTTCGGGTAGTCCACGACGTGGCTCACAGCCACCATCTTCTCGCCGTCAGGGCCGACCGCCTCGTGCTCCTCGAAGATCGTCGGATGCGGGCCGCCCTGGTCGCCGCCGGCCACGAACGCCAACGTCCCCAGGATCGGCACGTGCTCGGGGTCGGCGGCCTTGAGCAGATCCTCGACCAGCGTGCAGTCGAAGGTCATGTCCGAGTCGATGAACAGGAGCCACTCGGCGTTCGGGAAGGCGGTGGCGAACTGGTCGACGATCTGGTTGCGGGTCTCGGCGATGCGCGGCCCGGACTGCACGTCGATGAAACCCCCCGCACCCCCGCAGACGTGGCCCGGCCCCTGCGCGTCCCAGCGCATGAAGTCGACCAGCGAGTGGGTGAACCAGCCGGAGGTGCCCTCGATGGCCCGGAACATCCAGGCCAGGACGACGCCGGCGCCGGTGAAGCGCGGGGGGGTGTCCATCAACGTGTCTCCCTTCGTTGTGACCACCAGTCCGTCCCCGCGAAGGGAGATCAACTCGGGGACGGACTGGCGATCGGATCAGTTCGAGCCGGTGTACGCAAGCGCATTGAAGCGGTAGAGGTGCTGCTCGCCCTTCACCTCAAGGCCCTCCTCGCAGACGATCTGACCCTGGTCCGAGTCGCCGGTCTGGGCCAGCTTCTGGTAGATCAGCGGCTGGAGGACCCGGCGGGTGACGTTCTCGGTGTTGAGGCCGAAGGCGTCGGACGGGGCGCACCACCGGTTGCGGGCCATGAGCACCGAGCCGAACTCGGTGTCAGCGAAGCTGATGCGCGTACGGCCACGCTTGGGGTCGTCGATGGTCTGGCGCACGACCAGGGTGTCGGCCGCGGCGTTGAGGTCCGACATCGCGGTCGGGTTGGCCATGATGATGTCGGCGAAGCCGCCGGCGTTGTAGCCGATCTGCTGGCGGGCCGTGATCGAGTTGGTGCCGGTGACCGTCAGCTGGGTGGCGGTCGAGTCGACGTTGGTCGTGATGTAGAACCGCAGACCACCGGTGGTGCGGATCTTGCCGGCGGTCGAGTTGACCCGGGCGCCGTACAGGAACGTCTGCTCCCGGTGGATGGCGTTCTCCTTGACCCGGCCGGCGAGCTGGTGAGCCCACTCGGAGCCGACGCCGTACTTGCGCACCTGCTGCTCGGTACGGGACATGTCGATCTTGGTCGGGCCGAAGATCTGCGTCACGCCTGTGAACTCGACGCGGTCCACGGTGCGGGCGGCCTCAGGGTCAGAGCCCTCGGCGAGGGCCGTGCCCAGGCCGATGACGATGGCCGAGGTGGCGTAGTTGGTGGCGGTGCCGGCCCAGGCTCGGGCGACGTTCAGCACGTCAGAGCCCGAGGAGTAGCCGGTCACGCGGATCTGCTCGACCGCGCCCGCCTTGTTGATGGTGACGATGTCGCCGGTCGAGAACTTGATGCGGTCGTTGGCGGCCAGCGTCAGCACGGTGTCGGCGGTGAGCGCCTGGGCGGCCAGCGTCGAGCGCGGCGTGAGGATGGTGTCGGTCATCCAGCTGAACTGGATCTCGTCGACCGGGGACGTGCCGATCATGGTCAGGCCGTCGCTGCCCAGGCCTGTGAGCATGGGGGTGTCGACGGGCGAGAGCATGTAGATGGCCTCGTCCATGTTGATGACCACACCGGTGGTGAGGTCGTAGGCGGTAGCGCGTCCTGTGGGCACGGGGAGTTACTCCTGGTCGGGAGGTCCCTGGCGTTGGCGTGCTCGGGCTTCGGAGAGTTCCCTACGGCGCTCGCCGGCCTCCTTGATGTGGATGGGCCGGCCTCGCTCCGTGATGTACGGCATGAAGCTGCCGTCCCTTCGACGTTCTCCAGCTAGAGCTTTCTCCCACGAGGGCTGCTCCGACTTACGGAACGGCCGCCTGGCCCGGCTGACCGGGGAGGCGTCGGCTGAGATGTGGATGCTCTTCGCCCGCAGCTCGCAGGCGTAGGCCCCGCATGTACAGCCTCGCTCGTGGATCACTCGTCGAACCCGTTCCTGGCCCGCCACTTCGCGGTCGCTTCGGTGGCGCTGTTGGAGACCAGGCGCTGGTCTCCGGCGACGGCCCGCTCGACCATCCGGTCGTACCCAAGCACTTCTGCCTGCGCACGGGTCCGGCCTGCGGCCCGATCGGCGTGGAACTCCTGGATCATCAAGTCCTGCGGGTCCGGCGTGGGCTCCTCGCCCGGGGCTACGGCACCGTTGCCGAGCTGGTTGCGCTGGTTCTGGAGGTCTTGGAGCTGGGCGACCACGGCGGGATCACTGCCGTCGGCGTTGACGGGCGGCCCTGGGACGGCGGGAGGGGTGGCCGGCGTGCCCGGGGGCGGTCCGGCGATCTTCTCCCACTCGGCCTTGATGTCGTCGACTTCGAGCTTCCCGCTGTAGCCGGCCGTGAAGTAGCTGGCGGCGGGGTGATCGAGGTCGATGCCGGCTCGCAGCATGGCGTTCTCACGAGTGAGGGTGTCGTTCGCGTTGGCCTGCTGCCGGGCCTGGTCCAGCTCGTTGCGTTGCGCATCGAAGGCTGCACGGAACTGACCCGGGGCATCTGCCCAGTTCAGGAGGTCGGGGTTGCTGGGATCTGTCAAGGTGCGGAACTCTCCTCAGTCGTTCGCTCACCACGCGAGGGACGTGGTTGAGGTGGGTAGGTGCTGACTCTGTTTCCAGGGCCAGCTCTCCCGAACGACCGGGGCCAGCTCACCTGTGACAAAGAACAGAATGCACGTTCTGTCGCGTCCGCGTCAAGCGTTAGGGGTTGCGGGGTTCCCATTAAGTGAATAGAGTCCCCCGAACACGAGTTCAACGGGAGGAACCCATGACCACGAAAAAGGACACCGACTCCGAAGTCCAGGCAATCAACCTCAGGCGACTAGACCGCATCACCGCTGTCATCCCGATCGTCGGCGTGACGCCACTGATCGTCAACCGCTGGTCCCAGAAGGCGCGGGACATGATGCTGGAGAAGCAGCAGACCGCCGCCCGCCCCAAGAAGGACGCCAAGGACCCTGAGTCTCTCTACGAGGGCAGCAAGTACCGGCTGCTCGACGGTCGCGACGGGTTCCCGGCCACAGCATTCAAGGCGGCGATCGTCCATGCCGCCCGACTGTTCTCGGGAATCACGCAGGTCCAGGTCAAGCAGACCGTACTGGTGACAGGCGACGGCATCGACGACCGGGGCGATCAGCTCGTGCCCATCACCTTCGGCTCGGTGTTGATGCGCGAGGACACGCCCCGCAACGCCAACGGAATCGCCGACCTGCGCTACCGGGCGCAGTACAACGACTGGTCCGGCGTGCTCCACGTCCAGACCATCGGCGGTCAGTTCGACGAGCTGTCGCTGCTGGCCCTGGTGGACGCTGCTGGCATCGGCGGGGTCGGCGAGTGGCGGCCCACGTCACCGAAGTCGGCCACCGGCACGTTCGGGACGTTCAAGGTGGTCACTGATGGCTGACGATCCGATCGTGACCGTTCTCGACCGCTTGGATTCCGAAGATCGACTCACCGCTGAGGTGGTGGTGAAGGAGGCCGAAGACCCCCTGTCGCCGTTGCACTCGAAGTTCGAGTGGGACAACAAGGAGGCGGGAATCCAGTACCGCTTGGAGCAGGCCCGTCGGCTGCTGCGGCGGTACTACCTCATCCGTGAGGTCCCCGATCAGGGTCAGGTCCGCCTCCGC
>Ga0193753_10003094_pt1 | contig 12581 bp, 13 predicted proteins | sample H1c2metaG_FD_144925 | JGI IMG/M metagenome (GOLD analysis project Ga0193753, IMG submission 144925) | Soil microbial communities from a riparian zone of the East river system, Colorado, United States - H1c2 | ecosystem: Environmental > Terrestrial > Soil > Riparian zone | place: USA: East... | reverse complement strand
CACGCCGATGGCGTGCAGCGCGTCCACTTCCTCATTGAGCTTCATCGCGCCGATCTCGGCGGCGAACGCGCTGCCCGAGCGGCCAGCAACGATGATGGCGGTGAGCAGCACGCCGAGCTCGCGCAGCACGCCCACCGTCACGATGTCGACGACGAAGATCTCGGCGCCATACTCGCGCGCCTGCTGCGCGGCGATATAGGCGATGATCAGCGTGATCAGGAACGCGATCAGTGAAACGATGGGAATCGCGGTAACGCCGGTTTCGTAGATGTGGCGGGCGATGGACGCGGGTCGCAGCCGGTGCCAGCTGGTGCAGGCGCGCAGAAAGGTAAGCGTGGCGCGGCCGATGAAGTCGAGCGACAGTTTCACGGCCTCCACGCGACGCGTGACCTGCCGGCCGAGCTCTGTCACCGGCTCGAAGCTCGGCTCCGAGGACGAAGGCGGGTGCGCACGCACCTTGCCCGCGAGCGTGGACTCGATGAGCTCGAGCTGACCGGGCTTTGCTCCCTCGAACTCGACGACGGCACCGGCGGTTTCGGCAACTTGCAGCCAGCTGCGCAGGGCCCAGGCGCCGGCCAGGTCCAGCTCAAGGTTCGGGGGAACGGTGACTCGAACCTGGCGAACGCCCGACAAGGGGATCTTCGCAACTTCCGCCTCGATGGCGGTGAGATCCGGGCCGCGCCAGCTACCGGCTAGTTCGACTTCGAGGTTGTCGCCGTCTCGCTGGGCGGTTAGATGCATGGCGGCCGCGAGTGTAACCCGCGGGCCGCCAGCATCGGGCCTATCAGCTGTCGTCGCGGAAGCGGCGGATGCGGATGGCGACGAGGATCAGGGCAACCGCCGCCGCGACTCCGATCCACATGTCGGGCGTCTTGAACACGTTCGACAGGTGGAATGCGTTGTACACGTCACTGACCGACGGCACATGGCCCCCCCGGTTACTGGCCTCGAACGCACTCGGATCGACGCGCATTTCCTGGATGTAGCCGCCGAAGCGGCGCCCCAGGAACTCCGCCACGTGGCTGCTGCCGAGAAATACTTTCTCGAGCACCGGCAGCGCGATGGGCGGCAGCACGGCCCAGAGGAACACCTTGTTCTTCGCCCAGGTCGACAGCAACAGCAGGTAGGCCGCGATCGGTGCGTACCAAAGGACGCCGCCGAGCGTCACACCCAGCGCGACGGCCTGGGATCGCAGCCAGGCCACGAAGCTCCAGTCGGGCATGACCTCACCAATGACTGAACCGTGCAGGCGCAACCATACGATGATGTAAAGCAGGAACTGCATTGCCGCGGCCAGCAGGATTACGCCGAGCGGAACGACGATGATCCCCACCGCCAACTTCGAGAGCACGACTTCGGCATCGGAGACCGGCAACGATTTCCAGAACAGGATGCTTCGATCCTTGCGCTCGGTGTACAGGCAGTCGATCAGATAGAAGAACACGACGAAAGTCATGAACATCGAGATCAGTCCGAAGATCGCGAGGAACGAGACGGCGAAAAACGTCTCCTGTTTGTCGGCGGGTAGCTTGATCGCGTTCTGCATCTCCTCGCGGTCGCGATCGTTCAGGCTCATCTGGTCGGTGGACTGGGCGTCGATCATCATCTTGGCATGAGGGTTACCCGGTCCCTGGATCACCGCCCACGTGAAGAAGAGCGTGATGAGTCCGACCCAGACCAGCGGCGCGATCCACAGCGACTTGTGTTCCCAAAATTCGCGGCGAATCAGCATGGGGAACGTGGTGTTCATGCGGCCTCCTTCGACGCGGCGGCGCCGGCCGGCTGCATCATGGCCACGAACAGGTCCGTGACCGAGGGCGCGCGAGTTTCACCGAGCGGCGCGAGCTCGGCCTGCTTGCGGCCGTCGTAGAGCATCGCCACACGGCCGAACACCTCGCGTTCGTAGAAGGGCTTTAGCGCGCGCGCCGCATCGACGTTGCCGGCGGCGGGCACGAGCTGCATGAAGCGCTCGCCCAGATTTTCCATCGCCGCATCAAGCACGATCTTCCCGCGCTGGATGAAGATGATGTCGGTGAGGATGTTCTCGATCTCTTCCACCTGGTGCGTGGTCACGAGGATCGTGCGCTCCTTGTCGAAGTAGTCGTTGAGCAGGTTGTCGTAGAACGAACGGCGGAACAGCAGGTCGAGGCCGAGTGTCGGCTCATCGAGCACCAGCAGTTTGGCGTCGATGGCGAGGATCAGGGCCAGGTGCAGCTGCGTGACCATGCCTTTCGAAAGCTGGCGCACGCGGCTGTCGGGCTTGATGTCGGTTTTGGCGAGGAATTCGAGGGCGCGCTTGCGATCGAAGCGCGGGTGAATTCCCGCAACCAGCTCGACCGCCTGGGTGACCTTGATCCAGCGGGGCAGGACGGCGACGTCGGCGATGAAGCAGACTTCTTCCATGAGCGCATTGCGCTCCGTACGGGGATCCCTGCCCAGCACCTTGAGTTCGCCATCGAAACCGGCGAGCCCCAGGATGGCCTTGATGGCGGTGGTCTTGCCCGATCCGTTCGGGCCGATGAGGCCGACGATTCGTCCCGGCTGAATGTTCAGATCCACGCCGCGCAGCGCCTGCGTCGAGCCGTAGTGCTTCGAAAGCCCGCGAGCTTCAATTATTGCTGTCATCTTCTTCGCCTGCTTTGGCTTGCGTCGGGAACGGCTGGGTAGCCGGAGCCGATTTCGCGCCACGTTTCATGAGTTCGTCGGTAGTGAAGCCGAGCCGCGCGATAGTCGCGTAGATCTTCGGCCATTCCGTCTCGAGGAAATAAGTGCGTTCGTCTTTCATGAGCGCCTGTCGCGCTCCTTCATTGACGAACATCCCGCGCCCGCGCTTTTTCTCGACCAGCCCCTCATCGACGAGCTGCTGGTAGCTCTTGAGAATGGTCAGCGGATTGAGACGAAATTCGGCCGCAACGGCGCGGACCGAGGGAAGCGGGTCACCCTCTTTGAGGACGCCCTCGAGGATCATCGCCACCACTCGATCACGCAGCTGCCTGTAGATTGGCTGGCTGTCGTCCCACTGCGGGTCCATCAGAGTGCTCCGTTGACCTAGCGTACCAGGGCGCTGACGGCGGCCACGAGCGCGGTGCCCGCACTGTGCTGCACACGAGCCACGCTCGTGGCATCGACAAAGGTCCAGCTCAACATCACGGTCAGGGCCAGGGCCGCGAAGGCACTCGCTACTGCTTTCAGGTTCAGGGTCATCATGGTCATCTCCTCTCTCTTCGGTTTCGTGGCGTCTCGCCCTTTGCGATTCGCCCTACGTGTTGGTGTTATATATAACTACAACACCAACTCAGAAACAAGCCCTAACCCCAAAAATATTTCTGGTGCGTTGCAAGCCTAGTGGCGGACGTTCCGCAACCGGAGCGAACATGGGTCCTAAGTTATTGTTTGTAGTAGGAATTATCGCTGCGCACGGCGCCCTGGCCGCCGGTTGGGTGCATTACGAGGCGCCCATGCAGCGCGCCATTGTCGCTTCCTGCATCCGAATTCCGGGCACGCTCCCGAATCTCGCCCCGGCGCGGGAGCTGTACGCGATGGCGGTCTTCCCTCTCATCGACCATGAGGTGAGACAGCCGTGAATGCGGCCACCATCACGATGGACGGTCTCACTACTCCGGAAGATTCAACCCGCTTCGCGCCCACCGCGCGCACGCGTAGAGTCGAGATCGTGAGTGATGACGAAGACGCGCAATTGATGCTCGCCTACGCGCGCGGCGAGATGCGCGCCTTCGAGACGCTGTACGCGCGACATCGCGGCGCGCTGTATCGCTACCTCACGCGCCAGGCGCGCGACGGCGAAATCGCCAACGACCTTTTCCAGGAAGTGTGGAGCCGGGTCATCGTCAATCGCGCGCGTTACGAACCGCGCGCGAAATTCCGCACTTTCCTGTTCACGCTGGCCCACAACTGCTTCATCGATCACTGTCGGCGCGTGAAGACGCGGCCGTCGGGCATGGGCATCGAGGACGCGGACGCTGCCGACCTGCTGCCCGCGAACGAGGATTGCCAGCCCTACTCGGCGCTGGCGCGCGACGAAACATCGCGCCAATATCGCGCGGCACTGGCGACGCTTCCGGCCGAACAGCGCGACGTCTATCTACTTCACGAGGAATCGGATTTGTCGCTCGAGGAAATCGCCCGGGTCACCGGGGTGGGCGCCGAAACGGCGAAGAGCCGGCTGCGCTACGCGGTCGCCAAACTCAAGGCGGCAATGTCCGTGGCGGAGGCGTGACGTGACCGGCTCCGACGACGAATTCGAAGATTTTCTCAGGCGGCGCAAGCCGATTTTCCGCGCACCGGACGACATGTTCGAGCCGCCGGCGGAGATCGACCGTATCGTGTTGCGCCAGGCGCGCGAGGCCATCCAGACCGAACAACCGATGCGTGTGTTTCGCGCTCCGCGCTGGGCCACGCCGCTGGCACTGGCGGCGACGCTGGTACTCGCGTTCACGGTCATTTTTCAGGTCGGCACGCCGCAGAAGCGCGAACCGCTGGCGGAAGTCACGGTGCAAAACGTCACGCAGCGCGCCGACTATCAGGATGCCGCGCCGCCCGCGGCCGTTGCGCCGATGGCCGCGGTCGACAATCGCGCGAGCGGAGTGGTCGCCTCCAACGAAGCCGTGGTCGAACTGTCGACGCCCATGACCGCGAGGCGCGAAACGGCGGCTGCGGAACCCGCGAGCAGCGCCGGTGGATTGGTGTCGCGCGACGAATCGGAGCGCTACGCCGCACCACCGCCTCCGGCCGCGCCGATCGTCGCCCGAAATTCCGCTGACACGGCAGCCCGCGAGCGCCGCGTGGACGCTGCCGCGGATGGGCCGCCGGTGGTGGTCACGGTGCCGGCGGCAAAGTCCTCCGAGAGTCCGACCTGGCGGCGCGACTCGAAAACCTGGCTGGCGGAAATCGAACGATTGCGCAATGCGGGCGATACCGCACGTGCGAACGCCGAACTCGAGGAATACAAGCGTCAGCATCGCGCCCTCGCGGTGGCTCCCGATCAATAGCCACGCGGCGCCGGCATCGGCGCCCTGCTAAGATTCCGGCCCGTTTTATTTTTATTTTTTGGGGCCGTCCGGAGTCATGATGAAACCCGCAGTCAATGTCGCCATCACCGGTGCCGCCGGTCAAATCGGTTATGCCCTCGCGTTCCGCGTCGCCTCCGGCCAGATGTTAGGCGCGGACACTCCGGTGAATCTGCATCTGCTCGAGGTCACGCCGGCGCTGCCGCAGCTCGCGGGTGTGGTGATGGAACTCAACGATTGCGCGTTCCCCACGCTCAACAAGATCGTCGCCACCGACGATGCGCGCGCGGCGTTCAAGGACTGCCAGGCGGCGTTGCTGGTCGGCGCGCGGCCGCGCGGCCCCGGCATGGAGCGCAAGGATCTGCTGATGGCGAATGCGCAGATCTTCTCGGCGCAGGGCAAGGCGATGAATGAAGTGGCGGATCGCAATATCCGCGTGCTGGTGGTCGGCAATCCGGCCAACACCAACGCCATGATCGCGCGCGCCAATGCCAGGAACCTGAACCCGCGCAACTTCACCGCCATGACGCGTCTCGATCACAACCGCGCGGTATCGCAGCTGTCCGAAAAAACCGGCAGCCATGTGACCAAGGTCCGCAAGATGCTGATCTGGGGCAATCACTCCTCGACGCAGTACCCCGACCTCAACTTCTGCACGGTCGACGGCAAGCCGGCGCACGGCCTCGTCGATCGCAAGTGGTACGAAGACACGTTCATACCGACCGTGCAGCAGCGTGGCGCGGCCATCATCAAGGCGCGCGGTGCTTCCTCGGCGGCCTCGGCGGCCTCGGCCGCCATCGACCACATGCGTGATTGGCACCTGGGAACCGCTGCCGACAATTTCATCAGCATGGCCGTGCCTTCGGACGGCAGCTACGGCATCGCCGAGGGCGTGGTGTATTCCTATCCGGTGACGACGGCCAACGGCGACTACCAGATCGTCCAGGGCCTGAGCCTCGATGAATTCTCGCGCAAGCGCATGGACGCTACCGACAAGGAACTGCGCGAAGAGCGCGACGGCGTCAAGGAACTCATCTAACTACTTCGAGCCTGGTGGCGCGCAGGCCGAGAGGTATGCGAAGCGGGACTTCGGCATCGTCGCGTGGCCAGACCGCGTCGAGCGATGCGCGCAGCAGCGGCACCGGGTCAACGCCCCGCGCCTTGCGATAGCGCGTGGTAGCCGACCAGCTGCTCACGTAGCCGAGCACCTGCTCGAGATTCCAGCGCAAATCGAGCCCGAACGGCGGCGCGGCGATCTCCTCGAACGGAAACGGCAACGTGCGATAGCCGGCCTGGATGTGCCGGCGTTCCGGCGGCCAGTAGGCGCCGACCACGTCCGAGTAAAACTCGAGAAAGCGGCGATCGAGCTCCGCGTCCAGAAACTGTGGCCGGGGGTAATTCCACACGGCGAGGATCGCGCCGGGGCGCGCGACACGTCGAGCTTCCGCGTAGAACGCCGTGACGTCGAACCAATGCAGGGCCTGCGCGACGGTGACCAGGTCGACGGAATGGTCTGGAAGCCCGCAGTGTTCGGCGGGCGCCACCGAATAGCGCACGCGCGGGTGCGCCTTTGCAGCCTCTATCTGTTCGGGCGCGACGTCGGTCGCGTAGACCACGTTGAAGTGCCCGGCGAGTGCGGTGCTCGCCTGGCCACTGCCGCAACCGCAATCCCACGCCGCCTCGCGCGAAGGCGCTATGCGCGCAAGCCACGCGAACAATTCCGGTGGATAGCCTGGCCTGAAGTTCGCGTACTCGCGCGCCACTGTTGCGAAGAGTTCGGCATTGGACATGCGGCTATTTTTACGCCTGATGCGCGACGGACCCAAGCCGGGAGCGCGGCGCGCGCGGAGGTGCGGAAACGACTATAGTTTCGCAACGGCGAAACGAGGGGCTTTTCTATGCTCGGCGCAATCCTGGTCATCCTTTCCCTGATCGCCGGCGCTGCCTATGTAGCCAAGGTCGGCACCGGCTTCACGCTGCTGTTCATCGGCGCCATCGTGTTCATGGCGTACAAGCGCCTGCCGCTCATCGCCTTCACCATAGTGTTCACGTTACTGCTCGCCGGCTACACCTGGAATCCGTGGGAAGTCGCGCCTTCGGGCCTCTGGAAAGGGTTCCTATGGGTACTGCTCGCCGCACTGTGGCTGTTCAATCTGCGCCCGCTGCGCAAGGCGATCATCTCGCGGCCATTCCTCAAGACCTACATGCGGCTGTTGCCGTCGATGTCACAGACCGAGAAGGAAGCACTCGAAGCCGGCACCGTGTGGTGGGACGGCGAGCTCTTCACCGGCAAGCCCAAGTTCGAAAAGTTGTTAGCCAGCAAGGCGCCGCAGCTTAACCCCGACGAGCAGGCGTTCATCGATGGTCCCTGCGAAGAGTTGTGCCGCATGTACGACGACTGGGACGTCACGCACAAGCGCGCCGACCTGCCGCCCAAGGTCTGGGACTATCTCAAGCACAAGGGCTTCTTCGCGATGATCATCCCGAAGAAATATGGCGGCCTGGAATTTTCCGCGTACGCGCACTCCTGCGTGCTGGTAAAGCTCGCCAGCCGCTCGGGGCTGTTGGCGGCCACCACGGCCGTGCCGAACTCGCTCGGTCCCGCCGAGCTGCTCAACCACTACGGCACCGAGGAACAGAAGGATCACTACCTGCCGCGCCTCGCGCGCGGCGATGAAGTGCCCTGCTTCGCGCTGACTCATCCGCGCGCCGGCTCCGACGCGGCCTCGCTTCCCGATACCGGCATCGTCTGCCGGGGCACATACCAGGGCAGGGAGATCGTCGGGCTCAAGCTCAACTTCTCCAAGCGCTACATCACGCTCGCGCCCATCGCCACGGTGGTCGGGCTCGCCTTCCGGCTCTATGACCCGGACAAGTTGTTAGGCGCGGACAAGATCGACTACGGCATCACGTGTGCACTCATTCCTCGATCCACTGCGGGACTCTCGATCGGACGCCGCCATTTCCCGCTCAACGTGCCATTCCAGAATGGCCCGTTGTCCGGCAAGGATGTCTTCGTCCCTCTCGACACCATTATTGGCGGGCCCAAAATGGCTGGCCAGGGCTGGCGCATGCTGGTCGAGCAATTGTCGGTCGGCCGCTGCATCTCGTTGCCGTCGAACGCCACGGGCGGTGCGAAGGCGGGCGTGTTCGCCTCGGGTGCCTACACGCGCATCCGGCGCCAGTTCAACATGCCGGTGGGCAAGTTCGAAGGTGTCGAGGCCGTGATCGCGCGCATGGTGGGGTACACGTACACGATGGACGCGGCACGCTCGGTGACCGCAGGCGCCATCGACGGTGGTGAGAAGCCGTCCGTACCTTCCGCGATGCTGAAGTACCACGTCACTGAAATGGGCCGGCAGGTGGCGAACGACGCCATGGACGTGCACGGCGGCAAGGGCATTCAGTTAGGCCCTCGCAACTATCTCGGACGCAGCTACCAGGTGGTGCCGGTCGCCATCACAGTCGAAGGCGCCAACATCCTCACGCGTTCGCTCATCATCTTCGGCCAGGGCGCGATTCGCTGCCATCCGTTCGTGTTGAAGGAAATGAATGCGGCCCGCAACCCGGATCGCAAGCAGGGCGTCGATGAATTCGACTCGGCGCTGTTCGGCCACATCGGTTTCACAATCAGCAATTCGGTGCGCTCCTTCGTCATGGCGCTCACGCACGCGCGCTTCACGCACGTGCCGGAAGTGGGTGAAACCAAGCGCTATTACCAGCACATCGTGCGCTTCTCGGCTTCATTCGCCTTCGCGGTGGACGTCGCCATGCTCACGCTCGGCGGCTATCTCAAGAAGAAAGAGAATCTGTCAGCGCGCCTGGGGGACGTTCTCTCGGCGATGTACCTGGCCTCGATGGTGCTCAAGCATCACGAGAACCAGGGCCGACCGGCCGACGACCTGCCGATCGTCGAATGGGCCTGCCGCAACCAGCTCTACAGGGCGCAGGACCAGCTGCACGATTTTCTGCGCAATTTCCCCAACCGTTTCCTCGCCGGCATCATGCGCGCGTTGATTTTCCCCGGTGGCCGCGCTTATTCGGCACCCAGCGACCGCCTGGGCCGCACACTCGCCGACGCCGTGCTCAGCCCTTCGGAAGTTCGCGACCGGCTGTGCCGATTCGTGTATCGCACGCTCGAGCCGGGCAATCCGCTCGGGCTGCTGCAGGAAGCGCTGGTGCTGTCGCAGACCGCCGAGCCCATCGAGAAGCGCATTCGCGTCGAAGGCGTAAAGACCGGCAAGGTTACGGCGCTCGATGTGCCCGGGCAGATCGCCCAGGCCCTCTCCGTCGGCATCATTTCCGAAACCGAGGCCGCCATGCTGCGCGATTACGACCGCAAGGTCATGGAGCTCATCAGCGTCGATGACTTCGACTCGCACGAGCTCGGTGCGCAGGCGCAGCCGGTTCCCGGCGACACGTCCGGCGCGGACGACTACCAGATCCACTCCGGCCAGGTCGCATGAACCGGTGACGATCAGTTCGCCTCCCGTTCCCGTAGTTAGTCCGCCGGAGCCGCCGCAGGCGCTGACGCTGGTCTGCGCCAATTGCCACACCACGCTGACGGGAGAGTACTGCGCCGCCTGCGGACAGCGCCACGAGCCGCACATCCACACTGTGGCGCACTTCGCCGGTGAAGCCTTCGAGAGCATCTCGCATGCCGACTCGCGCGTGTGGCGCACCTTGTGGTACCTGATCACGCGGCCGGGCTTTCTCAGCCGTGAATTCTTCGAGGGCAGGCGCGTGCAGTACCTGCCACCGTTTCGCCTGTATCTCGTCATCAGCGTGTTGTTCTTCGTGGTCGTTGGGTTGCCGAGCGGTATCGACGTCGACGTGGGAGACACGGCGACACCGCAGGAGCGCGTCGAGAAGATGAGGGCCGTGGCAAGCGAGCTCGAGAAGGATGCAGGGCCCGCCAGTGACGCGCTGAAGCTCGCGGCCGGCGCGATCAATGCGCAGGCCGAAAAGGAGAGCGCCGCGCTCGGTCAGCCCGCGGCGAAATCCGCGGAAGGGTTGCAGAAATCAAATGCGATGACGCAGTTCTGCAAGGGATTCGAGAATCCGGATGCGACCGCGAATCGCAACTACGCCAGATTGCACGCCGCCTGCGCCAGGATCGCGGAAGACAATGGCGCCGAGCTCGGCAAGTCGGTGATTCATAACATTCCGCGCGCCATGTTCGTGTTCCTGCCGTTGCTGGCACTCGCCGTGAGGCTGCTGTACTGGCGCCCGAAGCGCTACTACGTGGAGCACCTGCTGTTTCTCATCCACAACCACGCCTTCGTGTTCCTCGCGCTTTCGATATTGACCCTGCTGAAGATGATCCCGGTCGTTGGCGACCACATCGGCGCGCTTGAGGCTTTCATCTGGCTTTACCTGCTCTGGTACCTGTTCCGTGCCATGCGCAACTTCTACCGGCAGTCGTGGTGGCTCACGCTGACCAAGTACCTCGCCGTCGGTTTCGCCTACACCGTGGCCGCCGTGACGGTCCTGCTGCTGACCGCCCTCTACAGCGCCATGACAATCGCTTAATGGTAGGCCGGCGCCGCTTGCGCCGCGGGTTCGCGCGGGTCTAACTTGCGACCCTCAAAGCCCTCTCCTCAACTTCAAAGGAGCCGCCAATGAAAACCTCTTTGCTGCCGCGCCTCGCTCTCACCGCCTTGATTCTCACCGCGAGCGGAATTGCGCTCGCCGAACGCACGCCCTCACCGCCCGGCGCCGAGGTGTACATCGTCTCGCCGAAGGACGGCGCCAAGGTCAAAGGACCCGTGACCGTGGTCTTCGGGCTCAAGGGCATGGGTATCGCCCCCGCGGGCATCAAGTTCGACAACACGGGGCATCATCACCTGCTCATCGACACCGACCCGCCCGCCGATCTGTCGCTGCCAATGCCGGCGAATGAAAAGAACGTGCACTTCGGCAAGGGCCAGACCGAGACCACGCTGACGCTGCCGCCGGGCAAGCACACGCTGCAGCTGGTGCTGGCCGATTCGCTGCATACGCCGCACGAGCCGGCGGTGATCTCCAAGAAGATCACCATTACCGTCGAAAAATAGCGGCCAATGTCCGCGCCGCGCGCCATCCTGCACGTCGACATGGACGCGTTCTACGCATCCGTGGAACAGCGCGACCGCCCGGAACTGCGCGGCCAGCCGGTCATCGTCGGTGGCACCAGCAATCGCGGCGTCGTGGCCGCCGCCAGCTACGAAGTCCGCAAGTTCGGCGTGCGCTCGGCGATGCCGATCCGTGAAGCGCTGCGCCGCTGTCCGCACGCCATCTGCGTCACGCCGCGCATGTCGGTGTATCGCGAGGTCTCGCACCAGGTGTTCGCGATCTTTCACGAGTACACGCCGGTGGTCGAAGGCCTTTCGCTCGACGAGGCGTTTCTCGATGTCACCGCGAGCCTCGCGCTCAAGGGCGACGCGGTGAACATCGCGCGCGGCATCAAGGAGCAAATCCGGGCGAACACGCAGCTCGCCGCCTCGGTGGGTGTCGCGCCTAACAAGCTGGTGGCGAAGATCGCCTCGGACCTCGAGAAACCTGATGGGCTCAAGGTGGTCACCCCGGACAACATGCGCAGCGTGCTCGATCCGCTCTCGGTACGGCGCCTGCCCGGGCTCGGACGGAAGCTGGGTGAGCGCGTCGAGGGCGCCGGACTCGCAACGCTCGGGCAGCTGCGCGTGGCGCCCGATACCGTGCTCTGGCCGATTTTCGGACGCGACTCGCAGCGCATGCGTGAGCGGGCGTCGGGAATCGACGAGCGGCCGGTCATGTCCGAGTGGGACGAAAAATCGATCAGCGCCGAGGAGACCTTTTCGAGCGATCTCGCCGATCACGACAAAATGCAGGCCGAAGTATTGCGCCTCGCCGATCGCGCCAGCCAGCGCATGCGTGCGCAGAATCTGGCCACCGGCTGCGTCCAGGTGAAAATCCGGCGCGCCGATTTCACGACGTTCACGCGCCAGAAGCGCTTCGAACCGTCCACCACCGATTCACGCACGATTGCCAAGATCGCCGCCGAGTTGCTCGTCGCCTGGCTCGCCGAGCAGCCCGCTGCCCGCGTGCGGTTGTTAGGGGTGGGGGTGAATCACCTGCACGCGGCCGATCAGATGGACCTGTTCGCCGCGCCGGCGGCCGCGGCGGCGACCGCGAACGCACTCGATTCGGCGGTCGACCTCATTCGCGAGCGTTTCGGCAATTTCGCGGTGCGCCGGGGCAGCGCCCTGCCTGCCGCCCGGGACGCGAGCGAATCCGCCGAGGATATGTCCGAAAAAGCCCCGGGGCGCGGTAAGCCCCGCAGGCAGGCATCGACCCCCGAGCGTCGGTAGCGGGCCCAGAAAAGCCCGTGTAATACTCGCCGCCCGTTAAACGTACGCCACCACTTCGGCGGCGTTAAAAGTGGCCTCAGGCCTGACTATGTACGCCTCATTCTTCGGACTCAACGAGAAGCCCTTCTCGATCACCCCGGATCCGCGCTACCTGTTCCTCTCGGGGCGGCACGCGGAGGCGCTGGCGCACCTGGTGTATGGCATCAACGAGGCTGGCGGCTTCATC
>Ga0193753_10003093_pt1 | contig 12584 bp, 9 predicted proteins | sample H1c2metaG_FD_144925 | JGI IMG/M metagenome (GOLD analysis project Ga0193753, IMG submission 144925) | Soil microbial communities from a riparian zone of the East river system, Colorado, United States - H1c2 | ecosystem: Environmental > Terrestrial > Soil > Riparian zone | place: USA: East River... | reverse complement strand
ATTCCGGCGCCGTCGCGCACCGCATGCTCGCTGAGATGACGCCGGAACAATCGCGCGCCGGGCCTTCCGCCATAAAGGCCCAGCATGGGCTTGATCAGAGGATGCAGCCGCGTCCCCTGGGCAAGCTGGCGCTCGACATGATCGGCATAGGCATCCACCGCCATGTCCAGATCCGTCGCCACACCGCCGAAGAAGCGCGCATCCACCTCGGCCAGCAAGGCAGGGTTCTGATAAGCGGCGCGGCCCAGCATCACGCCGTCCACGTGACGCAGATGTTCTTCGGCCTGTTCCAATGTCTCGATGCCGCCATTGACAAGGATGGTCATGCCGGGACGCTCGCGCTTGACGCGATACACAAGCGCATAATCCAACGGCGGCACATCGCGATTTTCCTTGGGCGACAGGCCCTCCAGCCAGGCCTTGCGGGCGTGCACGGCGAACACCGTGACACCGGCCTGCGCGCTGGCATCGATCAAGGCGCGCAGACTCTCTTCCGGGTCCTGGTCATCCACGCCGATGCGGCACTTGACCGTGACGGGCAGTGGAACAGCGGCCCGCATCGCCGCCACGCATTCCGCTACCAATTGGGGCTCGCGCATCAGGCAGGCGCCAAAGCGGCCCGATTGCACCCGGTCGGAGGGGCAGCCCACATTCAAGTTCACTTCGTCATACCCGAAATCGGCGGCGATCCTGGATGCCTGCGCCAGCTTCGCCGGATCGGAGCCGCCCAACTGAAGCGCCAGGGGATGCTCGGAAGCTTCGAACCCCAGCAGCCGCGCCCGGTCGCCATGAAGCACCGCGTCCGCCGTCACCATCTCGGTATAGAGCAGCGCGTTTTTCGTCAGGCAACGATGCAGCACCCGGCAGGGACTGTCGGTCCAGTCCATCATGGGGGCAACGCAGAATTTATGGTTTAAGTTATTCATATAGTTACATAATTTTAGTTGGCGCCGCATTGATAACGAACTCGTGCGCGGTGTTTTCCCACAATAGCTTTTTATATCCAAGCCTGCTCACAGAACGCGGACCAGGAGGGGAAAAGCGTCCTGGGTGTGATGGATTTGTGATCGAAATCGTGATCGGCATACCCCAACTGACTGACAATATTGGGTTGTCGGTCCAGTCCGAGATCGGCGCGACAAGATGGGCGCCGACCATGGTGGTGGTGATGGAATCCTTCAGGACCCACCTGACCAGCATGGAACGGCCGTATGCGCTTCAGCACGCTGCTTGCCGTTCCCAGGCGTCATCTCCTTGCCGGGCCGCTTCATCAACATCGTGCTGGTCGCGCATGACTGTCTTCGGTCGAGGGACTTGGGCAGCCTCAGAAACTGAACTTGTGTTTCCGTTGGCACTCGGGAAACCCATCACTCCGGCATCATGCTTCGAGTGTCGTTCCATTCTCGCGGAATGAACAATGGCAGCATTGGGCTTTCTAGCATCTGCTATCGTTATCGTTGGGTGCGTGGCCGCGCAGGTAGTGGAGCGTAGTCTCGGGGAACTGGCCAGACCGTGCCTGCATTGTGGATCTGAGAAAACAGTTCCATTCACAAAGCTTGGGAATTTGTAAGGTCTCTGAGCGCTGTATGTCACACATCCCGGTATTCAATACGCCCCATTGCGTTGGGATAGAGAAAAGCATTAACCGGGGATGAGATGGTCAAGACGCTGGTGATCGAAGACGATCCCCAAACGGCGCTCTACATAACCCAGGGCCTGAGCCGCAATGGTCACACGATCCATTGGGCACCTACAGGAGGAGATGGCTTTGTCCAGGCGCGGTGCGGCGATTATGAGCTCATCATTGCCGACCGCATGCTGCCGGGGATGGATGGCCTTACCCTTATCCGCCGTTTGCGCGACCTTAACATTCAGACGCCCGTCCTGTTCCTGACAAATATGGGCGAACTCAATGCCCGGGTGGAGGGCTTGGAGGCTGGTGGGGACGACTATATTACAAAGCCCTTTGCAATGGTTGAACTGCTTGCGCGGACCAACGCATTGGTTCGGCGCGCCACGCTTGTCGGCGCTTACAACAGCCACACGGTCTTGCGGGTGAGCAGTCTGGAAATGAATCTGGTGACGCGAACCGTCTCGCGCGAGGGCCAAGAGATCGATCTTCAGACGCAAGAATTCAAGCTCCTGCAATACCTGATGGAGCATAGCGGGCGCATCGTGACCCGGACCATGTTGCTGGAAAGTGTCTGGGGCCTGGAATTCGATCCAGGAACGACGTTGGTTGAATCCCACGTCAGTCGCTTGCGGTCGAAAATCGACAAGGGTTTCGACATGCCGCTGATCCATACGGTTCGGGGAGCCGGATATGTCCTTCGTGCAGGCTAGACTTTTTCAGACTGAGGCCTTTCGCCTCGCTGCGATCTATGCCGGCCTTTTTCTCGGCTCCATGACGCTTCTTCTGGTGGTCATTTATCTGGTCGTCAGCCACGCCTTTGCGGCAAGCCTGCTTCGGGCCGCGACTGACGACCTCAACGCCATTCGAACGGCCTACAACTACGCCGATGGACCCAAAAGACGCCGGCCTTTGCAAGAAGCAGAACTGCATGAAGCGAAGGAGATGATCGAGGATCGAATTCTTGCGAACGATGATGAAGATTTATTTCTGCTGGAGAAGAACGGCAGGAAGATTGCTGGCAACCTGCCGATTATGGGGCCAGCTCCGGGGGTGCAACGCTTCGCCTATGTCGCTGGGCGCGGTGCGACGCAACGCATGCTGTTGGGCCGGGGCGAGCAACTCCGTGATGGCGCATACGCATTTGTCGGTCGTGATCTAGAGTCGCTTGAAGAGGCCAGAGAGCAGGTTCTCATAGCCTTCACAATAGTATTTGGCACCAGTCTTGTTCTGGCGGGAGTTGGCGGCATCGTGTTGAGCCGGAGCTTTGTCCAGCGGTTGGATGCGATCACGACGACCTGCCGCAGCATCATGTCGGGACGCCTTAAAGATCGAATCCCAGCAAGAGGTACGCGCAACGAACTCGATCAACTGGCGGCTTCCATCAATGCGATGCTCGATAGGATCGAGGCTCTGATGGAGAGCCTGAAACAGGTGACAAACGACATCGCGCATGATCTGCGCACGCCGCTGGCACATCTGCGGTACAGGTTGGAGGGAGTCCGATCCGAGGCCACTTGTATCGAGGATTATGAACTCGCAATAGATCGCGCCATAGAAGAGAGCGACTCGCTCCTTACGATGTTTGCGGGGCTGTTGCGAATTGCCCAGATCGAGGCGGGAGCCCGACAGGCGGGCATGCAGGAGCTTGATTTCACGTCTGTGATGGATCGGGTGGCGTCTCTCTACAAGCCTCTGATGGAAGATACGGTCCATCCATTTACAGCCCGGATCGAAAACGGCCTGAAATTTCGGGGCGATCCCCAACTCCTCATCCAGCTTTTTTCCAACCTGCTCGATAACGCGCTCCGTCACACGCCGCAGGGTGCTGAAATCACACTGAGCGCGGGGGCAACGGAAAGCGGGATCGGTGTGGCCGTTGAGGACCGCGGAGAAGGCATACCGCGGGAGGACCGCTCTAAGGTGTTCCGCCGATTTTTTCGCCGCGAGAAAAGTCGCACAACTCCTGGCAGCGGTTTGGGCCTCGCGCTTGTTGCCGCCGTGGTCGAGTTGCATGCCGGAACAGTATGCCTGGAAGACAACAAGCCTGGATTGCGGGCCCAGGTGAACTTTCCGGCCCAGGCCTGATCCTCTGGTCTTTGCGCGCATGCCGCGCTTGGTGCGAGGCCGCCGCGCACCTTGGTGATCGCCAACCTTGGTGATCACCAACCTTGGGGATCGGTAAAGTTATTTTTCTCAATAGTCATCGAATCGACTCCGAAGCGTGACCCGGACGCCCGATTGATATCGGCGGTCACGGCGGTGGTCGCGTTGCTTCCGTCCAACCATAAGCATTTCCATAGTGAGGCAATTTTCATGGCATTTTCGACTTTGCGCAAGCGTCTGCTCTGTTCCAGCGCGGCGGTCCTCGGTGTACTGGCCGCGCTCGGCGCCGCACGCGCCGATTCCGGCGATAGCGGTGTCGAAACCGTCGTCGTGACCGGTCAAGTCGAAGCCACTTCGCAAAAAAAGGATGCACCGAACGTCATGGACATGCAGTCCATACAGACGATTCGCGCTCTGCCGGATGTCAACGCAGCCGAGGCCTTGGAACGCATTCCGGGCGTGTCGCTGGAGTCCGACAGCGGCGAAGGCCGGTTTGTGAATATCCGGGGCATGGACGCCGATTTGAATGGGACAACTTATGATGGTGTGCGCCTGACGGCTTCCAATTCATCCTCGCCACAGGGCGGTGGACGTGCCGTTGCATTCGACGCGTTTCCCGCCGGTATCCTGGGAGGTCTTCAAGTCGTAAAGTCTCTCACGCCCGAAATGGACGCCGAGGGCCTGGGGGGGGTGGTGAATATCCTTCCGCGCACGCTTCCGGCGGGCAAAAACTACATCGTGGAAGGCTCGGTGGGAACCGGCCTCGAACCTCTCCGCGGTACGCCCGTCTGGCAGGCGGACCTCACCGCCGGCGCGCGGTTCGGCCTGACGGCCGGGGACGAGCGCTTTACCGTTATCGGTTCCTACGCGATTTATGACGACCAGCGCGGCATCGACGATGTCGAGGCGGACTATCTTAACGACCCGACGCTGCCGTCCAAGACGTTCGATGATCTGCAAATGCGGTATTACAAATATCATCGCACTCGGCAGGGCTTCGGCGGCGGCCTCACTTTCGACGTCAATAACGACACGTCTCTTTCTATCCGTGGCATGCATGCGGGATACACCGAACTCGGGTTCAAGCACCGTCTCGAAATCGACGGCATGGGCGATGATGTCACCAATGTCGCCCCAAACGGGACGATTTCGGTAGACACGGCAACGGCGCGCGTGAATATCACCAATTCCAAAGAGACGGTCGGGAATGACCTGATCGAATTCGGCGGGCACACACTCATCGCCGATCTGGTCAAGACCGACTTCCAGGGTTCCTGGACTCGGGGCAGCGATAAGTTCGGCTATAGCGACAGCTTCACATTCAACGCTCCCAATCAGTTCTCCCTGAACTATAACAATAGCAATGCCGCTTACCCGAGCTTTCAGACTGCCGACGGAACGGTTCTGAGCAACCCCGCAAACTATACGAAGTTCAGCGGCTCGAACGGCCCCGGCGCCAAGGCCGACACGGAATGGGCTGGAAAAGCGAATTTTTCCATTCCGCTGACACTGTTCGATGACGATGGCATGCTGAAGTTCGGTGGCAGCATCCGGGAGCGCGAACGCACGGCTACGGCTTCGTCCGCCGATTTCAATGATTCCGGTTCGAATTACGCAGCCTTCTCGGGTAGCGTGGACCGCATCTACTATAATGGCCATTACAATATCGGGCCAAGCCCCCGCTTTTCGCAACTCGCGGCGCTGCCACAGGGCACGCAGGTGGTTGATCCCACGGCATTCGAGGACGATAACGAGAATGTCTATGCTGGCTATGTGCAGTATAGTGCTACCTTTGGAGCGCTCGACGCCACCGGCGGGCTGCGGGTGGAAAGCACGCAGGGCACCTACCGGGCCAACATTCAGGACGCCGATACTGGCGCGATTACTCCGAACACGGCCAGGCGCAATTACACCAATCTGTTTCCGGATTTGAACCTGAAATATGCGGTGAACGATGATTTTATCATCCGAGCCACCTATTCAACCGCCATTGCCAGGCCGGGATTCAATCAGATATCGGCCGCCAAAAGTGTAAGTGTCATCGATGATGTCGTGAGCCAAGGAAACCCCGATCTCAAGCCCACGACCGCCAATTCCTTTGACCTGTCGGCGGAATACTATCTGCCTCAGGGCGGCATCGCTTCGATCGGGCTGTTTTACAAGGACTTCTCCAGCTACACCATCTCGACCGTGCAACGGGGTGTCACCAACTATCCCGATCCGCGGTTGGCGGGTGTTCCGGTGGAAGTGGACAGCTTCCAGAATATCGGCAGCGCGCGGGCGGAGGGCGTCGAACTCAACTATCGCCAAAAGTTTGAGTTTCTGCCCGAACCGTTTTACGGCCTCGGTCTCGAAGGCAACATAACCTTTGTCGGCTCCAGCGGCGATATCCGCCTCGGCGAAAAGCACACGCTGCCGCAGACCTCGCCGATCAACTACAACGCGGCTCTGTTTTACGACCAAGGGCCGTTCAATTTACGTATTGCCGCATCCTATGTGTCGCGCAATCTCTGGTCGGTCGGCGACTCCGACGCAACGGACCTATACTCTCAGTCCCGCTTCCGGCTGGATTTTGGCGGTAGCTACGCCATCACCGACAATGTTTCTTATTACCTGAACGTGAAGAACATCACCGACACTAAGCTCGAATTCACCAAAACTGCCGACAACAACTTCCCAATACAGCGGGAGTTTTACGGGCCGACATACCTTACGGGCATCCGCGTTCAGTTGGGCGATTGAGGAGAGAAATATGCGCACATATGTCGCCCTATTGATGGGTATGCTGGGATCGTGCTTCGCCATGGCCGCGCGGGCAGACGTAATCCCGCACTACGATCACATCTTTCTGATTCTGGAGGAGAATCGCTCTCTCGATGAAATAATCGGAAGTCCGGACACGCCGGAGATGACTCGCTTGGCGAAGTCTTATGGCCTTGCCAGCAATTTTTTTGCCATTCGTCATCCCAGTGAGCCGAATTATGTGGTCCTGGTGGGCGGAGACACGTTTGGCATCCGCGACGACGATGCGTTTTATTGCGTTCCTGGCAAGGTCGATCCGGGATGCCATGGTTCTGCCAAGCCCGGCTATGTCGATCATACCGTTAACGGTGACAATCTGACTTTGCAGTTGAGCAAGGCCGGCCTGACCTGGAAGGGCTATTTCGAAAGCCTGCCCGAGCCGGGATCGCTCGCCTATCACGCGCCGTCGCCGCAGGCACCCGTGGCGGGGCAACCAGAGGCCCTGTACGCGGTCAAGCACAATGGCTTTATGATTTTCAAGAGTGTGCAAGACGATCCAAAGCGCGCTGCGAAAATTGTCGGTTTTGATGTGCTGGAGCACGATGTTGCTGAGGGAACGCTGCCGAACTTTGCGCACATCGTGCCCAATCAATGCAACGACATGCATGGACTGAAGGGTCATGATGTTCCGGATGACTGTGTCAGCAAGAGCAAGGGGCTGCTGGTGCGGGCCGATAAAACAGTCGGCAAGATCGTAACGGACATCATGCGGTCCCCCCAATGGCGGGCGCCAGGTGACAGCGCCATCGTCATCACCTTTGACGAAGGTGACAAGGCCGAAGAAAGGGCAGGTGGCCTACTAGGCTGCTGTGGTACCGACGCTGCCGATCCGGATCATCCTGGGGGCGGCCACATCCCCGCTATCGTCATTGCAAATCACGGACCGCGGGGGCTTCAGGACTCTACGCCTTACAACCACTATTCGTTGCTGCGCACGATTGAGGACGCTTTCGGTATCAAGGAACATCTGCGTCATGCGGCGGATACCGACAAGGGTGTGGTGAGCATGACACCGCTCTTCGCCGTGACCCATTGATCAGGCTCGTCCCACAAGAAAAGGAAAATCTATGCGCTTCTTTGCCCCATCTCTGCTCGCGACCTTCCTTGCGTTTCTGGGGCCGGTGTCGGCTTTCGAAGGTGTGAATTATAAAGTGACCAAGGCCGTTCCGCTCGGGATACCTGACCGCTGGGACTATGTCGTCTTCGATCCCATTCTTGATCGCGTCTATGTTTCACATGGCGAGGTTGTAACCGTTGTCGATGGCAATAGCGGGGCGATCACCGGAACGATCACTGTTGGAGGGGTTACCCACGGCATCGCATCGGTCCATGGTCTCGGCAAGGGGTACACCGATGATGGGAAATCCGGCGTGGCTGTGGCCTTCGATCTCAAGACGCTCAAGGTGCTCAATCGTATCAAGGTCGAAGAGGACGCGGACGGGATCGTATACGACCCTCGATCGGGGCATGTCCTGGTTATCACTGGTGATTCCGGAAAAGTGGCGGTGATAGATCCCAAAACGGACACTGTTGTGGCCACGATTGATGGCGGCGGTGGGCTGGAGTTCGGCGTTCTGGACGGCAAAGGCAAGTTCTATGTCGATGGCGAGAAGAACAACGATATCGTCCGCATGGAGCTCGCGACCAATAAGGCGGATGCCCATTGGCCGCTGACCGGCTGCAATACGCCTCACGCTCGCAATCGATCGCGCACATATGCGGCTGTTCGCATCCTGCGCCAACAAGACGATGGTCGTCGTTAACGCGGAGACAGGCGTGGTGATCGCGACCCTCGCGATAGGACAAGGGACAGATTTCGCCGAGTTCGATTCTCGTCTGGGTCTTGCCTTCAGCTCCAACCGTGATGGCACGCTCTCGGTTATCAAGGAAGTCAATCCGGACAAGTTTGTCGGACTGCAACCTGTCGCGACGGCGTATGGAGCCAAAACCATGGCGCTCAATCCCAAAACCGAGCGCATTTATCTGGTCGCTTCAGACGTAGCTGACAATGATGCGGCAAAGACAGAACGCGAGCGCCATGCGGTCAAGGCGGGAACGGTTAAGCTTTTGTTCCTCGATCCCTCTCGCTAGGTCCAAGTGAAGGATGCTGAGAATCGCACTCTGCCGCGCGAACAGAAAAGAACGGATGCAAACGAAAAGGAGAACGATGCGTGTGATAGCCGTGTGATGGAGGAGGTTTAACCCATTGAAAATACGAATAGATTTTCTATGGAAATCATCAAATCCGCCCGTCTGCCTGATGCTAAAGCACCAGCTCCGACACGTCGCGATAATTTCCCAGTTTGCCTTTGACAAAGGTGTTGAACGCGATCGCGTGACGCGGCTGGTTTGACGTGTTGACCTCGACCATATGGGTCAGGCGCGAGGAAAACAAAATCACCTCGCTCGGCCTCGGCGTAATCCTGTTTATCGGCGAGTTGTAGATGTTGCGCTTGTCGGGCTCCGGAGCGAGATCGATCTGCTGATAACTGACGTGCCGGGTGAATATCATACTCGCGGGCGGCGAAGGCAGTTCGCAATAATAAAGTGAACCGGAGAGAATCGAGTTGGAGTGCGAATGACCATGCATGCCGACATTGGGACTGTTGGTCAGCGACCATGATTGTGTCACGTAAAGTCTTTGCGGGATGCACATGACGTCGCGCGAATAGATATCGAGCACTTCCTGCACCGCGTCCTTGATGCTCTTGAGCTCGGGCTCCTCAAAAATATAGAGGTTCTCCGAGATCAGATTCTCCATGTTGTTGACCATTTTCAGGTTCTGGATGAATTCGATCTGCTGAGGGCTGATCGCGCCCGCGATATTCGCCCGCAAATACGGCTCAACGAATAGCGGGTGAACCTCATGAGAAACCACCGTCATCTTATTTCCGTCCCCAGCCGGCGCCTTGAATTCCAAGGCGTTATTTTATTGCATCGCGATATTATCGATTTCGAAAAGTGGAACAAGTCCGCGCGAAGACGCTCCCGGTCTAGGTCTTCCGTTCGACCTTATATGAGTGAGAACTAGCGTCCGTTTTCAAATCATAGCTCTGGAGGGCTCCCGGCGTTACCGTCACCTTGGCCCCGACCTTCAGACGCGCTTTCGCGCCATCGGCGTTGACCTGGTGCCAGACCTGGCCATTTTCCAGGGTCAGGACAAACGCGCCCTGGCTGTCATATCGCACCGACGCAAGGGTTGAGACGGCGATGGGCGGCGCGCTGCCCGTCAGAATCTGCAAGATGCTCGGGCTGCGATGCGGCAGCGCGGCCGGCGGAATCTTTCGTGCGCTGGCGTTCAGGGAAGGTGGGGGGACCGGCAAGGAAGATGGCGCAGACGGAGGCGGGACGAGGCGCTGCTGATATTCCGGCGCCGGAGGCAAGCCGAGTTTTGCCCGCATCGGCTGTTTTGCTCCGTATGTGCAATCCAGCCAGGCGCGATCGTCCTGGATCACCTGACAGCGCAACATTGCCGTCCACACGTCGTCGCGCGTATCGGCAAGTGCCGGCTGGATCGTCAGCGCGCAACCTGTTGCAGCAAAAAGAATGTATCTTCCCATCGTCACTCCAACCTGGAAACTCCGATTAGATGCTAGAATCCACCAGCCTTTCAACACCTGACGTCCCAAAACCCCGGATTCAACCTTTTCCGCTCCCTCTCAGTATGCGAGTGACTCGGTCCAGCCCTTGAAGACCGGCACGTGCCACAAGCCCGGAGCAGCAAAAGTGCCGTCAACACCCAATCGATCGCGATGACAAGTATTGCAGAGATCAATTATCAAAAGGGCACAGCCTTACACGATGCTGGCGACTTCATCGGTGCGCTGGCTGCGTATGACACCGCGTTAAGGACCGCGCCGCTGGTTGCCGCGGTTCATTATAGCCGTGGCAACAGCCTGGTGATGTTGCGCCGCCTGGAGCAGGCGGTTGACGCCTATGAACGGTGTCTGGCGCTTGATCCGGACCATGCTGCGGCACTGTACAATCGCGCGACCGCGCTCGCGCAGCTGCAACGCTGGCCCGACGCGCTGACGGCGTTGGACGCCCTCGTCAGGAAGTATCCCGCAATGGTGGACGCGTGGAACAATCGTTCGGGAGTCCTGCAAGCGCTGGGCCGTCATGAAGAAGCGCTGGAAAGCCTGAAGCAGGTTCTTGCGCTGCGGCCGCTGGATGCGCGCGCACTCTATAATACGGGTGTTATGCTCCTGGCGTTGAACCGCTTCGACGAGGCTCAACAAGTGCTGGCCAGAGCATTGGAAATCGATCCAAATCATGGCGATACATTGGGATGTTTGGCCTCGGCGGCGTTGCGGGCTTGCGATTGGGAAACGCTTGAGAGCCTGCTTCCCAGGATTTTTTTGGCGGTGCGGAATGGCACAGCCGTCGTGCCGCCACTTGCCTTGTTGGCCTTGACGGATGACGCGGGCCTGCAAAAGCAGTGTGCGCAACTAAATACCCGGCGCAGCCTGGCGGATACCGCTTTGGCAGGAACCAGCCCGGCGCCCATGGTGACGAAGGCATATCATCACGACAGGATCCGGATCGGATACCTGTCGTCTGACTTTCGCGACCATCCTGTCGCAGCACAAGTGGTGGGGCTGCTGGAAAGGCACGATCGGTCACGCTTTGAGGTCATCGGCTTGTTCACCGGACGGGAAGACGGAAGCAGCAAATATCACCGTATCGTCAAGGCCTGCGACAAGTTTTGCGATCTCGGTCCTATCGGCAGCCGCGAAGCCGCCGAGCTTATTCGTGAATCCGAGATAGACATATTGATCGATCTCAATGGGCACACGATGGGATGGCGCCCGGCAATCCTGAAATATCGGCCCGCGCCGGTCATCGCGACATTTCTGGGATATGCCGGAACAACCGGCGCCGAGTTTGTCGATTACATCATCGGGGATTCTTGTGCGACCCCCTTCGAGTTGGGACCGGCAATGACCGAAAAGATCGTCCAGTTGCCCAACTGTTTTTGGCCAAGCGACCCCACGCTTCCGGAGTCGGAAACCGTCAGCCGCGCAGAGGCCGGACTTCCATCCGATGCCTTTGTATTTTGCTGCTTCAATTCAAACCATAAAATAAGACCGCATATTTTTGATATCTGGGCCCGGCTGTTGAAAGCCGTTCCTGACAGTGTGCTCTGGATTCGCGATGGCTATCCGGCGATGAATGAGCGCTTCCGCCATGAAGCGATCAGGCGCGGCATCCACGAGCAGCGTATCTATTTTGCGGGACGCACGGATAGTTTTGCCCGCCACCTGGGACGTCAGGCACAGGCCGACCTCTTTCTCGATACATACCCCTATAACGCTCACGCCACGGCCAGCGATGCCCTGTGGGCAGGGCTCCCTGTGGTCACGTTGCGAGGTCAAAGCTTTGTGTCGCGGGTGTCCGCCTCTCTTTTGCTCAATGTCGGGCTGGAAGAGTTGATCACTTCGACCGCGGAAGAATATGAAGCCTTAGCTCTGTCCCTGGCACGGGATCGGGGCCGGCTGTCTGACATCCGCCAACGGCTGGCCAGCGCGCGCGGAACCGCTGCGTTGTTCGATATAGACGGGTTTGCGAGAGGCATAGAAGCCGCCTATCTTGAAATGCATGCGCGGGCTCGACGCGGCGAACGACCGATGGCACTCAGCGTGAGCAGCGTGTAAAGCAGAATTGCGTGATCCTCTCAGTATATGAGAGGCAGTTATCGCCATTCACATTGACAGATGTGGAGGCGATGAGAACGTTTCAAAGTGTGGGCGCGAAGATGCGTCACGAATCGGGGGTCCTGTGAAAAAGATAGCGATTGCACTATTTGCGGCCGGCGCCGCGATGCTGCTCTTGCAGGTTTCCGCACAGGAACCCGCGCCATCCGGAATAAGCGCCGCCGATACCGCGCAGGCGGTACGTGACTTCAATACGACCTGTGCAGGGTGTCACGGCGAAAACGCGGGCGGCGGGGACAGGGCCCCCGCGCTGGTCGACAATCCGCATCTGCGCACCCTCGATACGGCGGGTATCGAGGCCATTATCCGCGGTGGCCAACGCGGGATGCCGC